>ENA-ORXT01000654-ORXT01000654.1-marine-metagenome-genome-assembly--contig:-NODE-654-length-53153-cov-26.491013_pt1 | contig 53153 bp, 53 predicted proteins | sample MGYA00237868_ERZ511482 | MGnify/ENA metagenome assembly ERZ511482
AAGATCTCAAAGACCTTGGCGCTTGCTTCGCTGTAGGCCTCCATGCGCGGGTTGACCGTGATGAGGTTGGGGCACAAGTCCCGGGCCTGGCGGATGTTCATGGCCGTTCGCACGCCCATGGCACGAGCCTCATAGCTCGCAGCAAGAATCACGCCACCGCCGACCGCCATTGCTTTACCTCGGAGCCGGGAATGATCCCGCTGCTCGACGGAAGCGTAGAACGCGTCCAGATCCGCATGCAGAATTGAAGCGGTCTCGGACGGAACAGACAGCTTCTGGGTAGACATCGAACACACGTTCGGACCTTACCGCACTTGTAACCTCCATGCACTTTCGCCCTGCTCCATGTCTCTCAGGGGCGGGGCAGCGTGCGTCGGTGCGTCGGTGCGTCGGGCGCAGCGAATGAGTTGCGCGAGTTCGGCCCCGGACAAGACGTTCGTCGGTCCAATGAGTACGTCCCGGCTGCTGTGGTTCTTGCCTCACGGTGCCTGATCAAAGGGTCCGTGTTCCAATCGGACCGCAACACGTTGAGCCGGCAGAACCCGGACGCTTAGCGGCGGACCATGGTCTCGGCGGCGTCTTCGTCGTGAATGAACCAGGCGATGACCATGGCAACGAGGAAAGGCACGCCTGAGATCAACAGGCTTTCCTGCATTGGGCCAAGGCGCTCCAGTTTCTCCGCGGCGCTCAGCGCGACGTCGACGGTGGTTCGGGGTCCGCGAGCGGTGATCCATGTCGCGGCCAGCGCCACGCCGAACGCAGGTGCGGCCTGGCGCACGATGGAGAACAGTGTGGTGGCGTTCGGCATGTCGGGGATCTCGGTCTTGGCGTAGACCGCGGTCTGCAGGGGTACGAAGAGCAATGCCATGCAGAGTCCGCGACCGAGCATGACGGCGGAGATGGTGAGAGCACCCGTCTCAAGATCCACGAGCGACATCAGCGCTGTGAAAACGAACCCGCCGAACAGTCCGACCATGAACAGGCGACGAGGGCCGATGCGGGCATACAGGACGCGCCCAGCCACCTGCGACATGATGAGCACGCCAAGCGGCTGCGGCATCATCACCAACCCTGTCTTCAACGCGGAGTAGCCGAGCAGCGACTGGAGCAGGATCGGCATGACAAAGATAAGTCCCATAAACGCCATGTAGGCCGGGAATGCCATCAGGTTGCAGACCCGGAAGAGCCGCTCCCGGAACAGGCTCAGGTCGAGCAGCGAAGAGTCGGGCTTCAACTCCCACATGACGAGCCCTGCAAGGAGCGCTGCGCCAATCATCAGCGCCCCCAGAATCAGCGGTGACCCGAACCCCCGACTCGGCCCTTCCGAGATGCCAAACAGCACGCCGGTCATGCCAGCCGATGCCAGAACCAGTCCGAGAACGTCGAGACTGCCCGACGGCCGCTGCGGCATGGAACGCAGCCACAGGAGGCCGATGCTCAACGCGATCGCTCCGATGGGAAGATTGATGAAGAAGATCCAACGCCAGTTCAGAAACTCCACCAGGAAGCCGCCGAGGACCGGCCCAACAGCCGGAGCGATGACCACCACGCCAACGATGATCGTTGTGGCACGGGCCCGCTCGGCCAAAGGAAACGCGCTGATCAAGAGCGCCGAACCGATGGGGGTCATCACGCCAGAGCCTGCACCCTGCAGCACCCGAAACGCGATCAACTGCTCAAGGGAGTTGGCCAATCCGCACAACAACGACGCGAAGACGAAGAGTCCCAGCGCGATCAGGAACACTTTGCGACTTCCGAAACGGTTGGCCAACCAACCGCCCGCGGGGAGGAGGCTGGCAAGGCCGATGAGGTAACCGATCACTGCCCAGTCAACGTCGGTCGCTGCCACGCCGAACTGTCGAGCCAGCGACGGGATGGCAACGTTCAGCGCCGTGCCGTCCATGATCTGCATGAACAGCGACAGGATGTACAGCACCATCACCACGAACTTGTATTCGATGATCCCGAAGGGCGTCCTGACCGGTTCAATCTGGTTGACGGGCGCCCCAGGGGCTGCATGAGTCACCGGGCAACGCTAGCCGTGAATGTTTGCGAGGTGATTGTTTGCAATGATGACGTGATGGCTGAGCAGGCGATGGACGAGGAGTACTACGACCTTGGCGTGTTCAGTCGTCCGGTGACCACGGACTCAGAAGATGCGCAACGATGGTTCGATCGAGGGTTGAACTGGTTGTACGGCTTCAACCATGTGGAGGCAGAATCGTGCTTCCGTCGGGCGGTGGGCGCCGATGACACCTGCGCCATGGCGTGGTGGGGTGTGGCCACCGCAATGGGGCCGAACTACAACCTCGGTTGGGAACGCATGGATCCGGCCACCATGGAGCGGGCCCTCGCCGGAGCGTTCGACGCAGCGCAGGAAGCTGCGTCTTTGGCAGCGAGGCTTGAATTGACGTCCCCGGAGTCCGCCCTGATCGGTGCGCTTGCCCACCGGTTCCCGCAACGTGATCCCATCGGCGCCGAAGAGCAGATGGTCTGGAACAAGGCCTTCACCAACGCCATGCGCGAGGTGGCCACCGAGCATCCGCATGACTGCGAAGTCCAGGCAGCATTCGTCGACGGGATCATGAACGAGACACCCTGGAAGATGTGGGACCTCACCACAGATGAGCCAGCAGAGGGCGCAGGGACGCTTGAAGCGCAGCGTGTCCTGGAGCGATGCTTCGCGGAGGTCGATGGCAGCTGGGACCATCCGGGACTGTTGCACCTCTATGTGCATCTCATGGAGATGTCGCCGGTGCCCGAGGCCGCTCGTCCTCATGGCGATCAACTTCGCGAGATGATGCCCGAGTGCGGGCACATGATCCACATGCCCACCCACATCGACGTGCTGTGCGGCAACTACCACAATGTCGTGCTCTGGAATCAGAAGGCGGTTGCGGCCGACCGCACCTGGTTCGATCGCGAAGGCCTCATAAATATCTGGGCGCTGTATTCGCACCACAACATGCACTTCATCATTTACGGGGCAATGTTCCTCGGCCACTACCAGGCGGCGATGGACGCGGCCAGGGAGCTGGAATCGAAGATCCCCGAAGAATTCCTGCGGATCGAATCGCCACCGTTCGCCGACTCGGCCGAGGCATTTGTGGCAATGCGCGCCCACGTGATGATTCGATTCGGCAAGTGGCAGGAACTCACCGAGCTTGCGTTACCCGCAGACCAGGAGTTGTACGCCGCCACGACGGCAACCTTCCTCTATGCCAAAGGGCTGGCTCACTCTGCGCTTGGCAACATTGCTGAGGCTGAGTCGCTTCAGCAGCAGTTCCGCGCAGCGAGAGATGCGATGCCGGAGACGCGTCGTATCCACAACAACATGGTGACCGACCTCTTCGGCATTGCTGACGCGATGCTCGACGGCGAGCTCGAGTACAGGCGGGGCAATCACGACTCGGCGTTCGCGCATCTGCGGCGAGCCGTGGAACTCGAGGACGGTCTGGCTTATGACGAGCCGTGGGGTTGGATGCAGCCCACTCGGCATGCGCTTGGCGCGTTGCTGTTGGAGCAGGGACGACATGGCGAGGCCGAGGCCGTCTACCGGGCGGACCTTGGGCTGGATGCCACGCTCAGTCGCGCGACGCAGAACCCGGGCAACCTGTGGAGCCTGTTTGGTCTGCATGAATGCCTTGTGGCTCGCGGCGAGACGGTGGAACGGGTGATGATCAAGCAACAACTGGACCTGGCTTCGGCCCGAGCGGACACGCCCATTCATGCGAGCTGCGCCTGTCACGGTGCTGCCATCGAAGCAATGGATGACGCTGTCGAATCCTGTTGTGATGACTGACTCCTCCGCATCAACAGCCATCGACCAGATTCTTGGCGCAATGCCAGAAGCATTGCCCGCCGTTCGTCGTTTCGTCATTGCCATCGCCGCACCGCCGGCAGCTGGCAAGACCACGCTGGCTCACGAGCTTCGACACGCTTTGGCGCCGGAGGCCGCGGTGCTGGGAATGGACGCGTTTCACTTCGACGACGCCATTCTGCGCGATCGCGGTGACCTGCCCCGGAAGGGCGCGCCGCACACCTTCGATGTCGACGGCTATCGGCGGATATTGACAACGCTGCGCAACGAGCCTGATGCTGAGGTTGCCGTGCCTTTGTTGTAACGGTGTGTCTGACACCGCGCATGCGCCAGGTGGTGGTTAGGTGGACTGGCTGAGGTGTTGGAGGAATGCTGCAGCAAGAGGCGAGAGTTCGGCGCCGGAGGGCCAGACGGCGCGAAGCGCTCGGGCGACCTGCAGTTCAGGAACGTCCACTTCCACAAGGCTTCCTGCGTCGATGTCCGCACCGACGGCGAGTCGGCTCATCACGGCAGGGTGTTGACCGGCGAGCACGGCGGCGCGCACTGCAGCAGTGGATCCAATTTCGAGCGCGGTGCCTGGCGCTTCGAGCCCCAGTTCGCTGACGGCCTGTTCGAATGCTTCACGCGTTCCCGATCCCTGCTCGCGAACAATGAGCGGGGTGGTCACCAGTGCTTCGAGTGGGACCGAGCCGAGGCGAGACCACGCGTGGTTGCGCCCCACCACCGCCACCAATTCATCGGAGGCGATCATCTGCTCATCGAAGCCCGCCGTGGCGCCGGGGGACTCCACAAAACCCAGATCGATCTGGCCCGAGGAGACGCGTTCGAGCACCACGGTGCTGTTGGCGACATCAAGTTCCACCGAGTCGTCGGGCCGGTTGCGCAGGAACTGTTCGAGCATCGCAGGAAGCAGGTATTCCGCAATCGTGTAGGACGCCGCAATCCGAAGACGCCCGGTGCGTCGAGCCTGCAACGCGTTGACGCCTGCGGTCAGCGCGCCAGCCGCCTGTAACACGCTGTCAGCCCACCCAGCCACAAGGCTTCCCGCAGGTGTTGGCGAGGACCCCGTCGGAGAACGCTCAAGCAGGTCAACGCCCAACCGCCGCTCCAGCGATCGAATCCGTGCGCTGGCTGAGGGCTGGGCAATGCCGTGAGAGGCCGCTGCCTTGGAAACGCTGCCAAGAGCGATGACCGACACAAACAGGTCAAGATTCGCAAGTTCGGGCGTATTCGGTGGGAGAGGCATCAGCGCCCACCCAGAGGTATCAGAATCATGGATGACAGGCTATAGGTAAACCTGATAACGCCAGAGCCATATGGCGGGTTCCGAAGACAAAGCACTTGTCGGACAATGGCAGGTGGACATGCGCGCCCTGACACCTTGGTGCGGTGAACGCAATCAGATGGGGAAACGCGAATGACGCGACTTGGTTTCTTGTTGGATAGTGACAGCTGCATCGGCTGTCATGCGTGCACCATTGCATGCAAGAGCGAACACGACGTGCCGCTCGGCGTGAATCGGACATGGGTCAAGTACATCGAGACGGGCACGTTCCCCGATGTTGCCCGCAAGTTCAACGTGATGCGCTGTAACCAGTGCGACGACGCACCCTGCATGACCATCTGCCCGACAAACGCATTGTTCCGGGCCGACAACGGTGTTGTCGACTTTCAGGACGACAACTGCATTGGATGCAAGTCGTGCATGAATGCCTGCCCCTACGATGCGCTCTACATCAATCCGGAAACAAATACCGCACACAAGTGCAACATGTGTAACCACCGACTCGAAATGGACCTGGAACCGTCCTGCCAGATCGTATGCCCAACCGAAGCCATCAAGATAGGCGACCTCGACGACCCCAATTCCGAGATCAGCCGCATCATCGCCCGCGACGATGTCGCAGTGCGTGCTCCGGAACAGAACACCAAGCCGAAGGTCTACTACCGGGGGGCCGATCAGGCTTCGCTTGACCCCACTCGTACCGCCATCGCAAATGATGGCATGATTTGGGCCGACACCCTTCGGGACGCAAACAACGGCTCCCGCCATCCCTCGGTCCCCGTAGCGCTGGGCGCCAAACCCACCGACGAAAACGGCGTCACAGCCCGCACCGCCTACACCACCAGCCACATGATGACGTGGAAGGCCAAGGTCTCGGGCTATCTCGTCACCAAGGCCATCGCCGCCGGGGTTATGCTTGTCGCCGCACTGCTGGTGCTCCTTGGCCACGGCGATTCGCAGGCCGCTGTTGGTGTGGTGCCCCCGATGATCGCCGGAGTGTTCCTTGCCATCACCGGCTTCCTGCTGATCTCGGACCTCAAGCAACCCGGCCGGTTCTACTACCTCATTACTCGAGGCAACTTCGACTCCTGGTTGGTGAAGGGTGCTTACGTCCTTGGCGCGTTCGCAGGCGTAAGTGCGCTGTGGTGGATTGGCGGCCTCGGCAACTCACAAATGTGGGCCGCATGGCTCTCGATTCCCGTAGTCCTCGGCGCCGCCGGAACTGCCGGCTACACGGCATTTCTGTTTGCTCAATGCGAGGGTCGGGACCTCTGGCAGACGCCACTGCTGTTGCCGACGCTTCTTGCCCAGGCCGTGACTGCCGGCGGCGCAACGTACGCGCTGATGGACCTCTTCCTCGACATTCCCGGCGGCAACGCCACCCGCTGGGCCTTCCTCGGAGGTCTTGCCGTCACTGCTGCACTCATCGCCATCGAACTCACCTCACACGGCACCCGCCACGTGGAACTCGCCATCGAGATCATGACCAGGACCACCTACGCCAGGCAGTTCTGGCTTGGTGGCATCCTCGCCGGTCTCGTCATCCCGGCCGTGCTTGTCATTGTGGCCATCGTCACCGGCGGCACCGGTGCCGTTGCCCTTGCCGCCATCGCCGCCGTATCCGCCCTCATCGGCATGTTCGCCTATGAGGACGCCTTCGTCCGCGCCGGCCAGTCAGTGCCGCTGTCATGAGTGCACAAACCTTCGTCGAACATCGTGTGGGTTCCAATCCGCTTGGATTCAGCGCCGGCCGTTTGCAAGAACCAGGGCGACTGCTGGGACTCTCGGTGAATGAGCCTTCGGTGCCGCGATGCGAAGCGAGCAAACCAGCGAATGAAGCTATGGGTCGCAGTGGGCGACCGGGAGAACAAGGAAAATGACGGACAAGCTGAATCTCGCGAAGTACCCACCGTTCAGTGAGTGGCATGACTGGACAGAGCTTGACGCGAAGGCGTGGCCGGAGAAGGTGGAGCGGAACTATACGTTGGTGCCCACCACGTGCTTCAACTGTGAAGCGGCGTGCGGTCTGGTGTGTTACTTCGACAAGGAAACCGGCGAGATCGCGAAGATCGAAGGCAACCCGGAGCACCCGGCCAGCCGCGGTCGCAACTGCGCCAAGGGTCCAGCCACGCTCAACCAGGTGTACGACACGGAGCGGGTCATGTACCCGATGCGCCGAGTTGGCAAGCGGGGGTCCGGCGAGTGGGAACGCGCCACATGGGACGAGGCACTGGACGAAATTGGTGCCCGCATTCGCAAGGCGATCATTGAAGAGCGTCACAACGAAATCATGTACCACGTGGGTCGTCCCGGCGAAGAGGGCTACACCAACCGCGTGCTGCAGGCCTGGGGTGTGGATGGTCACAATTCCCACACCAACATCTGTTCCTCCAACGCACGCATTGGTTACCAGTCCTGGATGGGCCACGACCGCCCGTCAGCCGACTATGCAAATGCGGAAGTCATCTTCCTTATCTCCAGCCATCTGGAGTCCGGTCACTACTTCAACCCGCACGCGCAGCGGATCATTGAAGCGCAGGCCAAGGGCGCAAAGATCATTTGTGTCGACCCGCGCCTGTCGAACACCGGATCCAAGGCCGACTACTGGCTTCCAGCCTGGCCGGGCACCGAGGCATTCCTCCTGCTCGCCATCGCCCGCCTGCTTATCAAGAACGGGACCTGGCAGAGGGACTTCGTTAAGCGCTGGGTGAACTGGGAGACCTATCTGGGGGAAAAGCATCCCAACCTTCCCCTGGAGTTCGACTCCATGGAACAGGCGCTGCTGGATGAGTACGCCGAGTACACACCCGAAGAAGCCGAACGGGTCACCGGCATTGAAGCATCCACCATCGTGGAACTGGCCGAACTCATCGGCGCCCACCCCACCAAGTTTGCATCGCACAACTGGCGCGCTGCGGCGGCCGGCAACTTCGGCGGCTGGCAGGTGGCACGCTGCCTGTTCTTCCTGAACGTGCTCACCGGATCCGTTGGGACCAGGGGTGGAACATCCGGCAACGGCTGGAACAAGTTCAAACCCACGCTGCCCAAGGGTGCGCCGCCGATGGAGAAGTGGCAGTCACTCAGCTGGCCGAAGGAGTACCCACTTTCGTACCACGAGATGTCCATCCTTCTTCCGCACTTCCTGAACGAGGGGAGAGGCACGCTCGACACCTACTTCAGCCGGGTCTACAACCCCATCTGGACCAACCCGGACGGGTTCTCCTGGATGGAAGCCCTCACTGATGAAAGCAAGGTCGGGTGCCACGTCGCGTTGACGCCAACGTGGAGCGAGACCTCATGGTTCGCTGACTGGGTCCTGCCCATGGGCGTGGGCGCTGAGCGACACGACATCAACAGCTACGAGACACATGCCGGCAAATGGGTGGCCTTCCGCCAGCCCGTGTTTCGTCGCTTTGCGGAGCTTCAGGGCGAAGACGTTGGCCCCGACTCGCGAACGCACGAATTCAACCCGGGTGAAGTCTGGGAAGAGAACGAGTTCTGGATTGATCTTTCCTGGCGCATCGACCCGGACGGCAGCCTCGGCATTCGTCAGTGGTTCGAGAGCGATGACCGCCCCGGCGAACCGCTCACCGTGGACGAGTACTACGAGAAGATCTTCGCCGAGTCGGTTCCCGGCCTGGCCGAAGAAGCGGCCGCCGCTGGTCAGACCGCGCTGGACTTCATGCGTGACCGTGGCGCCTACGCCATTCCTGGCGACCCGTACGAACCCTACGAACGCGACGTCGCTGAAGACGCTCTCGCCGACACCGTCAAGGACGCGTCAGGTGTCTTCCGTAAGGCGGGCACGCTCGGCACATGGGACGGCTCTCCGGAAGGTCTCGACGACATCAAGCTCGTCGGCCTGGGCGACGGTTCGCCCGCCATCGAAGTGGAAGGCGAAATCAAAGAAGGCTTCCCGACCCCGTCGAAGAAGCTCGAACTGTTCTCCACCACGCTCAAGGACTGGGGCTGGCCCGAATACGCCACGCCAAAGTGGATCCCGTCGCATGTCCACTGGGAAGATCTCGACATGGACGGCAACGAGCGCATCCTGCTCCCAACCTTCCGCATCCCCACACTCATCCACACTCGTTCAGCGAACAGCAAGTGGCTCAGCGAGATCAGTCACCGGCATCCGCTCTGGATTCACCCGTCGGACTGCGAGAAGCTCAACATCGAAGAAAGCGGGCTGGTCCGCATCACCACGGCCATCGGCCACTTCGTGATTCAGGCGTGGCGCACCGAGGGCATCCGCCCCGGCATCGTTGCTGCTTCGCACCACATGGGACGCTGGCGTCTCGAAGAAGACAAGGCTCGTTCCTGGGGTGCAGGCAAGGCCAGCGTTGAGAACAACGGTACGGAGTGGAAGCTGAAGCGCAGCGACGGCATCCGTCGATGGAAGTCCAAGGACAAGGACACCAGCCGCGTGTGGTGGAACGACACCGGCGTGCACCAGAACCTCACGTTCGGCGTGCAGCCCGACCCGATTTCCGGCATGCAGTGCTGGCACCAGCGAGTGCGAGTGACGCCGGCCGGAAAGGGAGACCAGTACGGCGACGTGGTTGTCGACACCGCGAAGTCCAAAGAGCACTACCACGCCTGGTTGGAGAAGACCCGCCCGGGCCCCGGCCCGGACGGCACCCGCCGACCCATGTGGTACGCCCGCCCCATCAAACCCACCGCCGCCACCTACAAGGCCGACGAGGCATAACTGCTCAGTGGCCGGCTGTGTCAGATTGTCCGAGTCATCCAGTGGCCAAGGGGTCTGCCCATATGCGGGTCGGCAGATTCAACCGGGGAGATGGCTGAAACGACGCTTGCCCCCGGGGCGCCGCCGCGTGCATCAACGCTTGAGTAGGTGCGGCGGTGTCGAGGTTGCGGAGGGCCGGCCCTGGACCACACCCGGCGTCCGTGGGTTCTGTCACGAGTCCCATCTGGTTGGCACCAATGGTTTCGTTATCATCAAAACCTCAGATGTACTGTCATCTGACTCTGTGTGCGTCAGCAGCCGGTCGCTGCTTGAAGCGTTCGACATGCATCCGCAATGCGGGCCGGGGAGAGGGTGGCAACCTTGCGTCGGAATGTCGACCTGGGAATTGTGTGGATGTTGTCGAAGTTCACCACGCTGTCCGTTGGGACCCCGTCGGCTGTGGTTAACGCGAGCTCAGAAACGAGCCCTCGCTTCGTGCGTGTGAGTGCTGCAACAACGATCGACCCGATCCGGTCGGCGACGGGGTCGCGGGTAAGGACCAACACGGGCCGGTCGCCACCAGGTGCAGCCGCGAACCAAATCTCACCTCGCTTCATCGGCTGCCCAATCTGACCAGTCATCTGCAGGTCCCCAGTCGGCAATTTGGGTGAGAGCTTGCTCTCCGTCGTTGAGTGGTGCACTGGCCCAACGCTCGTCATCACCCTCGGATGCAAGTTGATTGAGATGGCGGCGCAGCGCGTCTCGAAGCAGTTCGGACCGATCGACGCCAAATGCGTCGGCCCACCGTTGGATGTCGACGGCGTCCTTGTCGTCGACGCGAAAACTGAGCATTGTCATACACGCATGATACCTCGTATGACGGCCGTCTGCTGATGCACCCTTTCGTTTGGGACCGTCGGCAATTCGGCGCGGGGATTTTGGGAATCTGTACCCTTGGTGCTGATGGACAAGCAGAACGATCTTTCTCACCACAGCAACCTTCGGGATGCGGATGGCGATGGGGATATGGATTTCAAGGACGCCGCGATCCTTGCGGAACAGAGCCTTGACCCGTCCGAGACGGACACCCAGGCGTGGACCCACGCAATCTTTCGCCTGAGCCGAATTGCCATGGGATTCACCATCTTCATCGTCGGCATCATCCTCTTGCCCGCCCCGGGCCCCGGCGGTCTGGTGGTCGCGGCTGGCTTGGCCATTCTCGCCCGCGATGTCGCCTGGGCAGATCGTCTTCTTCGCTATTTGCGCAAGAGAATGCCTGGCATGGCCGAAGAGGGCCCGATCCCGAAGTCCACCATCATTGTTTCCGTCATGATTGCGACAGCTGCCTTCCTCACCTTCTGGTGGGCGCAACAGCAATCATGGTGGTGGTTTTAGTGCCTCGGCCGGCGGCCTCGGCACCGACAATTTGGGAGCTTCTTCGCTCCGCAGGAAACGCCTGATTTTGGGCTTCGAGCGCCGCGCAGCAAGCGTGAACCGCTGCACTGACCGGTGCTGCGTGCCAACGCTTCTGACCGGAGGTCAGAGCAGCAGTAGTAGTAGTAGCTTCAGGGCATGAAATTTGGTCTGACGTACTTCCCAACTGCATACACCGTGGCTCCCCAGGACATGGGACCGCTGCTGGAGGAACGGGGCTTCGAATCCCTGTGGGTTGCTGAGCACAGCCATATTCCGGCCAGTCGCATCTCGCGGTGGCCCGGCGGTCCGGATCTGCCGCAGATGTACTACGACACGTACGACCCGTTCGTGGCCCTGATGGCCGCTGCGATGACCACCACCACACTGAAGCTCGGTACGGGTATCGCTCTCGTGATTCAGCGAGATCCGATTCACACGGCGAAGCAGGTAACCACCCTGGACCGGTTGTCGGGTGGACGTTTCCTCTTCGGCATCGGAGCCGGATGGAACCTCGAAGAGATGAGCGATCACGGCACTGACCCCACTCGCCGTTTCGGGCGCATGCGTGAGTCCATCGAAGCCATGAAGGAGATCTGGGCCAACGAGATAGCCGAGTACAACGGCGAACAGGTCTCGTTCGGGCCGATGTATCAGAACCCCAAACCCCTGCAGAAACCGCACCCGCCAATCCATGTTGGTGGTGCCTTTCCCGGCGGGCTGAAGCGAGCCGTGAAGTACGCGAACGGTTGGATCCCCATCGGCGCCCGGATTGATGGCGATCTCGGAGCGATGATGCAGGCAGTTGACGACGAATGCTCCGCTGCTGGACGGGACCGGTCCGAGATTGAAATCACGTTCTACGGTGTTGCGTCGAATGCCGACTCGGTCAAAGAGATGGCCGATCATGGCGTCGACCGGGTTGTCTTCATGCCTCCTGCGCTGCCGCCCGACGAGATGCTGCCGATGATCGACTCGTTCGCCGCGCTCATCACCTGAAGGCAGATATCTTTCACCCCATGGAAATCATCCACGACCTGCAGGGATCCGTCCCCAGCGAGGTCTCCTGTGCGGTCACCATCGGCGTGTACGACGGCATCCATCGCGGACACCAGTCCGTGCTGGCGCAGGTTCGAAGCCACGCCGAGGAGCACAATCTTTCGGTGGCGGTTGTCACCTTCGACGTGCACCCGGCCTCTGTCCTGAGCCCTGACAACGCGCCGAAGATGCTCACCTCGAATGAGCAGCGCATGGAGCTGTTCTCAGAGCAGGAAGTGGACTACCTGTATCTCGTGAAGTTCAACGAAGAGCGTGCTGACACCGATGACCAGGTGTTCACCGAGCAGGTCTTTGCGAAGTCGCTGAATGCTCGCAAGGTCGTTGTTGGTGAAGATTTTCACTTCGGCAGGGGACGCAGCGGCAACGTCGACACTCTGACCGTGCTCGGACAGGACCTCGGTTTCGATGTCGAAGGCCTTGCACTTCTGGCTGACGATGGCGCAACCGAACCCATCTCGTCCACCGCAATCCGTCGAGTGCTCGCTGAGGGCAACGTTACCGAAGCCGCCAAGATGCTCGGCCGGAACTACGAAGTGCGCGGCGTCGTGTCCGAAGGCGATCAGCGAGGCCGTACCATTGGTTTCCCCACGGCGAACGTGCCGGTCGACGGCCGCTTCGCATTTCCCGCCGACGGTGTGTACGCCGGTTGGTGCACGCTCGAAGATGGCAGCCGCCACGGCTGCGCCATCAACATCGGCCGCCGGCCAACGTTCCATCTGCATGCAGAGCACTCGCTTCTGGAAGCGCACCTGCTGGATTTCGAAGGCGACCTCTACGGACAGAATGTGCGCATCGAGTTCGCGCAGTTCCTCCGCAGCGAGCACCGATTCAACGGCATCGACGAACTCGTCGCGCAGCTCAGGCAGGACGTCGACGCCGTGCGCTCCATACTCGACAGCTGACACGGTGACCGGGTCTCCCCACAGCGTGTCTCTGCGACCCCGCTTCTACGAACTGGACCCTTACGGCCACGTGAATCACAGCGTCTACATCCAGTTCTTCGAGAGCGCACGTGTGTCGATGCTGAGCGAGGTGGATCATGGGCTGGATGTGTTGCAGGCTGACGATGTCCAGCTTGTGGTGATTGGGCTTTCCACTCGCTTCCTCGGTGCTGCCGGTCTGCACGAAGACCTTACGGTTGAGACCGGCGTGATCGAAACGGGACGCGTGAAGAGCCGCTGGGCGCAGCGCATTCTCCGCAATCACGAAGACAGCACTTCCGAGGTGATCACCACGCAGCTGATTGACTTCGCCACGACAACCTCCCAGGGCCGGCCACGGCGGATGCCGAATGAGCTGGCAGAGGCCGTGCGGCCGTTTATGGTTGAGCCCGACTGGCTCGGCGCTGACGCTCCTCGCTGACCCTGGTCCCGGGAGAGGTTGATCATGGAATGGTGGGAGGCAGTGCTCCTGGTGCTCGGCGGCATGACCGCCGGCGTGATCAACACCATGGCCGGCGGAGGCTCAACCCTTACCGTTCCGCTTCTGACACTCGCCGGCGTGCCGGGCAACGCCGCCAACGGATCAAATCGCGTTGGCATCCTCACGTCGAACCTGGCTGCCGCAGCCCGCTTCCGTCAGCTTGGAGTTGACGGCCTCAGTCACGTCGCGCCGGTGCTCGGGCCAGCCCTGCTCGGTTCACTTATTGGCTCCTATGGCATCAACCAACTGACGGATGACACCTTCGAAAAAGTGTTTGGTCTGTTGATGATTCCGCTGATTCTGATGACGATCTTCAAACCCAAACCGAAAGAAGCAGCCGCAACGTGGCCCGTGTGGGTCACGGCGCTGGTCTTCCTTGCCGTGGGCATGTATGGCGGAGCAATCCAGGCTGGCGTTGGACTGGTACTGCTGGCTGCTCTGAGCCGAGCGGGTTTCGATCTGGTGACTGCGAACTCCATCAAGGTGCTGGTAACCCTGGCCATCACCTGTGTGGCGCTTCCCGTCTTCATCTGGCAGGGCAATGTGCGCTGGCTTGCGGCGGCAATTCTTGCGGTCGGTTTGACCATCGGCGGTTGGGTCGGCGCCCGCTTCACCGTCGAAGGCGGCGAGAAATGGGTGCGCATTGTCGCTGTGGTCGCCGCGCTCGGCCTCGCCGGCAAGCTCCTCGGCCTCTGGGGCTAGCTCTGTCCTGGCGGCTTCGACGCAGTTTCGTTCTGGCGGCTTCGACGCAGTTTCGTTCTGGCGGCTTCGACGCAGTTTCGTTCTGGCGGCTTCGACGCCAGCGTGGGCGTCTGCTCAGGAGATCGACGTAGGTACGGCGTCGCCGTTGCCGGTATCGCGACGTGCGCAGTGTCAGACACACCGTTGCAGACACACCGTTGCAGACACACCGTTGCAAGCACCCTGTGGATAACGGTCTCTGGATAACGGTCTCAGAGACCAGCGGATTGTCGATCCCTGCGCGCTCAGCACGGGCGTCTGGGCTAGTCGCGGGAGGGGAACAGGCCGAGGTCGATGGTGTGGTTGGCGTTGACGTCGGGCACGGTCGGTGCCGTGGTGGCAGATAGTGTCTCGCCAACAGGTTCTCCGCCAACGCTCAGCTCAAACAGGTCGGAACGAATGCCGATCCCGCTAACCGTCACGCCGTTGTCGTCTTCGTCGGTGTCGCCGGTGGATGAGCCAACCGTGGAGTCCAGTCCGTCAGCTCCGCCGCCAGCACCCTGTTGGGTCTCGGACAGGGGAATGGCCACACGGTACTGGCCCGGAGTCAACTGGTCGAAGAGGTAGAAGCCATCAGCGTCAGTTGTCGTGCTGGCGACGATGGCTCCTGCAGCGTTCAGCAGATCCACACTGACTGGGCTGGTAGGACCGGTGTCGCCTGCGGTGATCGTGCCGGAGAAGTCACGGTCCACAAAGATACGGTTGCCGACGGCAACGGTCTGAACCTGATAAGCGAACTCTGCGACGGCGTTGGAGCTGGCACCGATGGTCACCACAACGGATCCGGGTGTGGCCAGCCCGTCGGTGTCGAAGGTGGGGGAGACGGTGGCCGGAAGGCCCGCGGTGTCGACAACCACGGTGTACGTGCCGGGGGCCAGGCCCGTCACAGTGAAGTCGCCCAGTGCGTTCGTTGTCGCCGTGCCAACAATGTTGCCGGCTGCGTCCTGGACGTTCACCGTGACTGCGGTGATGCCGGACTCGCCGACGTTGGCGCCGTCGCCGTTGTCATCACGCCAGATCGAACCGGTGACGCCGCCAACGGGTGGAGGCGTCTCGCCCACGCAACTACCGGAGCTGATGAGGGCGTAGTCGGCATCCAGGGCACCGGTTTCAACGTGGGAGTCCTCAACAATCTGGTCCCCGCTCACTTCGATGGTCCACGTGCCTGCTTCGGGATTCGTGAGGAACACGTTCTCGACCGTATCGACGGTATTGCGTGTGCCGCCGGGGGTGGACTCGTTGCCCTGGGTGAGGCCATTGTTGCCCCAGTAGACAACGCCGCTCGGGCTGATGAGGCGCAGCGACAGATCGTTGACCCGGTGGATGAAGGTGCCGGGGGTGCCGGCCGGATCGGTATAAACCATCGTTGTACGCATTGCGCAGTCAGAACTTGCGGCAACGTCGATTGTGTACGTGTTGATGCCGAGCGGGGAGAGCAGATCCGTTTCGTCGATGACAAGCGGGATGTTGCCAGCGCCTGCGAGCTGCGATGCGTAGGCCACGTCGGGGCGGCCCCAGCCCTGCTGGTAGCGGTTCTTGTCTGAGGCGATGGAGTTGAAGTCGTACTCGAAAGCAGTGTTGATTGCGAGAGCCTTGGCGGTTGCCATTCCCGGTCGGCTGTCGAACACGTCGCGGTTCAGGCCAGGGGTGCCAGCGAAGACACCGTCAGCCCACATTTCGTAGATGAGTGCCATGTATCCACCCACCGCTCCTGAAGCAGCACTGGTGCCGCTGAAGCCCACGCCGAAGTACTCGTCGGTTCCGGGGTTGTTCGGACCGTGCAACGCAGCGGGTGTTCCGTCGTTCCAGAAGTGCAGGTCAGGCTTGATGCGACTGTCAGCGATAGGGCCGGTGCCAGAAAGATTGGTGAGGCCAGGCGGGGAGTAGGTGTCGTCAGACGGGTCCAGATTGCGCAGGTGGCCAATGGCACCCACGGTGATGACGTTTTTGGCGGAGGCTTGCGGACGGTAGGCGGTGGTTGCGAAGTTCCCCATGCTCTGCACCGTCAACAGGTCATAGACGAAGGTTGCCTCGTCCAACTGTTGCGACAGTGTGGTGTAGCCAGAAGAGTTTGGGAGGTTGGTACCGGGGAGCAGACCGTTGCCCCATGGTGAGACCGATACCACGGCACGGTGTGGACCGTTCGGGTCGGTCACGATCTGTGCAGCCGCAAGTCGGTCGGCGCTGTCGGCGTATGAGGTGAAGGAGACGTCGGCCTCCGGAGCGACGCCGCGCGCTTCGGGGTTCGTGAACCCGTTGCCCGTGAGGATGCTGGCCATTGCGGTGCCATGGGTGTCATCGTCCAACGCCGCGGGGTCGTTTGTAATCACCGTGATGGGCTGATCACTGAACTGCGCGTGAGGGGCGAAGATGCCCTTGTCGAAGAGGTGGATCGTGACGCCGCTTCCGTTGTAGCCGGCGGACAGCTCAAGGAAGTCAGCGCCGCCGATGACGCGTTCGCGAGCGCTGTCCACGTCTGGAGCCGGAATCAGCTCCATGAACTGCACCCGGTCGTGTTCGAGAAGCTGACGGGCTCCCGGGCCGGTGAGCAGTGCTGTGACAATGCGACTACCGAAGTTCGAGCTGCGAAGGGTTCCGCCAGTGAGAGCGATGGCTTCGAGAACCGGCACTCGGCTGGCTTCAGTCCCATCAAACGTGGAGATGGCGTATTCGTTGAATCCGGACGCGGCGAACGAGTTGAAGGTCTCAAGCGTGGAGCGGTAGTCGGAGGTGTACGCCGAAACCGACGTGACGTAGGGCAGTGCCTGCACCGTCGGGACCGTTGCGGAATCCATGATTACGAGCAGAGCATTGTCGGGCACGAAACTGCCGTCGACGACACCCAGGCTGCGGAGCTCGGTGCGATAGGCCTCCAGCACCACAGTGGAGAACTCGATGATGTGCACATTGTTGGCCGCGACGGCTCCAAGTCCTGCGCTGTCGCCGCTGGGAAGATTCGCGCCTTCACGGACGAAGCTCGCGCCGCCCGGCGCGGACATGAGGCGACTCATTCCCTGGCCGGGAACGTCAATCTGATAGCTGCCGTCGTTGTTGATGAAGACACGCTCGCCGTTCATGGCGACAAAGTCAGGTTCATTGCCGCCGGCGTCGCCCTGGGCCACGGACTGAGCGAGCAGAACAGCGAGGAGGGAGATGGCCACGACGGTCACCACGATGAGCTTCGACCGGCTGGATACTGATGTCTGGGGATTCGAATCCACAAGCGCCCTGTTTCTGTGTCCGAACCAAGCTCAGACATCGTCAAACGTACCGCACCATCTTACGTGACAGCCCATCACAGGAGATGTAGGTCATGGTGCTCATCGACGTCCAGACACGAGACTTTCGCCTTGTTTCACGCGGTCCTACAGCGCTGAACGGAGCCTTAAATCAGCCCCTCAGACACCAGTTGTGGCATGAGATTCCGCAATGATGCCCCATGGCTTCTTCTCAATTCCCGGGCGCGCCCCGTTTGGCGAAGGCCGCGTCTGCATCCAGGCTGGCGGTGGCGCTGCTACTTTTGCTCAGCCTCGTGGCCGCTGCGTGCAACTCGACGTCGACCTCGGTGGGAGCGTCTGGCGAGACCGCTGACAGTGGCAGCGCGGCCCCGGTGGTCGTTGACGACGATGCGGTGGAGTCCGACAAGGATGCTGCGTCTGTCGAAACGGGCGAGGTTGCACCTGAGAAGGTCGGGCCCGTCGAGGTACCAGCCATTGTGCCGGGAGAAGCGCGCACATTCGCCCCAGCGCCGGACTATCCCGACGGGCCATTGTCGGACGAAGCCGTCGCTGGTATCGAGGCCATATTCGATGGCGGGACCTTTGACGATTTGGTTGCAGTCGGCGAAGCGGGTGACGCCCGCGCCGCCTGGGTCCTGGCTGACCTTCTCCGATTTGTGCGGGGACCATCTGAGGGTCAGCAGATTGTCATCAGCGCCTTCGAGGAGTTGACAGGCGCAGAACTTGATCCGTTCGATGCGTGGGGAGAGTCCACCGACCTGCTCATTGCCTGGGACACGCCAGCACCGCCAGACTATGTCCGGTTCAAGCGCCTGATCTTTGAGCGTGTTGAACAGGGCTGGGGGCCCTTCTTCGACGACGCCGAAGCCGACATCGACTGGCGCCACGTCTCCTGGGGAGGCGTGCTGATCGACGACCGTTCGCTGGAAACGACGGATCTGCCGTGCCCCGAAGGTTGCATCCCGGCAATCAACGACCCGGCCACCACTGACGCAGCCGGTGGCGACTGGTATCCCGACGACGCGGTCGTCTTCGGTATCGAGATCAATGGCGAAGCGCGTGCCTACCCGAAGAACGTCATGGAAGTCCATGAGATGACGAACGACACGCTCGGCGGTAGACGCATCGGCGTGCCGTACTGCACCTTGTGCGGAGCAGTGCAGGCGTACTTCACCGATGACGTCAGCGGAGCGACGGACGCAGGGTTGACCATCGCGAACGACGAGTACGAACTCCGAACCTCAGGTCTTCTGATTCGTTCCAACAAAGTCATGTACGAGTTCCACACGAAGTCCGTCTTCGACACCTTTACCGGCGAGGCCGTAACCGGCCCGCTGCGTGAGGCTGGTGTGAGCCTTGAACCGGTCACGGTGGTTACCACGACGTGGGCGGACTGGAAGGCAACGCATCCGGACACCACCATCCTTGCCGCGAATCGCCCCTGGGGTGGCTCGTACCCGGAAGACCCGCTGCGAGGCCGCGACGACAACGGTCCGATCTTCCCGATCGGCGACAACGACGCCCGTCTGCCCGTGCAGGAACCGGTGCTCGGCGTGATCGCAGCTGACGGGACCCCGGTTGCGTTCCCCGTCGAAGCAGGTCGTGCACTGCTGATCAATCAGGAAACAGTGGAAAGCAATGGCATCAGCGTGCGCCTCGACGGTCGCGGTCTCAAAGCCGAACTCGACGATGGAACACCTGTCGCCAGCCATCAGGCCTTTTGGTTTGCCTGGAGCCAGTTTCATCCCGGCACGGTCCTCTGGCTTCCGCCGGGTTCGTGATGTTCGACAAGTGTCGTCCTTTGCGGTGTCGGTCGCCTAGACATGATCCATGAAGCGCGCAGAAAAAGCTGACCGGATCGGCGAGATCCTGGATGACCTGTATCCGACCACTCCGGTGCCGTTGGATCACACCGACCCGTACACGCTTGTGGTTGCGGTCATGTTGTCGGCTCAAACCACAGACAAGAAGGTCAACGAGGTCACGCCGGCACTCTTTGCTCGGGCGAACACGCCAGCGAAGATGGCTGAACTGACCGATACCGAGATCCACGGCTACATCAGAGAGGTTGGACTGGCTCCAACAAAGGCCCGCAACCTGCACAAGATGGCCCTGCAGATTCTCGACGCGGGCGGCGAGATCCATCCGGATTGGGACTTCCTTGAGTCACTGGCCGGTGTTGGACACAAGACCGCCAGCGTCGTCATGGCGCAGGCGTTCAACGTGCCCGCCTTCGCGGTGGACACACACATCCACCGGCTCGCGGGCCGGTGGGGACTTTCCAATGAGACAACGGTCGAACGCACAGAGAAGGATCTCAAGGCGGTCTTTCCAGAAGACACCTGGATCCGGCGCCACCTGCAGATCATCTTCTTCGGTCGTGAGTACTGCCCGGCCCGGCGCCACGACATGCTCGAATGCCCCATCTGCTCCTGGGCTGCCACCAAGAAACGCATCCGCCAGGAAGCCGGCTGACGACGGCGCTGCCTGTTCCTCGCTCCGCTCGGAAGCGTTGGGCACGCAGCCTCCGTTCTTCTTGCCGCGTACCCAACGGACATGTGCCAAACACATGTCAGTGAGCGATCAGTACCGGTACGCCCATTCTTCGTGCCAGGTGTGGGGGTAGACACCGTTGAGGAAGTACTCGCGGAAGTTGCGGATGGGACGCTTCTCATGGTCGTGGTAGAGCAGCCAATAGGGGAAGACGGTGACCACGACGTAACTCAGCGCCACCAGCGGGTAGAAGAACGGACCGAATATTCGCGCCTGAAGTACGTGGACCTGCTCATGCGCGTCCAGCCCGTCTGTAGTGCCGGCTTCGATGGTGCCGATCGTGGTGGCATAGCCCTTCATGATTCCGTGTCGGAGCACGATTGATGATCGCTTGGCGCAGCGGTCGAGATCGAGTTCGTTGCCCCGAGCAAGGCTCACGGTGAGGAAGATCGCTCCGGCCATCGTGTTGGACAGAGCCCATGTGTTGTCGACGACCAGCAGAAACCACGCCTTGAGTGATTCGTCCGGATGGCAGTCGGTCTTCGTGATGGCCCACGCGTGGACGCCTCCGACGATGAGTCCAATGGCGACGCCGATCCAAGCGCCCACGGGTCCGGCCAGCGCTCCCAGGATGCCGAATACAGGCGCGTTGGATCCGAGTTTCAGGATCCAGGTGGCGGCGTGGATGGTGTAGCGCATTTGCGCTCACGATATCGGTCCGCCGGAAACTGTCCTGAGCGGAGCGGGCGATCTGCGCTCGTTGCCTGCAACATATTGTCGATGAGGTCACGGCCCGGCAGCGCCATCTTGGCCGGCTGAAAGATTCTCAGATTCAGAGGCCGGGAGGGCGCTGCGTGCCGCCGGTGATCTGCTCGACGATTTCGGCCACCGCAAGGGCTGTGCGATCTTCCAGGAACGGTGCAACCACCTGGACGCCAATTGGCAGGCCAGATGAGTGTTGCGCAATGGGCACCGTGGTCACCGGCAGGTACGTGAGCCCGAAGAGGCCCATCCATTTCATCTGATCGGTGTACGGACGAACGGTGCCGGCAACGTCGATGGTGCGTTGGGTCATTGGGTGACGGTGATCGTGCGGAATAGCGACGGTTGGCGAGATGGGTGCAAGGACCACATCCCAGTCGGTGAAGAACTCACGCCAGCGGGCGCGCATCTGCAGGCGACGTTCGTTGTTGCTCAGCCAGTAGCGGTGGCGTCCCGAAGCGCCCCGAACCCCGAGGTCGCCGTCGACATCCTCCCCGTTCGCAAGGCGGTCGGCAATGTTGTCGAGTTGCTGCAGCGACCAGCTGCCGGAGAGAGCTGCGCCGAGCAGGTCCTGGAAGGTGCGATCCGCCTTTGCGAAGTCGAAACCGACGGGCCGTGCCGCGTCGTCAACCCGGGCTCCTGCCTGTTCAAGCTCCGAAGCCACTCGCCGGACGGCAGTTTCGATCTCGGGGTCAACAGGACAGTAATCATCGCTGGCCCACACCGCGACGCGCAGTTCGGAGACCTCCCGGGTGCGGGCGGGAGGAAGTGTCAGTGTCCAGGCCACGTCGTGCCAGTCATCTGCACCGGACAGCACGTCAAGCGCCAGCCGGCAATCGGCCACTGTTCGCGCCATCGGTCCAACAACGGCGAGGTCGGCCTGGGTGAGCGTGCCGGGCGGGCCCGGGATCTGCCCTTTGGCAGAGACAATGCCGTAGCTGGGCTTATGTCCGACCACGCCGCACATTGCTGCAGGGTTGCGAATGGAACCGGCGATGTCACTGCCGACTTCCAGCGGGGTGAAGCCTGCGGCGAGGGCACCGGCGGACCCGCCGGAGCTTCCGCCAACGGAGCGGGTTTCATCCCACGGATTGTTCGAGGTGCCGTAGATCTCGTTGAAACTCTGCACGTCGCCGGCGTAGATGGGCAGATTGGTCTTGGCCCAGATGTTCGCGCCGGCTTCTTTGAGGCGGGCGACGGGAATGGCATCCACTTCAGGCTGGAAGTCCGCCAGTTCGGGCGCTCCGGATGTGGTGGTCATGCCAACGGTCTGCAGCGAGTCCTTGATGGTCATGGGAACGCCGGTGAGGGGTCCGGTTTCTTCCCCAGCTCCGAGGGCGGCGTCGACGCGGGCGGCTTCGAATCGAGCGGCGTCATCGTTGCGGTGCACTACCAGGTTGAGTCGGTCGTTGTGGGCGTCGACCTGGGCGATGTGTGCGTCGAGCACTTCGGTGGCGGACACCTCACGTCGGGCGATTCTCTCGGCCAACTCGATGGCAGACAGCCATTGCAGTTCGTCACTCATGGAGCCGACGTTAGTGCTCTCTTCAGGAGCGGGATTACCCTCGCACTATGACCGTCGATGCAGCGCCGCAGCCAAGCCCACGCTCAGACCGTGACTTTGTCCTGCGCGCCGAAGTTGGCTCGACCTGTCTGTGGATGGCCGACGGATCCGAACGCGAACCCAGCGCTGCGGGTCTGACCGACCGACTGGTTGATGCGCTGCACGACTGGGCTGCGTTCTTCGATGAAGTGGATGGCGTGCTCGAAGGTGAAGACGTGGCCCATGAGTTCGTGTCGCAGGGTTACAAGGTCGCCCACAAACTGCGCGGTGAGTTGAAGGGAAGCCGGGTTCACTTTGTGCATCCAGAATCAGGCGAGCGTGAAGAGATTGTGAGACGAGGACCGCGATGAAACTGGACCAACCCCAGACTCCGGTTCCCGCTGATGCGAATGAAAACCGGGCCGTCGTTCCGGTGATTTGCTAACCGGTGGACACACTCCCCGAACCCGATACCGACCATATTGAGCGACCCACGGTCCCCGGCTGTGATGCCTGGACGAGTTCCATCCCGTCGCAGTATCAGTGGCCCAGCGAAAGCGGACTTGTCGTTGCGTCAGATGGTGGCCGTTCCGTTGATGCAGGTGATGGCGTTGCCGCCCACCCAGATGTCGCCGTCTGCCTCGTCGATGTAGATTCGTCCAGCTCGGCCAATGCACGTGCCCTGACTGGCGATGTAGGGAGCGGAGAGATGCCCGGCGGGAAGCAGGGCCTGCGCGAGGGCAGCATTCAGGCTGGCGACGCCCTAAAGACCCTGCGAGGGACCGGTCAGTACAGCGACGACGCCCTCGTTGACGTGCTCTCACGGGGGGCCGGAGCCAGACGATCGAATCCTCAGAACCTATTGAGTCTCGTGAACGGCCGCCCAAGGACCGCTACCAGCCTGGGGACCAATCCTGCGACCTTTCAGAAGACAGGACAGTTCCTGCCCCGCTGGCAGGAAGGCGAGACGTTCTTGCAGAACTTGCCAGCGCACCCGCTGGCCAACGTCAGAAAGAGTCTTGACCAGGACGAGATCCGCGAATTCTTCGAGCTCAGGGAGGCTCTGACGGCAGACCTCAATCGACTCGGGATCGACCCTCAGAAGGTGAAATTCAGAACCGAAAGACGACCTGACGCCGCGCGACTCAACGACAACCTTAGTTCCGGCCAACCGCGGATTGCTGAGGCAGCCGAGTCTAAAGTGGGGTCGTGTCGCTGGAACAGGCATCTGCGACAAGAAGCACTAGCTGACGCGTTCTTGCAGAGTCAGGGAACGGCTGTTACGTGGCATTTCTTTGCTGGGGGTAAGAACAATGAGATTTGCACTGATCCGAGGTTGTTCGAGTTGCTGACGGCCTTGGACATCCCATACGTGATGCATCTCCCATGAGGGATCCCGAGCCTCGTGTCTCGTGGGCGGATGTTGACGCAGAAGAAGCGTTGCGGGTTGGTGAGGCGTTTATCGCGTCACATCCGATCCGGCTCAACAACTTCGTGGAACGTTTGGATCGGGCTGGCTTTGATGCGTCGTTGTTTGATTGGTCTGAGGTTTCCCAGATCGAACAGGCGTGGTCGTGGCTGTGTGAGCACACAGAGTTGCCTACCTGGGAAGGTGACAGTCCGGCACAGGAGCCGTCTTCGTGGGTACCCGAGCTGGGTGGTTATCGGCTGGAACCAGATTGGCCGCCGTGGTGTGCGCTTGATGTTGATCACGATGCCCTCGAACTGATCTATGAGCTGTATGCCGCGTGGGGCGAGATCCTTTGCCAACAGGCGTCGGCAGTATGGATGTGTGTGCCCGCCGGAGACGCATTTCCCGAGGAGATCCGGTCGAGTCCTTACGGCATGTCTCTGTACCAGGTGAACAAGGTCGTGTTGTACACGCCGATCCCTGGGCGATGGTTCGCGGTCAATGACACGATGGTGGTCCGCTATTTCAGTAACTGCGCCCTCGGGCAGATACCTGACTTCAAATGGCAGCAGAAGCTTGTCGGCTATTCGACTCCGCGAGCGGACGAGGACGACGGCTGGCCTCCGGATGTTGAGCGCGCAGATGATTTCCCGGTCGGTTGGTTCGAGATGTCGGTCGACTCATACAGCGGTCCGGAGAGTAAAGACATGGTCGACGAGTTCGTTTACCGGCTGAGCGCCAGACGCGGCGTCCTGGAGGCCTATCGGGAGGACCGTGAAGTCGTCTTCGTTCGGTTTGGTCCCACACGCAGTCTCCGCAGCGCCAACAAAGTCATACAACAAGTGTGGGAGCAAGTACACGACCAGTAATGTCGTGACTTCGGTCAACGCAACTCCGAAACGTGCTTCTTCGACTGCAGCCAAAAGGGGTCGCAAAGGTTGATTGCCGCTTGGGTCCTGGCGGGTGCATCAGAGGAAAATCTTCCTGGGCTGTGTCCGATTAGGCCCACCGGGAGTGTCCCTTAGGGGGCAATGGAGACTTTCCTTGCATTGTCACGTTGTTTTGGCCGCGTTCCTGGCAGCCCCCTTGGCGCCGCCAGACTCCGCCGTCCCGCCGTGTGTGCGTCTGCTGACACGTTTTGGGGCGCTGGTCCACGCTTTGTGCCCACCCTGACACCGTGCACGGCGGCGGACTTTCGTGGGATTTTGCCCCGGATCGTTGCAAAGACGCGGCGTACCCCGTTCGCGGTACCGCTCGGGGTTTTGCGTATCTCGCTTGCAACGAATAGGTATATCGACCTAGTTTTGGGTCGTGTTGCCCCAATGACGCAACACGTCGTAGGGGTAGCGGTAGCAACGGAGCAGAAACGGCAATGGGCCGCCGACCACGGCGTCATTCCGCCATTGCTGTCCTGTGCAGACGCTCTGGATGGATCGTGTATTTTGGACACAAGGTGAACTCGCAACGCTCGGAAAGCCCGCTACACCGCCGTTTCCAAGCTTGATTGCCGTTTCTGCTCCGTTGCTACGCCTACCCCGAGAAGCAGCAGTCGAAGAGTCACGCGCCCCGGGCCGGAACGGACCGGTCGTGCCCTCGGCTGTGCCCAAGTGCGCAAAGTGCAGCTCGCCCGTTGGGCAACCGCTCGGAGAGCAAAAGGGTCGCAACTCAGGATTCTGCGGAACATGTCGCACGCGTTTCAATCTCACATCTCCGTAGCACTGCGCTAGCAGTCACAACCCACCCGATGAACCGATCGCCGTAGTCGCAGTTCAGTTGAAGACGAAGACGCCGACAGCTGGGGTGGCCGACGTGCCGCGAAGACGCTCGGGAAAGGTCGCCGCGCCGCCGAGCGAGATTCTCGTCTCGAACGAAACGGTCTTCTTAGCGCGTGTCCTTGTGCATGTCGCCTATGGCCATGAGCGAGATGGCGATTTTCGGCCTGGAGTGTGACGAGGCGGGCGCCCCCTAAACTTGTGCAGGCACAAAGTCCGCGTCAGTTGGTCTGACGATGAACAGTCAACGGTGACGTCTACGTCTTCATTCGCTGCATGCCGGTGACGGGATCTTCCACGGGCATGTCGTTGACTCGGAAGAACGCCCGAACTTCCAGATCCGTGCCGCCGGCTCCGCCCAATCCTGCGATGCCCAGCGTGTGCGGGCCGACCACTCCTATGCCTTCTGCGTTTCCAGCCGCGAAGTCTGATTTGATCGAACGCACCAGCTCACCATCACGCAGTAGCACCGCCATCCAGCCCGGACCGTTGTCAGCCCATTGCGCGTCAACCACATCGCTCGGTTCGATGCGCAACACCGCCCGGGCAACAGCAAGGTCGGCTTCATCCACGGGGCCGGACCGCATCAGCGCAGGCGCAGCAAACGCCAGTCGGCCGTCGGTGCTTCGCAGAGGAACCAGTCCGACGCCGCACTCCTGAACGATCGTGCCTTCCGTCTTCGGCTGTCCGCCTGCTTCGAGCCAGGCATGGCAGGTGCCGATTGTCGGGTGTCCGGCAAAGGGCAACTCGGCGCCGGGAGTGAAGATGCGCACGCGATAGTCGGCTGCGTCGTCTTCGGGGGTGAGTACAAACGTCGTCTCGGACAGGTTGGTCCAGTTGGCGAACAGCTGCATCTGCTCGGTGGTGAGGTCGTTGGCGTCGAGCACAACCGCTACGGGATTGCCGCGATGTGGCGTGCTCGTGAAGACGTCCACCTGCTTGAACGCTCTACTTGTGCTCATTGATCACTCTCCTGCGCTTGTTGACGGGGACCTGATGTTCGCGCACGGCGGGGACGTGTGCTCGCTTCGGGAGCCAGACACGCACACAGCGTTGTGGCGTACCCTCTCGGCAATGGGACTGACCGATCGAATCACCGCAGTTGACGTGCATGCTGAAGGCGAGCCCGGGCGTGTCATTACCGGTGGGGTGCCGACGCCGCCCGGTGACACGATGTTGGCCAAGGCGCAATGGCTCGAAGCGAACGCTGACCACATCCGCAAGCGCATGCTGACCGAGCCTCGCGGCTATCCGGGGCTGTGCTGCAACCTCATTGTCGAGCCGACCAGGCCAGAGGCCGACGCTGGCTTCATCATCATGGAGCAGACCGAGTACCCGCCCATGTCCGGTAGCAACACAATCTGTGTGGTCACGGCGCTCCTGGAGACCGGGATTGTCCCCATGGTCCAGCCGATCACGGACCTGACCCTCGAAGCGCCCGCCGGGTTGATTGGCGTGCGGGCTGCATGCTCTGGCGGCAAGGTCATCAACGTCACGTTTCGGAACGTCCCTGCGTTTGCGATAGGGCTGGGCGTGCCCATCGACGTGCCCGGTCTCGGGACCGTTCCCGTGGATATTGCCTGGGGTGGCATGTTCTTCGCCATCGCCGATGGCGATGTCCTTGGCGTGGACCTGAGTGCGGAGAACGGAGCGGAGATCGCTCGAGTAAGCGAGATGATTCGAGTGGCAACGGTCGAACAGCATCCGGTGGCGCACCCGCTCGAGCCCAGCCTCACCGGCCCAACCATTTCACAGCTTCACGGACGGCCGACCGTTCCCGGCGCTGACAGCCGCAACGCTGTCACGGTGGCCACCGGCTCACCGCAGTGGGACGTGCCCGACTCCTGGACCGGCGCGCTTGACCGGTGCCCGTGCGGGACGGGAACGTCTGCGCGCATGGCGGTGATGCACGCCCGTGGCGAACTGGCCATTGGCGACACCTTTGTGTATGAGGGCCCGCTGGGTACCACGTTCGAAGGCCGGCTCATCGAAGAGACGCAGGTTGGCGACTTCGCCGCAGTCGTGCCGACCATAAGCGGACAGGGGTGGATCACCGGGTTCGCCGATTACGTCCTTGACGAGTCCGATCCGTTTCCTTCCGGATTCACCGTCGGCGACATCTGGGCATGACTCGGCCAACCACCTGCTGAAAGACGTCAGCGGCTGCACCGTGTGCGCGTCAGAGCTGGATCACGACCCGCGTCCGGTGGTTCAGCCGGGAAGAAGTCGCGCGCCTTCAAGCGGACGCAGCTCGCGTTCACCTGTCGCCGAAACCGACACCCTGCCAGCGGTCCAGGCCCGCGTTCAAGCTGTGCCTGCCTGAACAACCTCGCTGCGATTTACAGATAGCGAGCACGCCGTGTCAGACACACCGTTACAAGTTGCGGCTTTGCCTAGACCACTTCGGCGAATCGGCGGGTGACTGCCGCGGCGGACTCGATGGAGCGGATTGCGTCGAGTCCTTCGCCGGCCCAGACCACGCGGATGGACATGTCGGCGTCTTTCGCCGCCTGTTGATGTTCGGCCCGCAACGGCTCGACCACTTTCTCAAGCTCGTCTTCGCGTCCGGCCCATTCTTCGGTGAGGCGCGTGCGGATGGACCGACCGGTGTATCCCGGAGGCCACATCGGCCCGCGGATGTGGTCGTAGACCCGGCTGTGCACGGTGTCGTCACCGCGAGCGTCGACCAGATGCTGCTTTGCCGGCTGGACGTCGAGCGCTTCGTGGGTTGCGTAGTACGCCGTGCCGAGCGCTGCACCCGACGCTCCCAGTGCCTGCGCCGCGTCGAGGCCAGCCTGGTCATTGATGCCGCCGGCAGCGACCACAGGTGTTCCGGCCACCGCTGTGGAGATGGCAGGGATAAGTCCGAAGAGGGCCCGTCCGGGGCGCCCGTGACCGCCTGCTTCGCTTCCCTGAGCGACGATGACATCGGCGCCGGCGTTCACGGCTGCAACTGCTTCGTCGACGGTACCGACCTGAGCGATGGCAAGTGCTCCGGCCCCGTGGATGACGGGGATGTGGGGGACTGGGTCGCCGAACGACATCCAGACGGCGACGGGATTGTGTGTGAGTGCGGCTTCGACTGCACCCGGTTTCATGTTCCACGTGATGAGCCCAATACCGACGCGGGAATCTCCGACGATGTCCATCTGCTCATCGAGCCACCCAGGGTCGCCGTAGCCGCCGCCGACCACGCCAAGGCCTCCCGCATCTGACACCGCAGCGGCGAGCGCGCCACCCGCAATTCTGGCCATTGGCGCACAGAGCACCGGGCGGCTGATCTCCAGGAGTCGACAGAGCGCAGTTGCGTCGGCACCCGCTGTCGTTGAGGCGTCTTCAGGGGTCATGGTCGTCCGGTCTCGTCCGTCATGGTCCGCACTCTAAGGCATGTCCTGAACAGGGTCGGCGGAGAAGACGTCGACCATGGCCCGGGCTCGCTGCCGGTGTCCGCCGACTCCATGACACGGGTAAGCCAACCCTGATGATGGTCGTGGCCTGTCTGCCAATCTTGAACTTCGTGTTGCTTGTGTTCAGGATTCTCGACAGTGGCAGGGGCACCAACGCGTTCGGTCGGCCCGTCGCCCATGAACGGCGGCTGACCCGTTCTGAAGATCTGACACTGGTTGGTCGCTCCCGTAGCGAACGGCCAGTCTCTGTTTCGAACAGCGCCGGGTTTTTGAGCACAGCCAGGTCCTGGGCCCACCCCGATGCAATCTCGGGTTACGATCCGACGGCCTCTCAATCAAGGAGCAGCGATGCCAGAAGACAAGTCAATTCGCCGGGTTCACCCGGAACACTCGGCTGCACCGGCGGAGATGTTCGATGGGCATGTCGAGTTTGCGAGCGTGCACCGTGACGAGGGCGCGGGGGTGAACCAGTCGCACGTCCATTTCCACGATGGCGCACACACGCACTGGCACTACCACGAGCGCGGACAGGTGCTCTACTTCACCGAAGGCAGGGGCTTTGCTCAGGAACTGGGCGGCGAGGTGCTCCCATGTGATGCCGGGGACATCATCGAGGTGCCGGATCACACCCGCCACATTCATGGCGCCATGCCGGGAGAGAACGCGGCGCACATCGCTATCTCTCAAGGTGAGACCATATGGGATCACGACCCGAGGTATTCGGCAGACAACTGATCTGCCGACAGCAAGAGTCTGGATGCATCGGCGGGCCACCTGTAGGGTTCGGCGGTGCCAATCCTGCTGGGAATCCTTGCGTCGCTCTGTATTGGCGCGTCTGACACTTTTGGGCGCGCCAGTGCCCGCCGGGCGAACGCTCTCAGCCATGTTGCAACGCAGATGCTTGTTGGTGTCGCTGTCACTTTCCCGCTCATTCTGGTATTCGAGAGCGCCTTCCTGTCCTCAGATGCCTTGAGTGGACTGGCCTCCGGTGTCTTCATCGGCATTGGACTCTCGATCGTGTACCGGGCGATGGCCGACTCGTCCTCGGCCGTCGTCGCTCCGGTCGCTGCGGTCTTCGCTGCCGTGTTGCCGCTGGTGTGGGACCTGATGCAGGGAGCAGACCTGGGTGTCCTTGCCACCGTTGGCTGTGCTGTCGCCATTGCATCTCTGGCGTTGACGACGTTCAACCCGCGACTCGGTGATCGAATTGCCTCCGGACTCGCATACGCCCTGGCCGGGGGACTGTGCTTTGGTCTGTCGGTGGTACTCGCAGCGAACACCTCCGAAGCCAGCGGCGTGTGGCCGGCGTTGACGCAGCGGTTCAGCGCGTTCGTCGTAGTGGCGGTCCTTGCGTTGACATCATCGGTCCCGGTGTTCCTGCCGAAGGCGGTCGCAAGGTTCGGCGTGCTCGGCGGAATCATGGGCGCGTTCGGAATGGCTGCGTGGGTGGTCGGCGCTCAGCAGGGCGACCTTGGAACGGTGTCGGTGATTGCGTCGACCTATCCCGCGGTTGTTGTGCTGCTCGCATGGAAGTTCGATGAGGACGAGTTGCGGTGGTGGCAGGCGGTTGGCGTGGCAGGAGCAATTCTCGGAACGGCGCTGATAGCTCTCGGTTCAGCTTGACAGCCGGTGCGGCGGTGCATTGTGGCGCATAGTCTTTCTGTATGTCAGAGTCCTTGGCGTTCGAGCCGCTCCCCGTTCCAGAACGAGCGCTCATTGAGGGTCGACCTGTCCTGATCGTTGTCGATATCCAGGGAGGCTCCGACCCATCGATTGAGTCTGACGATTCAGGTATCCCGTTGATGCCCGGCTACGCAGAACGGATGGAGGGAGCACCGGCCCTTGTCGAGCAGGCCCGAGCGTGCAGTGTGCCGGTCATCTTCTTCCAGGAAGCGCACCGACGGGACCTTGTGGACTTCGGCCGCGAGTTGGACGGTGCTGAGGGGATTCACCTTCTCGAAGGCGACCCGGGCACCGCAGTGTCTGCCGAGCTCAACATGCGACCCGATGACTACTTCATCCGCAAGCGCCGCTATTCCTGTTTCTTCGGTACCGAGTTGGAGATTCTTCTGAAGGGACTGAAGGCTGAAACGCTGATTCTGATCGGCGGACATACAGATGTGTGCGTCCACTACACCTTCGTGGACGCGCATCAACACGACTACTTCTGTCGGGTGGTCGAAGACTGTGTTGCCGGATCCAGTCGGGAAGCGCACGATGCGTCGCTGAAGGCCATGGAGTACCTCCAGACCGGCGCCGTTCGTTCCAGCGCTGATGTTGTGGCGGCCTTCGACGCCTTCGCTGCCTCCGCTGCCTCCGTCTGAAGTCTCTGCCGGATTTGAGTCAGGACGGAACTGGCTGCAACCAACAGCGCCCCGACTGACTGCTCCTGCCGGCACCCAAGCGATCCCCCAGACAGGTTTGGGGGACAGCCCCCATATGCGGAAACAGCGCGAATCCGCATGCTTGAGCCATGGGAACACTTCTGCATTGGTACCTCGACTCCGCAGCCTCCGTTTTTGCAACACTCATCGTGGGTGCGGTTGCAGGCGAGAAAGTCTGGCAATACCTGCGATCCGAGGATCGACACTGGGGATCGACGATGACGTCGATCACTTCTGGGCTCACCTTCATGGCTGTGAAGGCGATCGTGGGCAAGGGATTGTTCGTTGCTCTCTCACTGTGGATCTTCCACACCCATCGCTTCTTTACGCTCGACCTCAGCAGCCCACTGGTGTGGATCGGCGTGTTCCTGATTCGTGACTTCGTGTACTACTGGGTGCACCGTGCTGAGCACTCGTACCGCATTCTCTGGGCGTCGCACCTCGTGCACCACTCGCCGGAAACGATCAGTATGTCGACAGCGGTGCGCGTGCCGTGGATGGAAGCGCTCTACAAGCCTTTCTTCAGCCTCTGGCTGCCGTTGGTTGGCTTCAACCCACTTGCAGCCATCGCCATGGATGTCTTCGCAGCCACCTTGTCGCAACTGCAGCACACGACCGCTTTCCCGGCTCGCCCGAATGGTTTGGTGCAGATGGTGTTCGTGACACCGTCCGCTCATCGCGTGCACCACGGGTACAACCCCGAGTACCTGGACAAGAACTTCGGCGCAGTGTTGATCATCTGGGACCGCCTGTTCGGCACCTGGGAGCCCGAGGTCGCCCCGGTCAAGTTCGGCGTCGGTGCCGCCGACGCCGTGAAGACCATCCCCGATGCGCTGGTCGGTGGCTATGGCCGTCTACTCGACGACGTGCGCTCAGCTCGCGGTGCCGAGGAAGCGCTGACCATCGCCTTCAGTGCACCGGGTGCCGCACCACAATGACGTCATGATGAAATTAGTCCCTCTCATGGTCCCGGTGCTGGTGGTCGCACTGCTTCTCTCGGCGTGCTCGGCTGACAGCCAGGCATTTTCGGTCACCGAGGTGATGGACGGGCTCGTAGGTCCCACCCAGATTGCGTTCGATGACACCGGCCGGCTGCTTGTCGCTGAGATCAACGGTGGCGAGAACGACATGATGGGCACGGTGAGCGCAGTTTCACTGCGGGACCTGTCGAAGACGTTGCTGTTCGACGATCTGGACAAGCCCACCGGCGTCACCTTCTTCGATGGCCAGGTTTGGGTTATGGAACGGGATCGGCTTTCGCACGGTCCGGTCATTGGAGGGGACCTGGCAATGGTGGTCTCGGATCTGCCGAACAACGGCCGATCCCAGGGTTCGCTGACCGTGACCGACGACGCTTTGTTGTTCGATACGTCGGGTGCGAAGCGGGGATCTGATGTTGTTACTGACTCAGGCGTGATCTGGCAGGCCGCGGGCGCAAACGGAGTGCCCACAAAGATCGCAAGCGGATTCAAGCACGCCTACGCCCAGGCCCTCGATGGTGCCGGGCAGCTGTGGACCGTCGAGATGACCGATGGTCGCTTTGACGACGAACGTGCACCTGATGAGGTCGTCGCCGTGCGAATGGGTGCTGATCACGGCTGGCCGCACTGCGTTGGCGACAACCGTCCAGTTGTCGAGTTTGGGGGGAGCGAAGAGCGGTGCGGCGAGGTTCCTCGCTCGTTGGTGACCTTCGATCCGGGTGCGTCGCCAACCTCGATCGTGGTTTCGCCATGGCAGGATGCGGTGCTGCTCGTCGCCTTGTGGAACCGTGGCCAGATTGTGTCGGTACGAACCGACGTCGCGGATGGCCAGACCCTGACGGTCATTGTGTCCGGGCTGGCCAACCCACAGCATCTCCTTGTTGACGGTGACAGCGTGTTGGTGAGCGAGTTCGGCACAGGCCGCATCCTTCGCCTCGAACGGTCCTAGGCGCGCAACCTGCGGCCCATTATCGTTTGCCCTCGGCGCGGTACTCACCGGTCCTGAGACGATGACGGAGCGCACACACGATGAATGGGCTGACGGTCACAGAGCATCGGGCGCTCAAAGCGATTGCGGTGCAGTTCTTCGTGAATGGCGCTGTTGTGGCGTCCTACGTTCCCAGGTTGCCCGGCATTCGCGATCGTCTCAACGTGTCGCTGGGAACCATTGGTCTGATTATCGCGATTGGCGCGGGTTTCGGCGTGGTCGGGAGTGCGTTGCAGGGGCCGGTCGTTGAGCGGTTCGGGACCCGCATGACGATGATCTGGGGTGCAGCGTGGCTTCTGGTGCTTCTGCCATTGGTTGGATTCAGCCCGACGTGGTGGGTGCTGGTGTTGGTACTTGGGGCATTGTCGATTGGTGACGTGATCGTGGACGTGTCCATGAATATCCAAGGTTCGGTTCTCAGCGCCCGCCGGGACTCACCCGTTATGAACCGTCTTCACGGCATGTGGAGCCTCGGCACCGTGGCGGGAGCGTTGGTTGCGGCGTTGATGGCATGGCTTGACGTTGACCTGCGAGCACATCTGGTGGGGGCGGCATTGATGCTCGCTGCGACGCTTGCCTATGTCGGTCCCGGGTTGTTGCGAGACGACCCACCCCCGGCTGGCTTCGACGAGTCGTCGAAAGCTTCGCCGGCTGCGGGCCGGGCGGTCGTCACTGCCTTTGTCGCGCTTGGTGGCGCGGCGATTCTGCCGGAGATGATCAACAGTGACTGGGCCGCCTTTCGGCTGGCGGATGATCTGAACGCCTCTGCGGGTCAGGCTGCAGTTGCGTACGTCACGTTCACCGCAGGCATGGTTACAGCCCGGTTCGCGGGCGACGCCGTTGTCGAACGGCTTGGCTCATCAGTCGTCTTGCGCCGAGCGACCATGCTCGCCGCGCTGGGAACGCTCATCGCTACCGTTATCCCGGCGCCCGCTGCGGTGTTCATTGGTCTCTTCATTGCGGGTCTTGGCGTGTCCGTTATGTTTCCGCAGCTCTATGATGCCGCCGCAAAGCACCCGCAGTCGGCAAGCGCACTCGGTGGTCTTACCGCAGGTACCCGCATCACGTTGCTTCTTGCTCCGCTTGCCGTTGGATACATGGCCGACACGGATGCGATGTCGGTTGGCGCTGCCATAGCGGTCACGACCATCCCGGGAGCCATCCTGGTATGGGTCCTGTCCCGCCGGCTGCTCGACACCTGAGCCCACTGCCGAGAGCCGCTCGACTCGTGGTGGACGCGAGCTGCAGATCCACGCGAGAAGCCCGTCATGGCAACACTCGTGTGCTTACACGCTCACCCCGATGCCGAAACTATCGCCACCGGCGGCGCCATCATGAAGGCTGGCTCTGAGGAGCACGACGTGCTCCTGATTGTGGTGGCCACACGTGGTGGGCAGGGCGAACCGGCAGAGGGCGATACCAGCGACGGCGACTTCGAAACCGAGTTCATCGGGCTCATTCCCATCGCTACCCCAGCGGTCGGAGTTCGAAGCGCAGGTGCGGGCTAGGGCAGGTTTCCTTCGCCGGGTGACGCAACGCGTGAGGTTGGGTCGACGTCGTGGGTCACGCCCAGTACATCGGCACATGATGCGTTGCCTGATCCAGTGAGTTCCCAACACGTAGGACCGCTGATGGCCGCGCCGCCGGTGGCACGAGAGATCGACTGCCCCGGAGCGGCGTTACCCAGGAGGGTGTCGCTTCCGACCCAGAAGTCGTGCACCGCGGCGGGCGGGTTCAGTATCTCGGAACCCGGGGCGCCGTTGTTGTATGCGACGTAGTCGATGATCCGAAGATCCTGATCGAGGAACCACCAGTCGTCCCCGGCATCCAGCAGAATGTCCGAACCGGTGTGCGTGTTGGCAATGAACCGCAGCGACTCGGGCTGGCTCGCCGGAACTGCGTCGTTCCATAGCCACAGGACGGCTGTTTCGTTGGCATTCAGCCGAGACACCTGCCCGCCATCGTCGACGGACGGAAAAACGTAGGGCCCGACGCCGTGTTCGCTATTGGTGTCCTTGCGGCTGTGAATCGCCACGCTCATGCCGGTGAGAAGGATGTCCTCATCACTTGCATTGTAGATCTCGACGAACTCGTCAAAGAGTCCACCGGGGCCGCGCTCCTGATACAGGATTTCACTGATGAGAAGCTTGTTGCGGTTTGGCGATACACCATACTTTCGGACCCAAACATCGATGGAGTAGACGGTTTGTTGTCCGGCGGAATCGCTCACGGTGATTGCGACCGTGTGTGGCCCGCTCGACCCGCCCGATGGGTTACCTGCAATCGAGAAGAACCCCTGGCTTGCGACCTGGCTGACGTCGGTACTCAGTCCCGGCGGTAGTCCGCTGATCTCGATCGAGATGGCGTCGCCATCCGGATCGCTGACCGGGATTGCAAAGCTGTTGTTGTCTCCTTCCGCAAAAACAAGTGGGAAGTTTGGCATCAATGCAGAGGGCGCAAGGTTTGGAACCGGCGTTGGTGTTGCTGTGGCGGCGGGCGTCGGTGTGGCTGTGGACGTCGGTATTGCGGTGGCTGTTGCGGTGGGCGTTGCGGTGGCGGTGGGCGTTGCGGTGGCTGTTGCGATGGCTGTTGCGGTGGGCGTCGGTATTGCCGTTGCCGTTGCCGTTGCCGTTGCGGTGGCGGTGGGCGTCGGTGTGGCTGTCGCTGCTGCTGTTGGGGTGGGCGCCGGTCCTGCCGTTGCCGTGGCGGTGGACAGCGCCGTGGCTGTTGGCGTGGGTATGGCTGCTGCTGATGGGGTGGGTGCCGGTCCTGCCGTTGCCGTGGCGGTGGACAGCGGTGTGGCTGTTGGCGTGGGTATGGCTGTGTGGGATGCGGTTGGTATCGGCTGCGTTGTCGCTGTTGGGATCGGCGTTGGGGTGGAAGTAGCTGTTGGCGTCGGTGCCGAGGTTGGGGTCGGCGTTGGGGTGGAAGTAGCTGTTGGCCTGGGCGCCGGGGTTGGGGTTGGCGTTGGGGTGGCAGTAGCTGTTGGTGTCGGCGCCGGGGTTGGGGTTGGCGTTGGCGTGGCAGTAGCTGTTGGTGTCGGCGCCGAGGTTGGGGTTGGCGTGGCAGTAGCTGTTGGCGTGGGCGCCGGGGTTGGGGTTGGCGTGGAAGTAGCTGTTGGTGTCGGGTTTGAGATTGGCACAGCGGTTGAAGTTGACAGGGCCGTCGGGGTCGGGGTCGGGGTCGGGGTTAGTGGGGCCCTCGTGATCGTGGCGGTTGGTTGCACGACAATAATCGCCGTAGGCGGGGGAGGCATTGGTGCTGCGGTTGGTACGGGAGTGGGTGGCACCGGCGGGCTTGTCGCAGAAGGAAGGGCCGCAACCGTTGTGGGTTCTGTGCGAGCCGGAGCTGGCGTGACGATTGGGACGGCAGTGGACGTCGCCCACGGCGTCGCAGTGGTTGTGGGCTGTTCTTTGACGGCTGGTGTTTCACCAGACGTCCCGGGGAATGCAGCCGCCGGTACTGTCGTCGTTGCTGGCTCTGGTGTCACCGTGACGGTGTCAGTGGGTGATGCGACAAAGGCGAGCTCACTCGGCGCCTCAGTCACGGCGGTTGCTGACTCCTGGCTCGATTCGGGGATCTCAAGAAACCCACCACCGCCGCTTGCGACCAGCACAACAGCGGCGACTGCACCGGTGGCCAGCGTGACAACGGGAGTGGCGAGCGGAGCCAGCACACCTCTGGTGATCGGCAGATTCAGCAGCCATGCCAGAGGCCCCACCGTCGAGCGCAATTTTCCGAGACTGATGCTCAGAAAGGCTCGAGCCACAGCAGGGTCGAACTGAGCCCCTCCACACCGAGCAATCTCTTGTCGAGCCAGTTCCGGACTCATGCTCTTCTTGTAGCTCCGCGTGGACGTCATAACGTCATAGGCGTCCGCGACGGCCACGATCCGGGCCCCGAAATGAATGTCGGACGCAGCAAGCTTCGCCGGATACCCGCCGCCGTCCCACCGCTCGTGATGCTGGGAGGAAGCCTTCGACCAACCGCCCAACCAGTCGGCAATCGGCGCCATGTACGCCACGCTTGCACCAGGATGGCCGGCGAGAATCTTCCACTCATCCTCATCAGGTCGACCTGGTTTGTTCAGGATCTCCTCTGGTACGTCGAGCTTGCCGATGTCATGCAGCAGGGCAGACCATCGAAGCTTCTCAAGGTCTTCACCGCGAACACCCATCTCCTCGGCGATCATCTCCGAGTACGCGCGCACCCGTTCCGAATGGCCTCGGGTCAATCGATCATGATGAGCAACAGCCTTGACCATGGCGAGCATCTGCTCGCTCTTTGACTCGGTTTGCGAAAGAGATCGGCCGCTTGATCGGACCTCAGCGAGGTTGCGCTGGACCCCGCGGCTTGAACCGGCTCGCAGTGCCGCCTTGTAGCGGCTTGGTGTTGCGTCTGGAAACACCAACGACAGCCGCAGAAGTGCTGCAAGCGGAAGGAATCGGCGAGCGACTCGTTCGGTCCCGAGAAGGACAACGACGCCAATAGACATGTTCGTGACCCACCACGGCAGTGGTTCCAATCCCAGCCGTGCTGGAGGCAGGTGTTTCGCCATAAGCCAGGTCGCTGCCAGCGAGGCCACAATCGGCATGAAGAGAACGCCAAATCTCACCAGACGCGCCCAACCAGGATGCGCATTCCATCGAAACCCATCTGCATGGTCTGGTTGCGCGTCGTAGTTCTGGGTTGGCCCGGTACCTTCCACAACTCCTTGTCGGCCCATTGTCAAGCGGGATCATGGGTCGTACTGCCCATTCTGGCTCAGTGTGTTCTCGGCCATGACGCTGGGATTCAGAGCGATGATCAGATGCCGCCCGGTAGCGGTGCTCTCCGTCTGGTGGTTGTCGCCACGGTGCAGAGAAGTCTCAGTCGGCGAAGGCCGAGCGAAGGTTCTCCATGGTGGTGCGGCAGGCAGCTTCAAGATTCGCGCAGCGGCCTTCGATGGTGCCGGGGTACACCTCGGGCATGGCGAGCATTGGAGCGTCGAAGGATTCGGTGACCCGGCAGCTGCTGGGGCCTGTCGATTCAATGTCGTAGGACCATGTCGTTGTGTGCTCGAACTCCGGCGGCACGATGTACGCAAATGTGTGGCCTGGGTTGGCGACGGTGACCTCGCAGTCTGCGTGCCATTCGTAGTCACCGTTCTTGTTGTGGCCGCGGAATCGGGCGCCGACACCGATTTCGGTGGCGTCGCCAAGGAACTCGCAGCGCTCGTTCTCCGGGCTCAGCGTTGGCAGCCGGTCAAGGTCGGTGAGGAACGCGTACACATCCTCGGCGGAGGCGGCCACCTCCACGGTGGCAGCGCCGGTCGTCGGAAAGGAGGGGGAGGGAGAGTCAGTCATGTACAAATCATGTCGCATGCGAAGGACGTGGTCCAGCCGGCCCTCGGACTGTTATGCGTCGGGTTGGCGCACCGCCGACTGCCCCGAAGTCGCCGGTGGACCCGTCGATGATGAGCGAGTCGAGTTGCGCAATGCCGTCGCGCAATGCCGTCGCGCAATGCCGTCGCGCAATGCCGTCGCGCAATGCCGTCGCGCAATGCCGTCGCGATCGGGGTACCCGCCGCAGCTGGCATCAAAGCATTGTCATGCGTGCTCCGGATGGTGGTCGGCCATGTTCTGCGGATAGCTGCGGGCGAAGTAGTTCCAGAGTTGCTCGCCGTAGACCGATGGTTTGTGGTTGCTGCTCATGTCGTCCACGCCCGCATGCGTTTCCTCTCGGCGAGCCATGAATCCTGATGCCGAGTGATGCGGACTACGGGTCACAGCATCCGCATAGCGGGAGGCAAGAGGAAGAATGTCGAGCGTCGCGTTCAGAGATGGGCCATGGAAGTACCCCGCAGAGAATCGCTCGTCGGCGGTGATGACCCGGTGGGCAGTCGCAACGAAGTAGTTGCCGGTCATGCCCTGCAACATTTCTCCGAGATTGATGACCAGCCCGCCGGGCACGCCAGGGACATCGATCCAGTCGCCGGTTGGGTTCTGGACCTGCAGTCCCGGCGTTGGACCGGGGGCAAGCACGGTGAGGAATCCCGCATCATGATGGGCATTGACTCCTGCCTGGCCGGGTGGTGTGGGCGGGTAGTGGATGAACTTGGACAGGGACATGGGCTGATCGCCAAAGAACCGGTCAAAGTGCTGTTCGTCGAGACCTAGTCCTATCGCCAACAGGGACAGCAGTCCCTGCGCCAGGCGACCACACTCGTCCATCCACGCCAGCGTGATGTCGCGGTGCCCTGTCAGCACATCTTCGGGCATCCACTGGTTCGGACCAAGCAACCGGTCATAGGTGGCACCGGCCTGCGATACCGCTGGCCACTCGGACCAGACGTCGATTTGTTCGCGAAAGTCGGGACGGTTGTTCGTGAACTCGGACCCCTCCGCTTCCCATCCCCGAAAGTGCGGCGAGGTGCGCTTGTCGATCAGCTCTTTGTCCGATGTTGGCAACGCGAAGAACCGCTGCATCAGGTCGAACACATCGTCGATCGCGGCGCCGTCCACGCCATGGTTCACCGCAACGAAGAAGCCAACGTGATGGCAGATCTGTTCAAGGTGCGAGGCCAGTGCACGGCGTTCGGCAGGCGTGCCGCGCATCGCTGCGACGTCCACCACGGGCACCTCGGTAAAGCCGGCGGTATGCATGGGTCGACGATAGACGATTCCTTGCGTGCGTCAGCCAGAGCGCCAGGACGTCTCAATCAGTCGATGTCCACTGCATCTCAAACGCCAACTCTTCTTCGCCATCTTCAACTTCGTGCTCGATGACGATGTTGGCGTCGGGCGGCACGGTGAAGCGTTGGCCTGCCACCTGAATGCGGAAGGATTCTCCTGCTTCGAGTGCGTCAGCAAGTCGACGCAGAGTGTCGATGAACTGGGTGGGGGAAACGTCTTTTTCGATATCGCGATCAGCCATGGGGAAAGTGTAGATGGCGGGCGGTGCGAGCCGCCGACGCGCCCGCCTAAGGTCGAAGACATCGAGCATGATGCACGGCGCATCTGGCGATGGGGGACAACGATGCAACTCGAAGGCACCGGTAACGATCGTTTTGAAGCGCTGACCAACATTTTGGAGCAGCAGTTGGAGGCTGACTACGACCTCGGCGCATCGATGGCGCTGGCTGTTGAAGGCGAGGTCGTCCTCGACGTGTGGGGCGGTTGGGCTGATGAGGATCGCACGAAACCCTGGGAGGCGGACACCGTCACCAATGTGTGGTCGACCACCAAGACCATGACGGCGTTGTCGGCGCTGCTGCTGGTGGATCGGGGCACGCTTGACCCGGATGCGACTGTGGCCAGCTACTGGCCTGAGTTCGCCCAGAACGGCAAAGAAGACATCAGGGTTCGCCACATCATGTCGCACACTTCGGGTGTCTCGGCCTGGGCCCAACCAGTTACCACTGAGGATGTTCTCGACGACGAAGGTGCCACCGCTCGCCTGGCCGCTCAGGCTCCGTGGTGGGAACCGGGAACCGCTTCGGGATACCACGCACTCAACCAGGGTCATCTGGTTGGTGAGGTGATCAAACGCATTGACGGCCGCGGGCTGAAACAGTTCTTCGCCGAGGAGATTGCGGGACCGTTGGAGGCCGACTTCACTATTGGCTCACCGCCGGAAAATCATCACCGCATCAGCAATGTGGTTCCTCCGCCACCACTGCCGCTCCCACCTGACCTCGACCCCGACAGTGTCATGTTCAAGACCTTTACCGGTCCTCTGCCTGATGCGGCCGTCGCTCACACCGCGCCATGGCGCGCCGCTACCATCGGTGCCGCCAATGGACATGGCAACGCACGATCGGTGGTGAAGGTTCAGTCGGTTGTATCGAACGGCGGGTCGGTACGCGGAGTCCATCTGCTGTCACCAGCAACCATCGACCGGATCTTCGAAGAGCAGTCGAACGGCGTTGATCAGGTGTTGATGACGCCGAACCGGTTTGGACTTGGTTACGGATTGGCAGCCCCCGACAATATGGCCGGCGTGACGTCGGGTAAGAAGTGCTACTGGGGCGGATGGGGCGGCTCAATCATCCTGAACGACCTGGACAACAAGATCACGTTCTCCTACATGATGAACCGCATGCAGGCCGGTCTGGTGGGCAACGAGACCAGCCGCGCGCTGTTGGCAGCCCTGACCGAAATCCTGGACTGACGCGGGCTATCGCCAGTTGGCAGGTGCGTGGGTCTCGACGTACGCGAGTGGATCTTCCTGGTGGTGACTGTGCCGCCTGCTCCAGGTTCTTGGCGAGCGACGGCATTGTCATCGATTTGGGAAGCCAAAGCCCCTGAGAACGCCGAGCGCCACGAAGCAGGCAGTAGCGCCCAGAGCGGTGAGCCGCCATTCCACGTCGTGATCAGGAACGTTGTCTGCTGCCAGAATGAACAGAATCGGAAGGGCAGCACCGTATGCACAATGCTGCACCAGCAATCGCTCCCCAGCATGCGCCAAGAGCGGCACCACGTTCGCCGAGCGGTTCGGGTTTCTCGACGCGTTTCGCGGGCGGAGCCCGCGGCGCAGACTGATCGGCGGGCTGCTGGGTCCGTCGTGTGCAACACTCTGGACCGTCCGTGGCATGGCCCTCGGCATCACCTCCGAGGAGTAGGTATCGCTACCACCTGGTGTTCGGTGCCGACGTGCTGCGTGATTTTGTGCGTGTGGCGGTCAGTTCACCGTGAGCGACGCCGGTGGTCATTGTTTGAGATGCAGCGGGTCTCGGGGTCGGTACTCAGACAATTGGGCGGAGAACCATCCCCCAACCGAGATTGGGGGAAACCCCTCACGGCGCGCACTCGTGGATCGGTCACAATAGAGATATGGAGAACCGTCCGACATGAACGACCCAGCCCACAATCCGAACGCTCGCAACACAGGCATGAGTCCGCTCCGAATCGCAGGGCTCGTCGTCGCCTGCTCGACACCAATCTCCGGGTTTCTCAGCTACGCGGCCGTCGCTATTCTGGCCGGCGAATCCCAAATGGAGGGATCTGCAGGCCTCACCCCGTTGGGTCTGGCCGTGTTCGGCGCGCCGCTGGTTCTTGGTGTGTTGCTGGTGCTCATCAGCTTCTTGACTGACCGCACGCCGAGCCTGCGTGCGCTCGCAGTTGCAGCCGGCGTTGCAAGTGTTGCCTCACTGGGTGTGGGTCTCTGGTCTGCTGTATCAGCGAAGGGCGATGCGTCGATAGGTGGCGGGTTGCTCGTGGTTGCCGCCATCGGATTGGCGGTCGCGTCTGTGGCGCTGTTCCGGGCTGCGGGCAAACGAAAGAACCCCTGATCTCTCAGAATCGATGAGATACCAGGGGTCATGTGAGTACGCCCCCTGGGACTTGAACCCAGAACCTGCGGATTAAGAGCTGGATCAGGTCCGTATCTCAGTGTCTCGCAAAGTCCCGGAAATTGGCTTCGTATCAACGGTTATCGGGGGCAACGCGTACCGAATCGTCCTGTGGATAACCACCCGATTTCGCACGATCACGGAACTGTAGTGACCACCTCGTGACCACAGGGATCGATTGCCTTCCCGTCTTGGAAGGTGCCTAGCTTGACCGGATGACAGCCTCGCTTGTGAAGCAGTCGAAGCACACGAAGACCTGGACAACTCCGGCATCGGCGAGTGCGAAGTCGTCGCCGACCGAATCGAGCTGACCATAGAACGTCATTGTCTCGGAGCAGCTGTCGCATCGCGGGTATTGGTCCGTGCCGACAAACGACGCCTCGCCTCCAAGGCGGTGGCGGGTGCCGATCTCGGGATCCGCCGAGCGAAACGGAGGGAGCCCCGCGGCCTCGGGAGTTAGCGGTTCAGGTCGGAGTTGGAAGGCTGGGATCTGGTTCATAACGATGGTGCAATCACTTGGGGCGATCCATAGCTGCAATGCGCCGCAGCACACCTATCAGATGATCGAGGTCGTGCCAGATGAGCGGGTCATCATCCGGTCCGAGCTGTGATCTGATCGACGTGACATCATCTGTCAGTTGGCGGGCGTGTAGTGCTGGTTCACGTGACAGATCGAAGCTCGTGTCTGTGGGAACGTCCCAGTAGTAGTCGGCGCCCAGGTCGATGACAGCACCAAACTGCTTCTCTGCTGCAGAAAGTAGCTGTTCGAGGCTGGCGCGAATCTCCGCGATTTGAATAGTCAGACCCGTCGTGTTTGCGTCCATCCAACGATTCTCCCATAGGTAAGGGCAAAGGGACCTGGCTCATAGCTTCCTGCACTTTCGTCCCGAGTGGTTGCTGTCCAGTGGACTGCGATTAGCAGTCGGAGCCGACCGACCGTATGCCCGTCGCCGACGGCGAGCTCGATAGCGGGCGGAAGCCGTCGAGTCTCTCGGCCATGACTCAACGCTATTTCGCCGAGCGCCTTGCCGGGCTTGTATCTGTGAGATGGACGAACTAGAAGCATCGCAACATGCTTGTCGATGAGGCCAAGGAGCTGGGGCGAGCAGCATCTGCCGATTGGATGGCTTGGCAAGCGAGTACCGTGGTTCCTATGGACTCGCTGGCTTTGATTGAAACCCGTGACGGTGTCCGTGGCGGCAAGCCATGCTTCGTCGGAACCCGGATTGCCGTTCACGACGTGCTTGAGTATCTCGCAGCGGGCATGACTATCGAGCAGATTGTGGATGACTTCTCTGAGCTGAGCGCCGATCACATCCGGGGCGCTCTTGCCTTTGCGGCGCAACGAGAGCGACGGCTTGCCGCCCCAGCATGAAGCTGCTGCTTGATCAGAACCTGTCAAGGAAACTGATCCGTGAACTCAGCCCACTCTTTCCCGAAAGCTGCCACGTTCTTGATGTGGACCTGGACCAGGCAACTGACAAGGAAATATGGGACTACGCCCGAACCCATGGCTTCACGATCGTTTCGAAGGACGCAGATTTCAGGCAGTTGGCTTTTCTGCTCGGCCCACCCCCGAAGGCCATTTGGGTTCGAGCTGGCAATGCAACGACCGTTGAAATCCTGACCCTCTTGTTGGACCAGCACGAGCGCCTATTTGCGCTTGATGAGTCCGAGGAAGACACCCTGCTCGTGCTCACCCTGAGCAAGTCTTCAGATCCGGCCTAGCTGACCACGGAGCGAACCATGATCAGCATTGCCGTCACACCGGAGCAGGATTGGTAGTTCGGTGTCGTGGCCGGGTTCGAGCAGGGTTGTCTTTTGCCTATCAGGCACCACGTGTTGTCATGAGCCGTCTCAGTCGGAGCAGCCGGTCTCATCTGGAGGAGCGCTCGCCGCTCCTGCTGACTTGTTCGACAGGCGTACTTCAACGAGCGTTGATTGATCGGGCAGTTCGATTCCGAGGTCGGCTAGCGATGCGTCTTCCTCTGACCGTTCGTTTTCGTTTCCGGTGTCGCTCGCTATGGGGGACAGTCTGCCATTCGCCTGGATTGATCGGAGCTCGATCACGGAACACACTCGATCACGGAACACAATTGAACAGCTCTCGGCGCGGTGATTAGGAGAGCGAGCGCTTTACCGCTGAGTTCGGGGCATCATCGGAGAATGTCAGAAGAGCAGCAAGAGCAACGACTTCTTTCAATGGTCCTCGACGGGCTCGATGATCTGTACGAACAACGGTTCGGAGGGGCCGTCGGATCCGGATCGTTCGGTCGTTCCGAGATCTGGCTCGTCCGTTTGCTCACCGCAACAGGGGCCGCACTCCGAGGATCTCGCTGGGAGGCGCAGCTGGCTGGCGTGGCACACGAGCTGCAGTCGCTACTTGGGCGTGGCCTCGATGAAGAGACATTGGGAGATGCCGCGCTGGCGGCGACCGCCGATCTGCGGCAATCCATCGCGAAGGTCGTCTGAACTCTACCTACTTCCTAATGATCGATGTGGCGTTCAAGGCTGGGTGATTGGCGACCAAAGAGCCGAAGATCAGCGGAGGTGGCGATAACAAAAGCGGAACCCGATTGGTTGAATCCAACGGCACGCAGGTCAGTGATGGGTTGTGCGATTTGGACAAACCCAGCGGAGTGCTTTTCACTTAACAACGATGTGCCTGGTTGTTCGATCACAACCCGTTCTTCAGGCCAGTCCGGTGCGACTACCTGAAGGCCCCACCCGTCTGCCGTGTAGCGAGCCAGCCCTCCGCCCCAGAGTCCGCACAAAGGCACAAGCTTGGAGGGGAGTGGGGCGATTCCAAGCGCTGATGAATTGTTTGGACTCATCCAGTCATCGAGCCGGTCGTTCCTGTCGCGCGAGAGTCTCTCGCACGTGCTGAGCTCGAAGACAGATCTGCCAGCAAAGGACGCAACTAGGAGCTTTGAATCATCTGGAGAGAAGCCAACTCCGACCAACCCGCCGACCGCAGCAATCGCAACTTCGTTCCAAGGCGCCGGTGCAGCCTGCGTTCTCATCTTGCGCAAGCGGTCTGGCAGTTCGCCCGCAGGGTTACTCATGCCGGACCTTTGCCCTTTCCAATAATCGGCGGAGGGTCGGTTCGGAAGAATCTCTTGACCGAAGCCGGTTCAGGTGAATACATTGCGGCCAACATCCTCCAACGGGACCTTGAAGAGTTCCGGCTGGTGAGTCTTGAGATACCCAATGCGATCACCAGTGAGCTCGATTGCTTCCAATAGCGAGTGGTCGTAGCGCTTGAAGAACAGGTGAATGGCACGAAGTACCTCGCCGTCGAAGATGAACCGGTCCACGGCTTCCAGTGCGTCCTCAAGTTGGGCCTCGTCCATTCGGTGAGACTAGAGGCTGAGCCAAAGATCACTCTACGATTTTGGTACCGAGAGGATTTGGCACGGAAAGTTTGCCGGTCGATCAGCCCCGCGTCGTCTGTCAGAATCGCAAAGCCGAACAGCGCGGGATCGAATTGGCGGAGTGGTCTCTTCTAAGGCAGGAGCTCGAAAGCGTCGGTATGTCTTGGGCGGACTACCAGGAAGTCGCGGCGGTTCAGTGTGGCGATGTGAGAGATCGAGAGGCGTTCACCAAGAGCGACGATCGACGCGTCGACCAATCCCAGGCCGAGGTCTTCGTATCCGAGTATGAGTTCGATGCAGCGCGCATAGTCGTCCGCTCCGAGATCGACGATTTGAACGAGGCCGGATGTGACAAAGCGCAGGAATCGTGCTTCGGCCTGTGGCCCAAGGCGATCTTCGATCAGCCACGCCGCCTCTGGGATGACGGTTGCAGGGACAACGAGGTTGTGTTCGGAGCGCAGCAACTCAGCGCACACGTGATGACTGGGCTCACTCCGGTCGGCGGCAGAAATGAAGACGCCGGTGTCGGCGAGGATCACGAGGCAGTGCGACGATCTGCAGCCAGTCGTGCTCGTTCGGCTTTGACATCGAGCGGTTCAGTGATGCCCGACTCGCCGCACCCGATGAAGTCGTCGAGGGCATCGGATGGCAGCTTCGAAGCGAATTCGGCGATGATGCTCTCGATGGTTATCGCGCGGCGCGCGGCCTCAGCACGGAGGCGTGCGAGCACGCTTTCAGGCAGATCCAGAGTCACTGACATAACTTCGATGGTACCTGACTGCTACGCGATGAACGGCTCGGGGGCCAGGTGCTGCACCGGCACCGGCTGCTCCAAACAGACCACCTGACAGCTTTCGGCCACGCAGAGTCACGACCGAACTCGTCAATCATGTTTGACACAGGGCACGCTTGAGCACTGCTTCGCAGTGCTCAAGCCTCAGATCTACAGCGAGTAGTAGGTGGGGAGCCCACCTACTGTTTTTGACCGGAAAAAGTGGATGACACAACTGCAGGTTCCCGTTATGAACCTGCCGACACACTTCGTGTGAGCGCAGATCGGTGATCGGCAAGCCGGTGCAATCACACTCCTGAACGCCAGCCTCGGGACGATTCCCAAGAGGCGACGCTCTACCGGCGGGCGGTCACGCAGCGTGCTGTCCGAAGCGTCAGCGGCTCAGGTGTCTGGTCCTGGTTCATCGATTGCCAGCGCAAATCCGAACACCATTGGATCGAACTGGGGGAGCGGGCCAACGAGTCCGCTTAGGTCAGGAGCGGGAGTAAAGGTGGCTTCGCCCACGGCGCGATATTGACGGAGCTGGCTTAGCGCAATCGCTTTCGCTGCTTCTGGGACATCGAGTCTGTTGATCGCGTCAGCCAGCGCCACCGGTCCGACCAAGCGGCCGTTGATCGCCGCTCGGATGAACTCGTGATCTTTCGGTCGGTTCGCTATCGCCTTCGAAGCTGCCAGATCGGTGGGGTGAAGACACCAGCCGATCACGCCGTTAGCTCCTTTGGGTGCGAACGGGACTACGCGTGATTCCCAGCCTTGGGGAACCAGAGCTGTGGCGGCTTCGACGCCGTCGACGTAGAAGCCGAACTGCCGATGAAACTGGGAGAACTCTCCAAGGCTTCCGTCGAGTTGGTCAGCTTTGGCTCCGGCTGGGTCGCTGGCTGGAACCAGGTCTGCTTCTACCGAGAGCGTGAGACGTTCTTCTGTCAAGCGTTGGTGAAACGAGCCGAAGATTGCTGTTGAGCCCACGACAACGAACTGCGATTCGCCGGTGACTGTGGCGGCGGCTCGAAGCGCGTGGGCCAGGTCGTCCCGGTTCACTGTTGGACTGCCGTCAGCTTGCGGGATCGTTTGAGGAGTTGTTGCCTCGTGTCCTCATCGACCACTCCAGCGAACGGCGATGACGACAACAGCCCGGTTGTTGTCCGATCCGGGATGGTGAGCAGGATCAGCAGATCGATCTCGTTGCCAGGTTCGAGCAGAGTTCGCCATTGCTGGATGTAGCTCTCTGAGTGCGGGTCACCGGACATCGCCTCCAGGTTGTCGGAAGCGATCCGTCGGACCACGTCGGGGTTGCTCAGGAATTGCTGAGCGACTTCGAGATACAACAACCGTGAGAACTGCTCTGAGCGTGACCAGGCCGGTTCAAGCTCGGCCGGAAGGATCGTGACACGTCGCCCCAAGCGATCGGCGCTCTCGGTGAAGCGGTTCAAGTTCGGCGATCGACTGCCGCCCTCGTACAACGACACCGCCGCCTGACCCACACCCAGCTCGCGGGCGAACTGGGCTTGGGTCAGGCCGGTCAAATCGCGCAGCTGTCGAACCAAACTTCTCATACGGCCAATATTACACCATGTAATAGCGCGCTCACCACGCGTTTCAACCGCTCTGTTTCAACCTGCGACGAGTTTCCAAGAATTCTTCCGCCGGACGTGTCCGATTCGACCTCGTCGCCATGTCCCTATGGGGGTAGGGAAACGTTCAAACAGGATGAATCGCCACGGAGGATGATCATGAACAAGGAGTTTCTGTCAATCACTGAAGCATCGGAGATCCTGGGCATCGCCCGGAACTCCGGCTACGCCGCCGCCAAGCGATACCGAGATACCAACGGGGCCGTCGGCCTGCCGAACATCGAGGTCGCTGGCACCTACCGGGTTCCGCGCAGTGTTCTCGAACGCATGGCCGACATCGACATTCCAGACCAGCGAGCCAGCTGAAATGGAATCGGACCTGAGCGCCGGATTCCACCTATCCCTCACGCTCCCAAGAGGCATGCACACCAATGCCCCAAGGGTGACCAGTAGGTGGATCAGTAGATGCTCCGTGGGCCACATACTGCTCTCCGGCCGTGTCAAGGATCTACATCGGGCGATGGTGGCTGGCGGTTCAGTTGATGATCTTGTCGTCACCGTCGTAGCTGAGGCGCTTGTGCCGCTCAATGATCGCGTCCCAATCCAGCGTCGCCGGCGGATGCAGAAAGTTTCCGAAGGCTACGGCCATTTGGCGCGCGACTTCACGGAACGGAACGTTGCCGAATCCGGCCCCCATTGCGGGCAAGCCGACCGTTCGTATCGGTTCCGTGCTCTGCAAGTTGTGTCGGTAGATCGCGACAAGCGAAGCCCACGTAGCGATGTACACGCCGTCGGTTCCGTCAATGGCCTTCGGAACCCTCATCGTCGGGGCATGAACGACGAACGGATATCCATCGGTTCCCGTTGCCTCCACAATCGCGGTGCCGACAGGCTGCTCGCCGAGAAACTCCGCCTGGATCCGGAGCTGCAACCGGTCCATCAATACCTGTCCATGGAAGTCGACGACAGCAGCGTCGATGCCAGCAGTCATCAGGCCAAACGAATTGGCTGCGGTAACAAAGCAGTCGTGAGGCGGCAGGTCTTCAAACAGACCCTCAATGACGGTCACATTGTCGAACTGGGAGAACGCGCTTCGCCATTCCTCGCACATCTCCGGGTCAGGGTTGACCAGGAGCAACTCAAGCTGCATCACCATCGAGAGAAATGTAGCAGCCGCCCGACAACGTGGCTCTGGGGTTTCTTCCGGCGACTGCGGTGTCACACCGGAACGCGATGTTGGGTCTGGGCCCAGAGTGACCCGATGAAACGACCAGCCGCAAGCTCGTTCGTCCTCACTCCGTTCCGGGCGCTCCAACTTGCCCCCGGCCGCACCATCGGGGAAAGGGAGGCAGCCAGAAACCAACACCGACACGCTGCCGAGAAGGACGAAGAACAATGCCACGTAGACACCCCGGAGTAACGAAGTACAAAATCAAAGACGGTCGAATCCGCTGGCAGTACATCATCGACAACGGGCACGACCACGCCACCGGAAAGCGTCGCCAACGACGCAAGCGCGGCTTCACAACTCAGGCCGATGCTCTCGCAGCGCTCAAGCAAGACCGTGCAGCCATCGAAGCCGGCGGAGCGTACCTCGATGCCGAGAAACTCACATTCCTCCAATACATGGATCTGTGGCTCGAAGGGCTGGCCCAAACGAAACTCAAAGAACGAACGCTCACGGACTACGTGAACGAGACCCGCCGCTACATCCACTCCCACATGCAAGATGTCCGACTGCACAAGCTCTCGCCGCTCCACCTTGAAGCCCTCTACCGCACCCTCACCGAAGGCGGCGGCAAGAACGGCAAACCGCTCGCGGCAAAGACCGTGCTGCGAGTCCACCGGGTCATCCGCAAAGCACTCGGCGACGCTGAACGAAAGGGTCTGATCAACTCCAACCCAGCCCGCCTCGCCGACAAACCTTCCACCGCCCAGGACGACAACGAACGACCCGCCTGGACGCCAGCTCAACTCCGCGCATTTCTCGATGCAGCGGCAGGGGAGCAGCTCTACCCACTGTTCCGCCTTGCTGCTCTCAGCGGCATGCGACGAGGCGAACTCTGCGGACTCATGTGGGAAGACGTGAACTTCAGCGCCCAGACTGTCCGGGTCCGACAGACACTCGCCATGATCAACGGCAAACCCAAAGTCGAGTCACCCAAGTCTCGACGCTCCCGGCGAGTCCTCGACCTCGACGACGAAACCGCCGACACCCTGCGAGCGCACCGGGAATCTCAAGCAGAGCTCCGCGAGTTCATCGGAACCAGCTGGACCGAAACCGGCTACGTCTTTACCAACCCAACCGGTCGGCCGCATCACCCTGACAACGTCAGTCGAGCATTCACCGGTTTCGTCCGCACGTTGGACGTCCCCTACCTCACGCTCCACGGTCTACGGCACACCCACGCAACCCAACTGCTCGCCGCTGGAACGAACCCCCGCATCGTCTCCGAACGACTCGGACACGCCAACGTCGCCTTCACACTGCAGGTCTACGGACACGTTCTGCCGGGTCAGCAACGTCAAGCGGCAGAGGCTGCGGCGGCGCTGTTGGGGTGAGGCGGTTACGAGGGCGATCGTGAGCAGCGCGCGTTCTATTTCGGATTCTCGCCGAATCGGATCGGTTCGATCCGTGGGAGAGTTGTCCCTTCGAACCTGTTCGTTACGATTTCCCGGCTGTTTGTTGCGATCGGAGACCATCCGCGCTGATATGCAGCGTCCGTGACGGCGCCTGAAGCGTGGTGCGGGTCATTCTTTCCGTTCATTGCAATGCACCGCCGGTCCATTTTCGTCACGGCCTCATCCGCCTCGTCTCGGTCTTCGATCTTCGAGCCAAGCAACCAATCGAGCAGTTCTGCGGAAACGTTCGCATGTGCGCCGTGGTGGGGCAGCTGCACATGACTAAGTTTCGACTGGTCGTATCCAGAGTCAGGGTCGTTGAAGGTCGATTTGGCTTCGTCGAAGGCTTCGACTCCGGCGTCGCCGGTGAAGAGCACTTGCAACCCTGCGGGAGTTGTGAAAAGCAGCAGGAGGCTGGCGTTGTTGGCGGGGTTACCCCGCCCTGCTCCAAGACGATCCACGCCCCATTGTGACTCGACCACCGCCACGGGTGCTGGTGTCTGCGGCTGCTCGATGGAGGCGCTGCTAAGGGCAGCAAGCAAAGCCAGTTCGTCACGGCCTGTCATGAGTCGCTCGTAGTCGAAGATTCGCGGGAGCAGGCGCTTGTAGTATCGCTGGGTCGGGCCCAGCACAATGAGTTTGCCGTCATCTGATGTTGTCGAAAGCGGTCGCGGATTTACTTTGGTGATCTCGCCACTAAGGACTCGCGGATGCTGAACAGTCTTGATAGTCGCATCGATAGATGCCGTGGCCACGCTCTCGATGTGCTCGTCGTAGGCCGTGAGGTGATCGAACGGGTCCAAGATCCACAGCTCACCGAAGCCAAAGGATTCGTCATCAAGTAGCCCCTGGAACTGCCCGATGTGATCATCATCTGTGTGGGTACCAATCAGATAGTCGATCCGAGTCACGCCGAGTTCTTTGAGGAGCGTTGTGAGGTGTTCCAGATCATCAACGTTCCTCCCGGAATCAATTAGTGCGACTTGAGTCTGGGCGGGGTCAGCGAGGTAACCCCATCGAAGGAGCGTGCAGTCGCCGCTTGCCTGCTTGCCGGTCTTGGTGCCTATCCATCGAATCTCGAAGGTTTCGGACTGTGTGTTCATCGTGGCCTCGAACGGTTGTCAGGCTTGCAGCGATGAGTCGCCACCCTCGAAATCTATACGACCGGAGAGAGCGTCGTTGTTGCCGCGGATCTGTTGTGACTTCCTTGTGACCACCGGGCTTCGCGCCAGAAAACGAAAGAACCCCTGACCTCTCACAATCGTTAAGAAATCAGGGGTTTCCGTTGTACGCCCCCTGGGACTTGAACCCAGAACCTGCGGATTAAGAGTCCGATGCTCTGCCAATTGAGCTAGAGGCGCATATGTCACACCGTCCGTATCGGGCGGAGCAATCCAAGATGGTACCGCGCCGGAGCACGACCGCATCGAGGGTGTTTCGAGAAGTTCGTCACAGCCGAAGCTGCGACGAACTCTCAGTGGGGTGGCTAAGGGGATTTGAACCCCCGACATCCTGGACCACAACCAGGTGCTCTAACCGAACTGAGCTATAGCCACCAAGGCGCATCACTCTATTGGCTTCGACCGCAGAACGGAAACTGTTTTCCACAGTTTGCTGCGAGCCTGAACCATGCGAGTGATGTGTTGCGCCCCCGACTGGAATCGAACCAGCGGCCTACGGATTAGAAGTCCGTTGCTCTATCCGACTGAGCTACGGGGGCGGAGCCAGCGTATCGCTGCGGGAGGGGAGCGGCCGGTTGATTTGCGGGTGAGGTACCCGATGCGGCTGCTGGAAGATTTCTTCTTGACAACGAACGCATGTTCGTTAGGATGGGAGATGTCTTCGCCGCCCGGTTCGTTGGGGTTGGCACCCTTGCTGGAGTGGACGTCCGGCCTCTTCATTTGGAATAGCGGCGCTGTCCTTGCTTGATGCATGTGTGCGTGCCGTGTGGCTTTGATGCTGGCATTGGCTGGGATCAAGTGTGCTGTGCACCCGTGGTCTTTGTTGCCGGGGTGCTGGGAGGAGGTTGGTTGTGGACGTGTTGTCGGATGTT
>ENA-ORXT01000655-ORXT01000655.1-marine-metagenome-genome-assembly--contig:-NODE-655-length-53134-cov-5.938085_pt1 | contig 53134 bp, 39 predicted proteins | sample MGYA00237868_ERZ511482 | MGnify/ENA metagenome assembly ERZ511482
CGAGGAGGGACCCTCGTCCCTACCTCAAGGCAAGCCGTTTTGCGATCGCTCCAAACGGCAAGGCAGGGTCGATCCGGATCAATCCAAGAGGAAGAAATCCCGCCCAGAATTCTCGACACCCCCCACGAACCAAGCGCCATTGGCCCTAGACGGCACTACCTGGACTAGGCTAGAAGTTCGGGGATGACTTCTCCGCCGAACTGACTCAACTGCTTGTAGCGGCCACCATGGAAGTAGGTGAGCTTGTTATCATCGAGCCCCATCAGGTGGAGCATCGTGACGTGCACGTCGCGAATGGGATGAACCACTTCGACGGCAGACTCGCCGATCTCATCGGTCGCGCCGACCACCGTACCTCGGCGGGTTCCTCCCCCCGCGAACCACATGTTCATCGCATCGATATTGTGGCCACGCCCGAGTGCCGTGACTCCACCACGCTTCATGTTATCTGGCGTTCTCCCAAATTCGCCCGTCCACATGACGAGAGTATCCTCAAGCATTCCTCGCTGCTTGAGATCCCTAATGAGCGCAGCGATCGGTTTGTCGACGCTCTGAATGCGCTTGCGATGCCCTGGCTCAAGGTTGTCGTGGCTGTCCCAGCCTCCCGAATAGAGTTGAACAAAACGCACTCCCTTCTCTACCAGCCGCCGAGCCATGAGGCACTGTCGACCGAAGGTTTCGGTCTCTTTCTGCTCAAAGCCGTACATCTCTTTGGTCTGATCGCTTTCGGTCGAGAGATCAGCCACTTCGGGAACCTCCGCCTGCATCCGGTACGCCAGCTCGTAGTTCTCCATTCTCGACGCCAGTTCCGAGTGATGAGGATGACGCTCGGCGTGGAGTTGATTGAGAAAGTTGAGTTCATCCACCTCCTCGCGCTGATGCTGCCTGGTTCGGAAACTGGCAGGATTCAGGTCGAGAACCGGCGAGCCCTCCGAGCGAAATCGGGTTCCTTGAAAGTGAGCGGGAAGGAAACCGTTGCTCCAGTTGCCGGCGGCTCCCTGAGGAAGGGCATGGTCCGTCATGACGACAAAACCAGGAAGATTCTCGTTTTCAGAACCGAGACCGAAGGTCATCCATGAGCCGATGGCTGGATCCGATCCGAGCCGAGATCCTGTGTTCATATGATAAAGAGCCTCGGGGTGATTAAGGGATTCCGCCTGGCACCCGCGATAGACGCAGAGTTCGTCAGCAACCTCAGGGTCGGCGAGATGCTTCCAGTGCTCGCTCATCTCGATCCCCGATTGCCCGACACGGCGAGATTGAAAGGGGGAACCGACATAGTGGCGGCTTCCCTGATGAAGGCCGCCTGTTCGATGGGACTCCGATAGGTGAAGCCTGTTGAGCTTCGGCTTGGGATCGAAAGTGTCCATGTGCGAGGGGCCACCCTCCATGAAAAGCATGATGCAAGCCTTCGCGCGCGGTCGGTGCATTTGCCCCGGAATCGCGCCGCCGGCGCCTTCCCGAGCGAGCAGGTCGGTGAAGGCGAGAGAACCGAGGGAGGAACCAAGGCCGTAGAGAAAGTTACGTCGGCCGAGGTGAGGGTGTCCTCCGGTGCAGTAGGGAGCGCGTTTCATGAGTGAAGAGTTAGTAGACGTAAGCGAACTCGTTGCTGTTGAAGAGCAGGCGGCAGAGATCAGCAAGGGCACGCTCTTCGGCAGTCAGGTCGGCAGCCGAGACGTCTGGCGTGTAGTTTTCGAAAGCCGCCAACTTCTCGACATAGGAGATCGGTTCGCCACTGAGTTCCTCGACCAGGGTCCGCTTGACGGAGGTTGGATAGACGACTTCCTGCGGTTGAACCTTTCGGTGGTGATCCGTTTTTCGCACCAGGTAATCGACCATTCGACGACTTTCCTGCTGCGTTGGATTTCGAAGCAGCGTGAGGCGGAACGCCCGTTGGATCCGCTCCTCCATTCCCTCTGCCTCACGCGCTAATCGCTTCGCAAAGGCAAAGGTCCGATTCGAGGCATAGTCGCTGTTGAGGAGGGTAAAAGACTGGGGCGTGACCGCCGACTCGACTCTTTTTTCACAGCTCTCGTTCGAATTCGGCAGATGAAGCACCTCCATGAAGGGGTCCGGCTGGTTTCGGAGCTTGTAGGCGTAGATACTCCGGCGGTTGCGGTCTTTTGGAAGCCGACTTGGCTGGTAGGCGGGAGCGAGACTCAGTTCCAGCATTCTGGGTTGCAGAGCGACTTCCAGATTGATTTCCGGCATCACCGGAAGACCTCCCATTTCCGTGTTGAGTTCTCCGGTAATGAAGAGCATTCCGTCTCGAATTTCTTCCGCACTCAGATGGCGCGGAGCAAACCAGGAATAGGATTCATTGTTCGGATCGGTTCTCTCGAGCGTTTTTTGATTCGGGTGCTCGGCTGCCATTTGGTAGGCTTTCGACGTCATCAGGAGCCGGTGCATTCTCTTCATGGAACGGCCGTCCTCAAGGAACCTGCGTGACAGCCAATCCAGAAGCTCCGGGTGAGTCGGGCGTTTTCCTTTCACGCCAAGATTGTTGGGGTTGCCGGCGAGTCCATGACCAAAGTGGCCCTGCCAGAGTCGGTTCACGATCGTTCGAGTCGCAATCCCATTCTCGGGATGGACCACCCACTGGGCAAAGTGGACACGGCGCGGAGCGATGACTTGTCTACCGTCCACAACCGACTCCTCTAGGGGAATACCGACGGCACTCAGGGCCCCTGGCTTCACCTCGGGGCCGGGTGCCTCAAGAGACCCGTCAAGAAGAATTCGGATGTTCGGCGCCCACCAGTCCGCTGCGTCTGGATCTTCGTTCTCAGGCTTCCGGAGCTTGCCAGGCTCATAGTAAAAATCGGGGGCCGTGTACACCGTCTGAGCAAGAGGTTCAAATCGCTCCAAACGCCTCGTCCATAGGTTGACGTCCTGAAACCGAGCTTTGGGCACGCCCACTTCGGCCACATTGACCGGGGGCTTTTGATCCTCCGGGTCACCATGCCTCTCCGTGGGGTTCTTGTAGGGAAGATCGCGCTCCTCATACCACTTCCTAGCAGCCGCTTCCCGCCTCTCCTTCACAATGGCGAGCTCGTCTTTTGCAAAGGCGAGGAGCTCTTCCACGATGACTCGGTTGGAGTCGAACCCGGACAAGTTCTCTTCCTCGAGAAATTCCACGGGAGCCTCTACGGGCTGAGTGCCTGCAAAGGTCGCGTACATACCGTAGTAATCCCTCGTGGGAATCGGATCCGACTTGTGGTCATGGCACTTGCAGCAACGCATCGCCGTCCCGAGATAGACCTGTCCCACCGAATGCACCAGGTCATCGAGGAAGATCTGCCGGGCGACATCCTGTTTCACCATCGCCGTTGTCCATGGCCCCATGCGCAGCATTCCAACCGCAATCGCCATCTCGGGATCATCGGGCTTCCAATCGTCCCCAGCGAGTTGCTCGAGGACAAACTGATCGTAGGGCTTGTCTTCGTTGAACGAGCGGATGACGTAGTCACGGTAACGCCACGCGTTCGATCGTTCGAGGTCGTTGGCGTAACCTCCCGTATCCGCGTAGCGAACGACATCAAGCCAGCGCTGCCCCCACCGCTCACCGTAGTGAGGCGACGCAAGAAGACGGTCAATCAAGGCCACCCAGGCCTGCTCGGAATTGAGGCGTATGATTCCAGAAAGGCATCGACTTCTTCAGGGGTCGGGGGCAGTCCGATCAAATCAAGACTGGCGCGACGGAGAAGATCCCTTGGGTCCGCGCTCGGTGCTGGCGGAACTCCTTCGCGGGCCTCTTCCAAGAAAGCATCAACCGGGTGCGGCTGAGTGCTTTTCGGAACCGACACTTTTTCGGGGAGAGGCTGATACGCCCACAATTCCTCCTCGTTGTAGCGTCGATAGGTCCATGCATCGCTTAAGCCGCCGGAGGTTTTCCAGAGGATTCCCTCTTTCGTTCGCGTTTTTGCTCGTTCTGCCAACAGCCACTTTTCCCGGGCGGCAGGCTCGGGCCAAGGTGCCCCCAAGACGACCCACGAACGGACCTTTTCGATCTGCTTCGGTGTGAGACGATCATTTTTCTTGGGCGGCATCTCGTATTCCGGATCCGCCCAGGTGATGGCCGTGAGCAAGAGACTGGCATCGGGGTTTCCGGGCAGAAGAACGTCTTTCGACGTCTCCCCTCCCGCGAGAAGGCCTTCGAGAGTGGTCAGGTCAAGGTCTCCCTTGATTGCCTCTGGGTCGCCACCGTGGCAGGCAAAACATTTCGACTCGAGAATTTCGTGGACGTAGAGAGAGAACATTCGCTCCCCATCCTCGGCACTGGCGTCGGGGTCGGCATCGGGTTCGGGGTCCGGCTTGACGAGAGCATCAGAGCTTACCGAGAGCTCCAGCTTACCACGATCAGAAGGGGCATCTGCTGGGGCGATCGACCCTTGTTTTTCACCCGCGTTCGAGGGCTGGTCCTGTTCAGAGCACCCCGTCAGGCAGACCAGTGAGAGGAAAAAAAGGTGACAGCCAAGACGGAGCATAGACGATGGAAGAAGTTTCCTCAAAGGACACCTCCTCGCAAGTGGAGTTCGCATTGTTGCAGGCAAAAAGACTCGGGCACCGATCGGGACAGCGAAAGGACCGAACCCGCGAGGGGCTCCTCGGAGGGCCCTCCGCTGAGGCAGCCGCGCTCGTGAGAAACTGTTGCAAAACCAACCCCGCGGGGCTCCCAACCTCCATGAAAACAGTACTCTTTTAGATCCCGGTTAGACGGACGGGGCAGACCTTCAACTCGGCGGTCTCGGTGACGGGATCATAGCCGCCGCCGGTGAGGTTGTTGATGGCGACGTCGGCGAAGGAGAAGCTGCAGAAGACGGTCCCGGGAGGGCTCTGAGCCGTGGACTTGATCTTAATCTCGATCTCGCCGCGGCGACTTGCGATCGTGGCCATGCCGCCATCGACAAGGCCCCACTTTCCGAGGTCGTCGGGGTGCACCTCGAGGGTCTCCTCGCTGAGGAGGTAGTCGATACCGCTGGCGCGACCGGTCTGCGTGCGGCTGTGGTAGGCCTGAAGCCGTCGACCGGTAGTGAGCCAGACCGGGTAGTCCTCGTCAATGACCTCGGCGGGGTCGCGGTAGGCGATCACCTTGAAGACGCCACGCCCATTTTTGAATTCCTTCTCATGGAGACGCGGGGTACCCGGGTGATCCTTGTCGGGGACCGGCCACTGGTACTCGCTCCTGTCGATGCGGTCCCAGTCGAGCCCTGCATAAATCGGGCTCAGCTCACAGATCTCGTTGAAGACTTCCTTGGCGCTCTCGTACTCGAACTGCTGGGAACCCATGCGCTTGGCGATCTCGGAAATGATCCACCAGTCCGGCTTCGACTGTCCATGGGCGGGCACGGCAGCACGGAGCCGCTGGACGCGACGCTCGGTATTGGCACAGACGCCGTCGGTTTCGGCCCAAGCGCTCGCGGGGAAGACCACGTCGGCCAGCTCGGCGGTTTCGGTGCGGAAGATGTCGATGACGACGAGGTGATCGAGAGACCGGAGCGCGTGCTCGCAGTGCTGACGGTCGGGGTCGGTGACGACGGTGTTCTCGCCGTCGATGATCATCGCCCGGATTTCCTTTCCGCAGGAGTTGAGCGCCCATACCTTGGTCGGTCCTGGGCCGGCCTCCATCTCGGGCTGACCGTAGGCTTCGGCGAACTTGGCGATGCACTCGGGTTTGGAGGTGTGCTGGAAGCCGACGAAGTTCGCGGGCACGGCGCCGCAGTCACCTGCTCCCTGAATGTTGTTCTGACCGCGCATCGGGTTGATGCCGGCGCCCTTCTTGCCGAGGTTGCCTGTCATCAGCGCGAGGTTGCAGAGGCTCTGGACGTTGTCGACGCCGCAGATGTGCTCGGTGATGCCGAGCGTGTAGTAGATGCCGGCCTTTTCGGCGGAGCCGTACAGCCTGGCGGCCTTCTCGATGTCGGCGGCGGGTACCTGGCAGATGCTCTCGGCCCATTCCGGCGTGAAGTCCTTCACGTGAGCGACGAGATCTTCGTAGCCGGTGGTGCGGTCGGAGATGAAGTCGCTGTCGACCAGTCCGTCGCGGACGAGGACGTGCGTCATGCCGAGGAGAAGCGCGACGTCGGACCCGACGCGGAGCGGCAGGTGGACCTCCGCCATCCTGGTGAGCGGGATCTTGCGGGGATCGGCGACGATCATCTTGGCGCCGTTCGCGAGCGCCTTCTTGAGACGGGTGGCAGCCACGGGGTGGCATTCCGTCATGTTGGTTCCGATGCAGAAGATCACGTCGGGAAACTCCATGTCCCGGAGTGGATTGCTCATTGCGCCTCGGCCGATGGTGGCTGCCAGACCGGCAACCGTGGGAGCGTGTCAGGCACGACTACAATTGTCGATGTGATGGGTGCCAAACTGCGCTCGAATGAACTTCTGCATCGTGTAGGCGGCCTCGTGAGGCGCGCGCCCGGAAGCGATGCCGTAGATGGAGTGGCGGCCGTGCTCGTCGCGTGCCTTGCCAAAGCCGCGGGCCGCGCGGTCGAGCGCGGTGTCCCAGTCGGTCTCGTGAAGCTCGCCGTCTGCGCCGCGGACAAGAGGAACGGAAAGTCGGTCGTCGTGCTGGACGAAGTCGTAGGCGAACTGGCCCTTGATGCAGAGCGCGCCTTCGTTGGCGGGGCCGTCCATGGCGGGCTGGACTCCGATGAGCTTGTCACCCTTGGTCATGAGATCGACCGAGCAGCCGACGCCGCAGTAGGGGCAGATCGTGCGGGTCTTGACGACCTCGCCCGGCTCCTCGGCATAGCGGAGAGCCTTCTTGTCACCGAGCGCGCCGGTCGGGCAGGTCTGGACACATTGTCCGCAGAAGGTGCAGTCGGAGTCGCGCAGGTCGGACTGGAACTCCGTGATGATCTGGGTGTGGAACCCTCGGTTCATCACCGAAATCGCAAAGTCGCCTTCCTGCTCGGCGCAGACGCGGACGCAGCGGTAGCAGGAAATGCAGTTGTCGTAGTCGCGCAGGATGAAGGGATTGGCGTCGTCCTCGTTGGAGGTGCCGGATTGCTCGCCGGAGAAGCGGCCGGAGCGCGCGTCGTAGCGATCGACCAGCAGGCCCAGTTCCTGGGAGGCATGACCGGAGAGTTCATCGACGTCGATCTCGCGGTTCTCGGAAGCGACCATCTCAAGCAGGGTCTTGCGGTACTTCTCGATCTTCTCGGTCTTGGTCTTCACGACCATGCCTTCGGCGGCCTTGGTGGTGCAGGAGGCCACGGGATTGCGCGCGCCCTCGAGATCGACCACGCAGAGCCGACATCCGCCAAATGGGTCGAGGCGCTTGTCGTAGCAGAGTGTGGGGATCTCGGCGGCGTGCCGCGTGGCCGCCTCGTAGATCGTTTCACCGGTGAAGAAATCGACTTCGGCTCCATCGATGGAGATCGTTCCGGCCGCGATGGCATCTCGAGAGGCGTTCATGACAGTAGCCTAGAATGGGTTTGAAATACCCGCGAGGCGGAAAACGACTTTGTGGGGAGAATTTCCGCTCCTCGAAATTTCTTTCGTCATCGGCTTGACTTGTCCGTACAACCACTTAGTATCGAGGTCCAAGCAATGCCCGAACGGGGGTCGTCCTAGTGGCGGCCCTCGTTCATTGTTTCAGGGCCTGAGGGTTTCTCAAAATCCTCGCTGATCGTCCCGGGCCACCTCGAGCCGGTATCTCTGGCCTCGCCTGGTGAGGTGGACCTCGGTCCCGAAGGCTTCCGAAAGCACTTTGCTGGAGAGCACCTTGTCGGTGGGACCCGATGCGATGGGCTTCCCGTGACGACCGAGCACGAGCGCGTGAGTGAAGACCGGCGTGACCTCCTCGACGTGATGCGAGACCAGGAGGATGGCGGGGGCTCCCCGTTTTTCGGAAATTCGCTCGAGAAGGCCGAGGAAGTTCTCGCGCGCTGCCGGATCAAGTCCCGCGCAGGGCTCATCGAGAAGAAGGATCTCCACGGGGTTCATCAGCGCCCGGGCGACGAGCACCCGCTGGCGCTCTCCCTGCGACAGCTTTCCCCACCCTCGATCGGCAAGGTGTCGCGCCTCGCACTGCTTCAGACGCGCATGGGCAGCGGTCCGCTCGCCGGCCGTGATTTCTCCCCAATGATTGAGCATCGCCTCGCGCCCGCTCACGACCACCTCGAAAGCGGTTTCGACTGGCTCGATGAGCTGGGCGATCGACGCACTCACCAGACCAATACGCTTGCGCATCCCTTGAAAGTCTCCGTCATCGTCGAGAACGAACACCGTGCCCGAGGTCGACAGCTGATATCGGCCGACGAGCCGGAGGAGACTGGTTTTACCAGATCCGTTGGCGCCGAGGATGGCCCAGTTTTCCCCGGAGCGAATTTCCCAGTCGACGCCATCGAGAATCAACCCGTCTCTCTCGAGGGTGACCTCGCTCAGTTTGACGAGCGTCTGGTTCGGCTTTGCTCCGGGAGTTCCCATGAGCGGAGCGAACAGGAGAACCTGCGAGATGCAACGGACTTATCGGTGCCTAGGTACCGCCTGACGGGAGCGAGGGATGCCGACCGTGGGATTTGCTCGACCGTGGGATTTGCTCGACCGGGAGCAGGAAGCGCGCCGCTGAGGACTTGAACCCCAAACCTTCTGATCCGTAATCAGATGCTCTATCCAGTTGAGCTAGCGGCGCGAAGAGTGTGATCCTAGATCGCTGGGCGGCTTTGTCAAATGCGTCGTCGCCGGTCGTTTCATTCTCTCAATTCACCCCCGAGAAAGTGCGGCCGAAGCACCTCGGTGAAGACGTAGCCATGGGAGCGGACGAGGTCATCCATTGGCATGGCACCGACCAGCCGCGCACCTTCCGGGCTAAGCACGGTAAGCGTCAGTTCAAGGGATTCGAGTTGTTCCCAGGGAAAAAGAACGAGGCCGGCCGCCGTCTGGATTTCTCCGTCACCGACACGCAAGCCATCGGTGAGCGCGACCCGTTCAGTAACGGTCGAAGCGGGTGGGCGGCGTTGCAGGGCCAGCGACAAATCGACGACGTGGAGAGCGAGGAGTTCGGCGGTGCCACGGCCGTCGCCTCCGCTGCGCACGGACCAGAAGTCAGTCTGCACGTCCGGCTTCCCGAGGGCGTCTTCCCACGATTCGCGGGCGGGGGCGATGGCGCGATAGAGGGCAAAGGTGGGGACGGTGGCCGTAGCCGTCGGCGAGGCGATCGGGTCCTGCCATACGAGCCGGTACGACAGGGCGCATAGATCTCCGTCCCCGGCGTCGCGGTCTTCGGAAGGCGCGAAGAAGGTGAGCCAGTAAGCTCGGGTGGCGGTCCACGCGGCATCGCGCTGCACCACTTCGGGGGTCGCCTTGAGCCACTCCCCCTCGCTGGCGCGGAAGACGGCGGACTCCAGATCGGAGCGGAGCAGCGAGAGGGCGGTCCTAGCTTCGCTGGTGGCTTCGAGGTGACCCGTGCTCCGGTTGAAGGTGGTGCCGACCGAGGAGATGGCGAGGCTCATCAATCCGACCAGAACGATGGTGATGGTCATCGAGAGGAGAAGCTCGAAGAGCGAGAAGCCCCGGCCTGCTGCCGGCACGATCTTCCGTGTCGTCCCTGTCGTCCGTGCCGTCTTCATCGGAGGCGGGCAAAGTTGAGCTCCAGCTTTTCGACAAAGCTGTCGCCGGTGGCGGTGCCCCCTCCGCCGAGGATGGCAGCGGGATTTTCGATCCGATAGACCCGGGTGCGGAAGGCGAGCACGGCTTCGAGATAGTCGGGTTCGGCGATTCCGGCGAGACCAGCGACGGGGTTGGCTTCGGAGAGCTGGGGTACGTACTTGGCGATGATGCCCTCGATGGAGGGGCTGTCGGCATCGGCAAACGCGGCGTCGCTTGCGATGGAGAGGTCGCGGGCGACGGTCACGAGTTCGTAGTCGATCCCGGCCCGTCCCCCAGCGGACTGTGGCGGCAGTGATCCGTCGGTGCGGAGAGCAGCTGTGGGATCGCCGCGATAGGCGTAGACGATCAGTCCGCTGGCGGTGGGCAGAGGATCGGCGGGCGCGGGGGCGGTGCCGCCTGAACCCGGAGCGGCCGGGGCGGGCCCATTGGCGGCGACCATTCCGTAGAGAGTCGCGAAGGGGACTTCCATGAACCATTCCTCGGCGGTCTTCGAGAGAAGAACCAGTTCGTCGGCGTCGGCGGTGTCCCGTGCGTTGCGCAGGCCAAGGCCAAAGAGGGCAAGCGCGGCGAGAAGGGCGCTCACGCCGATGCCGAGGGCGATGATCGTCTCGATGAGCGTGAAAGCCCGCCGATTCCGGGCCAGCGACGGCTTGGGGAGGCGCATCATAGCTGTTCGGGGGTTTCGTAGGGGCTGACTCCGCCGTTGCGGCGGAAGACAAACCCGTTCCTCCGGGCGGGGTTGAGGATGGTGATGGTGACCGTGCTGCCGGACTCGTCGAAGATTCCCTCGCCGAAGACGAAACGCGCGCCGGGACGGAGGCAGACGCCGCGGGCGTTGTACTCGACGTGAAGCCAGGCGATACCGCTTCCTTCGGGACCGCCACCAGAGGGGATCTGGACGGCGTCCAGACCGGGACCGAAGGAGGTGGAGGCGGGTTCGTCGAGATAGATCCCGGCGGGAAGATCGAGGGCGGCGCCATCGGGGATCCAGACGGCCGACGAGGCATCCTCGCGCACCAGAAGGAGCCGACGGCGGAAGTACTCCGGCTCGCTTGAGTCGTCGTGGACGAGGATGCGGACACGAGCGCCCTTGGTCTGGGCCAGGCGCTGGGCATTGTCGCAAAGCGAGCCGGCCTGAAGAGAGGCGTCGTCGAGTCCCGCGCCGCGAAGTCCGGAAAGGATGCCCGCGCCGAGGCTCATGATCACGGCGGCCACCACGAGCACGAGGAGGATCTCCACCAGGGTGAAGCCGCTCGATCGTCTGGCAAAGGGTCGGTTCATGGCGTGCCGGCTCCCCCCTGAGCATTGCGCTTGGCCTTGTCGGCGAGTTCCTTTTCGAAAAAGTCGAGCAGGGCGGGGTCGTCGACGACCGCCGAAATGCTGGGCGCCTTGAGCTGGCTCTTCGACGGTCGGATGAAGATGATCATCCGCTGCCGCTCCTTGAGAGCAAAGGAGCGGGAGGCGACAAGGGCGACCCTGGCGGTCTCGTTCTGATCCGAGGTCGCCGAGTTGGGATCGCCGTCAACGACCTCAATCTCGTCCTCGCGCTCGACCCCGAGGCGCACCAGAAGGCCGACCCCTTCCATGGCAAGATCCTTGGGCGCGACGTCATCGACACGACCGGGTTCGACCACGGTCCGTTCGCCGTTGACGTTGGCGTAGTATCTGTCGGTGGTGGCGTTGTAGAGCTTGACGGTTCCACGCGGAAAGACCTTGGGGTCCTCGTTGATGGGAAGGACGCGCCAGCCCCACTTCGAGTTGGGGTCGGGGTCGTGCGCGAACAGGAGGAGCAGGTTTTTTCGGGGGAGCAGGGTGAGATCGATGCGGGCGAGCACGGGGGTGGGCTCGAGCTTTTCCCCGCGTTCTGCTGCCTCTCGCACCATGGTGGCGGTGATGATGGGAGCTTGGTTGGAACTGCGCTCATAGAGGGTGAGCAGCGGCGGGCCTTCGTAGACGACGAAGCCGGAGCGCCGGTAGTCGCAGACAATGAGCTGCTCGGTGTCGCCGGCCCCGCCTTCGTTGAGGATCGCGACGTCCTCGAGGTGTCCGCTCAGGGCGAGGGTGCGGAAGATCACTTTGATGGTCGCCGGCTTTTCCTGCGCCATGGCGGGGGCGGCAATCGCCAGAAGAAGCACGGTCAGGGCAAGAACAAAAGCGCCGACGGTTCTCGGGATCGGGCGGAGAGCGACTGACGAGCGTCTTGCCCATGAAGCGAGCGATCTCATCAGGGAAGATAGCGGACGCTGAGGATTCGGAATCTCCGGCCGAGAGCCTGGTTGAGGGGATTGAGCGCGTCGAGGTCGGTGAAGGCGGCGTTGCTCTCGTCGATGAATTCAGGGAGACGCTGGACCACCATCTCGCAGCGCATCCTGGCGGGTGCAGATCCTCCGAGGCGACGAGGCGGTGCTTCCCCGTAGGAACGGATCACGAAGGTGTCGGATCGCGCGGCGAGAACGGGGGCAAGATGACGAAGGACGTCGTTCTGGAGGAGGTGTCCGGGAATGCCGACGGCGCTGTGCTCGACGACGTTCTGCTCCTGGAGATCGCCGGGGGTGCTGGTGCCTCGGAAGTCGAACAGGACGCCGGTGCGGACATGCGGCTCCATGGCTTCGCCTTCGCTGGCGCTGGCTCCATTGATCACGGTATTGTCGATCGCCGTCTGGAGCGCTCCCGAGTAGCCGAGCGGGTCCGTGTTCCCGGAGACAAGACGCCGGTTCACGAAATCGCCGAGTCCGAGGAAAGGCCCGCGCTCGCGCACCTGATCGACGATCGCGCCGGCGAGCGCCTCGATCTCGGTGTCGCTCAGATCACGCAGGGAGGCCCAGGGATCGTTTTTGACGTCGCCCGACCCGCCGCTGTCGACGGGCACGGAAAGCCGGGTGAATCCGTTCACGGGGGTCTCATCGTCGTAGCTGTAGCTGGTGTTGTTCCAGACTCTCACGCCCCGGGAGGCAAGGCGGGAGAGGATCGATTTCCAGGCGGCCACCGAGGTGGAATTGACGTTGAAAGCACCCTCGATCATCAAATGGCCGGCGCTCTCATCATACTTGCGAAGGTCGGTAACGGCGGGGTTTCCGATGATGCTCATGCGCGGGTTCGGAAGGCTGCCATCGTCGGCGACGTAGGTCGCGTCGAAGGCCTCGCCATAGGGAAAGAAGTCGTCTTGGAACGGGGTCGAGTTCGTGTCGAAGGCGCTGCCGCCGGTTCCGTTCAACTGGTCTTGGAGGGCGACGAGCTTCGGGTTGTTCTCGCGCCATTCGCCCGGAACCCCCGAGAAGAAGCAGCTGTCGAACAAGGTGCTGTTGAGCAGATAGGAGCGATCGTCGATCTGGGAGTCCCTCGCGTTGCTGCCCCAGCCCAGAGAGGTGAAGGTATCGACGAGCTTGTCGCGCCCGTCGTGAGCGGGAGGCACGAAGCTGTTGCCGACGGGATAGGCGGGGAAGACCTCCCAGCGCGCCTCGACGTGCATCAGTTCGCCGATGCTGAGGAGAGGCTGCCGGGGCACGTCCTGGGCAGCGATGAAGCGGCGGGAACCGTCGGCGATCGACTGCGAAGGACCCCAGTACCCGTTGAGACTCGTGCCACCGGCCGCATTCGTGCGGGGCGACACGTCGAGGCCGCCGTCGTTGTTCGGCTCGAACACGACACTCGGCGCGGTGAGGTGGAAATCGGCAAGGTTGCCCCGTCTTCCATAGCCCCACTGCGAGTAGGGCGCGACCGGCGGGTAGACCTCAAGTTTCGTGGGCTTGTCTCCGACGGTGATCGTAGCGTAGATCTGCTTTTCGCCCCCGGCAGACAAGTCGAGCCCTCCGTTGGTGCCGGCATAGACCACCCACCAGCTTGGACTGACGGTCTTGGACTTGAGGGGCCGGTAGTCATCCGTGGTCAGAGGATGGTCGCCGACCTGATCGCGGCTAATGAGTTTCGACCCGACGTCGAAGCTCCCGGCCGGCAAGTTGTAGCGGTGCTGGTGATTGTTGCTGCGCACCCGTTCGTAGGGAATCCCGACCCAGACCCTGTGGGTGCTGTCGTCGTTTCGACCAATGTCGGAAAAGCTCCCCGCCTTGAGACCGTTCAGGTAGGTCGTGTGGGAGGGTCCGTTGTCCCAGAGATTTCCATAGAGACCGGTCGTCGCCTGAAAGAAGTCGGTAAGCGGGATGTGATCGGACGAACTCGTGAGGTACTGGGAAAGCTCGAGGCTGGCGTCGAGGTCGTCCTTGTCCTTCGGGTCGAAGCCGAAGGTGCGCACCTCGCCAGGAGCGAGCACGACCGCGTCTTCTGTTCCCGCACGAAGCATGTTCTTGCCGAAGTCATAGAAATAGCCGCTAAAGACGATGTGCTTGAGCTGATTGCTATCCTCGACCGCGACGATGAGGCCGTCGTTGGTGGAGTTGACCCCCAGAAAGTTGGTCCACAGCTGATGGAACGAGGAGGTGATCTCGACATTGTAGGGATTCCAGAGAGTGAGGCTTGGAATGAGATGAATGCGGTAGGAGTAGTAGTTTCCCGATTCGGTTCCGGACCCATCCGCCTTGGGAAAAGTGTCCTGCCTTTTGGCGGAAGAAATGGCGAGGGTGACGCGCCAGCTTGCCAGTCGGGGGAGGAGCGGAGCCATCGCCGCGGCCGCTCCATTGCCATCCCAGTTGCGAGGCATGTGCGCGGGGATCATGTCCACCCCCGGCTTGCCGTGCGACCGGAACCAGTTCGTGCTGCTACGCGGATTGCGCATCAGATTGCTGTGCAGGTAGCTTTTCTGGTGCGGGCGGTAGAGCTGATAGTAGCTGTAGAACTGTTCCCAGAGCGGGGTGGAGTCGGTCGTGGTGTTGGCGCCGTAGATCACCGTCGAAGCGGGCGGGCCGCCCATGCCGGCGTCGTAGACAAAGCGCCCGGCGGGGTGATCCCCGACCATCCGATCGTACTCGGCGTCGTCTTCAAAAGCTGCCGTGAGATCGGTGCGCAGCCCGCCAAAACGCTGGTCGGCGAGCACCCCGCGTGAGGTGTGAGTGAAGTCGGCGGGGATGGCGTCTTCCGAGGCGGTGCTCGAGTCGAGCAGGGAAAGCGATCCGAGAGTGGGGAGGAGGTCGATGCGAGGATCGTTCGCCGTCACCGAGGTGAAGAGGTCGGGCTTGGCGGCTTCGGGAGCAGAGCGGTCGGGCACGAGTCCCTCCCGGAATTTCTCCTGGAACTCGGTCGCGGTGCTCGGCACGTCGGCCGCCACCTCGGCTTTCACGCCTTCGTCGGAGATCCACCAGGCGATGCGCCCTCCCCTGCCAGCGAGCGCGAAGGGATCGACCTCGACCGCCTGTCGTTGCATGCCACCGCTCTGGGTGGGGTCCAGCGTCTGCACTTCGGCGATCTTCAGCGGGTCCGTCAGGGCCAAAGCGGGATCCGCCGGAACCGTGAGATCAGGTCGCGAAACCAGCCAGGTAGGTCCCTTGGAGGCAGCGTGTTCGCGGGTGTCCTCGAGATTGGCGAGATCGGGCGGGTCCGGAGCATCGGCGACGTTCCACGCCCCGCTCCAGTGAGGCTGCGGACCGGGTGCTGAGCTGGTACTGTAGAGATCGCCCGTCGCGGTGGCGCATTGGTCCGGCCCGGCCGTCTTCTGAAGTTCGGCGAGAGCGAGAGTCGCCGCGAATTTGGCCTGGGTCCGCGCCGTGAAAAGGTCAAGCGCGCGCTGGCTGTCGGAATAGGCACGGCCACCGATCACGAGGAGGGTGGTCACCAACCCGAGCACGAGGGCAAGAAGAGCCAGTACGGCAATCAGAGCAAAGCCCGATTCCCGGCCCCTTGGAGAGGGCTTGGACGTCGGTGAGTGGAGCGCTGCTTCCCGACATGGAGGGGCTGAAGAAGAACACATTGTGTGAACATGGTATTCCGATGATGACAAAATCTTAGCAGATTGACACATTGAGTCTGCTCCCGGCGGCGCGTAGTCTCAAGGCCGCTTGGTGAGCGGGGAGTATCGATGGTTTCGTCACGAATTCCTCGTCGCACTCGAGCGTTCTGCCTTGAAGCCTTGAAGCTGGAACTCGACGTCCCCGGCGAGTTGCCGGCGAAGCCCGCCCCTCGTCCTCTGGCAACGCCAGCGCGCCGGGACGTCACGCTCCACCTTGAGGCAGGCACGGTCTCATCGGGGTCTCTTCAAATGCATCTCTCGGTGGCAGGAACTCCCCACGTCGCACGAGGGCGGCCCTGACCAAGCAACGTTCCCTGTAGTCTCGAGTTCTTCTCCTCTAGAACGGGTACCACTCGTCCCACTTCTCCTTCACCTTGTCGAAGAAGGTCTGCCTCTCCGGGTTGATGTCGAAAGTCAGTTCGATGGGATCATACTCGATCATGCTCCCCTTCGTATGGCGGAGATACCAGTGGAGAAGCTCCTCGGGGGTGACGTCGCGGAAGGTGCCGTCGCCAGGAAATTCTGCGGGATAGTCGTCCCAGAGATTCTCGTGCTCCCACTCGATCTGTGCTGCCGCGGAGAGAACCCCGATGATGCGGTCTTCGGCGCCGTCCGCATCGGCGAGTGGCAGGGTCAGGCGGGGAATCGCGACATGCATGAGGTTGGCCGGCGCGCTCTGGCTGGGAGCACCCGGAACTCCGGGTATCTCGAATTCGAGTTCGGTTCTGTGGGGGATCTCGAAGAGCCTGAGAGGTTCGCCGCTGGGCAGAACGGACGTCGTCTCCACAGTCTCGATGCGTTCGCCACTATCCGAGGCCCACTCCCAGTCCACGGTCCCGTCGGGATTCTGGACACCGACATGTTCTTCCACGTAGTCACTGCAGCTGACGCGCAGCAATGCCCGACGACCTATTTTGCCATCCGGGTCATTCTGAATCCACTCCGCCACCAGAGGCGTCGCCTTGCCTGGCTGCGGATCCTTCTCCTCCGAGACGAGGCTTGATGACGGGCCATGGAGAGCCCCAAATGGATCGTCGGCTGAGAACGGCGCCGAGCGGCTATCCAAACGCTCGGCTACCCCTGCCGCCACTTCCTCTCCCAGAGGCTCGGCGGGCGTGAAGCCCCGTGGGCGGTAGTTGACTTCGAGTGCGTGGTCAAACTCGCGGAGCCATTGCATCCGGACCCGGTCACCCATGACCACCTGAGCTCCATTCTTCCGACGAATCTCATAGCGGAGAGGTTCGCCGGTCAACACCGTTGCGTAGATCGTCAGCGGCGTCGAATGCCAGAGAAGCAGCGCCACGTCGAAGCGCAGCCATTGCCCAGCGCTGTCGCACTCCGGCAATTCCTGACCCGTGCTGCCGACCGAGTAGCTCACCTGCGCGCCCGTGACCGCGTCACCGACCGTCAACCGGAGCATGCGGGGATGCGCGACGTTTTTAGTCCGGAAAAGCAGGCGCATCTTGGGCACGCGATACCGGTCTGACCTCTCAAAGACCTTCCACTCCAGCGGCACGCCCATTCGTTCGAGGTCCGCCTCGCCGAGGAGCGCGAGGGTCTTCGCATCATAAAACACGGCCTCCGGCTGCCAGGTCGCGTCCTTGTCAACGTCGTCGCCGGGCTGAGGATGCCAGGTGGCGAAAGCGGCGAGTTCAATTTGCTCGTCGCCCTCCAGCGCATCGACCCAGGCCTTCGGCAGATCCTCGTCTTCGAGCTCTTCCTCGCCCAGCCACTCCACCAGAAAGTCGTCGTCGCTGCCTTCCGTCCAGTTCGGGGTCGCGAACTCAAAGGAGACGGGAAGACCCGACTCCGGCTTGCGGCTCGCCTTCTCGAGGATACCCAGCGACCCGCTGCGGTAGCCCGGCGTGTCTCGACTGCTGGTCGACGGACTATCGAACTCCGGCAGAGGCCGCGCCAGCAGTACCGAACCCAGGAACAGAATCGCAAGAAGGAGAACAGCCGCGATGCAGCCGAAGAACCATTTGAGGGATTTCTTCACAACACCCAGCCTGAACGGATAGAGCGCCACCCGTCAATGATGGGGTTCCCACCGATCCGCCATGAGATCGGCCAATATTTTCCGCATCCTTGCCCCTCGGCACGAGCACCGCGAACGCCAGACCTTGCTCGTCGTCGGAGACGCGACCGGGACCGTCGAACTCCATCACCCCCGGCAAGGGTGAGAGGACAAACAACTATTGTTTCATTAAACTGGTTGACACATCTCCCTAGATTCATACGAATAGATTATGAAACTTAATACGGCGAAAGTGGTGTTTCTGCTGGCGATTGTGACCTTGCCCCATGCGCCCTCTCAGCATGCGGCCCTGGGACGAACGCAGACGGTCTCTCAACTATCGGACAACTTCGAGCAACCTTGGACTTTCAACTATTCCGTTAATCCCGGAGGGGCCAACGGCATCTCCAGTAATGGCCAGTGGTCTGGGCTTCTCCGGCACGCCCCCGAGAATCTCAACTTCGTGGCGACACCTGCAAATGGTCCGACCGGGTCATCGACGGCACTCGCCATGAGCACCATCGACAACAACGACGACCCTTTCTCCACTCAGGAAGATTTTGGTCATATCCCATACAATTCAGCGGCAAGTGCCTACTCCCCGGGGTATCTGTCCACTGCGGTGCGGCCACTTGTCACCACTCACCTCTTTGCACCCCAGGCGTCGGCCTTTGATTTGGATCGAGGATACGATCTGGGTCTCAGGACGGCTGGCACGGGCGTTGGATTTCCGGGGGCCGGCAACGAAGTGTATCCCTCGATCTTCCTTGACTACAACCGCGCCTCGGGAGGCATCAACGTGTATGCGCGAAGCCCAAATGGCAGCCGGCATTCGGATTTCCTTGTTCAGACTATCAGTCCCGGACAGTGGTACACGCTCGGAATTGGCTACGAGACCGGCAATTTTGTAAATTACTATCTTTCTTCCGGAGCCGTCGATCTCTCGCCCGGCGACCAGATCTTCTCCACGAGTTCGGTCGCGGGGGCTCCCGCCATTTCCGAGCTTCGCTACGATTTCTACTCCATGACGAGTCCGACCGACAAGTCAGCCCCGAATGAAACATGGATTGTCGATGATCACCGTGTCCAGATCGTACCTGAGCCGTCGACTTCTGTCCTTCTCGGCATTTTAGGATCGATCTGTCTCGGGCGGCGACGGCGTTCAAGGTAGCGTGACAAACGCAGGAATGACCCCACTCCGAGACGCTGGCGGGAGAAGGGGTCGTGCCGGCTTTCAAGACCCGTGCAGCGGTCGAGAAGGCGGCAGACGGAAGCACGGCTGAACCCTTGAAAGTGGAGCGACTTCTTCTCAAGTACCAGTCTGCAAGGTGACGGTGCCGCCCGTCCATGATGCGCTTTCCATCGATCCGCCGTGACGTCGACCACCGGGTTTTGTATCTTGCCGCCTCAGCATGAGCACCGCGAACGCCAAGGCCCTGATCGTCGTCGGAGACGCGACCGAAACCGTCGATACCCTCTACCCGTACTACCGTCTTATCGAGTCGGGCATCGAACCGGTCGTCATCGCCCCGGAAAAGCGCCTCTACCAGATGGTGATGCATGAGGTGCGGCCGGGCTGGACCATCACCAAGGAGTGGGAGGGCTACACGATCGAGGCGCAGCTGGCCTTCGCCGAGGTGCAGGAGGAAGACTACGTGGGCATCCTCTTCTCCGGCGGGCGGGCGCCCGAATACATCCGCTATGACGAGGACCTCGTCCGGATCACCCGGCATTTCTTTGCGGAAAACAAGCCCGTCGCCTCCGTCTGCCACGGCGTCGAGATCCCCGCCTATGCCGACTGCGTGAAGGGACGCCGCATGGCCACCGTCGCGAAGTGCCGGTTCGACCTCGAGGTCGCCGGAGGCATCTACGTCGATGAACCCTGCGTCATCGACGACAACCTCGTCTCGGGGCGCACCTTTCACGACAACGGCCACTACGTCGGCCCGTGGATCAAGCTCCTCGAAGACGCCGCCGCCTCATGAAAACCTCTCGACGCCAGTTTGCGAAGACTGCGCTGCTCGCCTCGGCGGGCACGGTGCTGGCGCAGGAAACATCGGCGCCTTCCTTCGAATTCAACTACGTTCTCTCCTCGGCCATGTACGGGGAAATGCCGCTCGACGTCATTCTCCCCGAAGTCCGCAAGACAGGTGCCCGTGCCATCGATCTATGGTGCCGGGTCCATGGAAACCAGCGAGAGCAGGCCGAGGCAATGGGCGACGAGGCCTTCGCTGCGCTTCTCGCAGAGCACGAGGTCGAACTGGGCGTCAGCACCCGCTACCCGCTCGGGCCCTTTGGCCTCCAGGACGAGATGAAATGGCTCGCCGGTCTCGATGGAAAAGTCGTCGTCTGCGGCAGCAAAGGCCCGCGCGAACCTTCCGGCGCAGAAGCCAAGGCCGGAGTGAAGGACTTCCTCGAGAAGATGAAACCCCACGTGGCCGTCGCCGAAGAACTCGGCGTCACCATCGCGATCGAGAATCACGACCGGCAGCTTCTCTTCACGCCCGACTCGCTCCGCTACTTCGCCGAATTCAACACCTCGAAGCACCTCGGCGTCGCCTTCGCCCTCCATCACCTCCACCTCTTCGTCGAGGAGATCCCCGCGCTCATCCGCGATCTCGGCAAAGAGCAGATCCCCTTCCTCTACTGCCAGGAACACAGCGCCGGCATCCGCGAAAAAGCGCCCAAGGAAATCGAGATGCAGCAGCTGCCCGGCTTCGGCGGCGGACTCGACTACCGACCCATCGTGGCTGCGCTCGCCGAGATCGAATTCGACGGCTACGCCGAAATCTTCATGCACCCTGTCCCTCGGGGGATTCCCATTCTGCCCACGGCCGCCGAAATCACCGCCGCCATCAACAAGAGCCGCCGCTACCTCGAGACCTGCCTTGAAGAAGTCTCCGCGAAGAAGGCATGAAGCTCCCGCTGCTCGCCCTCTTCTTCGGGGCCATGGTTTCCGCCACCGCGGCCGCCCCGCTCGTGATCGGCTTTGAGCGCTTCCACCGGGATGAACCCAGCTGGCAGGGCGGACGGCTTCTGTTCCACGAACTCGGATGCGCCAACTGCCACCAGCCTCGAACCGTTCGGGAGTCGGACCAGCCGTGGAACCTCCATCCCGAACGATCCGGACCTCTGCTCCGAAGCCTGCAGGGCCGACTCGACCCCGGATGGGTCGCCGCCTTCCTCGCAGACCCCAGCGAGGCTCGCGCCGGCTCAGCCATGCCCCATCTGCTTGCACCGAAGGAAGTCGATGACGTTCTGCACTACCTCTATTCCCTCGGGTCGGAGGACCCAAAAACGAAGGCGCCCTACCGTCTGCCCCGCCAAGTCAATGCTGAGCGCGGGAGCGCGCGCTATCACGAAGTGGGGTGTGTCGCCTGCCACGAACCGACCGCCGACTACGTCCCCGCGACCGGCGTGCCCGATCCTTCCCGGGCCACCTACCCTTCCGTGGCCTTTCCCGATCTCGACGCTAAATACGACCTCACCAGCCTCAGCGCCTTCCTTGCCGACCCCGTCGGTCATCGTCCCGACGGACGCATGCCGAAGATCGAGCTCGAACCCGAGGACTACGCGCATCTAGCCGCCCACCTCCTCGACTTTCAGGACAGCAATCCCAAGAGCGGGCGGCGCGCCGGAAAACTCGACGTCGAGCCCGACCGAATCGCTTCCGGAAAGACCGCAGTCACCGCTCACCGCTGCGCGGCCTGTCATTCGGATCTCCCGCAGCCGGAGCCACCACCCACTCTCTCGATCGTCCGGGAAAGCGATGGCGGCTGTCTCGCCGTCGCTCCTGGAAAAGGCCTCCCCCGCTACCCGCTCGATCCCGCCCAGCGCGCTTCACTGAAGATCTACCTCGACCTCCGACAAGACCAGCAGATCCCCTCCTCAGCCTTCGCCCGGCATTTCCAGGAATCTCTCAACTGCTTCGCCTGCCATGCCGACACCGAAGGACGCGGGGGCGGTGGTCCCGATTCCTATCGCTCCAGCTGGTTCACCGGGATTCCCGAAATGGGTGAGGCGGGCCTGCTCCCGCCGCCGCTCACCGAGATCGGCTGGAAACTCAGGGAGCACTGGCTCGCGGAAGTCCTCCGGGGCGAGCACCGACTGCGCCCCTATCTGCATGTCCGGATGCCGGTCTACGGCAGAGCCACCGAGCCACTGGCTGCTCTCCTCGGCCACGCGCACTCCCGCAGGCAGGTCCAGCCTCCGCAATCCGAGCCCGAGCCCGAACCCGAGATCGGTCGAAAACTCCTCGGCACTGTCGAGGGCGCCGGCTGCATCACCTGCCATTCCTGGGGCGACCGCGCCTCGCTGGGCATTCCCGCGATCAATCTCGCCAACGTCGGCCAGCGGCTGAACCGCGACTGGTTCCGGCAGTACGTGCTCGACCCCCCAAGCTACCGACCCAACACCCTCATGCCCGCGATGTGGCCGGAGGAAAAGTCCTCGTGGCCCCGTCTTCTGCAAGGCGATTCCCGACGCCAGATCGACGCGATCTACGACTTCGCGATGCAAGGCGAAGGAGAGCCCGAAGGGTATCCCAGCCTCAACACCGGCGCCTTCGAACTTGTTCCCACCGACAAGCCCGTGGTGCTCCGTACCTTCATGAAGGCCGCCGGTGCCCACGCCGTGCTGGTCGGATTTCCGGAAGGCATTCACTTCGCGTACGACACCCTGGAGGCACGGCCGCGCATCGCATGGAAAGGGCGCTTTTTCGACGCCTACTCCACCTGGTTCGTGCGCGCCGCCCCTTTCGAGGAGCCACTCGGCGAGGACCTCGTCGCCTGGCCCCGCGAAGCACCCGGCGAGCGCACCGGTCTCCGCTTCAAGGGCTACCGACTCGGGACAGAAGATCGCATTCCCACCTTTCTCCTCGAACTCGACGGCACCGCCATCGAGGAACGGATCGTCCCGATCGAAGGCGGCCTTCGCCGGGTGTTCACCGGCGAGAATGTCGATGCCCTCAACCACGCCCATCCCAAAGACGTCCGCGTCACCGAAAACAGCGATCCCACGACCGGAACTCTCACCATCGACTACCAATGGTAACAAACCAGAGAGGGGGACCGGCGTCCCGCCGGTCGGCGAAGGCTCTGCTGACCGGCGAGACGCCGGTCCCCCTCTCGTCTTCTCCCCCTCGACCAATGGCAACCCTTCGTTCCATTTCCCTGTTCGCCATCAGTCTCGCCACGGCACTGCTCCCTGCGCAGGAGCCGTCTCCCTACGAGATCACCGACGTCCTCACCGCAAGCACTGTCTCCAACTCCCGTTCCAAGGAATGGAAACCCAGCGAAGGCATCGTCATGGAAGTCAGCGGGATGGACTTTCTTCCCGACGGCCGCCTCGCCGTGAGCCTGCGCAAGGGCGAGCTCTGGCTCGTCGATGGACTCGACAGCGCCGATGCATCGAAGGTCACCTTTTCGCAGTTCGCCAGCGGCCTCCACGAGCCTCTCGGCGTGCACGCCGACGGAAAGGATCTCCTTGTCGGCCAGCGAAGCGAAATCACCCGGCTCCGCGATCTCGACGGCGATGGACGCGCCGACGAGTACCTCTCCGAAGCCTCCGGATGGAACGTCTCCGGCAGCTACCACGGCTACGCCTACGGACCCGAACCCGACGGGCTCGGGTCACTCTGGGTCGCCCTGAACCTCGACATGGGCGAGATCGATCAAAACGACAAGCCCTGGCGAGGCTGGGCTCTCCGCTTCGAGCCCGGCGTCGGCAAACTCATTCCCGTCGCCGCCGGGCTACGCTCGCCCTGCGGACTCGGCGCCAACCGCGCGGGCGACATGTTCGTCAGCGACCAGGAAGGCACCTGGATCCCGACCACGCCGATCCATCACCTGCGCAGGGGAGCCTTCTTCGGCAACCCGGAGGGCGTTGCCTCGCAGGATCTGCCCGGCTCCCCGCTCAAGCTCAGCGCAGCCGTTCCGAGTAAAGTCCCCTACCCCGAAGCGCTCGAGCTTCTCCCCGAACTCGTGCCACCTGCCTGCTGGCTGCCGTACAACAAGATGGGACGGAGCGCGACGGACATCCAGCTCATCGACTGCGACGGAAAGTTTGGGCCCTTCGACGGCCAGCTGCTCGTCGGCGAATTCACCAACGCCGGCATCCACCGGGTCGCCCTCGAGAAGATCGGCGGCGAGTATCAGGGCGCGTGTTTCCCCTTCCGCTACGGTTTCGCCTCAGCCGTGCTCCGACTCGCATTCGACAAGGACGGCGCCCTCTACGTCGGGTGCAGCAACCGCGGCTGGGCCTCACTCGGCGCGCGTGCCTACGGACTCCAGCGAGTGCGCTGGAACGGAGTCACTCCCTTCGAAATCCGCGAGATGAAGGCCCGTCCCGATGGTTTCGATCTCCACTTCACCCTGCCCGTCGACCCGGCCACGGCCTCCGATCCCGCAAGCTACTCGATGGAAAGCTACACCTACCTCTACTCGAGCGCTTATGGAGGAGAACCCATCCAGCACGAGAGGCTCGCCATTCGAAAGGCCACCCCTTCGGCCGATGGGAAATCCGTCCGCCTGGAAATCGACGGACTCCGCGAAGTCCACGTACATGAGCTCCGGGCCGAGGGCCTTCGTTCCGCGACTGGCAAGTCCCTCGTTCATCCCGACGCCTACTACACCCTCAACCGGATTCCCTCCGAGTGAGAGCGCCCCCCTCCTGCCCCCCTTTCCCTGGGAGCCGCCCGAACGCGTTCTCTCCATCTACCAGAACAAACCAGGCGTCGCCGCCCACGCACTCCCCTACCTTGCCGCCATCTCGCCGTTCGACGAAACGGTGGCACAGCTTCTCGTCCGTCGCGAAATGACCGCGATTTTCGAACTCCTCCGAAGCGGTCAATGGGGCATCTCCCACGGTCTCGCGAACTTCGTCGTCCTCGCTCCGCTGTGGTACTATTCTGCGCGCCGCCTGCCCGTCCTCGTCGTCGGCGCGGCCATCACCGGCTGGTGGTTCCACCGCGAGCATCGAGCCCGCAAGACGCTCGACGTCACCGAGTGGTATCTCGACAGCCAGCTCGACTTCCTTGTGCCTCTGGCGGTGTGGATCGCATTCCTCGCACTCCGCCCGAGACAGGAGGCTTAACGCCGACGGCGCAGCCCCATGAGGAGGAGTCCGCCCGCCATCAGCAACGCCCGGCTTGGCTCGGGCACGAGAATCAGCATGGCAGCATTGGCGCCGCCACCCTGCTCGCTGGAGCGGAACGCAAGGTTGTGACCGCCGCTGCTCGAGTCGCGGCCCAGAAGGAAGGTGATCAGTCCGTCGCTGTCACCGTTGACGTCGGCAAGAAGTCCCGGGCTGAGCGGAAACATCAGCGTCGTGTTGACGACGTCCGAACTGGCGATCGAATAGGTAGTCACCGCACCGGAGTTCGCCGCGAGAAAGCCGTCTTCACTTGCCGTGTCGTTGGCCGGGGCGTTGTTGAAGGTGAGCGTCGACTCACTCCACGTCTCGCCGGGGTCGGCGTCGTTGAGCGTCGAGACGAGGAGATCAAAATCCTGGGGAGGTCCCTGCGGGTTTCCACCGCCGTTGTTGGAAGCCACCACCAGTTTGAGAAAGCCTCCGCTAGCCGGCACCGGGCCCAGCCCCGACAAATCAAACTGTATGTATCCCTTGCGCGCGAAGTTATTGGCGGGGTTGGAATCTTTGACTGTGAGATCGTTGTTGTTGAAGGTGGTGTCTGCATGCACCCCCGAGCGCACGAAGGCGTCATTGGTCGTCGAGGTCATGTAATTGACCGCGGAAGCGCTTCCGCAGAGGCTGGCGGCAATCAGAATGGGGGCTAGAATCACTCTCATAACTCAACCTGCCTATAATCTGCCCCAAGTGTCAATACCCCAAATGTGACTCCACCGATGAAACCCGAAGGATCCCCGCCCGTTTCAGCTTGAAGGTCAGACGCACCGGCCTTCCGGCAGCAAAGGCCGAGGCCACCGTCTCCAGATCGTCTTCTGCCACGGCGAATTCCCGCTCGCTACCGTCGATGATCACCGTCGCCCGGTAATGCTCGCCCACCGTGACCTGCCGATGGCGACCCTTCGCTGCATGCGCGCTGCCCGGCGGAAACGGCCCCTTTTCACGCCTCATGACGCGCTCCTCCTCGACGAATTCGAGCGCACTGACCTCGACCGTCTCGGTGCGCGTCGGCACCAGTTCGTTCCAGGCCACGACGGCGCCCATGAGTCCGAGCAGTCCCAGAAAGATGAGCGGCGGCTTGTTCATGTCCGAGGGTGCGACAGGACCCAGCGATTGGGAAGCAGGGAAAAGGTCCTATTTTTCGAGCACTCGCCGCCGCATCGGAGCTTGGCACCACGGCCTCCCATCGCTCCGACCTAGACTCATGCATGGTCAAAGTCTGGCATTGGGGCCTGCCCAGGCGCAACTCTCCCGCTCCCAAGACACCGGAGTTTCGGTCGAGCTGGTTTTTTGAGACTGCTGTTAGCTCTCAATGGCGCGCAGCACGGCCCAGACGACGCAGGCACGGCGGCGAAACCGCGCCGAGAGGAGCATCGGCGTACGGCGCACTGCAATGGGAACCAGCAGACAGACCCGACCCAGGTTCCGCCACAACCCGGGCTTCAACTGCTCGACCTTGTGGTGCGGGGTGCCTTCTCGCTGCGCTTGAAAGCCATAGTGTTCTTTCAGCAGTCCGATGGCGCGCGTCTTCCATTCGAGACCTGTGTCGAGCCGGTGTTCCTCCAGAACCCAGCCGGTGCGCTCGGCGATTCTGGCGATCGCCGGGACCGACCAGCGAGCGATGTGGTTGGGCGGCATGTCGGGCAAAAACCCTTCCTGCTCCTTCCACGCGGTCCATTCCTGAAGCGGGACGCTGAACACCATGGCACCCCCGGGAACAACCTTGCGGGCGGCGGCGGAAAACAACTCGAAGGGACGATCCATGTGCTCGACCACGTGGAAAGCGATCAGGTAGTCGACCTTGCCGTCCAGTTCGTCCAGTTCGCGGATGTCGCGCGGGTAGACGGTGAACCCAGCCGCTTCCAGAGCTTCCGTGCCGTTGGTGGAGTACTCGATGGAGGAGATCTTGTCAGCATCGGTGATCTTCGGACAGACCGCTTTAAGAAAGGCGCCTTCGCCGGATCCCATCTCAAGAATGCGCGGACGTTTCCGCTCTTCGTTTTGGAGAAACTCGATTGTCTCGCCGAATTCCCATCGCCAGGACGGATAGCCCGTGCCGTCGAAGGCCAACTTGTAGAAGTCGGCACCACCGGCGACGTGCGGATCGGCGTAGCCAAACTCGCAGGTACCGCACAGCACTGCTCTTGCACTGGCCTGTCCCCACACGCCTTCGATCGCCTTGCGCAGGGCGGAATGGCGGTCGGAACCGATGCCGTCGCGGAACGAGAAATGATTGGCCGCCTGATCGGAGGTCACCTCATACAGCAAGGTTCCGCGCTGGCCTTCACAAACAGGGCATGAAATGCTGGTTGGTTTATTGAGGTACTCCATAAAATCAAAGCGAACTAAAGCTTCCGCACGGGTTTTCAAGGTCGGGGCTCTGCCTTTGCTACTTCCCCATGGCGATCTCGACTCGGCGGTTCAAGGCCTGTTCCTCGATGGTGAACTTCGAGTCGGGTTTCTTCAGAATGAGCAGTCCGAGCTTTCGGTTGGTAAAGGCCATGGTCTATGGACGAAAAAGCTATCACAGAACAAGGCACGTGCATCTATTGCCGATGCAACCCGAAACAGACCGCCTGCCACGATGCCTCGAGCCCGATGCTGGCGTTCGAGGAGGCTGCGGTCACCGGAACGAACGTCTGCACCACCGCTGAGCGAGGCTGAGACCTCGCCGTCACTCTCGCTCGCCATTCCGAATGCGGGAGCCCGATTGTCTCCATCGCCGGAGAGTTTCCCGACTCGGCGAGGCCGGGGGAAAGGTGGTCCTGGTGCTGGACGCTGAGGCCGACCTCGCCGCCTCGCTGAACATCCTACGCGATCTCGCCTCGATGATTGCCGCGACGCGACTGACCATTTCTCTTCCCAGACCCCGCAGTTGGGAAGCAGGGAAAAGGTCCTATTTTTCGAGCACGCGCCGCATCGGCGCCTCGCGCGCCTCGATGCTTTCGCAGAGCGCCATCTGGACGCGCGCGCGATTGAGATTGTGGCCGTCGTAGCCAGTCTTGAAATAGACGTCGCCGGCCAGGTAGTCGGTGAAGAAGCGCAGCCCCAGCTCAAAGGCGATCAGCCGGCAGCTGTCGTACAGATACCCATTCTCGGCATCGGTGAGGAATCGGCCCGCCTCCTTGAGGTAGCCGTCAACCAGACCTCCAAACAGATCCAGATCGAGGACCACGGACGAAAGGTCGCGGGTCTCCTCGCCTGCGGGGTTGCAGGCCGAGCGGACGGCATCGCCGAAATCGTAGTGCACCAGACCCGGCTTCACCGTGTCGAGATCGACGATGGAGGTGCCCTTGCCCGTGACGTCGTCGATCATGACGTTGCTGATCTTGGGGTCGCCGTGAATCGGTCGCAGCGAGATTTCGTCCCGCGCCCGCGCCTGCTCGAGAAAGCCGCACCAGTCGCGCCGCTCCTCGATGAACTTCGCCACCGCCCGAGCCTCGGACGAGGCATCGAGAAGGCCTTTGGCCTCGGCTGTCGATAGAATGGCGTCATGCTGCTCCAGGTAGGTGGGCGTGACGTGGAAGCCCGGAAGCGTGTCGGCCAGCTGGTCGGGATCGAGGTCGGAAATGATCCGCTGGAAATGCCCGAGCACGAGACCCGCCTCGCGCGCGTGCTCGATCCCCTGCGGCGTCTCGTGAGAGGTCGCCGAGGCGATCAGGGTGAGCGCGCGCCAGACCTCCCCCTCGTCATCGAGAACGTAGTCTTCGCCGTTGCTGGCGGAGATCACCTTGGGCAGCTGCCAGATCCGGTCGGCATCGTCGGCCTCGTTCTCGATGCGGGCGTGCGCGTGATCGGTGACCACCTTCATGTTCGCCATCACGAGTTCCGGCTTCTTGAAGACGGCGCGGTTGATCCGCTGCAGGATGAACTGCTCCTCGTTGAAGGTCGTGCGCTTCACCGCGACGTAGGTGTCGTTGACGTTCCCCGACCCGATCACGTGGAGAGTGACCAGCCGGCCGGGAACGGCGAACTTGCGGGCGATGTCGTAGGCCTTGGCAGGCATGGGATGAAAGAGGGATCTGCGCCTCGTCAGGAGGACTCCGGCAACACGGTTGATTGCAAGAGGTCCCGCCCATCGCTCCGACGGTGCGGAGTGCCTCCAGTGGAAAGGCAGGACCTCATCGGCGACCTAGGAGCGCAGCAGGTTGTAGGCGGTGACGAGGGCGCGCAGCCCGGCCATCTCGATGCTCGGATCCACTCCTGCACCCCAGACAAGGTCGCCGCCTTTCCCGCGAAACTGCACGTAGGCAGCAGCCGCAGCATCGGAGCCTCCCTTGACCGCGTGGGAACGGTAGTCGGTGAGTGCGAAATCCTTCAAGCCGGCACCCTCGAGGGCGTGGACAAAGGCGTTGATGGGCCCGTTGCCGAGCCCGGTGATGCTGCGCTCTTCACCCTCGATGAGGATGGTCGCCGCGCACTGCACCTCGCCGGGGCCACCCTGGTGGTGGTCCAGCTCGTAGTCGACGATCTCGAGTGGAGACGACAGATTACAGAACTCCCGCTGGAAGCCCTCGCCGATCTCCTCGACGCTCAACTCGCGGCCTTCCTCGTCGGCGATCCGGGCAATGCGCCCGCCCACCTGGGGATGCATCGTCTTGGGCAGATCGAAGCCATGCTCGCGGTCGAGCACGTAGGCGATGCCACCCTTGCCGGACTGCGAGTTGATCCGGACGATCGACTCGTAGCTGCGCCCGACGTCATTGGGATCAATCGTCAGATACGGAACGCCCCACTTCACGGCAGGATCGTTTTCCATGTCGGAGCCGCGACGGTCCATGCCCTTCTTGATGGCGTCCTGATGAGACCCGGAAAAGGCGGTGAACACCAGCTCACCCGCGTAGGGAAGCCGCTCGGGCACCCGCATCCGGGTGGTCCGCTCGTACACCTCGCGGATCGAGGACAGATCAGAAAAGTCGAGGCCGGTCTCGATGCCGTGGCTGTTGAGGTTCAGGGCCACGGTGACGAGGTCGAGGTTACCAGTGCGCTCCCCGTTTCCGAAGAGCGTGCCTTCGACCCGATCCGCTCCGGCCAACAGGCCAAGTTCGGTGGCGGCGACGCCCGTCCCGCGGTCGTTGTGGGTGTGCAGGGAGATCAGTGCGCAGTCACGGCGGCTGAGGTTCCGCCCGAACCACTCGATCTGGTCGGCGTGGACGTTGGGGGTGGTCCATTCGACCGTGGCCGGCAGGTTCAGGATGCACGGACTCTCGGGGGTCGGCTCCCAGACGTCCATGACCGCCTCGCAGACCTCGAGCGAGTAGTCGAGTTCGGTGTCGGAGAAGGACTCGGGGGAGTATTGAAAATCGACCTTGGTTCCCGGCACCGACGGCACGAGCCCGCGCACGAGCCGAGTTCCGTCGACGGCAATCGCCTTGATCGACTCGCGGGAGGCGTCGCCAAAAGTGACGCGCCGCTGGAGCGGCGAGGTCGAATTATAGAGATGCACGATGGCGGCGGGCAGCCCGTCGATCGCTTCAAAGGTCCGGCGAATCAGGTGCTCGCGCGCCTGCACGAGCACCTGAAGACGCACGTCATCGGGCACCAGCTTCTCGTCCACGAGACGGCGCACGAAGGCGAACTCGGTGTCCGAGGCGGAGGGAAATCCGATCTCGATCTGCTTGAAGCCGATGCGTAGGAGGAGCTGGAACATCTCCAGTTTTTCCTCGACGGACATGGGCACGGGCAGTGCCTGATTGCCATCGCGGAGATCGACAGAGCACCACTGCGGGGCGCTCTCCAGCGTGCGGTCCGGCCAGGTCCGGTCCGGGAGGGATACCGGACGGAATGGCTGGTACTTTTGGATCGACTCCTTGTTCATGAAGGGTTCGCCGCGTGTGGGCGAGTGGGAGAAGACCGTCGCCAAGGCACGCCGTTGCGCAAGTGCGGTCTGCGGGCAGCTCCAAGAACCACCCCTCCCTCCTGACTCTCGCCACCCCAAAACGGTAGCTTGAGCTGTTCACAAAGGATGATGCACGAGCGCCCACCGGAACTAGTAGGGTTTCACGCAAGGAACATGCGGCAGGCCGTCCTCGTCTGGCTGATTCCCGCCGCCGCCGGGATCTGGGCGTTCTACCGACAAGAAGCTTTTGCCGCCAAGGACGCTCTCCAAAGCGCGCTGACGGTCGTCTTCCTCGTGGGAATTACCGCCTTCATGGTGACGATTCTGATCAAGGCTCTGCTCACGCTTCCGAAATGCCCTGAGTGCAGTCGTACAATGACCGAAGGAGAGACCCTCAAAATTTCTACAACGATCTGGAAAATGTAATCCACCACCAGCTGGCGGGTCGTCGAGTGCGAGGATTGTGATTTGCGCTATCGGAATCCCGGTTTGTCGGGCGGCTGAATTCAGCGCTCGATCAAGACCCTAGAGCCAACGGCGCTTGGTAAACCAAAAATGGCCTTTCTTCTCATGAATGCGGGTCGAAGATTTCGCGCTCGTGGTAGGGCGTGGGCCTCCGGACCCGCCGAAGGGAGCGCCCAGCGACCGCCTCGCATTGCCTGCTGCCGCGGCGGCGGGTCGAGGACGCCCCCGCCCTACCTTTTCCCTTGGTTCGGGGTTCCCTTGCTGGCCGTGCCCCCCCGAGAAGTCCCCTTACCCAAGCGCCATTCACCCTACAGCGAATGGCGCTTGGTCAGCGGCCGTGGTTGAGGATTTCCGACTGTAAAGACGCCCCAAAGGGGCATCCTAACCTAGCCCCGGGCATCGCCCGGGGTTCGTTGATGCGAAAAGACATGAGCCCTGAAGGGGCGCCCTAACTGCCGCGCCCCTACAGGGCTTGGATCCCTTTTTGCCCTAGTTCCTGGGGCGTTGCCCCAGGCTACTATGGGACGCCCCCTTGGGGGTCCGAAGGCAGATGACCAAAGGTGAGCTCAAAGTTCTTATCCAAGCACCATTGCAACTACATCAGTCCCATCTCACGAAAGCTGAAGTAGGGCTGGTGCCCCTCGTCGCTGCTGGCGCCCATGATGACGTGGTCGAGGAAATCGACCTGCATTCCCGTGGCCACCTCGGCGAGGCGGCGGGTCACCTGACGGTCGGCCGCACTCGGAGACGGATCTCCCGAGGGGTGATTGTGGACGAGGATGAAGGCGGTCGCGGAGTGCACGATGACCGGCTTCAGGATGTCACGTGGATGAGCGATGCTCTCGTTGGTCGAGCCTTTCGAGATCTCCTCGACCCGCATCAGCTGATGGCGGGTGTCGAGTAGCACGACCCGGAGCGATTCCTCGGAGAGGCTGCGCATTTCGGCGCCGAGCAGGTCGTAGACGGCCTCCGGTGAGTCGAGCTTTTCCGAGCGGTAGCGCTCGCGTGCGACGCGGGAGCCAAGCTCGATGGCAGCCTTGATCTGCACCGCCTTGGCAGGGCCGACTCCCTTGGCTGCCTTGCAGATCTGAGGAACCGACGCACGCGCGAGTTCACCCAGTGACCCAAAGTGCGCGACCAGCTGGCGGGCGACGTCGATGGCGCTCGCGCCGGGGACGCCGGTGCGCAGGAAGATGGCGATCAGCTCAGCGTGAGTGAGGGCATTCGCGCCGAGCTTCTCGAGCTTCTCCCGCGGCTTGTCCTCTTCGGGCAGGTCGTTGATCCGGGTGCTCACTTCTCGTGTTTCGACTCCCGGTGCTGCCGGAGGAGATCTTTCCCATAATCGTTTAGGTTGGGCGTGCGGATCACTGCATGAATGCAGTTTCTCGTCGGGCTCTTCGATCGGGCGAGGGCGATCGGAAAGAGGCCGGTCTTCAGACCCTCTCCATCCGTAATCGCGGTGAAGGACTCGGCGAGAGCGGCCTGCTCCATTTCCACGAATCGGTTGGGGCCACCGCGAGGGCGCTGCGCGGGCAACGCGGTCGCGAAGAGCAGCAGACAACCGAGTAGAGAGAGTTTCATGGCTCCCGTTCTAGGGGTCCGGTTCCCGGCTGGCGAGCGCGAACTGAGGACTGCTCCTAAGCGAGGAGCTGGCGGATCACCTTGCCGTGCACGTCGGTGAGGCGGTATTTCCGGCCCTGGAAACGGTAGGTGAGCCGTTCGTGGTCTACGCCAAGCTGATGAAGAATGGTCGCGTGAAGATCGTGCACGCTGACGGGGTCGCGCACGACGTTGTAGGAATAGTCGTCGGTCTCGCCATGGACGGTGCCCGCGTTGACTCCGCCGCCTGCCATGAAGATGGAGAAGCATCGGGGATGATGGTCGCGTCCGTAGCTGGTGTCCGTGAGCGCGCCCTGGCAGTAGACGGTGCGCCCGAACTCGCCTCCCCAGACGACGAGGGTCTCATCGAGAAGACCGCGCCGCCGGAGATCGCGGATCAGGCCGGCGGTGGGCTGGTCGGTCTCCTTGCATCGGGCGCTCAGCTGCTTGGGAAGCCCGCCGTGGGTGTCCCAGCCTCGATGGAAGAGCTGGACAAAGCGCACCCCACGCTCGGAGAGGCGACGAGCCAGGAGCGCGTTGTAGGCGAAGGTGCCGGGCTGGCGGGCGTCTTCGCCGTAGAGCTCGAAGGTGCTCTCGGGTTCGTCGGCGACGTCGGTCAATTCGGGCACGGAGGTCTGCATCCGGTAGGCCATCTCGTACTGGGCGATCCGCGTCTGAATCTCGGGGTCGCCAAATTCGTCGTGATGGATGCCGTTGAGCTCGGCAAGATGATCGAGAGTCTTCCTGCGCAGCGAGGAGCTCATGCCCTCGGGATTGCTGAGGTAGAGAACCGGGTCGCGGCCCGAACGAAAGCGCACGCCCTGATGAGTGGAGGGCAGAAAGCCGGCTCCCCAGAGGCGGTCGTAGAGAGCCTGCCCGCCGCGATTCGAGGTCATCGCGACAAAGGCCGGGAGGTTCTCGTTTTCCGAGCCGAGCCCGTAGCTGAGCCAGGCCCCGATGCTCGGCCGACCGGCGATCTGAAAACCGGTCTGGAAGAAGGTGATCGCAGGATCGTGGTTGATCGCCTCGGTGTGCATCGAGCGCACGAAGCAGATCTCATCCGCCACCTCGCCGATTCGGGGCATCAGCTCGGTGTTGAGCCAGACTCCGCTCGGGCCGACCTGCTCGAACTGGAAGATGGAGCGGGCCACCGGGAAGGATGGCTGCCCGGAGCTCATGCCGGTGAGACGCTGTCCGTTGAAGACCGAATCGGGCACCTCCTCGCGGTGGAGCTTGTCGAGTTGAGGCTTGTAGTCGAAGAGATCCATCTGGGGCGGACCGCCAGATTGGAAGAGATAGATCACCCGCTTTGCCTTGGGAGCGATATGAGTCAGCGCCTTCGGGACCTGACCCATTACCGGCCCCGGCCCCGGCCCCGGCCGCGCCTGGAGCAGAGAGGGATCGAGCAGCGAGGCCAGGCCGAGGGAACCAATGCTCTGGACGCCTCGCGAAAGGAGCTGCCGCCTCGTCTGCTGAAGCTGGAATTCGTCGTGGGGATTCATTCTTCGTGGGCCGATCCTTCTCAAAATCTACCACGAACGGCTGCATGGCTCAGAATTTTCCGTGCCCGACTCCGGTCGTGGGAGCTACGCCACGGGCCGAGGAGAGGGCCCCTCTCACCACCCTGAGAAGATCCTGACGGGAGAAAGGCTTCGACAGGCACTGAAAGGCCCCGAGCCGGAGCACTTCCCTCACCCGCTCGTTCTCGGAGAAACCCGTGGAGACGATGCAAGCCATTGCCGGATAGAGCTCGTGAATCGCACGGTAGGTGTCGAGACCATCGAAATCCACCTCCATCACCATGTCGAGGATCATGAGATCGTAACTGCTTGTTCCGAGTCTCTCGATCGCCTCGTGGCCATTCTCCACCGTCTCCACCTGGTATCCACTGTCTTTCAGCACCATGGTGAGGAGCTTTCTCTGCTGCTCGTAGTCGTCGACGACAAGAATCCGCTCCTCGCCATACCAGCGCTCCAAACAGGCGGGATCCGTCGCTCCGACCGGCTGACGCGCGGGAAAATAGACCTCGAAGATCGTGCCTGCCTCGGGACCGCTCTCCACCGTGAGGACGGCGTTGTGATCCTCGACCACCCCAAAGACCACGGTCAGCCCCAGCCCGCTGCCGCTGCTTTCACCCATGGCCTTGGTGGAATAGAACGGCTCGAAAACACGCTCCAGCACTTCCGGTGACATTCCCGGACCGCTGTCGGCCACCTTGAGCAGGAGATGCTCTCCGGGGGAGACCCCGTCGGTGTGATCACCCTGCTTGACGACGATGCGGTCCAGCGAGACGTCGAGAGTGCCGGGCCGTCCTTCCATCGCCTCCAGGGCATTGACGAAAAGGTTGAGGAAACACTTGCTGAGGTGGGGTTCGGAACCGTCGATCCAAGCCTCACCCAGCGCCAGCAAGCGGGTCTCGATGCGGAGATCCGGCGAGATCTCGAGACGCGACTTGATGACCGAGTTCTCTAAAGTCTCCGTGAGGACCTCCACGAGATCGAGCCGCGTCAGATCCAGTTTCCCCCGGCGGGCCATCGAGAGGAGATCCTGAACGACCACACCCGCCCGTTTGCCCGACTGGGAGATCAGATCAAGCAGCTCCTGACCCTCGCTTCCCTCGGGAAGGTATTCCTCCAGCATCTCCGGCAGGGCGACCATCGGACCGAGGACGTTGTTCAGATCGTGCGCGATCCCTCCCGCAAGGAGGCCCAGCGCCTCGAGTCGCTTGGCCTTTTCCAGTTCAATCGTCGACTTGGCGATCTCCTCGTCCTGGGTCTGGAGCTTCGAGAGGAGCAGATTGAAGCGGTCGACAAGCTGACCAATTTCGTCTTCCGCCGCCTTTTCGGCGCGAAGACTGAAATCGCCGGTGCCCGCCACCCGTTCCACGGTGGCAGCCAGACACGCGATCGGCCGGATGGCCCTGCCGATCACGAGCTTGAGAAGGCCTCCGACGAGAACCGATGCCCCGAGCAGAACGACGGCCACGAAGAGTCCAGCCCGGGCCAGGAGCTTGTTCACGTCCCGGTTGTCGGCCTCGACGATGAGCCTGGCCACGTGCTGCCCTTCGACGACCACGGGGCAGTTCACGATCACCCCGCCCCATCTCCTCCGGACGCTGAGACTGGCACCGGCGCCGTCGGCGGCGAGCTCCTCATTCTCCCACATGCGCTGTCCATGCTGAGCGACGAGCCCCTCTCCTTCCTTCACAATGGCGGCCCATTGTACCGAAGGATCCGCCGAGAAGATCTCGAGCGCTCGGCCCATTTCCTCCCGGGAGTTCCCGTCGAGCGCAGCTCCGACCTGCGTCGCGACAATCTTCGAAGTCAGGACCAGGCGTTCATTCATGTCGGACCTCAGTTCCTGATTGCGGATGAGAGCCAGCACCAGGAAGCTGAGTACCAGCGAGAGCACGACGATCGCCAGCGTCACTTTGGTGAGACGCTCGCTGAGCCGGAGGCTCGGTTCGGGAATGGCCGGAAAATGGTTCACGGTCTCGGTTCAGGCTGATCCAGCAGGTAGCAGTCGAAGGGCGCCTGCCGTGCTCGTCCCCTGAGTCGCGCCTGTTCCACGGTCAGAATGGCCGGGGTCGCGATATCCGTGCGATGGCAGCGACAGGGAATGGTTCAGGTGAATTCTCTCGGAGCCCGTCGCACCGAATGTCCCGGAAGGGACAGAGCCCCTGAGAAGGCTGATGACGGACGGCTGGTTCACAAGCGCAAACATACATTGGAGTACATTTACGGACAAGAAGATCAACTAATACTTTTGATGCAAAACAGATCTATTTTCTCCGCCACCATCGCTTGCCGCCAAACAGGAACGCGCCGCAAGGCGCAAGCATGGCACTGGTGCTAGGCCGACTCCCTGACGGGAGGCCCACTTCTTCCTCGCTTCCGCTCGAAAAGGCCGCTTGCACCATGACCTCTGTCCTACCGCTCCCGCGTCTATTTCTCGCCAAGAATCTCGCGGATCCGCTCCTCGAGTTCCTTTCCAAAGCCGGGTTTGAAGCCACTGTGAACCCAGGCAACCTTTCCTTCGGCATCGATGATGACGGTGTGGGGAATGCCTTCGACCTGAAATTTCTCGGCAACCTTGCCCTCGACGTCGAGAGCCACGGGAAAGCTCCAGCCCGTGCGGGTGAGAAAGTCGCTGATGACCAGTTCGGCCTCGGACTGATTCACGCCGACGAACGCGACCTTGCTCTTGTCGAACTTTTCGATGGCGGCCAGGACGTCGGGCATGGCGCGGACACAGGGTCCGCACCAGGTCGCCCAGAAATCGAGTACCACGACCTTGCCCTTCTGATCCTCGATGCTGAAGGCTTCGCCGTCGAGCTGGTCGAGCTTGAAGGCAGGCGAGGGCTCTCCGACGAGTGAGCCGGCTGCGCCGCCCGCCCCTCCGTCCTGCGGAATGACGGGTTCCGGCGCCATCTTGAGAACCCAGTTGTCATAAGGCGTGGCGAGTGTTTTCGAAGCTGGGGTGCCAAAGCGAAACTCGGCGATGGCAGCGACGGGAATCGTCGAACGACCGAGAAGAGGGTGGGTTCCCGAGAGGTTCACCCCGTTGTAGCGGTAGTCGCCAAAGCGGAGCGCGGAGCCGCCCTTCATCAGCACGAGAACGGTGCCATCGGCGGGCGAGGAGCTCCCGCCCGCATCAGCCGCAACGGCGACGGGCCCTTCCACCACTTTCTCCTGAGCCTGAATCTCCTTGCCGTTGACGCGGACCAGTCCGCCCCCCACCTCGATCCTGAGGTTGCCCTGAGCGCGGAAGCCGTTGCCGAGCACGACGCGGTTGCCACCGAGAATCTGGACCCCGGGTATTCCCGCGGCGCCCTCTTCGGCGGCTGGTTCCTCCGGAGGAGCGGCCTCGAGATCTGTTGGCGCCTCCTCTCCCTGCTCTCCCTCCTCGGCTTCCCGGAGCCAGACGATCGCGGAGAGCCGTTCCTTGGGAAAGGTGAACTGCTCCAGACCGGAGAAGAATTGGGCCTTGCCGGATCCGTAGGTCTCAAGACGCCCGCGAAGGACGTCGCCGTTGGGCGCCACCAGGCAGTGGGTGGGCGGATCCTCCTTGCGGAACCTCGGCACCGTCAGCGCCCGTTCACGCGACTTCTGATCGACGCTCCCGAAGCGAGTTCCCAGCCCGGGGTTGGAGCGGAATCCACTGATGGTGACCGCCGAACGATAGTCCGCATTGAAGAAGGGGCGGTCGGTGTCGAAGACCAGCCCCACGCCCCGCATTCTCGTGGCCGGGATGGGAAACTTCACCAGCTCCTTGCCGTCGATCAGTACGGCGACACTGAGCTTGCCCGCCTCATCGGTCTTGAAGCGAAAGCGAAACTCCATTTTCCTGTCGGCTTTCTGGATCTGTTTTCCGGAGAAGTTGTTCCCGGCATCCGCATCGTCATTGACCCAGATCCGGCCGCTGTAGCGGAGGAGATTGATGACGTAGCCGTCGTCTGCGTCATCCGCGTCGCCGACAAAAAGACGGACGGCGAGCGGGCCGTGGTCGTCGGCCCACTCCGCGTCGAACTCCACCTCTCCGCCGCCAAGAGCAGCGGGATGGGCAAGGGCGCCGGTCTGGAGCACTGCTGAATCGCCCTTCACTTCGACTTTGGATTCCTTCGCCTTCTTCTGGCCGTGATTCTTGCCCTCGACTTCGCGCCAGCGCTGGTCGGAAAAGCCATCCAGACCGTTGAATCCGCTTCCCACCTCGACGGCGAGAAGCCGGCTGACGGGAATGACTTTGTTCTCGAACCATGGGGAGTCGATGCGGATCTCCTCCGGGCTGATCGCCTCGATCGAAGTCGGCGCGATCTCACCGCCGGAAAAGACGATGCGGTCACGGTTCTTCAACTCCTCGGGGATCGCCTTGTCGGAGGGATTGCGGGAAAGACGAAGAGCGCCACCACCCGCTAGAGCGACGGGCCTGCGTGCGCCGGCGGGCTTCCAGAGAACGCGGCCTTCACCGGCTTCACCTTCTTCCGCATGGCGGATCGTGCCATGGAAGGAGTCCTTGGCGGTGGTCCACAGTCGGTCCTCCGGTTCCGGGGGAACGGGAAGTCCCTCGGGATGGATCCAGTTCATGGAAAGAGCCTGACCCACCTCGAGAGCGAAGGGCTCGGCGGCCCACGAGGTTCGAACCATGAGTTCCGGCCCACGGACCTCGAGCAGTTCGCCGGTGACGAGCTCGCCGTCGCTCCAGGCAAAGACCACCCTGGAAGTGGTCGGCTCTTCGTCGACATCGCCCTCGGCGGCGGCGGCGGCGGCGGCCTCTTCCGCGTCGGGACGAGAGAACAGAATCCGCGCAACGTCCTCCATGCCGGGGCGGGTGCCCGAGAGGTCTTTTCCGTCGATCTCCAGACCTCCCGTTCCTTCGCCCTTGAAAGCGGTGATCTGTCCTCCGATCGCTCCGCCACCAAGCCACTCGACGCGCTCCCCGTTGACTCGCTCGACCTTTTCAGGAGCCGAACCGTCCCAGCGACGAACGAGGACGTTGTCGAGAACGAGGTCGTAGCCCTTGTTCTCGACGTGGATGCCCTGCTCGGAAGATTCGCCCTCGGCGGCGAAGGCATCCTTGGCTGCCAATCGGCGATTGAGGATCATCTTGAGAAGACCGAGGGCGGCTTTCTTGTTCTCTTCAACCGGGGGCACGTGGCCCTCGTCGTCGAAACCGGCCAACCGGCGCCCGGTGTCGTCGTGCACGGCGATGCTCCCGATTTCCCGGTCCCAGAGCACGCGCAGGGACACCGCGCGGTCTTCTTCTCCGAGCGTGAGGATTCTGACAAAGCGGTCCTTCAGGACCAGCACGAGATCGTCTTCCCAGGTCTCGATCGAGAGACTTTTTCTCGGAGGCCGTCCCATGGCGAGGCGGAAGTCGGGGCGCGCGCCACTCCTGACGACGAAGGAGATTTCGGCCTTCTCGGGAAAGGCGAGGCTGCGGTAGAGAGTGCTGTTCCAGGCGAGAGTGCGCAGCGAGCCGCTGGGGCTGACCGCCCAATTGGTTTCCGGAATACTGCTCGAGCTGTTCTTTTTCCAGCCACGCAGGCCGACGGGCCCGGCGAGGAGAAGGGACTCGTGGGTGAGCCGGCGAGCCTCGAGGATCCGGTCGCGCAGAATCGTGATGGAGCCATGGCGCTGACTCTCGAACCGCACGAGGTCATCGCCGATGCTGCGAAAGTCTCCATAGAGAACGTCACCGGAACGGAGCTTGAGGCGGAAGGGATCCTTGGAATCGGCGCTGCTGCTGGAGAGCTTGACCCCGGCGAGATGATTTCTGCTGATCTCGACGGGCTCCTCGAAGAGGGGGGACTCCCAGCGGATTCGCTCGGCATCCAGCCCGAGGAATTTGCCGGGAAGTTCGTCCCCGTTTCGCCAGCGCAGGGTTCCGGAGACGGGTTGATGCATGGGGAGCGAAGCGAGAAGCCGGTCCCAGTCGAGGTTGTCGTCGACGATCTCCGAGGGCAGGACGGCGAGCTGCTCGGTGGCGGCCTTGTGATCCGGATCCATTTCGAGGATGAGCTTGGAGAGGAAGCCGCGGGCCAGCAGTTTGGGCAGGCCGGCATTGGGGTCGGCGACGAGGGTCGCGAGCCACTGATCAAGACGATGGGTCATTTCCTCGAGGGGGGCATCCTTGCCTGCTCCAAAATGCGGGGGTGCGTCGCCGGCCAGGTGCGCACGGTAATTGGACTGCGCGGCACCGACGGCGCGGCCGACGGCGGCGGCGAGCCCGGCCGCGCGGAGACGGGTCACCGGGTCGACGTCCGGGTAGTTCGAAGAGAGACGGCAGAGGTCCTCGATGAACTTCGCACGCTCCTCCTTGCCCTGCGGGCGATGGTCGAAGCCGAGCCAGGCGAGCGTCCTGGCGAGGTCGGTGATTGTGCCGAGGTTGGCGATTTCTTCCGGGGTGGCGGCGGGCGAGGGTGCTCCCACAGCTTCTCCTGCTGCCGCGGCGGAGGCTCCTTCAGCAGCTGGTTGCTGGGCAAGGGAGGCCGCCGGGAAGGAGGAGAGGAGGAGAGCGACGACAACGGCCGCGGGCTTGAAGAGTTCGTTCATCAGCGCTCGTAAATCGGAAGGAACCGATAGTTCAGGGCGAGGGCCAGCATGGCCATTCCGGTGCAGTAGGAGTTGCCATGACTGCCGGCAAAGCTGCCGTCGTCGGCCTGCAGGCTGGTGAGCTTGCGAATGAGCAGGGCGTTCCATTTCTCCCAGCTCTCGTAGTCGCTCTGGAACAGGGCCTGCGCCATGTAGTAGCGGAAGTAGAAGGGGTAGCTCGACTCGTTGTGCTCGAGCTTGCCGACGATGTGCTCGGTGGTGTTGGTGTACTCCTCCCAGTCCTTCTTCTTGCCCACGGCGTAGACGAGGGTGGCGATGGCGGAGCGGTTCATCGATTCGCCGAGACTGCTGAGTCCGCCGCTGTAGGCGACAAAACCGTTGGCTCCGGTGCTCCGCTGGAAGTACTCGAGCGCTCCATCGACACACTCGTCGGGCACTTCGATGCCGGCGTTGCGCGCGGCCAGAAGTCCCATGAGAACGGCCCCGGTCACCGAGGTGTCGGAGTCGGTGGAGTCGGGGCTGTAGCGCCACCCGCCGAGACGGCTGCGTTTCTGACTGCCGACGGCAAGAGCGACCCCAAGCTCGATGGACTTGGCGATGGGAATCCGATCCTCCGGCTTCTCCTTGCCGGTCCAGAGGGCGGCCTCGTCGAGCACGCCGTAGGCCTCGGACAACGCCAGAAGCCCGAAACCGTGCTCGTACATGCTGCTGCCGTAATACCCGGTCTTGTCGTCCTGTCCCGCGAGCAGAAAGCGGACGGATCTGCGTACCTGCGGGGCGTACTTGCCGTAGTTGGGATCCTCCCCGCTGGCGAGGAAGGCCATGAGGCAGATGCCGGTGACGCCGACGTTGCCGTAGCCCTCCCAGCTGCCACTGCTGTCCTGGGTCTTGACGAGATATTCGAGGCCGCGTTCGTAGAGGGCATCGACCTCGGCGGGAACCTTGGACCCGAAACGGATCGAGGGTCCCTGTGCCGGGCAGCGAGGGCAGTGCAGAACGGTCGCCGCGAGAAGAAACGCGGCGAGCAGGAGGGCCCCGGTGAGGGTCAGAAAAGGAGTTCGTGTTACCATCCTTGGATCAACATGCCGTTCGGGTTGTGGTTCTGGTTCTCGTGGCCGAGGATCGCTTCCCGGGCGGCGGGCCAGTGGACGATCTGGGTTTCGGTGAGGATCTTGCGGAGATCGGATTCGGCAAGATCGACGGCATCGGCCGCACCGTTGCCGCCCCCACCCTGAGGGCGGCGGATCTGGAAGTTCATTCGGCCGCCCATGATCGCGGCGAGTCCGCCGCCCTGCGCCTGCCTGAGCTCGGCGGCTTCCTTCCTCACGGTGAGTTGATCGCCCAGCTGCTCTGTGACGAGCACCTTCATGGAGGCGAACTGCCGATCACTGAGGAACAGCTTCTGGTCCATCCGGAAGAGAGCTTCCTCGATGGCCAGAGCACGGACCCGGGCAGCCCGCGCATCGCGTGCCTTCGTCCATTGGGCGAGCTGATCCTTGCGGAGGGATTCGGCGACGGCGTTGATCCAGAGGGCCTCGCTAGCGGGAGGCGGAGGCTGCCCGCACCAGGAGGAGATGAGCCCGTCGAAGGCGGCTTCGCCGGGAGCGCCCGCCTTCATCTGAACGACCTGCTGGGCGATGCCCGGATTGTCCTCGTTGATCTTCTCGCTCCAGACTTCCACCGTCCTCTCGACCGCGCCCTTGGAGGCGGTGGTCAGAGCGGCGAGCTGCTCGTCATCGAGGTCGCAGACGAGTTTCATCGCCTCGACGTGGACCGCCATGCCCCGAGTGAGCTTTGCCTCGACGTGGGTGCAGATCTGCTCGAGCGGGTCGCGAGCCTGTTCATGGAGGGAGGCGAATGGGTCATCGATGAAGATGTCCTCGGCAGGAAGGGCGGCGGAGAGACAAAGAAAGGCGAGGGCAACAGGCCTCGGAAAGACGACATGGAAAAAGAAGCGGGGCTGGGGAGAGCGGGCGGTCATGGCTTCTTGTCTGCGGGAGCGACCTCCTCGATCGCTTCGCCTGCCTTTTTTTCCGCCGCTTCCTTGGCGACACTTGCGGCCTGTTCGGCCTTGTCGGCTTGACCTGCGTTTGCGGCTTCCTTGGCTTCCTTGGCTCCCTTGGCGGCTTTTGCCGCGTCTGCAGCGGCCTTTTCCTTGTCGGCCCCTTCCCCTTTGCCCTTCTTCTCGTCCTCCATCTTCTTGAGTTCCTCTTCGGCTTCCTTGCGGGCTTCAGCGATCTCCTTGGTTTTGGAAATGACGGAGTCCCACATGCTGGAGTTCTGGGATGCGATCTCTTTCCAGGAGCGCAGCTGCTGCTCGCTGAGAATCTCCTTGGCCTTGTCCTCCTCGACCCCGTTGAGAAAGATTCCCAGCTGGTAGTATAGATTGCGCATCTCGCCGCCGTAGATCGAGGAGAGTCCTTCAAAGTTCTCCTCCACGACCGGAGCGACCAGGGCCATGACCTGCTCGCGCTGCTCGCCGGTGAGGCTGCATTGGGAATCGACGTGGGCCACGAGGGAGCGGGCCACCGCCTCCTGCTGAAAGGCACGGCGCTCGGCAACGACCTTCTCATACCGAGCACTCTGCTCGGGCGTGAGAATCCGTTTCACGGAGGAGAACCAGACGGACTGGTTTTTCGGCTGCTCCTTGGCATTCGATCCGAAACTGACCCGGCCGAGGCGCTTGATGACCTCGTCAATGTTCTCGCTGCTCTGGAAGCGGGACTCGGCGTAGCGCTGGTAGTTCTTCTTCCAGGAAGAAAGCGAGTGCTCGACGGCTCCCTTCACGGCGAGGGAGAGTTCCTTCTGCTGATCCTCGTCGAGGTTGGCAGCCCGCTTGATGTCGGCGAGAACGGACTGCATCTGGTCGGTGCGCTTGCGCCGCTCTGGCTCGGCAAACTTTTCGAGCGCCTCACTCAGCCTCTCGAGGTCTTCTTTCTTCTTGGCTTCCTTCTCATCAGCGGTGAGCTCCCGCTTCTCTTCCTCCTTTGCTTCTTTTTTCTCTTCCACCGGCTCCTGTTCGGCATGAAGCGCCGGGGTGGTCGAGAAGACAGCGACGGCGGCGGCCACGACAGCGGCCATCGTTCTCATGGAGGTCGGGTTCCGGTACTTGGACAAGATCATCGTCGACAGCAAAGAACGGATGCGGCGGAAAGGCGAGAAGGAGTTGCAGGTGGACCGCGCTAGCCGCCCTTCCTGTCCTCGAGTTCGTTGAAGTAGGCGTCGAGACCGTCGCGGAACTCGGCGGGGAGCTCGCGACCTGCGGTGCCGGTCGACTGCTCGACGTCGCGCTCTTGAATTTCGGAGTCGAGATCCTTGCCGGGACCGAGGTTGGCGAGGGCCGCACGGCTGGTGGTGCCGCCACCTCCGCCGCCGGGACTGCCTCCTCCGCCGCCTCCTCCGCCGCCACCACTGCGCTTGGCGGCGAGAAGAATCTCGATGGCTTCGGTTTCGGCACCGACGGCATCGCGGCCGGTGTTGGGTTCACCGAGAATGACCTCGGCCTCGTTCATGACCTCGGCGACCTTGCGGAGCATGCCGATTTCCTTCTGAAATTGCTGCGGATTCTCAAGATCCATGATGTCGGCGACCGTGAGACGGACGTCGCCTTCGATCTCTCCCTGCGTCAGGGAAAGGGCGATGGCTTTCTCCTCGTATTCGCTGTCCTCGAGCGCCTTGCGGCTCTGCTCGAGTTCACGGGTTTCATCTCGGAGTTTCATTTCTGCGTGGAGTGCCTTCATGACCTGAAGGACGATTTCGGGAGGAAGTGAATCCTTGTCTCCCGAGCCTTGTCACGTCCCTCCGGAAGCAGCCGACACGAGCTCTTCCGCCCACCGATCCATGGTGTCGGCCCAGAATTCGGCGCTCACCATGGAACGACCGCTCAGGTTGACCTCGACGGTATCGCCGATGATGGCGAGCTCGCGCACGATCTTGGTGTCCTTCATCTGCTCGATGAGGCTCTTGTACTTGGTCTCCTGCTTGCGGTGAAAGTAGGCCTGCAGATCCTCGAGGACGATCTGGATGGTCTCGCTCTCGTTCTTCTCCTTGCCGGCGATGACGGCCCCCTTGGAGCGGTGAGCCTGCTCGACCTCGTCTTCGGGAAGACCGAAGCCCGCGTTGAGTGCGGAGTTGATGTCGCGGGCGATGACCATCTGCCGTTCGCTGGCGGCCTTGAGGCGCTTTACGAAGGTGGAAGCCTCGAGGTTGCCGAGGAGCTCCTTGAACTGTTCGGAGATGGCCGCGAATTCCTCGAGGATCTTCTTCTGCTCGTTGACGGCTTCGGTGGTCTTTTCCTGTGCGGGCGGGCAGGCTGCCGGTGGCGCGTTGGGATCGGCCTGGAGCTGGGTGGTGGGCAGCCCAAGGGCACCCTTGCCTCCTGCGCCGGGCTCCGGCTTATCGGCGTCGGGATCTTCCTCGGGCTTGTCGAGGTAGCCCTTCATCTGGTCGGTGAGACTGGGGGCGGGACGGTCGACGCCTTCCTTGGGGTCGCCGGGCTTGCTTCCGTTGTCGGCCTTGTTGCCCACCTGAGGAGCGCTGCCTCCCTTCTCGGGACTGTCGGGCATGGCGACGTCTTTCGGCTGGCCGGGCTCTCCTCCGCCTTGCCCGGAACCTTTTTCGCCGGGCTTGCCGGGCTTCGACTCCCCGGGTTCACCGGGCTTGGACTCGCCCGCTTCGGAGGGCTCCGAAGGACTGCCGGGCTCACCCTGCTGCCCTTGGCCGGAAGGTGCGTCGGCCGCTTCCTTGAGGAGGTCGGCGACCGAAGGCATGCGGTTTCTGGCGAGCTGGTCGAGCTTCTGCATCATCGTCGCCATGCTCTCCAGGCGCTCGGCGTCGAACTCGTCGTTCTTGGTGGCCTGCTCGACGATCTCCTTGCCCGCGCCCGCGTGCATCTGGAGACGGCGGGCGTTGGCCTTCTCCGACTGAGCCTGGGCCTCGAGCCTGGCGCGGTTGGCCGGGCTGTCGATCTCGCTGGGGTCGAGGTCGCGGAGCGCCTTGTTGGTCTCGTGCAGCTCGATCTCCCGCTCCTCGATTTCCTGGGCCAGCTTGAACCACTTCGAAAACTGGTCGGTGATCCACATGGCATGGTTCTCGGCGCTGAGGACGTGCACGATGAAGTGGGGTGAATAGGAGCGCTCGCGACCGGGCAGGTAGTCCTCGGCAAAGGCGCGGATCTTGAGAGTCTGAGGCGTGACGCCTTCCCGCCTGGCCTGAAAGGTGGCGGAGGAGGGAAGCCCCTCTTTGGAATCCTCGCGCTGGATCAGCTCGACAAGCCGCTCTTCCGGCTCGCCGGAAAAGACGACCTTGCTGCCCTTGGCGGGCACGGGGTTGTAGCGCTTGTCCTCGATGCCTTCCCAGGCGAGGCCGACTTTCTTGACGCCGAAGTCGTCCTCGACGCGGAGATCGAAGACGAGTGTCTCGCCTTCGAGCACGACGTGCTCCTTGCTGAGCTTCTCGGCGATGACCTCGGGGGCCTCGTCCTCGATGGCCTCGATCGCGAGGGTGATCGGCTCGCGGGGCTCGAGACCGAGGACGTCGGTCCAGCCGATGGTCTTCTTCATGGCGACCTCGATGATCTCGGGCTCGGCATGAAGGGTCGCGCCGTCGATGCGAAGGGCCTCGCCGTCCGCATCGGCAGCAGCGAGATTCCGACTGGCTTCCCCCTTCAGAGTGGCGGTCGATCCCTTGAGGACGCTGAGCGCGCCTCCCCGGGCCGAGACCTCGAGGTCATGACTGTACTGAAGGTAGTCGGGCAGATCGATGGTCGCCCCGAGGGCGCTGAGCTCGGGACGCGGCTCGGGCTGCACCTGCATCTCGTGCCGCGCGTCGCCGACTTTGATCCTGAGGGTGCCGGGCTCGCTGCGGGGCTGGAGAGGGAAAAGGTAGCGGTCGTCCTCGTCGCGGGCCGAGGTGACGGCGACACGGTCGTCGAACTGGGCGGTCGCCCTTTCGGGTTTCATCGGGCTGGCGCCGAGGAGTCCGATCTCGACAGAATGTTCCTCGCCCAGAGGAACGATGATGGCTTTCTCGGGATGATCGAGCTGGGCAAAGGTGTATCGCTCGGTGTCGCCGGTCGGGAAGATCCAGCGGGCGAGGGCGTTCTTGGCCGCGTCAGAGGTCATCACGAAGGCCGCGACGGCGAGCGCCAGAACAAGAGCGGCGAGAGCGGCCCAGCGGAAGTGGCGGGGCTCGGGAACGGCGTCGCTGAAGTCCTCGTCGCCGACGGCGGTATCGACCTGGCTCATCGCGGCGGAGACCAGCTGCTTGCTGTGCAGACCCTCCTCTTCCTGCTCGCGGGCGAGTTCCACGATGCCGAGGAGCTGATCGCCGAGACGGGGGAACCTGCCTCGCAGCAGCTTCGCCACCTGCTGAAGGGAGCGGCGCTGCCAGATCCAGCGGTGAAGCTTGAGCGGCAGAAACAGTCCGAAGCCCGCGATGCCGACGGCAAAGATGAGCAGACGGGCCCAGCCCGGGGTGTCGATGAATCGGTCGAGTGCGTACACGACCAGAAAGGAGAGAAGCAGGCCGAACAGGGCGGCGAAGACGCCTTCGAGAACCTTGACGATCCAGACCCGCTTGCGGTAGCTCTCGAGTTTCCCCTGCAGGCGGTCGGGGAGTTGAAGGACGGGTTCTTGGCTCATGGCTGCTTTGTACGGATGCGGGGTTCAGGGATTGACCACCGCGAAACTACTCTGTTCCTAGGAGACAGCCTAGCCTTTCCTGGCGTTGAATCTTCGCCGAGATCGTCTGCGGGCAGGGAGGCAGTTCTTGCAGAAAGTTCGGTTTCAGGGCTTAGATTGCCTCTCTCACTTCGTATTCTGTGCATATGCGTCGTCTCACCGGTTTCCTGATTCTCGCTCCGGTCCTCTGCTCGGGCGAAATCGACTTCAATCGAGATATCCGCCCGATTCTCTCGGATCGCTGCTTCCACTGTCATGGACCGGACGCGGAGAATCAGCGCTCGGATTATCAGGTCGATACCGAAGATGCGAGCCGCGCCAGTCTGGGCGATGGCCTCTGGGGGATTTTTCCCGGCGACCTCAAGACGAGCGAACTCCATTGGCGCATCAGGAGCGACGACGAAAGCGAACAGATGCCACCGCCCGATTCGAATCGGGTGCTTTCCGACCACGAGCGCGACCTTCTCGATCAATGGATCACCGAAGGCGCCGAGTACGATGAGCACTGGTCGTTCAAGCCCGTCCCCGCCTCCATCGAGGTGCCTGCGAGCGGCGAAGGCTGGGCCCGAGGCGAGATCGACCGGTTCGTGGCAGCGGGGCGGGAAGGATCAGGGATCGAGCCGAGCGCCAAACTCACGCCCGAGAAATGGCTTCGCCGGGTGACCTTCGACGTGACCGGGCTGCCTCCGACCCTTGAGGAAATCGATCTTTTCCTCTCCGAGGTCGCGAAGGCCGAGGAAGCCGCCTACGCGGCTGCCGCCGATCGCCTGTTCCGAACGCCGGCCCACGCCGAGCGCCTGGCCACCGAGTGGCTCGACGTGGCGCGCTACTCGGACAGCTACGGCTTCCAGGTCGACCGCGACCGCGACGTCTCTCCCTGGCGCGACTGGGTGCTGCAGGCCTTCCAGGAAAACCTCCCCTACTCTGATTTCATGACCTGGCAGCTCGCGGGAGATCTGCTTCCCGATGCGACTTCCGACCAGATCCTCGCGACCGCCTTCAACCGTCTCCACCCGCAGAAGGTCGAGGGTGGCTCCGTGCCGGAGGAGTTCCGCACCGAGTACGTCGCGGACCGGCTTCACACTTTCGGCACCGCCTTTCTCGGCCTGACGATGGAGTGCTGCCGCTGCCACGACCACAAGTACGATCCCATCTCGACCAAGGAGTACTACCAGCTGGGTTCGTACTTCGCGAACGTCGACGAGGCCGGGCTCTACTCCTTCTTTACGAGTTCGGTGCCGACTCCCGCGGTCGATCTGCCGAGCGGCGACCAGGCAAAGAATCTCGCCGCCGCCAAGAGCGCCGTTGCCGAGGCGGAAGCCACGCTTGCTGCGGCGCTCAAGGACCCCGCCGCCGCGAAGGCCTTTGCAGCCTGGGAGCGGCAACTCGATCCCGCCGAGCAGGGTCTCATCGCTCATCTCGACTTCGAGGGCGCCGACGGAAAAACCGTTCCCGACCTCGCCAACGCGGAGAACGCTGCGACAAGCCACCCCGACAACAAGGTCGTCGAGGGGCGTCACGGCAAGGGGCTGCACCTCACCGGCGACCGGGCCGTGAAGCTCAAGGTCGGCAACTTCACCCGCGACCAGCCCTTCAGCGTCGCCCTCTGGCTGCAGGCTGCCAAGCACAGCGAACGCCAGCTTGTCTTTCGCCGATCCAAGGCGTGGACCGATGCCGCGAGCCGGGGCTACGAACTGCTTCTCGAAGACGGACATCTGTCAGCCGCGCTGGTTCATTTCGAACCGGGCAACGCAATTCGGATCCGCTCCACCGAACCGATCGCGGCAGGTCAGTGGAAGCATGTCACCCTGACCTATAACGGCTCGAGCCGGGCCGGCGGTCTGCAGCTCTACCTCGACGGCAAACCCCTCCCCACCGAAGTGGTGCGCGACCGGCTGACCCGCGAGATCACCGGGGGCGGCGACGACTTTCTCGCCATCGGCGAACGGATGCGCGACCGCGGTTTCAAGAACGGACTCATCGACGAGTTTCGAGTGTACGACCGCAAGATCACGCCCCTCGAGGTCGGTGAACTGCATGCACGCGGCAGCTCTGCCAAGGCCGATGATGGAGCCTGGCTGGGCTACTTCGCGGAAGCCGTTCACCCCGCCGTGAAGGAAGCCCGCAACTCGCTGCTCACCACTCGCCAGGCTCGAAGCAAGGCGCAGTCGGGCATCCGCGAGATCATGGTCATGCGCGAAATGCCGGAGCCGCGTCCCGCCTTCATCCTCAACCGCGGCGCCTACGACCAGCGGGGCGAGCCGGTGACGGCTGACGTTCCCGCCGTGCTCCCACCGCTCCCTGACGAGGCCCCCACGAACCGACTGGGGCTCGCCCAATGGCTGCTCGCCGACGATCAGCCGCTCACCGCACGGGTCACCGTCAATCGCTACTGGCAGATGCTCTTCGGCCAGGGCCTGGTCCGCACACCGGAGGACTTCGGCGCGCAGGGTGCTCTGCCGACCCACCCCGAGCTGCTCGACTGGCTGGCCCGCGACTTCATGAACCACGACTGGGACCTGCGCCGGCTCCTCCGCCAGATGGTGCTCAGCTCCACCTACCGCCAGAGCACGGTGGTGACCCGCCAGGTGCGCGACCTCGATCCCGAGAACGAGCTTCTGGCACGGATGAGCACGCGACGGCTGCCCGCAGAGATGATCCGCGACAACGCCCTCGCCGTGAGCGGACTGCTCGACCGCAAAGTGGGCGGTGGCTCGGTCAACCCCTACGACCTCGAGGCCGCGTTCAAGCCGGCCAAACCGAACGACGTCTATCGGCGCAGCTTGTACACCTACTGGCGACGGACCGCGCCGTCGCCGCTCATGATCGCCTTCGACGCGAGCAAGCGCGACGTCTGCCGCGTCAGCCGTGAACCGACCGCGTCACCGATCCAGGCGCTGGTGCTGCTGAACGGACCGCAGTTCGTCGAAGCCTCGCGCGTCCTCGCGGTCGAGGTGGTGAAAAGGCACCCCGACGACGAAGCCGCCCTCATCGAGGAAGTCTTCCGCCTCGCCACCAGCCGTGCTCCTGTTGAAAAGGAGGTCGCCATTCTCCAGCAGCTTCTCAAGGAGCAGCGCGAGCAGTTTGGCGCCAGCCCCGAGGGCGCCGCCGAGTTCCTCGAGGTCGGCAACGCGCCCGCCCCACCGGCCGCCGAAACCGATGCCGTTGAAGTGGCTGCCGTCGCCGTGCTGATCAACACCCTCCTCAACTTCGACGAATGCGTCTCCCGCCGATAGCCATGAAATCACCACCGAGTTCCGCCTGCACCGGTCACGAGTCGCCCTTCGGGCAAAGCCGGCGCGCCTTCCTCTCGCGCTTCGGCCACGGCCTCGGCGCGATGTCGCTCGCCTCGCTTCTCAATCCGGGATCAGCCGACGCCGCTGCCGCCGCCGGGCCCAAAGGCACGCACCACCTTCCGAAGGCGAAGCGGGTCATCTATCTGTTTCAATCGGGCGGACCTTCCCAGCTCGATCTGTTCGACGAGAAGCCGAAGCTCATCGAGGACCACGGCAAGGAGCTCCCCGACTCGGTGCGCCAGGGCCAGCGGCTCACCGGCATGTCGGGCAATCAGGCCTCGCTGCCGCTGGTCGGGTCGCCCTTCAAGTTCGCCCGACACGGGGAGAGCGGAGCCACCCTTTCCGAGCTCCTGCCGCATACCGCCGCCATCGCCGACGAGCTCTGCTTCGTGAAGTCGATGCACACCGAGGCGATCAACCACGGACCGGGCGTCACCATGATGCAGACCGGATCGCAGTTCCCCGGCCGTCCCAGCTTCGGCTCGTGGCTGTCCTACGGACTCGGCTCCGACAACCAAAACCTGCCCTCCTTCGTGGTCCTCGTCACCAAGGGCAAAGGCGGCCAGCCGCTGGTGTCGCGCCTCTGGGGGTCGGGCTTCCTGCCCGGCAAACACGACGGCGTGCGCTTCCGGGCGGCGAAGGATCCCGTGCTCTATCTCAACAGCCCCGCCGGTGTCGGCGTGAAAGGACGCCGCCTTGCTCTCGACCGTCTCGAGGAGCTCCATCAGCTGCAGCTCGCGCAGAGCGAGGACCCCGCTCTCGAGACGCGGATCGCCCAGTACGAGATGGCGTTTCGGATGCAGGCGTCCATTCCCGAGGTGACCGACCTGGCGCAGGAACCCGAGCATATCTTCGAGATGTATGGCAAGGACGCCAAGACCCCCGGCACCTTCGCCGCCAACTGCCTGCAGGCGCGGCGCCTCGCCGAAAAGGGGGTGCGCTTCATCCAGCTCTATCATCCCGGCTGGGACCAGCACGGCGGCCTTCCCGGCGGGATCAAGAAGCAGTGCGCCGAGACCGACCAGGCTTCCGCGGCGCTCGTGATCGACCTCAAGCAGCGCGGCATGCTCGACGACACCCTCGTGATCTGGGGCGGCGAGTTCGGGCGCACCAACTACTGCCAGGGCATCCTCTCGACCAACTTCGGCCGGGACCATCACCCGCGCTGCTACACCACCTGGATGGCAGGGGGCGGGATCAAGCCGGGCACCACCTACGGCAGCACCGACGAGTACGGGTACAGCATCGCCGCGGATGGCGTCCACGTGCACGACCTCCACGCCACTCTCCTCAACCAGCTCGGCATCAATCACGAGCTGCTCACCTACAAGTACCAGGGCCGTCACTTCCGCCTGACCGATGTCCATGGCAAGGTGGTGAAGGGGATTCTGGCGTAGCCGCGATTGACGCATTGTTCCGGGCCCTGTCGTCAGGATTTTCGACGCGACAGATAAGCATGCCACAATAATCGCGTCGCAGCTCCCCGGTACGGTCGCCAGGCTTCGGCACGTTCATCCAGCGCGGGGTAGTCAGGCACGCTCTCCAGTCCCCATGTCTCGGCGACGCTGACCGCAAGAGCACGGTCGCCACTGGGCCAGGCGTCCGGCCGGCACAACGCCATGGTCAAGTACACGCCAGCGGTCCATGGCCCAATGCCACGCACGTCGACCAGGCTCTTCGTAGCCTCGTCATCACTCATCTTCGTGAGCGCTCCCAGCACCAGATGTTTCTCGCGCATGGCCACGGCAATGGCGCGGCAGTATCCGATCTTTGCGTCGCTCGCTCCGGCCCGGCGCAGAACGGCGGGATCGAGCGCCAGGAAGCGAGCCGTGGTGAAAGGCTGACAAATCAGATCGATGCGCCGCATGACAGCGCGCGCGCTGGCCAGAGAGATCTTCTGCTCCAAGACAATGAACACCAGAGTCCGAAAAGTCGCTGGACGACGCCACAGTGGCGGGTCGCCCCAGCACCGATGCAACTCGGCAAGAACCGGATCGCGGTGCGCCAATTTGGCGACGACGGCTTTCAGAGAGCGGCGGTCAAGGGAACCCCTTTCGGTATCAGGCATGATGATGAGCAGTCTGCAGCGGCAGAAAGCTGAACCTGTCCACTCCATCATCGCGCTCAAGGAATCGATTGGCACCAATTGCCGGACCTTGAACCCGTTCGATGAATCGCTGAGTCGTGCGTGCGCACCTTCGCGCACGGGTCACCATGGACCGCGGCGTCGGGTGCCGCGGGTTTTAGGAGTCTGTCGGACATTGCGCGAGGAAGAGTTTGGAAGCGCAGCCTGAGGGCCACCAGCTTCAGCCGACGCCTCCACGGTCTGACGACCGCGGCTACCTTCACCGATATTCCCCCCTAGCGCGAATGGCGCTTGGTTCGTGGGGGGTATCGAGGATTCTGGGCGGGATTTCTTCCTCTGGGATTGAACGGATCGACCCTACCTTCCCGCTTGAAGTGATCGCAAAACGGCTTGCCTTGAGGTAGGGACGAGGGTCCCTCCTCGTCCGGGGAGGAAGATCGGAAGAGC
>ENA-ORXT01000656-ORXT01000656.1-marine-metagenome-genome-assembly--contig:-NODE-656-length-53046-cov-10.565047_pt1 | contig 53046 bp, 48 predicted proteins | sample MGYA00237868_ERZ511482 | MGnify/ENA metagenome assembly ERZ511482
TTCTTCTAAAATATTAAGAATAGAACTTGAATTTTCTCTAAATGAATCTAAAAGCGTTTTTACACTCCAAATGAACATTCCCGCATTCCAGTAAAAATTACCAGAATCTAAGTAGGACTGAGCAATACTTTTAGTAGGTTTTTCCTTAAAAGAAGTAACTTTGTAGATACTTTCATCAGAGTCAGTTTTGGGAACTTCTATATAACCATACCCAGTATCTGGCCTTGTTGGTTGTATACCTAAAGTAACTATAGCTTTATTATCTTTTGCGAACTTAAATGCTTGATTTAGTTTGTCAATATAAACTGTTTCCTTCATAATAACATGATCGGAAGGTAGAACTGCAAAGACAGCATTGGGATTCTTGGCTTGTAAATGCAAGGCAGTATAGGCAATGCATGGAGCGGTATTATTCATAGATGGCTCACACAAAATATTTTCTACGGGTAATTCCGGAAGATGTTCTTGTACCAGGTCTCTATATCTCTTATTTGTAATAATAAGTATATGCTCATTAGGCACTATTAACAAACATCTTTCATACGTCAACCTAATAAGAGACTTACCTATATCCAGAATGTCAAGAAATTGCTTAGGATTGTCAATAGTAGAACTCGGCCAAAATCTAGATCCGATTCCACCTGCCATGATGGCTATGTAGTTATTTGTCATAGATTCTTCTTTCTGGCTATAAAAAAAGCATTAGAACACATCATTGGTGATTGAATTCTTAGTAGCAAATTGTTCCAAGATTTTTCTAAAAAATGTAAATATCTATTTCTATTTAGGTAATTATGCCCAAGATAACCATTGTAAATTTTTATATCGTAACCTATCTTATTAAGTCTTTGTATATTCTTTTTCGTAGGACCGTAGCACCATCTATAATAAGCTTTGAACTTTCCATGTAAATCTTCTTTTCTAGTCTGAAAGGTAAAGACTAGCCAATTTGTCAATCTACTAGGTAGAATCTGATTAAGCAGCGTGTGCACAGAATACTTAGTAGCAAAAAAATGAATTATAATACCATCGGTTTTTATAATTTTTAAACAATTACGATGGAATATTTGAGGATCTTTTACATGTTCTACAACCATATGGGAAAATACAAGATCATAAGATTCTTTGTAAATAGTAATGTCAATATTCTTTGCAGAAAGATCTACAATGTGCGATTTAAAATTTGATTTGCTGTTTTCCAATTCATTCTTATCAATATCGAAGATAGTATATTCTAGCTCATTCTCTCTAATGAATTCTTCGGTAAGATAAGGATTTCTACCTCCGCCTATTTCTAGAATATTTACAAGCTTATGCTCTGCAATAATATTTTTAATTGTTGTATCAAATTCTTGCCACGATTGGCTTACAGGTTTTAGAATAAAATTATTAATATCTAGTTTAGATTTTTAAGGTTAGGTCTTATCAATATTACTTAGGTAATAGTCTAGCATTAATTCTTGATCATTTATTTTTATTAATTTCCAATCGCATAAAAACAAATGACTCTTCTAAAAATTCTAATGATATTCCATTTCGTGATTTTCTTGCTATAACAGGTTTCTCAGTAGTAGGTCCATTACGTAAAAGATAGAATGTAAAAGTATCTTGAGATATAGGATCTATATAATCATCCTCGCCCTGGACTAACGGCTGACCTGAGAGATGGAGTACAATAGTTATCACAAAAACTAGAGAGACAAAAATATTTGATAATAGAACGGCAGTGTTGTTACTAAACATTGTTATTTCCTATATCTAAAGGTAGCCAAACAATTCAAAATGCTCTTTGGGGAATCAGGAAACCACTTGTAAGCTAAGTCTGATGAAATATTCTATGAACTGTAACTGCTATCAATCTTAGAGGCATTCAATCTGTTCTGAAGTTCACTAAAGGATATTAATCCTAAATATTCTTTCTTACTAGTTTCCAATTTGTCAAACTCATAAAATTCATTCTGTAGATTAGTTGCTTTTCCAATGTTCTGTTTTTTTGACAAAATACCGATACCAAAATCGGTATCAATGCAACATGAATGGACTGCAGGATTTGCTCTCCATTTAAAAAAAGCTTTCCATGTAGTACCATTCCACAGTGCTCTCGCAGGCGTAATCCTATCCGCATAATTTTCTCTAGCGTGCCAAAATGTAGGCGGGTTACAGTCATGTAAAATAATGTACCCATAATCATCGATAAATTGCATAGCATTAATAATATCCCGATTTGCCTGTTCTGCTAAGTGTAAACCATCAATAAAAATTACATTATATTTTGGGACCTTATCAACATCTTTTTTTCTCAGATGATCAAAGAATTCATCACTTGTCATCTTAAAATCTGCTTCGTTAACTTCTCGTTCTATACCAGGATCAACGCTTTTTTTAATCGTTGATTTAATATGCTTAAAATTGTGCTCAGGATTTCTAACCCCGATCTCAAGATAATTTGTTTCTCCTATAAATGTAGATAGCAGGTAATTAATGATTTCAGTTCTCTTAGGATTCTTCTCTAATTCGAGCAAACTTTTTTCTAACCCTCTTTTATACTCTTTGTTAAAAGCAGTTTTAAAAGCTATTCTGAAAATATTAATCTTAGTCTTTAATTTCTTCTTCATCTAAATCAAGTTTTGATATTGCAAAATAGAACCAGTAGGAGTCAATATTTACACTTCATATACTTTCCAAATAAAATCTTAAAATTCAAAATAATATGATAATGTTCGATTTTGGAGATTTGTATGTGTTTACACTTCTTAACCCGAAAATATTTGTTATAGTTATCATCATTTGGAAATCACTTTACAATTCATTTCTATAGACCCTCAGAAGTAGCAATATTATAGCTCAAAATGATTAGTAAGTTACAGTTGATCAACAAAGCTTGTTGATTCCCCCTCTACAGCCATTATTTAAAACAGGTAAATTATTTCTTCTTTGAATCAAAGAAAACTAGATAAAAGAAATATGCAACCATGACCACCGTAGTAACAATCCTAATTGTAACCATTGTAGATGCAGCAGTGTCGCTCTCATTACCTGGGAGAAATACGTAAAACGAAATTGCTCCATAAATAAGAAAGCCTAGAACGAGATATAACCTAATTTTCTCCCTGTTAAAAGTTACTAAAAATATCCCTGGCAAGACCCGTAAATAATCTGATATTGCTATGAAAAAAATATATTTATCCCATTCTAATAGAAAAAGGTATTTATCTCCTAACAGAAGCTTTATCAAATGATCATTTAATAGATAGTAAACAAGAAAAATGAATAATCCACTAAGTACAATTACCCCGTAAATTGTAAAGAGTTTAACTTTTGACTTAATAACTCCATCTGCTGTAATTCTACTTAATGCAGGCATACAAGCACTTGCCAAAATTGTAGAAAATATTGTAAGTCCAGAAACTAGCCTTATGAGTGCTGAGTACTCTCCCAATGATTCTGCAGAACAATACTGCTCAACGAAAAATGAATCAAAACTAAAGTTAAGCGCTTCTAAAATAATGATTCCTGTAAAGGGAAGGATTATTAAGATTTCTTTTTTTACAGCTTTAAAACTTGGTATTTTCCAATTACTAAATCGTAACTTCTTAACTTTTGCATTTAGGAAATAAAAGGCAGTAAAAAAGGTAATCACCATGCTTACACTGTACCCATAAAAGAATAAGGCAATTCCATCAGGTCTTCTGCTAATTACAAGAGTAAAAGATAAGAGAACTATCATTACGAATAATGATGAGGCTTCTAAATAATACTTATTGAAACTCTGGAATACAGAGAAGAGTGTGTTAGACAAATTCAGGAAAAATCCGCTCACGATGAGGCTTATGACAAGAACTATATTATAACCCCAAAAATCGTTAGCATAGCTGTAAGCAATCACAATAGAGGATACTATGAACAACGACAATAACTTAAGCCAAAACTTATCCAATATGTACTGACCATCTAAGAGATCCCTTCTCACAGACAACTCTCTGACTATAAGCAAACGAAAACCTAGATCACTGGAAACTGATATCAAATTAATAATGATTATGAAAAGAGATATTATGCCAAAATTAGAGACATTAAAATATCTTGCAAGCAGCACGAAAATAACTATGTTGAGGAATAATCTAAAAGCATAACTTACAGATGAATACAGTAAATTATTCTTTATGAAACCGCCGAATGGTATACGTAAATTCACCTTAGCCTCTGACCATTAGTAGCAAATTTTTCAATAGAATGTTTTTTTTGATATAATATCAAAATCTTTTAGTAATTACAAATACTAATCTTTGAACTATGTAAACATAAGTATTATGGTTAAAAATAATTTTCCCACTCTGTTTTTTAAATTTCCTATAGGCTTCTTTGAATATAGAAAATTCTCTTTTCAAAAAAGTACTGATTAGTATAGGTAAATAAAGCTGAATTTGCATTTTCTTCGTCCACTTTTCTAACTCTTTTTTTGATATTTCAGAACTATCCTCATAATACTGATTGATAGAATGCAAAAGCTTTGTGTAATTATTGAACTTGTTAATGTAAGAAGACTTCAAACTTATATTTTCTCCATGCGGTCTCCAATAACCAGCTAAGCCGTTTTTGACAATTACATTGGAATTTTTACATAATCTCAATATAGAAGCAGCATCTGTAGATAAAATATCATTGGTATAATAATCTGATTTTACAGCCATCTCACGATTATATAGAGTAGTCATATGATTAAATGTCCATACTTTCAGTTTATTAAGAAGATAATCTTTCCCAGTGATCATTGCATGTTTACTGGATCTTTTACCTGCTTTATTTTCATAAGAAGTTATATCACTCTGGACAAAAGATATTTTTTCATACTTATTTATTAATGATATACAGTCCGTAATATAGTAAGGGTCTAATAAATAATCATCACCATCTAAATTTAAAACCCAAGATCCTTTTGCTAATTCATAGAGCCCATAATTATAATTTCTCACTCTACCTAGATTACTTTCATGCTTGAAAACTTGCAATCTATTATCCTCTACAGCACTTACAATCTTGTATGTCTCATCAGTGCTACAATCATCTGTAACTATTATTTCCAAATTTGGATAATTCTGTGCAAGCGCACTATTTACCGCATCGAGAATAAAAGACTCTTGGTTATGAGTGGGGATAAGGATTGTTACGAGTGGTTGTTCTAAACTGATGCTATTATATTTTTATCCCTTAATACATTATGAGTATTAACTAACTTAACGTTACGAGTATAAATTCCTATACTACACATTTTCTCTAATAACATTAGCAGGATTGCCAACTGCTACTGAATTTTCTGGAATATCTCTAGTTACAACACTACCCGCACCTATAATTGTGTTATTACCTATTCTAACACCAGGCAAAATAATGACATGAGAACCCATCCAAACATCTCTACCAATAATAATTGGCTTTTGTGAAATATGGTCGCTGTAGTTCCTGAAATCATGATTTGCACTTATAAACTGACAGCCATAGGACCATAGAGTGCCAGTTCCGATCTCGATACCATTCAACGCTTGATAATAACATCCCCCAGATGTAGCAAAACTCAAGTAATTTTTTTCTGACCCTTCACCCTGTTCTATTATTATATTTTTTCCTGAAACCGCTCTAGACGTAAAATGTAATAGACCTTCAAAATCATGACCAATCCTCAATATTTTTTTAAAAAATGTATTGATAAGGTAAGTACCAAAACCCGTAGCATAATACTTTCGGTGTAAAAATCTATTTATAAACGGAATAAAATCAAGTCTCCTTAAGATTCTCTTCATGATATTTTAGGATAATGACGTAATAAAGAAGAATAAAGAGCATATATAGTAAAGCTAGTAACGCACTGTAGTATTTAAAAAACACAAGTAAGCTTAGATTATAATAACTAGAAGCAAAAAACAAAAGTAATAGTACCAGAATTAAAACCAAGTTAATCACTGCTGTCCATTCTTGTTTTTGGAATGCTTCTAGTGTAGGAGAGAGTGCACTAGATACAAATCTAATGGCTAGATATGGAATCAAAATCTTTGCAATTTTTGCGGAAATAACCCATTCAAAACCAAATATGAAAATAAATGCTGGACGAATTGTAAAAAATAGAAATAAAAATATTGGTAAACCTATAATCAATAGCTTCATTAAAGTCTCTTTAAAAACCCTCATAGTATCTCTATTTTCATTAATGTCCTTTGTCATCTTTTGAAAATATACCTTACTAATAGAACTACCCAAAATCATAGAAGGAGCTGCGAGGACCTTATTAGTAACTGAAAAATAACCCAATGACCCAATATTAAAAAGTGAAGTTATAAAGAAACTGTTAAGATTTATTGCGATACTATTTAAAAAATAGCCAGGCATTGTCAATAGAGGGAACTTAATATAATCTTTCGCAAATGTAAAAACTGTTTTCTGAGGGATATCGATTATCTCTTTCATCTTAGCTTTAATTGATTTAAACAAGACAAAGTGCCCAGAGCAATAAGAGAATATTTGAGAAACAAAAAGGCCCACTACTCCAAAGTTTAAAAAACCGAGAAATACCTGAATAAAACTTAAATTTAGTGATCTATAAACTACAGACTTAGAAATTTCTATATATTTCTTTTTACGAATATTTATAAATGTTAGCGAATTATAAATTCCAATTAGGATCGTTGCTATTGGTAATAAATATAGCCAACTTGAAATTTCTGGTGACCCTAAAAGCTGTGCAATCGAAGCCTTAAAAAAGAAAACAAATATCAAAAGTACCAAGCTTAAAGCACTACAGATAATAATGGAAATTTTAAACAAAACTAAGGCCTCATATTCAGATTTAGGAATCATTAACGCAGCTTCATATTTTCCATTAATGATAGAGGAAAAAATAGCTATTACAGATAAAAATAATGCAAGTAATCCAAAATCTTCTGGACTATAAATTCTTGTCAGAATCGGACTTATGGCTACTGGTATCGCTTGAGAAATAGTAGTTCCGGTAGCTAATGTTAATACATTAATTAAAAAATCAGATTTAAATAATTCTTTAATTTGCTCTTTCAAAACTTAGTAATCTTAGAATTGTTTCTATAATAATACAATACAGGAAGTACCATAATAAAAGGTGACTTGAATATATTATGAAAAAAGCTCAAAAACAAAACTGATATAATAATAATTAAGTCGTAACTAATCTTGGAGAAAAAAAACTGATAAAAAAGAAACAACATACTTATACCAATCAATCCATATGCAAATAATAAATTACCATAGGAAGAGTGAATCTCATAAGGATCATCAAATCTTTCTCTATGCATCCTCTCGCCTTTTCCAAATATAATTGAAGAAGGGAAAGCCAAGATCCTCCAATATCCCCTTCCCATAAACGTATCATACTTGGAATTACTCTTGAGGTACTTACTCTCGATTTTTTGGACCGTTTGATCAAAGTGAGTACTATTTAGAGAATAATGTAATGTCAATAGAAACAATGATATTAGTATAACCATTAGAAATGATCTCATATCAGTGAAGAACAAATAAATAAGGCTTATACAGACTGAAAAGGTGACCGCCCTAGTTATTGTTATACTCGATATACATATTGCCCCTGTGAATACTATGACCTTTATTATTCTATCCCTTTTTGTTTTTAAATCTGTAAAAACAGAGAATACAGCCAAATAAAAAGCCCACTGCGCTAGTTGATTCTTATTATTATAAGTGGCCGTATTGAACTCACTACCGATATTGAAAAATAATAAATAAGCCAAGGTAGGTAACAATACCAAAGTACTTAAAAAAAGTATTTGTTTTATCCTATTCTCATTTATTAACAAAAAAGAGTAGACAGCAATAATTAGATAAATTAGATAGAAAGATAGATCAATTAAAAATCTAGAATCTCTATAGATACTAAAGTAATATGCATTAATAAATGTAGTCGTGATCGTAAAAAATAATAAATACACAAATGGTTTTGAGCGGAGCATAGAATATATAGTCCTAAATTCCAGTAAAATAACTAGTGTCGCAAAACAAGCCATGCAATACTGATATAACTGAAATGAGGTATTGGGCTCCACTCTAAATGGGTAAAGAAAGAAAATTCCCAAAAATAAGTATAGAATAATATTTTTAAATTGAGCTCTAGTTATCACAATTCCTCATCAACTCTAGATAGTGATTATTTATTAGTTTAATATCAAATACTTCTCTGGCTTTTTTCCTACCCTTCTTACCCATTTCTCTCCTAGTTTCCTCAGTAAACTCTATCATCATTTTCATCTTTAAGAATAAATCTTCATGAGACTTAACCTCTACCAAGTAACCGTTTACCCCATCATCCACCACCTGTCTACATCCAGGTACATTGGTAGCAATAATGGGCTTTTCAACACTTATTGCCTCTAATAATACTCTAGGAATTCCTTCTCTGTAAGAAGGCAATACAACACAATCCGCTTTTTGAATTTCATGTATAACATTGTTCATGTATCCTAGATATTCTATATTTTTACTATTAGTGTGCATCTCAAAATTTTCTTTACTTATAGAGGATGGATTATCTTCGTCAAAAGGACCAATTATTTTCAACTTAACACCACTGTCGATTTCAATTAATCTAGAGGACGCTTCTAGTAATTCATAAATGCCTTTATCCTTCAAAAGCCTTCCAATAAATAAAAAAGTGAAAAAACTATTTTCTTTTCTATTTTCTAAGGGTTTAAATTTGTCAGTGTCGATCCCACTTCCATTTATTATCCTTGCTTTATCCTGCTTTATTATTTTTGATTTTTCAAAAAGCTCTCGATCATCTATATTTTGGAAATAGATATGATCACATTTTGTCAAGGCTATTTTATATAATTTTCTCGCTATTTTACTCGTAAGATTATTATTTAAAAATGTATAGCCTAGACCAGTAATTGTTGATATAGAAGTAGATTTTTTAATGCTTGCTAGATTGGTATATATTACAGGCTTTATCGTATAACTAAATATAAACTTAGGCCCTAGCTCTTTGATTATTTTTTTTATTTCTAGGTAGAGTTTTAAATCTGATAATGGATTGCTACCTTTTCTCTTAAGGTATTTAAGCTCTCTAAACCCAAAACCCTCTTTTATTATACTATCAGTGCTATTATCTCGAGGTGCAACTGCTATAACCCTATAGCCCTCATCCCTAATATTTCGCATTAAGTTTAGTCTAAAATTAGATAGATTCCAGCTAGTATTTGCAATAAAAAGAACGCTCTTTTCCAAACTAAATTTTATAAGATTTTAAATACCATGTGTCAAGACTAAAAATTGTGTAAATCATTTTAGCACATTTTTCTTGAGGAATATCTAATTTATAATTGATTAGCTTTTCCTTATTCTGAAGTGAAATAAATTGATTTGAATAAGCATCGGGCGATAAACAACGATCAGAAATTTTTTCCTTTAATAGGGTCTTTGTCCATAATTTTAACGGAATTTCGAATCCTCTTTTGGGCTGTGTTATTAGTTCCGAGGGAAGATAATCCTTCGCTAAATCTCTTAACAGAAATTTTGTTGTCTTTCCTTTGATTTTAAAATCATCCCTTATTGTAGGAACATAATCTAACAGCATAGTCCCTAAGAAAGGACTTCTACCCTCTAGAGAATGAGCCATCGTTGCAATATCCATCTTCACTAACAGATCACAGAACAAATTAATGTCGAAATCTAAGTTTAATAGTTTTCTAAGACCAGAAATCTCGTTTTCTAAATAAGAGGCAAAAAACGATTGATCGGTATCCAATACCTCTGCAGCATCAAAATTAAGCAAATATTCAAAATCTGTAAAAATGTCTACCCCTGTAGATAGGTACTGATAAATATCCTTTTTGGATGAAAAATTTAATAGTCTGTATAGGTAGTTATATATTGACTTTTTATTATTAGGGTTTGGCATTATTTCTGTCAAAAATGCCGATGTTTTTTGTACTAATTTTGGGGATTTAAAAAAATCATACTTCTTGAAGGGAACATACCTCCTGTAACCACCAAACAATTCATCTGCTCCATCTCCATTTAAGATTACTGTTACATGTTTTTTCGCCTCTCTACTTACATACCATGACGGTATTGCAGAACTGTCAAAAAAAGGTTCCCCATAACCACTTATAATATCATCAATATTTTCACTTAGATCACCGAAAGAGATCTTAATCTCAGTATGATCCGTATTATATTTATTTGCAACCTGCTTAGCAAGTGGCCCCTCATCAAAAGGTCCATCAAACGCCACAGTGAATGTCTTAAGCTTATCAGTATAACAACTAGCGAATGAAGTCGCTAATCCACTATCAATACCACCGCTTAAAAAACAACCAACCTCTAAGTCAGAGCTTAGCATCCTATTCTTTACATGAGTGTCAAAATATGTTCTTACTTTTTCTTTAGCAGTCTCATAATCATCAGGTGCAATGACTAGCGACTGCTCATTGATGCTCCACCAAGTGGTCGTATCTAATGTTCCATTAGATAGATCATAATATCCATATGTAGCAGAAGGAAACTCCGTAACATCAATATATGGAGTTTCTTTTCTGAACATACTGCCGTAAAAAAGGTACTTTTTTATTGCAGTATTATTAATTGACAGATCTGAAACCAATTCTCTGATGGCATTGAGTTCGCTAGCAAAAACAAACTGATTAGAATTCTGATATATATAAAGCGGTTTTTTACCAGCTTTATCTCTAGCTAAAAATATGTTGTTAGCCTCTTTATCATAAATTGCTAAGGCGTACATTCCATCAACATACTTTAGAAACTCAGATCCTAGCTTACGATAAAGCTTAAGTAGAGTTTCCGTATCTGAATTTGATGAACAGTCAATTTTAAATTTAGTCCTTAGCTCTAAGTGATTATAGATTTCTCCATTAAAGATAATTATATACCGATCATCTAGAACCATAGGCTGCATACCACCTTCCCTATCGACTATAGATAATCTAAAGTGTGCAAGATTAATATTTTTCTCTTTATAGATCGACTGCCTATCTGGACCTCTATGCTGAAGAAGATGTCTGATATATGATAACTCTATTGGGAAATTAACGGTGCCTAAAATTCCGCACATACTCTCTTAATTATTTCTGATTTGCTTTTTACTATATTTATTACCTCTAGCATCGAATTGATAAAATTCCTGAACACGTTTATTACCAACTTTTACATAGTTACCATTTACTTTCCTCCGCTTTGGTAAGACAGGAAGAGATAAATCTCCTAACTGAAAATCTTTTGATCTATTCTCTACGAAAATCAAACCTCCCGTTAAGCTGATATCATCAGCTTTATTAGGATGCTTATGTTCTACAAACACACTTGTTTTATCATTTAGTAGAATAAAATCTCCTTTCAAAATAAATTTTGATCTCAATCTTATTGTGTTAATATGTAATATCTTATCAGCTTCCATATAGCTATTATAAATCTCTAAATTACCGCCTTTTCTTGCTTGTAAAACCTTATTAAACTCACCTTCAAAAGAGCAATTATCTATTATTATTCTATTCGTTTCTACGTGGTGAGAATTCTGGATATCTGTTAAGGCGATGATATTTTTAAATTTATTATTTTTAGCATAAAATTTACAATTTGTAAATTTCAAAGTATGATCTGGCTCCTTGTAATAAGATGTTTCAAAATAAATGTTTAGTCCTGAAAATCCGCCCTCACTGTTGCCCACATAATCAAATTTACAATTATCAAAATGTATATCTTTTGGGAAAAATATTCTATTAATTTTTGCCTTGTCCCCAAGATTAAAATAACTATTACTTATTTTAATCTTACTGCCATATCCCTTGATGTGAATTTTAGGTTTTGTAACTTGGATATTATCGCCTATAAACGTGGAGCCATCATGCAAACCTACATCAAAGTCTCCTGCGATAATCATGTTTTTCGCTACAATATAAATATCTAATTTACCATTTGATCCTTTTCCATCTACTTCTATATCTATTCCTGTCATATCGTCCTCTCCGCCGGTCTCTAAACCATCTATTTCTATCCGACTATTACCTCCCCCTCCTACTACTCCTCCCCTAAATACATTAAAAGCCTTACAGTTTTTGACAGTTAGAAAGGCATTTTTGTAAGTAGTAATTCCATCTGCAACGCTATTCTGGAAAGTACAGTTTTCTACATGAGCTCTTAATCTACCCTTACTACGTGGATCAGCATCAAAAAACAAAATGTGTTGCTGTTGCAATTGATACTTCTTGTACGGCCCTTGCTTATCTTTATTTCCATCAAAAGTTATATTTTTAAATACAATCATTTCACTATCCTCATCCCCTAGGTATTTTGCTTTTGTAGTAAACATTCTCGCCCACTTTCCAGACATTGGTCTTTTCTTAAACACCGTTCCTTCCTCACCCAAAAATACCTGACCTGGCCACATACGCGTATGATAAAACTCGTATTCTCCTTTCGGAAAAAATAAAGTATCGACATTATTGTCTCTACAATAAATGACCGCTCTTTGCAATCTTTTATTATCATCAATTTCTTCTGGATTTTTTTCAAACTTGTCAAATGAAATAAAGCTTAATCTAGACTCATATATATTTTTAGAAGAACCACATGAAAAAAGAAAAATTATATAAACAAATATGCTTACCTGAAGTTTCATATCTAATTTAAATTTGATAATCGTGATGATTTAAATATCCCTTTCTTATCTACATTTACCATAACAAATGATAAGCACAAGAAAAGCCATACCCACCGCTGCCTTAATAGCATTCCAGGAACATTTTGGATTGCAAATAGACCATAGATCGCAAACATCATAAGCTTAAATTGCCAGTCAGACCTAGAAAACAATGTGTATAAAGGAGTAATTAAAAATAGTGAAATGAAAGCAATAAATCCTAATGTTCCTGTTTCTGCAAGAAATAAAAGAAATGTGTTGTGGATCTCTATTGGCTCGCCACTATGTGCAATTTTATTACCTAATCCAACCCCAAGAACAGGATTTTCTTTATATAATCTTTTTCCTGTTGTAATGGTTCTTCCTGATGGACCACCAACTTCAAATTCAGTACCTTCACTTTCAAGTTTTTCAAAAACAGATAGACCTCGATTTATTTGACCAACAGAACTTGTTAAAACATCTAATACTGAAGTAATTGCAAAAGATGCACCAAAGACAATAATAAGGATTATAGAAATCTTCTTTATGAAATTCGTATTGAAAAAATAATAGGCCAACAATAAGAGAGTTGTAACTACATATATTACTAACGTACTACGAGAACCAGAAAACAAACAAGGAATAGAAAAAAATAACTGAAACAGTAGTAGTATGCCTAATTTATTTCTTTGAAATTTAATAGTAGTAAGTATAATTATATAGACAAAAACTACAAAACAAACACCATACTGATTAGGATTATAAGTTAAAAATGTATACCTCCACAGTGACATATCGTAAAAAAGAGGGACTTTTACACCTGTGTTAATCTGAACATAAGCAGGAATAGCAGAAAGAACTAATCCAAATAACAGAACATTCTTAACCATTATAAATTTCTTTCTTAGATTACCATCACTAAATAAAGCAAAAGTAACATAACAAAGTATTGTAGAAAATGTGAAGGGCAATATTGATAGAAAATATCTTCTCCAATCTATAACCATAACAGAACTGAGTAAACAAACGAATATCAATAATAATAGCAGAGCAAGCATAGAAAATAAGCTTTTCTTAATTCCAAATCCAGAATAAACAAGAAAAGACGCTATTACAAGAAGCAGAAAATCCCCTACAGTAACTTCGTATCCACCGACTGCAGGTATACTAATTTTAGTAAATGGTATAAATAAAACCATCAGAAGAAATAAATAAAATATAATTTCTCTTTGAGATGGTTTTTTAAACTTAAAATCAAAAGTCCTAAATCTGTATCGATCTAATAAATTCATTTAAGTTTTTTCGCTATCGACACCCAGTATGGAGCACTCGGTGAAAACACAATATCTTTATATCCAAGTTTTTCATACAATTCCTTAATCTCCTTTTGTGAAAATCGCTGTTCTAAACTCGTTCCAAATCTATCTAAAGAATCGTTTCTTATTATATTAAAAGAAGAATTATATTCAGCATAGGTCGATAAAGGGATGGCTCTCCAGTAAGTAGAATTTGGACTTATCTTGATGAAGAGTTTAGTAAGTAAAATAAATGGCAGGTAAACAAAAACCGCAATTAAATCACAGATAAATTTCTTAATACCTTTAGGTAGAGCAGAAATAATTACTCTAAATATATTAGAGATCCAGAATAAGCTTTTATAAAGTATTCCTCTATTATCCAAAGCATAGTATAGGTATAACAACAGATAGCCGCCAGGCTTAACAAAAGAACTAGCTTTCTTCATGGCTTTAAATGTGTCCGGGATATGATGAAGTACTCCTAAACTATAAACAAGGTCAAAACTTTCTTCAGGGAATGGGATATCATCCAACTCACATTGGGTAATTCTTACATTCTTATGATCTTTCAAAAGCTTGGTTGCCGAAACAACCGCCTTACTAGGATCTATAGCTTCAATGAATCCAACTCTAGAAGAGGCAATATAAGCCCATCTGCCTGTGCCACATCCGACATCCAATGCTCTAGAATCACTTGGCAAATCAGTACTCTGCAGAAGTGAAAAATAAGAATCACCGAAAATCTGTAACTCTTCTTCAGAGAATGCTCCAAACTTAGTCCATTCTTCACCAAAATCCTCGATTACTTTTCTATCAGAATTAGTAGATGCCTCACTTTTAAAACATGCGATTTTCACCCCATCGACATCTATAAATTCATCTGCTGACTTATTGTACTTTTCCACTTCCTTTATTCTTTAATTTTATTTAATTCTAGAAACCTATCAATTAAATTGGACCAATTATATTCAGTTAATATTTCTTCAAAATCATACTGAGTATTACGGATCTTAGTTTCCCACGATTTATATTCACTTTGTATGAAATTCTTAAGACTAGCTTTATCTTCTTCTTTATTATAAACTAGATTTCCTATCCTATATTTATCAAATATAAAATCAAACTCTTTATCTTCTTCTCCATTTATAATTGTTAAAATTGGTTGTCTCGCAATTAAATATTCAAAAAACTTAGCGGGGAAAGTTCCGCCATTTTTAGTAGCCCAAGTAATCATTAAATTCACATTACTAGACTTTTGCAATTTGACAGAGTCTGAGTGATTGATAGAACCCAGGTCTTGACAGCATGAATCTAAATCATATTCTTTCAATAATTTTAACCACAAAGCTCCATCGCTACCTGCATAACTTAGCATTAAATCATTTTGATCTATCCTATTATCTTTTATAAGTTCCTGAATTATTCCGAATAAGAATCTAGGGTCTCTTCTTCCATTGTACAAACTACCGGCATGAGAAATTCTGAATTTTGAGAAAGATTCAACCTCAGACTTATTGAATCTATCTTCCATCATTCTATTGTATCCATTTGGCAATAGATGATGATTCATATTGTATGTTTTTAAATTTTTAAGATAACTATTACTAACAGATGTAATTACATTAGCTTTCTTAAAAAGAAATTTATTTATCCGTTTCTGGTATCGAACGGATATTACATTCAACTTATATTCATCTACATGGATGTCTCTAAAATCAGCATGCCAGTACAACGATGGTTTCAGTGTCTTAAGTACAAACGCTATAAAATGATCAGAATATGGTCTAAAGGAAGAATAAATATGAGTTGTATTTTTTAATCTCGGAATATTGTAAAACAGAGAATGAAGAATATAGATTAATCCTCCCAATCCGTATATTATATTGAATGGAAATGTATCTATAATTCTCTTAGAAATATTTTCCTTGGTTGATTGCTTTTTTTGAGTAGTAGTATTCTTTTTCTTATTACCCAAAAGACCTTTAATGAAATTATAATCGAAAGAAATTAACCTCTTAACTTTTATACGATTATCAATCGGCAATTCTTGTCTATCTAAAAATTTATAATTTTTAGTCGTGGATACTTTTACATCATATCCTTTATTTACCAGTTCTTCCGCAAGGTAATAGGATCGGAATGAACCCACCGCTTTGAACGGAGGATAAGCATACGTTATAAACAAAAAAGAAGATTTCTTATCGCTTGCCATTCTCGATTAATATATCGGTAATTCTTTCTGCCGCATTTCCATCCCACAGAGGAGGTATTATTCCTATCTTTGTTTTACCTGAAATAATTTCATCGTATTTCAATACTACTTTTTCCGGGTCGAGATCCTTCATAAGGATATTAGTTCCTATAGTTACAGTTACTGGCCTCTCTGTAGAATCTCTGAAAGTAATACACGGTACTTGCAAATAGGTAGTTTCCTCCTGAATACCTCCTGAGTCTGTTATAATCACCCTAGCATTATCCATCAGCTTTAGAAATTGCAAATAACCTAATGGCTCTAGGAGACATAAGTTTTCAATAGATTCTAACTTATGATAAAGAGCGAACTTATTTAGATTGTTTTTCGTCCTAGGATGCACAGGGAAAATAATTTTTAGACTCTTAGAACAAGATTCTATAATTTCTATTATTTTTTTCAATCCTGCTTCAGAATCTACATTATGCGGTCTATGCATCGTCATCAATACATATTCCTTAGGCTTTATTTCAAATTTATCAACAATATCTCCAAAACTTATCTTATTAGCTTTCTCTCTATAATATTTTAAAGAATCAATCATTACATTTCCGACAAACTTTACTTTATCATCAGGAACATTTTCCTTGGCTAAATTTATCATTCCACTTTGTTCAGTAACAAAAAGTAAGTCAGAAATACTATCCGTAATAATTCGATTAATTTCTTCAGGCATCTTACGATCTCCACTTCTCAATCCAGCTTCTACATGTACAGTTTTTACTCCCATTTTAACTGAAACAATACTACAAGCTGCAGTGGCATTTACATCACCCACTACAAGTACTATATCGGGTTTTTCTTCATTTATAATTTTCTCGAACTCTAGCATCACATTTGCTTTCTGAAAGGTATGCGAGCCTCCTCCTATTCCAAGATAATAATGAGGCTTAGGTAATTCCAATTGATTAAAGAAGATATCACTCATCTTCTCATCATAGTGCTGCCCTGTATGAACGATAACTGATTCAATCCCCTGCCTGTTGCTAAAAGCCCTGTGCAGTGGAGCGATCTTCATAAAGTTAGGTCTAGCTCCGACTACTGATATAACTTTCATTATTTATTTTGATATTATTTATTAATAAATCTAACCATTTATCACCGATAGTTTCTATTGTATATTTTTCAGAACTTAACTGAGCGTTCTTAGATAACTGACTAATTATAGATTGATTGTTACATAGCTCTATTAATGATTTAGCGTATAATCCCAAGTCAAATGCAGGAATTAGCAATCCATTAAAATCATGCTGTATAACTTCTCTTACTCCTAGGTAACTATCAAAAACAACTGGGACAAGTCCAAAATTTAATGCCTCTAATAAAGTCATAGACAAACCTTCTGTAGTAGATGTCATACATATTATTGAGGCTCTTTTATAGTACTTAGTAGGATCCTTTTTGCCGACGAACTCGATATTTTCTATCGTGTTATCTTTACAATATTGCTGCAGTTCCTTTAATGAAGGGCCATTCCCCACAACAGTCAATTTCCAAGGTCGAACCTCCTTAAAAGTTTTCTCCCAAACTTTTACTAAAAGATCTACTCTCTTATAGGTGGTATTTATATTACCAACGAATAAGATTTCCTTTTCAAAATTTGTTTTAAGATGGGTGGATGCAAAAGGTTTAGGATTTGGAATTGGATAAATATGTTTGTACTCCTTTTTTAGTATTTCAGTAATATCGTTTTTAGCTGACATCGTTAAAGGTGATACAATATCACTTACATCAACAACCGATTTATAAATCTTTCTTAGACCATTTTTTTTATATGATACAAATCTATTTTTGACGATATCAAATTTTAGTAACTCTAACAAGTAATTTACTTTATACTTTCTAGCCTTCTCTATGTGAGATTCATAGTAATTCAATATAGGAGGTAATATAGAACAGTGAATACAAGAAACGAGAAAGGGTAAATTATTAATTTGATTTAAAAGATTTGAATAACTTATATCATGTCCACATTGATTAAAGACAATATCAATTTTATGCTCTTTAATAAACTTAGATAAAAAACTAATATTTTCTCCTGTTTTAATATTAGCATCATTAGGAAAGAAAAACTGATTTTCTAGAATACTATCTGAATATTTCTTCTGAGATAAATAATGAACATTATTACCTTTTTGTTGAAAGTATTCTGCTAGAGCAATAGAAACTCTTTGCACCCCACCTTCTTGAGGTAAAAACTGATTCCTGTATAGAAAGACAAAATTCACTTGAGCCTTTCTTTTATATCTACTAAAAGTTTCTCGTTAAAAATTTCTGACCCTAAAATATTGAGATGAGAATCATCATAAAAATTAAGTGAGTCATCAAGGGTTAAGGTCAAGTTATAATTTAAATATTCCGAATTACTGCTGTTCATCATAGAGTCAAACATTTCATTATCCGCATAGGCCTTATAACGATATGATGTAGATGGAATCTGCACAAGAAGGGCTTCAGTTCTTTGCTGTTCGATAAAATTTAGAATATTAGAAAAAGCTTCTAATTGATATGATTTAAACTTATAATCATATTCCTTTAGATATTTCCTCTTGTTATTATACTTCAACTTTTTTAAAACAAAACCTCCGTCTATATAAGTATCTTCACCTTTAACCCTAGGTTCTATGTAATTTTCTTTTAGAATAAATTTGTCAAAGAGGGCGTAGGTCAAGCTATTAACTATTTTAATACTCTTTTGAGATAAGGCTAAATTTACAATTTCCTTATTAAAGTCCCCATTTGAAATTAAATCATTAGTAGATTCAACACCGTCTGAAGCGAATATGCTCGGATAGACATCGTAAACGATTAATTTAGGGTTTAGTTGGTCAAAATATCGCTTTAAAAGTATTTCGGTTTGAATCGGTGTTTGGGAACTGCTACCTAAATTAAAACATGAGTAGCCTTCATCTTGATATTTTCTTACATCAAATCCTCTATAAGCATGTGATGCTCCTAAAAAAAGTATGTCGATATCTCTTATATTCTTAATCTCTTCTAATCTAGAATACATATGTCCATAAGATCCTTTTCGATAATTTAAATTTTTAGTCAGCTTGGAGTCTAAAAAATGAGCACAAAAGATAATAAAACAAAAGTATACTACGAGCATAATTACGGAGAACAATATAACTCTTATTACAAATTTAGATAAGTCAGCCATTAGAATTGAAAGTAAATAAAGGGTTGATCATTCGTTTCCATATATAATCCAATCATACAACATAAGAATATATAGCAGCTCCATCTTAAAAAGGAGTTTTTATAATTTCTTATAAAAAATAAAGAATAATCAAAGTTTTTACCTTTCCAATCAATGCATAACATCATAGATATAAAAAAGAATACCTGCAATAGATATTGCAAACCTTTGTATCTCTGAATTATCCAATTAGACGGATCTACTATTAGGCGCATATAATTAATAGCATGAGTTAACGACTCTGCTCTAAACAATATGCAAGCTAATGTCCAAGTAATCATCACGACAAACCAGCCTAATATTGACATATTTCTTTTCCCAATTCTTTTAGATAGATTTTTTCTCTGAAATCTTAAAATAAATTCGGTTGATATAAATAGTCCTAGCAAAAATCCGAAAACTATGAAAGTCCAATTAGCACCATGCCACAATCCATTCAAAATAAAAGTTAATACAAGTGCAAATACTATACCTTTTGCTTGCCAATCTCTAATAGACAAAACCAACGGGTTATAAACATAATCTAGAATCCAAGATGACAAAGAAATATGCCATCTCTTCCAAAACTCGCCCCAACTCGTTGAAAAATACGGAGTTTTAAAATTTGTCATCAATCTAAATCCAAATAATCTAGCAGTTCCAATTGCGATATCTGAATATCCCGAGAAATCTGCATAGACTTGAAATACAAATAAGATAGCACCTATTATCAAAAAAAATGAATCTATTGATTCATACCCTGTAAAGATTTTATTTACATGATACGCACAGCTATCCGCAATTACAACTTTTTTAAATAAACCCCATAGCATCTGTGTTAAACCATTAGAACATTCTTTAAAGGAAAATTCCTTTTTATTATCAAACTGAGGAAGCAAATTTGAAGCTCTTTCAATTGGTCCTGCCACCAATTGTGGAAAAAAACTTACAAAAGCAAAAAATGATGTCATATTTCTAGCTGGGTTCAGTTTCCCTTTGTATATATCTATGGTATAACTCAGTGTCTGAAAAGTATAAAAACTTATACCAACAGGTAATATTATATTGAGATTTCTCCTAGAAAATGAAGCACCCATTAAATTAAAACTATCGACAAATGAATCAATGAAAAAATTTAAGTACTTAAAAAAACAAAGCATTCCTAGATTAAATACAATACTTATGATCAAAAACCTCTTTTTCTCTTTTCTATCTGAGCTAGAAAATATTCTTTGTCCTAAGGTGAAATCTAAAAATGAACTCGCAGCAATTAAAAATAAAAATCTCCAATCCCACCAGCCATAAAAAAAATAACTCGCTAGTAACAAAAATGTATTTTGATAATATCTATTTTTACATGCTATCCAATAAATTAAAAAAACTATCGGTAGAAAAATTGCAAAGTCTAATGAATTAAAGAGCATACTTAATTGATAGTATGTTTATTTAAGTGAAAACAATATTTTTCAGCTAATTTCTCTCTACTGAATTTATCTATTTCTAACTGATTAGGTTTTAATGGTACAAATTGTCCTTTATTAATTTTCGTAGCAGTATCAGCAACCCAATCTACAGCATTCTCATGATTAGAAAATGAATAACCTAAGTTACAATCAGTAAGTGTTTTCTCTATAATATCGATATCTGAAGGGTAATTGAATACTTGTTGTTGCATACCTATAAACTCATAAAGCTTAGAGGAAGGAACGCCTTTAATTCCATAATTTAACATAATTCCAAAATGATTCTCTTGTTGGGTTGCTAAGCATTCAGCTTTTGACATTCTAGACAGTACGCGAATCTCAAGAATACTTTCATCAATTTTACCAATTAAATCAAGTATATCATTATTTAGCTTTGTTCCTATAAATCCTATTTTACCCTTAGTTTTACTTCTTTTTAATCCTTCATAAATTGCACTAATCGTAAGATCAATATTTTGAACACTATAAAGCGCTCCTATATAAACAAAAGATACGATTCCTGATTCTGGAAAAAGATGTTTTTCTCTGTGTTCATCTATATAAAATCCATTTTCAATAACCTCAACCGGTTTTACTGATAATTCAGACAATTCATTTGCCATAACCTTAGATACATGAGAACCAAATATTGAAGAATTTAACCACTTCTTTTCCAACCTTCTTAATATAGTTCTCTTAATAATTCTATCTAGTTTTAACTCACCTATAGGTGGAATTTTACTCAGAGTCCATTGATCACGATAGTCAGCTACCCAGTTCTTATCTGGCAACTTAGAATAATTATACCCTAATCTGAACAACTGAAAAGGACTCCCACTAACTATCATCAAATCTGATTTTTTCGATAAATTTTCCTTTATATAACTGTTTAAAAGTCTTGTCGTTTTATCTACAGCAGAATAAGCAATGAAAATTTGATGTAACTTCTTTCTGATTTTATTAATTAATGGGGGAAAAAAAGTGCTCAATTTTCTTTCGATAAATAAATCTGGAGCCTTCACCCTATGAACTTCGCCATGTAGGAAATTCTCTATATATTGTTTTTTACTTATAGTAACAACGATTGGGTAGTATCCAAAATTATAAAAAAACCGTAGCCAAGATTTTGGTCGCTGGGATGCTGTCCTATCTTGATCAAAGTTATACGCTACAATTATTACAGACTTCCTCTTCAAAATACTTTTTCTAGAATCTAAACTTTTCGTCTGGTGTAAATGCAGAATATAATTTGAAATCGAAATAGTCGAATACTTTTTGAATTGCTATTTTTTCGTTATCACTTAATGAATTTATATTTTTCCAAATCTGTCTTTCTGGATCTATCTTTTTTGAATTTAATGACGTTTTGCTTGCTTTAGTAAAATCTATCAAACTAGTAACTTTTGCTGAATCCTTTATTTCTAATTTCTCTAATATTTTATGAAACTCTTCATTCGGATTTAGTACTAGATCTTTGTAGTAAACAAATATTATTTTATTTTTATAGCGAGGTAATAAGTTTATTGTTTTAATATTATTAATACACCATATCGCAATTTTTACCTCCAAGTTTGAATTTAATAATTTTAAAAACGGCAAATGATCAGAAAACTTTTTCTTCTCGTTATCTAAGTAACTGGATAGCAAATCCTTTTTATCATAATCAAATGCTTTTAATTGTGAGATGCAAGTATCGATAGGGTGTCTTAACAAAAATATGACTCGTTTTCTTAAATGGAAATTATCCAATATAAATGGAAGCAATAAATTAGCTCTCACAAATTTTAAAATGATAAACTTAGGCCTAGCAAACTTTAAAAACTCATTTCTTCCCAGAGTCCATTTATTTCTTCTCTGTAAACAAAATATTTCTTTTAAGATTTTAAAATATTCATCAGATTCTTCTTCATTTTCTACATAGGGTCTATTGCCCCAAGATTCTGGTACAACCCCTTTTTTTGAGTGCAATGGTTCCCAATTAATTATCATATCTGGAATCTTATATAAACATTCCATCAACCACGTACTTCCTCCTCTAGCTTCACTAAAAATTATAATATTATCTTCTACAGCATATTTATCTTTAAGAAAATAGCTTGATAATATAAACTTCTTAAGACTTTGCCTTATTTCATACGATAGACTCATGAGACAATTATTAACTACTGTATAGACTAATAATTAAATCTTCGTAGCCCAACCAATAATCAGTATTAAAAGATGAATTATGCCATAAAAATACAAACTCTCCATTATATTTTTTAACCTGATCTTTGACTTTAGAAATCACATGTAAAGAATCTTCTAAAGACAGTTTTTGATATTTCAACAAAGAACCCTCCATAACAATAAGTGGCCTTTCTTTTAGTTTAAGTCTTTTTCTTGATAGTATATTAAAAACACTAAACGTGTAGCAAACCCCACATCTGAAACCAATCTGATCAGCATAAGCTAATGTTGAATCCCATTCCATTTTAGAATTTTCCCATATTTGGAAAGTTTTAGGAATTTCAAATCTTAAAAAATGATGCCTGCCAAAAACAACACTTCTTTTTAAAACTTTGGATATTCGATCTAATTCATTTTTGAAAATAGTCTCATTATCATACGAGTTATATGAGGGATGAATGCCTATCTCATGTCCTCTTTTCTCAATATGCTTAATAAGATTACCTATCCTTTCATCTTCAATAGAATATTTACAATCAAACTCAGTGTCCCCACCTACCATAAAAAAAAAATAAGATTTTACATTTTCTTTTTCTGATAAGTCCATTAAATAATCATGCGTATCAAAAGGATCCGTGCCCAAAAGTAAATGTCTTAATTTTACCTTTGCTTCAAGTAATTTTTTTTTTCGAATTACCGAACTAGCCAATGATCGTATTTTGGAATTCATTCCATTCCATAAAAAAGGTCTATCCTCATCGTGAGTAGGTACAACTACATATTTTCTTTTCTTTCTTTCTCCTTTAAATCCAAGCTCTCTAAATAACAACCATAAAATTTCAACATACTCATTTACGATTGGTCTATTTAAAAAGTTTTTTCTAAACGATAGAGCATTTTTAGCCGAAAATCTATTGTGAACATCCCTTTTGTCTATAGCATATTCTTCCCATCGTGAAAGCATAAAAAAAGTTGAAGCAACTACATCAGAGTATAAAATAATATTATTATCTGAAATGTCAATTCTACTGCTACCATAGATAGAAAGTAATGGCATAATATTCCCACATAATTTAATCTGCTTATCATCTACTTTAGAAGGAATATTTTCCTTAATGTATAATTCTTCTATACCATCTATTGCAAAAAAACAATTCTTTATAACTAAGCTCTTTTCTCTATACTTAATTACATAGTCATTTACATATGGGTCTTCTTCTATATTACACTCAACTCCAATGAACTCCCTTAGCAAACAGTGAATTGCATATTTTTTTTCAGCCAAACATAAAGAAGGGATTAGGACTTTAAACATCTATATTATCTCTGTAAAAAATTTAATAAAGTGTCTCCTCTTAATCCTGTTCTTAAAGTTTCCAGTGGAATAATATCCTTGAATGAAATATTTCCTAAGTTAACATCATTCCCAAATTCTTTTATAAACCAAGTTTGATGAGATTTCTGTGGTGCTTCCCACAGTATTAAATCTTGCGGAATAGAATCAATGATTTCCTCTACTAGTCCCGTCCTTAATTCTGATGTACCTCTATATAAACCAGAAGTACCAGACTCTCTCCCTTCAGCAATAACTTTCCATGCTCCGGCATCTAGCTCATTCTTCATTCCACTTACCCAATAATGAGGCGCTCTAATATGAGCGGAATCTTTACTTCCATACTCTGAAATAATTTTTATTTTTTTAGAAAGCTCTTTTATCCACTTCAACTTATCCTTTTCATCCATGTCAATAGATCCGTCGGATACTTCAATCATATCTATTCCAAGTTCAAGTACCTCATCTACAAAAGAATCTACTTTCTTTTGTGTAAATGCAACTTCAAATAAAGTTCCTCCCATACAAATAGGAATATTAAACTCTTTATAGATTGATATTTTCTCCAATAAATTATGCGTGACTACACTTGTACCCCATCCTAATTTTACATAGTCTACATATTCATGACCTACTTCTAGAGCGTCTCTTATTGCCCTTACTCCATACCCACTATCAATAATCATAGTTAAGCCTACATTTCTAGGTTTATCAGGCCTTGATGGGAGTTCTAAAAATTGGAAATTCATAATTAATTAATTTTAGATGACTGTTAATTCTTTCTTCGATGCTATTGAACTGAAGTTTGAAGCTATTAAACTGAAGTTTGTTATTATCTACAATTTCTTTTGCAGTTTTTAACCATTGGTTCATTGATTCATTAGATGCTCCACCTACTGCCTTTCTTGAATTAGGTAAATCTATAATATCAATAATTTGAATAAGTTTCATTCTTAATTCTTCACTAATCTTAATACCATTTTCGGAAATTAATTTTTCTAAATTAGATATCAAATCTTTGTCTTTATTTAATTTATGTTCTCGAATACATTTACCTACCAACTTATGAACACTTTTGTAATCTATTCTAAGTGATAAGCATATTTCTTCAGCTAGATCAGTAGCATAAGAATAACTATCTATCACACTATTGTGCATCTTATCTTTTTTCCATGTCAAAGTATGTAGGAAATCTGAAAACATATCTAATCCCTCATTTACTTTAGAATAATATCTCAATATATCACCATAGATAAATATTCTACTGTCAGGAAATCCACTAGGCTCTTTACTCATTATCATAAAAGATGTTAACTTACCTAAAACTTCATTACATAGTCCTCTAAGATATGATAAGGGATAAGGATTCTTTTTTTGTGGCATGATAACGCTTGCTCTTGCATAAGAATCATCAATCTCAAGATATCCAAACTCCTTTGTATTCCACACAATTAGCTCTTGAACAAATCTATTTATATTAGTTAGCGTATTGGATAGGATAAACATTCCTTCATTAAAGATATCTGGCATCCACATAGCATCTCTCAAATGACCAGCTGGCTTTTCGCAAGCCATCAACTTAGACAACAATTCTCTGTCTATGGGTAGCCTAGAACCATTTACGCTTCCTATTCCAGCCCACGATATTCTTAATCGTTCATAGTAGGTACGCAATCTTTCCAAGTCCCTTAAGAGAGGAGATAAATAAGTTCCAAGATAATGTCCAAGAGTTGTTGGTTGAGCGTGGAGCATATATGTAAAATCTGTCATCAATGTAGTCTGATTATCTCCAGATATTTTTATAAATGTCTCACATAATCGTATTATTGTTTCTTGCAGTTTAAGTACTGATTGCCTATAACTAATAAGAAAGCCATTATTTATTGCCTCTCTCCTCGCTCTGCCTAGATGCAACCAGCCAGCAGTGTCTCCGATTGTACTTTTTAATGCGAACTCTTTACTATTATATACATCACCTAGTTCAGGAATAATTGTCAATTCTTTTTCAGATATTTCTAAAAGCCCGTTGATCAAACTGACAGCCTCCTTTTTGGGTATTATTCCAGCATCAAATAAGCCGATTGTATGTACTAAATCAGCTATATGTAGTCCATCTATCAAAAGTGGACTATCGTGACTATCATGTTTAAATGCAGTACCAACAAGTTTCGGATTAGCACTTTTTGTTAATCTACCTCCATTACCATAATAATTCTTATTCTCCATATTACTTAAATTTTGATAAATAAAGAGCGGCCGATTCACCTGCTATTTTACCAAATACAAAAATGTCTAACAAAGAATTTCCCATAAGTCTGTCTAGACCATGCACTCCCCAAGTAACCTCTCCTGCTGCAAAAAAGCCTGGCACTGTAGATTCTGCATTTTCATTAATATTCACCCCACCTAGAGAATAATGCACTACAGGGTAAACCAGGACAGGCTCCTCAGTAATATTTATCCCATAAGACATAAACTCTTTAACTATTTTTGGATAATTTTTCAACGTAAATCCTGCACCATGTAATCTATCTATGTTTTGCGTATTCATATATACTCCATATAGACCCTTACTGGTTATTACTCCATTTCCATCTTTTATTTCTTGAACGATTGCATCAGTCACAACTTTTCTTGTTGCCAGGTGATCAACAAATTGCTTATGTTCTCTATTTGTAAGATTAGCTCCATAGCCTCTCATCGTTTCTGGCAATCTCATTCTCCTTAATTCATAAGGCGATACCACACCTGTAGGATGATATTGCATCAATGAAGGTGAAGAAACTAAAGCTCCCAACTGGTTCGCTAATTCTATTCCGTCAGGTGCAAAAAAAGTGTCACCAGCTTGACCAACTTTTTTTGCCTCTGGCATTACTCCTCCAGACGCTAGAATTATAGTCTTTGCATACATCGTCACCTCCCCTTGAGGTCCTCTTGTATGTAAAACAAAATAGTCTATACCTTTTGATATTTTTGTCACTGCAGTATTTTCTCTAGTCTCTATGCCTAAATCATCTACATAACTCCATAAAGGAATAGCAATTTTTTCTCCTGCCGACCCACTACACGAAACTATTCTAGGATGTGATAATCCACCAGCATCTGAGAGTAAATATTTTCCATCATCATCTAAATCAAACTCAACACCTATGATATCATCTAACCATCTTACAGTAGAAATAGCACTATCAGTGAGTTTTCTTAAAACTTTAGGATCTGAGGCATTACCACCTGCTCTGAGTGTATCTTTATAATGGTTATCTGAAGAATCTCCATCTCCAAACGGTGCCTGTATACCTCCTTGTGCATTGTATGTTTTGCTAAATTTTCTTTCTCCCTTATTTAGTATAATTGCTGAATAACCATTTTCTTTAAGTGTGATAGCTGCTCTACAACCTGCTCCTCCTGAGCCAATAATTATACTGGGATATATTTTCATTATGTTTGAAAGAAAGTTAAGTCTAGGTTTTTTTTATGTTAAGGGAAAACTAAAATTTTTGATGAATCAATTTAGAAGGTTTACTTTCTAAATTTTCTAATTATCGGGATATGGTTTATTATATTATAAAGTCCAGGAAGAGGGTCTTTCCTTGAACCTAGTGAATAAATATCTGCTGTTAATACCTGCTTTAACCAAGATAAAAAAGATACAGAATCACCATTTTTTACATTATAAATAAGATCGTTTATACTGGCAGAATAATATCCTTCGAATTTATTTTGTTTGACCTCGGACATATCAGGTTTTTCAAGTGCTTTAATATATATGTGAGGTAAATTAACACCTCCAAAAGTTATTAGTCGATTCCAAAGCCAGGGCCTCGGATTAATTTCCATTAAATAATAATCACCATTATATTTCTTGAATTCCACCTGTGATATTCCTGAGATCTTAGCATGATTTACAAATTTTCTCGTATAGTATTCTAGCTTTTCATCTTTAACTAATTCTCCGTATGCGCATATTCCTAGATTAGCTGGATATTGCCTAATTTTCCTTCCTGTTCCTATACCATAGATCTTTCCAGAAATAGATACAGTTCCCCCAGTATAGAGTTGATCGTCGTTGCCCGGTATATACTGCTGGATTACATAATCAATATCTACATTATGGAATAGTTTTTCTCCAAGTTCGAGATCCTTCCTAGAATTAAATTTCTTTATTCTAAAAGGTATTTTCAAAAAATTGTCTGCAGTTTTCATTAGTGGCTTAACAATAACAGGAAAAACGTCATCACTTCGTATTTCACTCGAATGATAAAAACTTTTAGGGTAAGGCACGCCAGCTTTTTCCGCTAATACATACATTTCCTTTTTATCCATACATGTTTTTAAAATATCAGCATCTAACTCAAAAACTGGGATAAAATATTCTTGTAGCCTACTCCAATTCCTTTGAAAAGCAATTAAGTAAGTATCATTCGTTGGAATAAGATATATTTTTTGATCATATTCCTTTCCGATACTAATTATGGTATTAAGAAATTCTTCTTCATTAGTATTTATTTGAGGAACAAGTACTGCTCTATCAACATACTTAGATTTAAAAGATGCACAATTCTTATTAGGGTCGCAGACAATAATAAAATAGTCATCTTTTCTCTTATTACATAAAGAAGACACGACACCATAACCATTAGCATGGCAGTTAACAATTAATACTTTTTTATTTTCAACCATTTTTTATTTTAAATACATCATACTGTGCATAATATATTTTTTGTGAATGAATCTTTTTATAATCGTTGTCAGAATATACTTTATAATATTTATCCTTAGAAATAGCAGAATCATCCAACTCCCACATATGAGTTTCACATCTGATTGGAATAGATTTTTTATATGGCCAAGTTATATATAAATTCTTTTTGCCTATTTTAGGAAGAAATAAATCTCCCATAACTAATTTTTTTTTGCTCATGCTATTGTATGGAACTGAGATATATAAATATTCAATTTTTAAATTCGCCAACTTATTTATGATATCTTCAAAGTCTTCAAATTTTAAATGTTCGAAAACTTGGAAAGATAGAAATCCATTATACTTTTTAGTCGGCATCCAATCTAATATATTACATAGTATATCAGGGTCCTTCTCCTCATCAATATCTATAGTTTCAATTTTATATCCTTTTGATTTTAAATAATTAGAACAAAATCCACTGCCCACTCCTAGTTCTAACAGATTATGATCCTTCTTAATATAGGGTTCCATAATTTTTTGCTGCATCCAATAAAGCTCCCATCTTATTTTAGGTTCTAACTTATAAATCCAATCAGCATGGTACGATGGTGTTCTTTCCATTTTAAAAATTTTATATAATAATAATTCTTAATAAATAATATAATGAATATATCAAGGTGATTTTAAATAAAATAGGGATAAATATTTTCAAATTATTTAATCCAATCGCTCTAAATATTAAAACATTAGTAATTAGATAACCAATTAGATTTCCTATCGCAAACAGGAAAACTGAAATCAATAAATTGTTAAAAAATACACCTATTGATATTCCAAGTATCCTAAAGAATGCTATTATAATATTTATTAATAATCCATATTCCTCTTTCTTGACAACTCTAAAAACTCTAGAAAATGGACTTGAAATAATTCTAAAAACATAATATATCGATAAGATTCTTGCAAATTCACCAGCAACTTTCCATTCACTTCCGAAGATAAAAGCAAATAATATATCACCAAAACCAAAGATAAACCCAAACGCTAAAGCTCCGAGGATTAACATCTTATTATAGGAGCTAATTGTAAAAGATATTAACGCTTCTTTGTTATGTAAATACAATTCATTAGCTCTCTGAAAATACACTGGAGCTATACTATTGCCAATAACATTATAGGGAATTGCTAACATTTGATTAGCAAACCCGAAAGCCCCAACTGCTCCTAACCCAAAAAAACTAGTTAAAATATATAAAGGGAGGTCTGAAGTAAATCTATTAAAAAAATTACCTGTTAAAACAAAAAGTGGATACTTTTTATATTCTACAAGAGCGCTACGAACTTCATGAGATTTGATATCCTGAATATTTCTCCAGTCACTTCCGAAATTTTTGAACCCTAAAATGAAGGTTGTTAAAATTTTCCCACAAATATCTGCTAATATTAATCCTGAGAAAGATCCACCTACAAATTTTCCATAAGCTAATTGTACACTTTTATTGGATACACTTAGTGCCACATTAGAAGAAGAATTTGTTTTAAACTCTTTCCTTCTTACATTTGCATTAATAAGTATTGCACTCAAACTGGTAAATAACAATCCCAATGGAATATAATATTTAAAAGGGATTAATTTCTCACCTCCCAAAATTCCTAAAAAGTAGTCACCAAAGATATTAAGCACAAAGGTAGAAAGGAGTACACTGAAAATAGTCGCGTAAAGACAAAACTTATATAGAGCTAAAAAATCTCTTTTAAGTCTAGGAACAACAAAGGCTTGAGGATACATCCCTGTTATAGTCATTGCAATAATTCCAACGATTGATACATAAATATAATAGATGCCAAATTCATCCTTGCTATAAAGCCTTGTTACAATAGGTGTAAGTCCTATAGAAATAAAAATGTTAATAAATGCACCGAATGACATGATCAAAGAATTTCTTCTAAATGACTTGTCATCTCCAAAAAGCTTTACTATTTTTTTCTTAAAACTAATTATACAGGCACTAGAACGAAAAACAAAATAACACTAAGTTATCAGCTTAAGATAATAAGAAATGGTACTCACTAACAATATAGAATTACTCTAATTATTATAGAAATTTATAGTTATGACTTCTTTCTTATAAGATCAATAATATCTCCTACCTTTTCAAACTCCTCTATTTCACTAGTTGTAAACCTTATTTTAAAAATTTTTTCTACTTCTGTAATGAGCTGTATATGAGTAAGAGAATCCCATTCCTCTATATTATCTGCGGTATCTGCAAGATTAAGCTTAATGCTATCTCTGCCCATTACCTCACAAAATATTTTATTCAGCTTAGTTATTAAATCTGTTTTTTCCATTTTTTGACATTTATTTACTTCATTTACTAAATCTATATTATAATTAATACGTATCCATTCTAAATATTCTATAAAATTATCTATATAATCAAATGCATATTTTTGACCTTTGATATTATATATGATTTCCTTTTGCAAACGCTCACCCTTTATAAGAAAACTTTGTGGAGCAGGAGCATACTCTATAACTTCATTTACTTGATTAACTTTAAAATATTCTTCGATCGCTTTTTTTTCACCACCTCCTCCATCATTGTAGTCATCAAAAATTATAGCTCCTCCTTCAGATACCTTTGGATATAAAGGTGGAAAGCAATCCATAGTGCTCGTATACAGATCACAATCTACATGGAATAAAGAAATATTCAAATCTGCTGGAAGCTTAGGAATAGAATCCTTGAACCATCCTTTCACTATTATCAGATAATCTTGGAGACCCAATTCATTTATATAGTCTTGCAATACTATTGCATTAGACTTAAACTGGCCTTTTTTATATCCATTATCATTTTCTGCATCTGGTTCAGGTAATCCCTCAAAACTATCTAATAAATATATCTTTTTATTTATATTATTAATTTTTAGATACTCAGCCATAAGTATACCAGTACCTCCCTTATAAGATCCACATTCTACAATATCCCCACTGACATCTTTAGTCCTTTCTACTAATTCTATTAATGTCTGTAATCTAAAAGGATCTACTAATGTTAATTCTTTAATTTTCACCCAATTTTCTAATACGAATGAAAATTTAGGATCACTGAAAACCCCATCTTCTATCATCGTCTCTACATAAGTATACCTCATTAATGAGCTAAATGATTTTTTCCAAGGCGTTTCTATTATTTCGTGAAAGTTCATTTTATCTTTTTTATAGTGTAAAAACAGTTTTGTGATTCTATTTCGCTAACAATATATTTATGTTTGATAATTTCCTTGAAAACTATCTCAAATCCTAAGTTTAGAATCTGCTCTTCAAAATCTGCGTGAGAAATTTCAAAATTATATAAATGATCAAACTGAGGCATATTTGTTGCCGTTGTTAAATGTATATTTCCTCCTATTTCAAGGACCTTATGACAATTCTTCAAAAGAGCATATGGATCTTCTAAATGCTCAAGCAGTTCAATTAAATATATGTCATCAAAAATTTCGTTATCACTACCGTCAAAATAATCATTCCTAAATTCTAAATCTTTAAAATTTTGTTCCAAAAACCCATCCAATTCTAAATCGTACGCTATTATATTTTTTGATTTTTTTTGAATTAAGTTAATCTCATAACCCGGTCCACAACCAATTAGTAAGATGGAACTATCTACAGAAGAATCTATAGTGTTTATGATTGACATGATTCTCATTCGATGCGGTGATGCGATTATGCTAAATAACAATATAAGACTATACTCTGTTCGTGTTGGTATATAGTTAGGTTCTCCTAACTGTAGAGGATACCTGCAAGTTTTTAAATAAGTCTTCATGTCCTTATTATAGGACTTTATATATTTTAAGTATGCTTTAGATAAGTCTTCTGTGGTAATTTCAGAGTATAATAAATAATCATCAAGGTATTCAATTAAACTCGATTCTATTTCTTTATCAAACCAAGGGCTTTCTTTAACTCGATTATTCAGAATTGAAAAAAACCTATCAGTTTGTAGGAATTCTGTTACTTTCATTTTTTTATTTTTCTACTTTATTGTTGTTGAAAGCTCATTAAAGTCTTCTAGGCTTAATACCCATTTATTATCCAATCCTATAAATCCTAGATCTTTATAGTGATTAGCAACAATTCCGTTTTTTGTAGTCTCTAAATATTCTCCAGTAATTGTTTTTACATTTAAACTTTTAGCATTTTCCACAATTTTATTAAGTACGAATTTTTCAACTCCTCTCTTTAACACTCTACAACTCATGATCCAGGTATCCAAGAACAAAGTGTCGTTCATTCTTTCAGCAATAACCAGAGATATAATTCCATATTCTCCAAATTTATCAGAAAGCTTTACCATGAACGTTTCATGCTTATCGGATTCCATAAAATACTTCACTTCAGTTTCACTATATCTCTTAGTTCTTAAGTTAAATTGGTTAGAACGCTGTGTTAACTGTGAAATTCGCGGAATTGAAAAACTATCAAAATTTTCAACAGTTCCATTCATCTCTAAACTTTTAAGATAATCCTCGATAGACTTAAAGGCTCTTTTTGTAGAAACCCTTTTTGCTTCCTCTTGATATTTCTTAGTTCGCTGTGTATCTGTAGTTGAAAAAGATGCAGTTTCGAATAAGTTTAGACTATGAACGTAATCTAAATAATCAACTGGATCTTTAGGTAGTTCTGGCACAATCACCTGAGGTAGTTCTGATCTAACAAGATTTCTTTCGAATGGATTATCATCTAAAAACACCATAGAATCAAATCCTATATTGAGCACTTGTTGTATGTGTCTTAAATTATCTGCCTTGTTTTCCCAATTGGCTACAAATACTGAAATATCTTCTAATCTAAGCACCATATCCGGATGCTTTTCAAAAGGTTCTTTTGCTATAGATTCTGTATTCTTACTACATATACATAAAATTATGCCTCTATCTTTAAGATTTTTAGCCCAGCTCTGTAAATTGGTAAAAGCTTTTCCTATTCCCAGATTTCCTAATTGTATACCTTCTAAACCATCATCTCCTATGACGCCTCCCCATAAGGTATTGTCAAGATCTAATATGAGGCACTTTCCTAAGCTAATACCCTTTATTGCTTTAATTATATCTATATAATGTTTAGCTAACTTAGGCAGAAATTCTAGTCCAAATGCCATATCTCCCTTAATAAAAAACTTCTGATCTAAACGATCAGCATATCCGTAAATAGATTGTAATTTTTCTACATCTAGCATCCACAAGTTAGGTCTGCCTTGAACAAGTTTTTTTAGTTCTACATTAATACTACTCAATTGGAAATCAAATGAACTTTCTACTTTAGAACTAAAGCTTCCGAATACATTATGAGGAATACTTGGAAAAGAATTTAAAATAATATTAGTCGTAGAAGGGATGTTGTCTATTAAACTACTCAAATCCTCGATATAGGTTTTAGTATAGCCTGCTCTTTCTGCAACAGATATTTTACTAAACTTATCTTTCAGTTTCTCAGTAGATTTTAAAATTATAGTTAATTCACTATTTGTGTTATGAAAGTCAGAAGAACCATTTAATATCTCTTGATCTATTTGATTATAGTCGGCTTCATAAATATCTAAATTAATTTTATTAAACTTCCCGTAACCTGACAGAGCAGTGACCAGTAATTGGGTAGAACAATCTCCAAGAATACTTAGGTTAATATTATGTGTAGTTTCTCCTTCACTTTTATTAATTTTCTTTAGCTCATTAAAAGAAAAAAACCTTAATTTGGAATCATTACTAATCTTCATAAATTATTCCTCTGATTAATTTTCTAAAAGTTACAAGTATAGCGACAACAAATGCTCCAAATATAAAACCCTTAATAAAATTCGATACAAAAGAAGGTTTTGATGGGATTATAGGTCTCCTCGGATAATCGATAACCTGTACAACAGGGGTTTTATTTCTCAATGCAAAATCTGTGGCTTCCATTTGCTTAACAGCTTCTGCGTACATTACATTCATTATAGATACTTGCCTTTCTAGTCTTAGCTGCTTTAAATATCCTTTTACAGTTACCAGGTTCCTGTTGCTATCTTTGAAATCGGCCAATGAATATTCTGACACCTTTAATTCACTCAGAATAGAATCCTTTTTAAATTTTATGATGTTATAAGTCTTCATTTGCTTTTCTACAGATTTCTCAATAAAAAACTTACTTAATTGAATATAAATATTATTTAAAATTCCTAAGGTTATCATTTCTCTTTCGCTTTCCATCTGCAAGGTCATGATTCCTGTCTCTTGATCCATACTCGATGTCAATATCTGGGGAAGACCTGAAGAACTGCCGTTCACCTTTTCATATAACAGTCTCAAATACAAGTTTTCATTCACATTAAACTTATCGACATTAGCGTTAGAAAATCTGAAATCAGGATTTTTTAATAATCTTTTTGGCCACGACTGCTTATACAGAAACCCAAAACTTGTATACCCTTTCACTAATGTTTCAATACTGTATTGATCTAAAAAATGATTCGCTAGAAAATCGTTCTTCCCTTCGATAGTAATCGTGTCAAATAAAGTATTATGTATTATTTTTTTTGATTCAAATAATTGTAAAATTCTCCCTAAGTTATCTTTCTTTTTAGACCCAAATAGTCCGCTCAATAGATTTAAACCTTCGACAGACTCTCCTGATTTCTCGTCCATCATAAAGGTAAGTTTTTCCCTATAAATTTTTGGCGACACGTAAGCCGAGTATGACATATACGCTCCTACAAGAAGGCCTAATAATATCATCCAGAAATATTTACTTCTAATTTCTCTTAGATATTCTCCAATCTTGAGCAATATATCCCTTAAGGAGATATATTCATTCGATTCATGACCTAGTCTGTCCATAAGGGAATTTTATATTTTCTTGAAAGGGTGAATAGAAATTGATTTCTTAGCAAAAGGATGATAATCTCCTTTTAGGCCAATTGGTTCTTGATGTCTAATTTCGTGAACAATCTCAATTGCAGATTTCGCATCTGATATTCTATAACCGTTTCCTGAAAGAATATCATTATAAGATTTAGTGTGTAATTCTGTAAAACCTTTAGAAAACTCTATTTCTTCACCATCCAGTGTTAGTGATCTATATGTTCTTTGACCTCTACTTTTAATATCATCAGGCAGTGTATCATAATTGATACTGAGAAACCATCTTACTCTGGCTTTATCAAATTCCAGATATCCAGCTGCTCGATCATGCGTGTGCACATGAACGATATTCGATTTTACGCTTCCAAATATCCATGACAGCATATCATAAAAGTGAACACCTATATTAGTGGCTATCCCCCCTGATTTCTCATTATTACCTTTCCAACTTGTGAAATACCAATTGCCTCTTGAAGTTTGGTAGGTTAAATCAAAGTCATACACCTTATCAGCAGGACCGTTTTCTACTTTCTTTTTTAAAGCTAATACACTATCATGTAATCTTAACTGCAGGATATTAAATATGTTCTTACCAGAATCTGACTCTAATTCTTCAAGAGCATCTATGTTCCATGGGTTAAGGACAATAGGTTTTTCACAAATAACATCTGCTCCATGTCTCAACCCAAATCTAATATGTGAATCATGTAAATAGTTAGGACTACAGATACTGACAAAGTCAATTTTTTCATCTTGCCGCTTTAGCTTTTCTAGATGCCTGTCAAATCTTTCAAATTCTGTAAAAAAAGCAGCTTCTGGGAAATAACTATCAATTATTCCAACTGAATCATTAGGATCCAGAGCTGCGACTAGCTTATTTCCAGTATCCTTTATCGCTTTCATATGTCGAGGGGCGATATATCCAGCTGCTCCTATTAACGCAAATTTTTTCATTAACTATTAATTTCTGATTTAATTAATTTTACAATTTTATCAGCTGAGAATGAATCTCCATATAAATCAGAATCCCAATATTCAATCTCTTTCTTTATCGATAAATTTAGATTAGATAAGTCTTCAAAAAATAGTTCATTAGCACAACCATTTAATGTCTCTAACCATTCTGTCTCTGATCTTAATGTTATACACTTCTTTTTTAACCAATAAGCCTCTTTTTGCATTCCTCCACTATCTGTTATTAATCCTGAGCTATTTAATAATAAGTTTAAATTTTCGAAGTATGGTTGAGGGTCTATCAATCTTATCATAGACTGATCTATTCTTATATTAAACTCTTTAATTTTGATTCTTGTCCTTGGGTGAATGGAAAAGACTATTCTCCTATCAAGAGCTTGTAATGACTTTAAAATGTATTCTAATCGTTCTTTATCATCCACATTATATGGTCTATGCAAAGTGACATAATAATATGGATCGTCTACTTTTAGCAATTTTAGAATTTTTCTTTTGCTCATTATACGAATCATATCCTTCATCACATCTCCTACAACATGAATTTTATCTCTTATACCTTCATCGTTCAAATTTTTAACTGCCTTTATGCTTGGAACTAAGAGTAAACTTGATATGTGATCCGTTAGAACTCGATTTATTTCCTCAGGCATATTTCTATTATAGGATCTTAATCCAGCTTCAATATGAAAGATTGGAATATGAATTTTACTTGCTGCTAGAGCACCTGCCAAAGTAGAGTTTGTATCTCCATATACTATAACACCTTGAGGTTTTTCAGCCTCAAGAATGTTTCCTATCTCTATCAACATTTTTCCAGTTTGAAGCGAATGGCTACCTCCTCCAAGAGAAAGCATATATGTTGGCTTCTTCATTCCAAACTGAGTAAAAAAGACGCTACTCATATTTTCGTCATAATGCTGACCTGTATGTATTGTAATAATTTCAAAATTACCTTCAGCGGCTAACTCCACAGGATAGTGTTTAATAAACTGTGGTCTAGCACCTATGATTGCTATAATTTTGTTCATATTACTTGACTGTTTCTTACAACTAATTCATTTTCCAATTTATAATGTATTTTACTTTCTGGACATGTTGCAAATCCATTATTATCAAAGTTTAATCTTTCCCCAAATTCACTCATCCAACCTATCCGTCTTCCAGGATTCCCTACGATCAATTCATAGGGCAGTACTTCTTTAGTAACTACTGCTCCGGCCCCAATAAAGGCAAACTCTCCAATATCATTTCCGCAAACTATAGTAGAATTAGCACCTATGGATACTCCTTTTTTCACTATCGTTTTTAGGTATTGGTTTCGTCTATTAACCGCACTTCTCGGATTTATAACATTTGTAAAAACCATCGAAGGACCTAAAAATACATCATCCTCACATATAACTCCTGTATAAATAGATACGTTATTCTGAACTTTTACATTATTCCCTAGAACTACATCGGGAGAGACCACTACGTTCTGTCCTATATTGCAGTTATTTCCTATTGTACACTTTGGCATAATATGAGAAAAATGCCAAATCTTAGTTCCACTTCCTATTGTACAGCCTTCATCAATGACAGCGGTTTCATGGGCAAAAAAATTCTTTTCCATTAAGCTATTTCAAATTTTCTAAAACTGGATAATTCAAACCTGATTTTAAAATCATAATTAATTAAAAAATTCAAATACCGATTCTATTATAAAATCTTGTACCTCAGGTTTCATTTCAGTGTGGATAGGTAAAGAAATAACTTCTTTACAAAGTTGTTCGGTTACAGGTAATTGCTTCACATCAGAGAGCGGTTCAAAAGCTTCTTGCTTATAAAGAGGGATAGGATAATAAACCATCGAAGGAATACCTTTCTCTTTTAGATATTTTTGCAATTCGTCTCTTTTTCCATTTGTTACCTTCAGCGTATATTGATGAAAAACATGGGTAGATTTGTTTAGTCTAAATGGAATATCTAATGCTGTTAGTTTGTCAAAAGCAAGATCATATTTCACTGCTACCGCATTTCTTCTTTCACAATACTGATCTAGATATTTTAATTTCACATTCAAAACTGCTGCTTGAATCGCATCCAATCTTGAATTACATCCTATAACTGAGTGATGGTATTTTTTCTTTTGTCCATGATTAGCAATCATTTTTATTGAAGTTGCTAAATCCTCATCATTACAAAAAATAGCTCCACCATCGCCATAACATCCTAAATTCTTAGAAGGGAAAAAAGATGTTGTACCGATATCTCCCATGGTACCTGTTTTCATTTTTCTTCCATCAGAGAACGTATAGGTAGATCCAATTGCTTGGGCATTATCCTCTATTAAATAAATATTTTTTTCTTTGGCAAAATCTAAAATTGGTTCCATGTCTGTACTTTGACCAAAAAGATGAACAGCGATAACTACTTTCGTCTTATTTGTTACGGCTTTCTTTATAAGATCTACATTGATATTAAAAGAATCAGGTTCTACGTCTATCATAACTGGTTTCAGACCGAGTAAACCTATCACTTCTGCTGTAGCAACGTAAGTAAACGAAGGCACAATTACTTCATCACCTGCCTTAAGATTAAGCGCCATTAAAGCTATTTGTAATGCGTCTGTGCCATTAGCACATGGAATGGTGTACTCTATTCCAAGGTAGGTAGAGAGCGCATTCTTAAAGTTATCCACCTTAGGTCCACCTATGTACCATGCCGAATCCAAAACCTCTTGTATTTCTGCGTCTATCTCACTCTTAATATTTGCATATTGAGTTATTAGATCTACCATCTGTATCTTCCCGATTTCTGGTTTTTTAAGTTTAGAGTTTGTCATCTAGTATATTTTCTACTCTAAAATCAATTGTTTTTCACAAGATTTAGAATATATTTTCCGTAATCACTTTTTTCAATTTCTTTTCCCAAAACCTCCAATTGAGCATTGGATATGAAACCTTTTCTATAGGCTATTTCTTCAATACAACTAATCTTAAAACCTTGTCTTTTCTCTATTACTCTAACGAACTCTGATGCGTCATGTAGGGAATCAAAAGTGCCTGTGTCTAACCATGCTGTTCCTCGATCAAAAACCTTGACAGATAGATTATCCTTCTTAAGAAAATGCCTATTAATATCTGTGATTTCGTATTCGCCTCTTGTTGATGGTTTAAGGTTCTCTGCTATTTCCACAACTGAATTATCGTAAAAATACAGTCCTGGTACTGCATAATTTGATTTGGGTGTAGAAGGTTTTTCTTCTATGGATACCGCTTTAAGATTATCATCAAATTCTACAACTCCATATCTTTCTGGATCAGACACTCTATAGGCAAAAACTAGTCCTCCATTAATGTCAATGCAAGATTCTAATAGTTTTGTCATGCCTGACGCATAGAAAATATTATCTCCTAAAATAAGTGCAACTTTTTCATTACCTATAAATTCTTTTCCTAATACAAAAGCTTGAGCTAAGCCGTTAGGCACGCTTTGCACTACATAGCTAAACTTACACCCATATTTGGATCCATCTCCAAGTAATCTCCTAAACTGATCTTGATCGTGAGGCGTTGTGATAATAAGAATATCATTTATGCCTGCCAGCATTAGCATCGACAGAGGATAATATATCATGGGCTTATCATAGATTGGCATTAACTGCTTTGATATTCCTTTAGTAATTGGATATAACCTCGTCCCTGATCCGCCTGCTAAAATTATGCCTTTCATATTACTTCTCTAATTTATTGACTTGTACCAATCAGAAGAATTATTCAATCCCTCTTCAATTTTAATCTTAGGATCATATTTAAGTTTTGCTTGTACTTTAGAAATATCTGCAAGACTATGTGGAATATCTCCTTCCCTATTTTCACCGTACTTTGCATTACTTGTAGAGTTGGTAATTTCTTTTATATAACTCCATAAAGCGTTGAGATCATTGCGTTCTCCACACGCTACATTATAAACTTCGTTAAGGCCAGTTTTGTCTTCAGTCGTTAGAGCTAGTATATTTGCTTGTACCACATTAGATACATAGGTAAAATCCCTACTGTATGATCCATCTCCATTAATTGTAGGGTCAGAACCTTGAATCGCATGTTTGAAAAACAAAGGTATGACAGCAGCATATGCCCCTTCAGGATCTTGTTTAGGACCAAAAACATTAAAGTATCTAAAACCTATAAAATCAATATTATATAAATCTTTAAAAACTCGAGCATAAAGCTCCATCACATATTTCGTTACAGCATATGGAGAAAGAGGATTGCCGATATCATCTTCTTTCTTTGGTAAAGTCTCGTTATCTCCATAAGTAGAAGAAGATGCTGCATATATTATTCTGTCAATATTTTTCTCTCTAGCTGCATTATATATATTTAGTGTTCCAGTTATATTTACATCGTTCGTAGTAAGTGGATCTTTAATCGATCTAGGTACAGACCCTAATGCTGCTTGGTGAGAAATCCTATCGATGTTTTCACATGCTTTTAGGCAATCTTGATAATTTCTAATGTCACCTTTGTAAAAATTGAATTTTGGGTGATCGAAAAATTCTTTTATATTTTTTTCAAACCCAGTAGCTAGATTATCTAAAACCCTAACATAAGTAAAACGTTCATCTTGCAATAGTGATTTAACTAAATTGCTTCCTATAAAACCAGCACCACCTGTTACTAAAACTTTCATATCTATGATTGTGTATTATACATTTTAGTATAGTAGTTTTGATACTCGCCACTTGTAACTCTTGTAAGCCATTTTTCGTTATCTAAATACCAATCTATCGTCTTACTTAGTCCTTCTTCAAATTGTAATGAAGGCTTCCACCCTAGTTCATTATCTATCTTAGTCGCATCGATTGCATATCTCATATCATGTCCTGCTCTATCCGTAACGTAGGAAATTAATTTTTCTGACGATCCTACCTCTCTGTCTAACTTATGATCCATCTGCTTACATAACTCTTTTATTAAGTCTATATTTCTCCACTCGTTATGTCCACCTATATTATAAGTCTCTCCTATTTTTCCTTCATTAAAAATAACGTCAATTGCCTTTGCATGATCCTCTACATACAACCAATCTCTAACATTTATTCCTTGACCATATACAGGCAAAGCTTTATTGTTGATTATGTTATTAATGAATAATGGAATTAGTTTCTCTGGGAATTGATTAGGTCCATAATTGTTAGAACAGTTAGACAGCACCACTGGTAAATTATATGTGTGATAAAAAGCTCTAACCATGTGATCAGAACTTGCCTTACTTGCTGAATAGGGGCTCCTAGGATCGTAGGCAGTATCTTCATAGAAAAAGCCTTCTTTCCCCAGCGACCCATATACCTCATCTGTACTTACATGATAAAATAATTTATCTTCCAGTTCCTTCCCCCAAGATTCTCTCGCTACCTGTAAAAGCGATGCAGTACCCATAATGTTGACTCTTATAAAATGCAATGGGTCGGTTATCGACCTATCTACATGTGACTCTGCTGCTAAATGAATAACTGATGTAATTTTATGCTCAGAAAATACTTTCTTAAGCGAGGACATATCTGTAATATCTCCTTTTACAAATGAGTAGTTAGAGTTAGATTCAATATCTTCTATATTCTCTAAATTACCAGCATAGGTGAGTGCATCAAAATTAATTATCTTTCTCTCAGGATATTTATTGACAAATAATCTTACTAGATGCGAACCAATAAATCCTGCTCCTCCCGTTATAAGAATGTTCTTATTTTGATCTTTGTTTGACATAAATATTATTATCTAATCATACCAGCGGCAACTGTATTATTAGATCCTTCATCGACCAAAATAATACTACCAGTGCTCCTGTTGTTTCTGTAAGCGTCAAAAAATAATGGTTTCATAGTTCTTATAACTACTCTTGCAATATCATTACTTTTTATTTCCTTATTTTCTACCTCCCTATGCAAGGAGTTTATATTTAATTTATATCTAATCTCTGTAATCATACACCTCGTATCTTGAGTGGTATGTTTAAGGAGATATTTTCCCTTTTCTTTAAGCGGTTTAGAATGATCAAACCAGCACAGCATTATTTCAATATCCTGAGAAACTTGAGGTTTATTATTCGTTCTTACTAGCATATCACCTCGACTAATATCTATATCATCTTCCAATAACATGGTCACTGACTGAGGCGGATATGCTTCTTCTAACTCTCCATCAAATGTATCTATTTTTTTAATTTTGGACTTAAAACCACTGGGCAATACCATGACTTCATCTCCCTTCTTAAAAACTCCACCTACAATTCTACCTGCGTAACCTCTGTAATCGTGAAACTCATCACTGTAAGGTCTAATTACATGCTGAACAGGAAATCTACAATCGATAAAGTTATGATCACTGGAAATATGCACATTCTCTAAATAATACATCAGCGTAGTTCCGTCATACCACGGCATCTTATCACTTCTATCTACAACGTTATCTCCCTTCAATGCAGAAATAGGAATAAAGCTTATATCCTTAACATCTAACTTAGTAGCAAATGCCTCGAACTCATCATGAATTTTATTATAGGCTTCCTCGCTGTAATCAACGAGATCCATTTTATTAATACAAACAACAACATGCGGAATTTGTAGCAAGGAAGCGATAATAGCGTGTCTCTTCGTCTGCTCACTTACTCCGTTCCTAGCATCTATTAGTAATAAAGCTACATTAGCCGTAGAAGCACCTGTAACCATGTTTCTTGTATACTGAATATGGCCTGGAGTATCTGCAATAATAAATTTTCGCTTGGGTGTAGAGAAGTATCTGTATGCGACATCGATCGTTATTCCTTGTTCTCGCTCAGCTTTCAAACCATCTGTCAATAAGGCTAGATTAACGCCTTCTTCACCTCGTTTTTCACTTATTTTTTCTATCTGTTCATATTGGTCTTGAAAAATAGATTTACTATCATATAGCAGTCTTCCAATAAGCGTGGATTTTCCATCATCTACAGAACCTGCTGTTGTGAAGCGGAGAAGTTCGGTGGAGGATTTAAGATCGGTGTCGGGTGTTGGGTGTTGGGAGTTTGTCATTGGCTTATTTTATATCTAGGGATAAAATTGTTAAGATGTTAATTTGGTGATTTGTTAAGGGGTCTTTTTTTTCTAACCGGTAGCTTTTTGATTTAGCAAACTTAAATTAGAGTGATAAATTTTTAATCTGATTATTTATTAAGGGAAATTTTCAGAGCATTTAATTTGTTACCTATCTCATTTATCTTTTTTCTAAAATCAGTTAATGATTCATTTGTGATAAATTCCAGTTCATTTACAATAATTAAAATATTTAAAACTTCCATTAAACTACCAAATGCTATCTCTAAAAATCGAGTTTTATCTTTTATTGAATTCCGAGAATTCCCCTCTGCTAAATTATTCGTAATTGAGAAACTAGCTCTTCTTATTTGAGATATAATTCCATATTGTTCATTTCTTGGAAAGGTGTTGGAAATTCTATAAATCTCTTTTGTAAGTTCTTTTGATAATTGCCAAACTTCTAATTTTTCAAAACTATATTTCCTTATTTCTTCCAAATTATCAACTTAACGAATCAACAAATAATCAATCCTAAAAATATCCTTGCTTCTTCCTATCCTCCATAGCCGTCTCGCTACGCTTATCATCAGAACGTCCTCCTCTTTCTGTCATCCTTGTAGTTGCTACATCTTCTATAATTCCTTCTACCGTATTAGCGTCAGATTCCCAGACACCTGTGCACGTCATGTCTCCTATTGTTCTACATCTAACAGTTGCTTCAAAAACTTTTTCTCCTGGTTTCTTAGGTATATAATCACAGTCTGCTAACAAAACTCCGTCTCTTTCTAATACATTTCTCTTGTGGGCAAAATACAAATTTGGTAACGGAACTTCTTCCATGGCTAAGTATTGCCACACATCCAGTTCAGTCCAATTAGATATAGGAAACACTCTGAAATGTTCTCCAATATGTTTTCTTCCGTTGAATAAATTCCATAATTCAGGCCTCTGGTTTTTAGGATCCCACTGTCCGAACTCATCTCTATGTGAAAAGAATCTTTCCTTTGCTCTAGCTTTCTCTTCATCTCTTCGCCCTCCTCCCATTGCTGCATCATACTTTCCTTTTTCTAGCTCATCTAACAGTGTAAAAATTTGTAAACCATTCCTACTTGCGCTCGTTCCTTTTTCCTCTGTTACATGCCCCTTTTCAATAGCATCTTGCACATAACCTACTTTAAGTTTTAGTCCATATTTTTCTACTAAGTCATCTCTAAATTTTAAGGTTTCTGGAAAGTTATGCCCAGTATCCACGTGCAGTAATGGAAAGGGCACTTTTGCAGGATGAAAAGCTTTTACTGCTAGATAGGTCATCAGAATACTATCTTTCCCTCCTGAGAACAAAATTACAGGATTTTCAAATTGGGCAGCTACCTCTCTTAGAATAAAAATAGATTCTGACTCTAATTCTCTTAAATGGTCAATGTGATAATTCACTATATTTTCTTTTTCTGAATTAAATTAATTACTGCGTTGTAGACAACTTCTACAGATTCTTTTATTGTTTGGTCTTCTGTTCTTATTTCTAGAAACGGGTTTATGGGATGTTCAAAAGGTGCATCTATTCCTGTAAAGTTTTTTATCTCCCCTTTCCTCGCTTTTTTGTACAGACCTTTGACATCTCTAGCTTCACAAACATCTAGTGGAGTATTTACAAATATTTCTAGAAAATTATCTTCGCCTATGATACTTTTTGCCTTTTCTCGAATATCTATTGTAGGGCTAACAAAACTATTAATACAGATAATTCCTGAATGGCAAAATAACTTAGATACTTCGGCTATCCTTCTTATGTTTTCTTCTCGATCTTCTTGTGTGAAACTTAAGTTATTATTTATTCCTGTTCTCACATTATCGCCATCTAGAAGTTGAGTAAAGAATCCATCTTTGTAGAGCATTCTTTCTATTGCTATGGCTATCGTACTCTTCCCAGAACCAGATAGTCCTGTAAACCAAATCACCTTCGAACGTTGGTTTAGAAAGTTCTCTTTCTCATCCTTTGTTAATACGCTATCAAATATTGGATGAATATTATCCATTAAGTTTATTTAATTATTTTTCTGACAACACCTCTAGGTACTTGCTGCCATGCTCTTTCGTGTCCATAATATAACAACAGTTTTATAAAAAATTCTATTGCTCCAATTTCAAGAGCTAAACTTACATCTCCAGTTTTAAAATATGCAATAGCAATTATTGTCCCAGTAGCAATAACTCTCCAACTTAGTCCCTTCAGAATACTTCTTAGTCTAGATTCTTTTACTATTTCAGTCATTTTTTCTTGGTCTCCCTATACTATAATATTCAAATCCAAGTGCATTGACCTCTTCCGCATCATATAAATTCCGTCCATCAAAAATTACTGGATCCTTCAGTTCCATTTTTAATTTTCCGAAATTAGGTGTTCTAAACACGCTCCACTCTGTGCAGATAACAAGACAATCAGCATTATGTATGATATCATACTGAGAAGACCCATAAGAAATTTTATCTCCTAAGACTTCCTTTACATTCTCCATAGCCTCTGGATCAAAAGCCTCTATGGCTGCACCTTTATCTAATAATCTATTAATAATATAAAGTGCTGGTGCTTCTCGAATGTCATCCGTATTTGGCTTAAATGCCAATCCCCAGATTGCAATTTTTTTCCCTTTTACATCTCCGTAGTAATCTATTATTTTTTCAGCGAGAACTAATTTCTGTTTATCATTAACATCCATTACAGATTTCAAAATGCTGAAATTATAGCCATTTGCGTCAGCTGTTTTATCTAAGGCTTGTACATCTTTAGGAAAACAAGATCCTCCGTAACCTATTCCTGGAAATAAGAACCGCTTACCTATCCTGGTATCACTTCCTATGCCTCGTCTCACCATATCTACATTAGCTCCTACTTTATCACAAAGATTAGCTACCTCATTCATAAACGTAATCTTCGTTGCAAGAAACGAGTTTGCCGCATACTTGGTCATCTCTGCTGATCGCTCATCCATTACTATAATCGGATTACCCTGCCTTACAAAAGGTTTATACAATTTCATCATCACGGCTTTTGCCTTATCAGAACGTGTCCCAATGACAACTCTATCAGGTTTCATAAAATCATTTACTGCGACGCCTTCTCTCAAAAATTCTGGATTAGAAACAACATCAAATAATGAAGCATCTAAATTTTTTGCTAGTGCGGCTTCAACTTTTTCTGACGTACCTACGGGCACCGTACTTTTATCGACTATTACTTTATAGTCCTCAATCATAGTACTGAGGTCATCTGCAACACCTAATATATATTTTAAATCCGCAGAACCATCCTCTCCCGGAGGTGTAGGTAGAGCTAAAAATATAATCTCAGATCCTTCAATCCCATCACTTAGAGAAGTTGTAAAATGTAATCTTCCCTGCTTGACATTTCTGTCAAATAATAAATTAAGACCTGGTTCAAATATTGGAATTTCTCCATTATTTAGCTTTTCTATTTTCTTTTGATCTATGTCAATACATGTTACTTCGTTTCCCGTTTCAGCAAAACATGTACCTGTAACCAATCCGACATAACCCGTGCCTACAACTGCTATCTTCATTAGGAATTCTTCAATTTATTTTTGAAATATTCGTAAGTTATTTTAAGTCCATCTTGGCGATTAACTTTAGGTTGCCAATTTAGAATTTCATTTGCTTTATCGATTTGTGGTCTTCTCACTTTGGGATCATCCTTAGGTAATCCTTGGTAACTCAATGTTGAAGTCGTCGTATCTACAATATCGAGCACCTCTTCTGCAACTTCCTTAATAGATATTTCGTCAGGGTTTCCAATATTGACAGGGAGATGATAATCACTCATTAGTAATTTATATATACCATCAACTAAGTCATCAACATAACAAAATGATCTTGTCTGTGATCCGTCGCCAAAAATTGTGATGTCTTTATTTAGAATTGCTTGAGAAAAAAATGCAGGTAAGGCACGACCATCATTTACTCGCATTCTAGGACCATAGGTATTGAAAATCCTTATGATTCTAGTTTCCAAGCCATGGTAGGTATGATAAGCCATCGTCATAGCCTCTTGGAATCTCTTGGCCTCGTCATACACTCCTCTAGGTCCGATAGGATTTACATTGCCCCAATATTCTTCTGGTTGAGGGTTGACTAGTGGATCTCCATATACTTCAGAAGTAGATGCTACCAATATTCTAGCGTTCTTTGCCTTAGCTAAACCTAATAAATTATGCGTGCCTAAAGACCCAACTTTCAATGTCTGAATAGGCATCTTTAAATAATCTATAGGACTGGCAGGTGAAGCGAAATGCAAAATATAATTAAGCTCCCCTGGAACATGAACAAACTTACTTACATCGTGATGATAAAAACTAAAAGCTTTCTTCTCGAAGAGATGCTCTATGTTTGCCATATCACCAGTAATCAAATTATCCATGGCTATAACTTCATAGCCCTCAGCCATAAATTTGTCACATAGATGAGACCCTAGAAATCCAGCTCCTCCTGTTATTAATAAACGTTTCAATAGATATGATTTTGATAGGCTTCGCCTACAATAAGTCGCAGCAACTTAGTTCCTAAAAAAAGTATAGCAGCAAGTAAATTCCTATACTGCTAATTTATTTAATGATCTTAAATAGATCGGATTTATATTGACCTTAAGACTGAATCCTATACTGTCTAATTCAATCAAAAAATTATTGTTAGTTTCTTTACTCAAAAGTAAACCCCTCAGACCTGTTAAGTTTCCTGAAATTACCTCTACCCAACTTCCTTCCTCTAGCTCCGTCGATAATTCTATGTTATTACTTTCTCCTACAATCCTCTTCAATAAGTCAATTTCATGCTCTGGAATCGATTCCAAATCTTTACTTACTTTAAGGAAGTTGTATACATGTTCTAGTTCTAAAACATTTACATAATCTTGTTTTCTAATCTTTACAAATACATAACAACTAAATAAGGGTTTATGATAGGTCTTTATCTTTCTAACATATCGTTTAGTAGAGGATATTATTGGTACATACGCTTCTATTCCTTTCAGTAGTAATGTTTCCATTACTTTTTTTTCACACTTGTATTTTGTGTAAACAGCAAACCATTTGGCTTCTATATCTGAAAGATGATTTATCATTATAATCTAAAATAATTCTACATTCTCCAGTAGACGAGATCGTCATCTGTTTCTGGGTATGAATAAATACCTTTAAGGTCAAATAATATAGGTTGTTCAGTCATCATATTCTTAAAGTCCGCATGCGATAGACTTTTATATTGATCATGATTTACCGCTACAATGATGGCATCGTACTTACCCTCTGATGATGAACTAAGATCGATATCATATTCATGTTTCACTTCCTCTTGAGATGCAAAAGGGTCTATAACGTCTGTGGGTATACCGTACTGTTTTATTGCCTTTACTAAATCTGCCACTTTAGAATTTCTTATATCTGATACATTTTCTTTGAATGTTATTCCTTTTACCAGTACTCTCGATTGAGATGGATTTTTCTTGGCAAGAACCAATTTTTCTAATAGATTTTGAGCAATTCTTGCTGGCATACTATCATTTATATTTCTACCGCTCAAAATTACCTCGGGAGAGTACCCTAATTTTTGTGCCTTATAGGTCAAATAGTAAGGATCTACGCCTATACAATGCCCCCCGACAAGACCTGGGAAGAATTTAAGGAAATTCCACTTAGTTCCAGCGGCTTCAAGTACCTCTTTCGTATCTATATCCATCATATCAAAAATGACAGATAATTCATTCATTAAAGCGATATTCAAATCTCTTTGTGTATTCTCGATAACCTTAGCAGCTTCTGCTACTTTTATAGAAGCTGCTCTGTACACCCCTGCCTCTATAATCGAATCATATACATCTGCTACAACTTTAGAAGATTCTTCGTCACAGCCTGATACAACTTTTACAATCTTAGTAAGCGTATGATTCTTATCTCCTGGGTTTATTCTCTCTGGAGAATATCCTAATTTAAAATCTGTTCCCATCTTAAGCCCTGAAATAGATTCTAGAATGGGAAGACAATCCTCTTCTGTGCAACCTGGGTATACAGTAGATTCATAAACAACATAATCTCCTTTTTTTAAGATATTCGCTACTGTTTTGGATGCGCTGAGTACTGGTCTTAGGTTAGGTACTTTGTGGCTATCTACTGGAGTGGGTACGGCAACAATATGGAAATGCGCTTGTCGAAGATCTTCTGGATCTGATGTAAATAAAATATCTCGACCTTGGAAATCATTGGACTCCAATTCTTTAGAAGGATCTATTGCCTTCTTCATAAGCGCTACTCTTTCTTCATTGATATCAAAGCCTATGACACTAAAATTTTTAGCAAATTCTAAGGCTATCGGTAGACCTACATATCCTAAGCCTATCAATGATATTTTTTTCTCTTTTTTTCTTAATGCTTCTAACATTGATATTTATGTAGTTTGTTGATCATCCTTTTGCCAAAGAAGCAATGCATGATCTGTTCGTAATTGTTTTTTATAAGCCTTCCATTCCGAAGGAGAAAAAGACATATATCTAATTTTTTTACCTATCATCTTTTCAGCTTTTTCTACTAAATTCAACAGGTAGGTCTTATCTACTTTTCCTATTAGTATAATATCAATTACAGGATTATCTAATCCTTTGGCAAATTCTCCAGTTAAAAAAACTTTCTCAACATCCCCTAATCTTACCACTACATTTTCTATTATGGTATCTATCCCCACGTATTGACGTATAAGAGAATGAATACTACCATATAATGGATGGGAAGTATTTGCTGTAAAAAATTTTTTATTTCCTTCAACTGAGGTTTTTAGCATTCCTGCTTCAGTAAACCGATTGAGTTCGATTCTAATACCGTTAGATGACTCACCAAACTCTGATTCTAAGCCTCGCAGATAAGACTTAGTGCTACTATTCAAGAAGAACTTTAATAATAACTTTACTCTAGTTTTTGAAGATATAAGTGTCTCAATCATAATTGAGTAACAAAATTACTCATTCTTACGTAAATATGCAAGTATTAATCTAATCTTTGTACAAGTAATAGCAGGGTCAATACTGCTGTGACCTGACCGATGGAGTCCTGGAAAATTTGTCCCCAATCTGTTTCTCTATTTTCTTGAGGATTTATTTCGTCTAAATCATACCCAACACTTATAGTGGAACCTTTTTTTACTTCAGGATATTTATAAAAGAACAGAAATCTTTTCGTTTTGCGTAATTCACCATTTGGAAATTTTACATATATACTACTTTTATCAGCTTTTGAGTTTAATCCTCCGCAATACTTATTAATATAATGCATAGCATTCTTACCACTTTCAAAAGGTGTACTTACTTTTCCATCTGCTAAGTCTTCCGCTGTAAATATTGCACCAGCGTTTGTGGCTCCGATAATAGAAATTATCTCTAGCTTTTTAGGTATTATAATTCTATCGTTTCTTTTTAAAATTAAATTTTGATCTGAATTTCTGTTTTTCAAAGCTTGTTCTAAATCAAAAGCTATGTGGCCCGTATTTCCCGACGCCCTTATTAACTTAGCACCTTGTGCAAATCCTTCCTCTGTCAAACCGCCAGCTCTTTCTATTAAACTAGCAATTGTTTCATTCTCATTGATAATTGCATAAGTGCCAGGATACCTTATTTCTCCATTAAGAAAGACATTTTGAATTTCTTCAAATTCTGGAGCATAACGTACAACTATTTGATCATAAGGCCTAAGTTCGAAATCTGAGCCTATAACTTGATAATCTGCATCAACTTTTAGGGTCGCTGCTATTGTTTTTGTTTTATTATCATCGTCTATATTTAATCTATAAACATCTATTTTAGTCCTAGAAGCATTATACTTCAATCCTCCAGCCATTGTTAGTAGATCTTTTATGGTTATAGATTTATTAAACTCAAATTCACCCTCATTTCTTACTGCTCCATTGACCAAAATTTGTTGACTATCTAAAAAATCTAATTTAGAATAAACTACAATCTCATCACCTGCTTCTAACTCTAAATTTAAATCTGAATTCGGATTCTGAATAATTTCTCTTAAGTCAATTCTCATAGATTTTTTATGAAGCAAATTATCTTCGTCTTTCCTCCTTAAATAAGCAAAATCGGTTGCATCCTCTTTTAGCCCCCCTCCAAATATTACAGCATCAGATATCTTAAGATTTTTACTCTGGTCTATTGCAAAAGTAGATGGTTCTCTAACCTCCCCAGAAATTTTAAAATACTGGTCATCAACAAACTTTGCTCTTTCATAAATTATAATTTGGTCTTTATTTTCTAAGATCAAATTTGCAGATGAATTTCTATCCCTCAATGCCAATTCTATATTTATAGATTGGTAGCTATATGTTTTACCGTCCAAATTCAATCTTTTTATGTAAGCTAATTCAGTAAGAGCATTATCAAGTAAATTAACCCGGGACAATAATTCCGAAACTCTAGTACCGCTCTCAATTGAATAAGTTCCCGGTATATCAACAGCTCCTTCTATTTCAACAAAATTTTTGAAATCTTCCGGTATAGTATATACAGTCACAACATCTCCATTAAGCAAATTAAAGTCATCATTTAATTTCATTAATTGGTTAAAATTGACATCTAGAATGACTTCTTTGTCATTCTGGAACCTTTTTATCTGAACGTTTTGTAAGGTGGCATTTGCTTTAAATCCTCCACAATATTGAAGTAAGTCCACTAAATTTTCACTTTTTAGCAGTTCATACTTTTGCGGCCTAATAATCGCTCCTTCTATTTGCACTATCTTTTCGGCCACAGGAACATGAATAATATCATTTTCTTCTAAATAAAGATTCTGACCATAAGCTGGATTCATTAAGTATTCATAAATATCTATTGTCTTAGGAGCTTCTCCCGCTCTCAGGAATTTTATATTTCTTACACTTCCTACATCATTAGGACCTCCAGCAGCAACCAAAGCATTGAAAGCAGTGTTTATAGCAGGAATATTAAATGAACCATAATTAAATACCTCTCCTACTATATTCACATTAATTGTTCT
>ENA-ORXT01000657-ORXT01000657.1-marine-metagenome-genome-assembly--contig:-NODE-657-length-53004-cov-7.621970_pt1 | contig 53004 bp, 63 predicted proteins | sample MGYA00237868_ERZ511482 | MGnify/ENA metagenome assembly ERZ511482
TTAATGCGTCTGTTGTTGGAATTGTATTAACTAATGAAGAAAATAAGTTAGAATCTAATACGCTTACTGTTTCAGGTGAAATCTGGATTAAACATAATAAAGATTCTAATAGTAATCCTGAAATATTTTTGTCTCAATGCATTTTTGATACGGGCTCTGAAAGTTTTAATACTCAAAAAGAGATTTTTAATTTTTTAGAAAAAAACCATTATTCTATGGAATCATTTGCTGATTCATCAGGGAATATTATTGTCAGTTTTTCAATCTCAATTTTCATATTATTTCTTTTCAATTACTATCTATTCCACTAGGCTTCTCTATTTCTTTTCTGGAGGGACAAGTATCTTAGGCATTGATCTTTTTTGATTCGAGTCACCCTTGCCCCCATACATTCCTACTAGCACTATAAAAAATGTATGTATCAAAAAATTAACAACATAATTCCAGTATGGTTTTCCTTCATCAATTACAGGAATCAAGTAAGCTAAACTAGTCGTTATAGCTGCCATAAACGCCAATGTTATAGTCAGTGCTAACACATTCTCTAATTCGAATCCTTCCAATTTAATACCCTTGAAACGGCTATAAAAAGGTACAAATAAGATAAGCAGCAATACTAAAAAAAAACCAAAACTCGAGCTCAAAATCATTAAGTTTAAGCTCAATACTGAAGGTTTTCTTCTAGCAGAAATCGGCTCATTTTTAATCTTCTCATTAGACTGAGTAAGCGAGCGAGCCCAACCAGACAATACCTCCGAGTAATGTCTTTTATGGAGAATATAATTTTCCATTTCTTTTAAAGACATCTTCTTCTCAGCGTCAGTTGAGTGAACGAGCATCAACTTGTGAACATTCTCTAATTGGTTTAATTTATTATTTGTTTGAAAATTATAAGTTAGACCAGACAAAAGATCTAATAAGATTAACAAAAGAATTGAGATCGTAATAGTTCCCAACCTTGACCCAATTGTCTTGCTGGAATCAGCAAAAAAGTTCAATATATTTCCTACCGTATTATTCATACAACTTCTATCAATTTTATGATGAATAATAGATCACTACCACTCCCCCTCCTCCGCCTGCCGCGCCGGAAAACTATTTAGACTCCAGTACATTCTTATAATACTATTAACAATGTCCGCTTTTATCTTCTTGAACATCTTCCAGTTCGGACTTTCCAGGTTACTTGACTCCAGGGATCGTGGTGACCCAAAAGTCGCTCTACCATCACTACCATATTGTTGATATCGGAATTCTGATATCCAAAATTTATAGCGGCCCTCCTTGATTCTGATTTTTACTGTGGAATAAAAATGAACAGTATTACCTCCTAGCCAAAAGTTATAGTTTATCATTTCCTTCCAGCCAGTCCCGATGAGTATTCCCGCTTCCAGATCAGCGAGCTCCAGCACTTCATCGCTAGACATATAATACTCAGCAAACCAGATTCTGGCCATCTGAAAAATTTCTTTTTTTGATAATCCTGGAACTTCCACCACTCCACTATATTCTATCTCTCCGGACGAATTTCGCAGGAAGACTACATCGCTCAGTTCTGGAGTACCAAATCCCTTTAATGCCTTTTTGGGAACATCGCGTGTTTGCTGGAGAGGATCCTCCGGCATGATGAAATAGATTTCATCTTTGCCTTCTGATATATAATTTACCGGCTTTTGCTCCCCTTCTTTAATTTCAATATATCCCTTGGGTATATCCGGAATGTCCTGAGCGACAATAACAAATGCTAAGAACTGGAATAAAGTAAAAAGTACCTTTTTCATATGTTGTTTTTCCTTTTTTAATATCTATTTAAAACTACCTACAATTACACCCATCACCAACAACCCATCGGCAACAAACACTAGCCTCACAAGGAGACATATTCAATCCGGAGCAACCACAATTAGAGGTAGGTGGACAAATCGTAACACTGTTACCATTTTCTTCACAGGCAATTCCATCATTATCACGATCCAAATCCGATCTACATTCAGGATCTGCATTAAAGGCAGCCTGGGCAGATGATTGTGAAGTGTAGTCGCTACAATTTGTATCCAGGCATACACCTGAATCACCATCGCCACAACTCAAGAAAACAAAAATGATAATTGATAAAAAATAGATGGGTCTTAGATTTGTTATTAACATAATTATAAAGTTAGAATGTTATAAAAATTTATTTTTTCTTCTTAACCAACTCCTTCAGCTCATTCATATCGGCCAGCAGCTGCATATAATTCGGATGATGCAGCGGACTATCCAGGCTCTCCGTAATCCGGACCCGCACCTCCCAGACCGAAATAATCTCATCATACGGAATCAACTCAGCCTGAAATTCTTTCGCCTCCGGAATCAACCACAACCCTCCCTCGTACTTAGTGACATATTTTATATACACCCCTACCCTACTATTTACAATGTGAATCTGATTGTGACGAATCTGGGTGACATCCTCCAGCTTTCTTCCCACGACGTAGTCACCGTGGATCAGCACTGGAGCCATACTGTCTCCTTGCACACCCATCGTGATCGCTTCATAATCGACGCCAGGGATGTCAACATTTTTATTTCCGAACTTGGTTGATTCTTCTAGAGAGCTGCTGATGTGTCCGGCTTCTGCTACCGATTTTACAAGAATGTTTTTACCGTTTTTTTTCTTATTCGAAATGCTCAATTCCTCTAAATTATCGGAATCAGTGATTCTTTTACCACAAATCAGATCTAATGACACATTCAGTAATTCTGATAATTGATAAAGATGTGAAGCTGATATTTTTGCTTTTCCAGCCCTCCAGTTAGAGAAATTGTTAACGTTAAGGTCCAGATATTCAGCTGCTTGCGCTCTAGAAACTCCCCTTTTTTTCATTATTAGTAATAAATTCTCAATATGGTATTTCACAGAAATGTTGACTTTTTATTAAAAAATATCAGAATATCTTTGATTTATCAGTATTTATGATATATCTTGCGAACAAGAAAAGAACACATCGAGAACAAAATACAAAAAAGCACAATGATGGAAGACGAATTGCGTGAAAAAATCAAGGACTTAATCACTAGCTATCCAGGTGGAACCTCCCTCCTTCGGGATAAGACCAAAGACTTAAAACCGCCCGATGGTTACTCGATGCGCTACATAAATATGATCCTCAGCGGAGATCGACAGAATGATGTCATTCTGGATCTGGCCGTTGACGTTGCAGGTTTTATTATTCGTGAAAATCAGAAGAGAGTAAAAGCAGAAGAGCGGAAGCGAAAAAAACAGATCGCCAAATTGAAATCATTACAGGCCAAAAATGGAAGCAATGGATAATCCAAACGTAAAGATAGAAAAAGAAACCAGCTATTACGTTCAGGATCGCATCCGCAACGTCGGCCAGTTCTGGATCCAGAAGGATATAGGATCTGCCTCTCAGATAAAATTCAAATACCAGGATGGCGAGCTGCTGATCCTTTCAGTTTTCAGATTCACTTCCCCCTACTTTCCATTTCGTACGAAAGGAAATCGGTACCGGGAAGCAAGACCAGGAGAGGTACAGAAAATGAAAGCTGCACTGCTCAGCTATATCAAAAATAATTTTTAATCGGCTTCGGCCACTAAACTATAACAATGACAAAAGACGAATTATCTACACTCTCCGATATCTGCGAAAAAATCGCTATCGAAAATTCGAGAGTTGAAAACCTGGAAATCTGCCTAAGTGCAATCAGCAGAAGAGCCGAATCACGGCAGTACTTGACAGTAACCGTAGGAATTGGAGATGCAAATTATATGGTATCTCTACACAAGCAGCACATCAACGACGCGATAGAAAAATCACAAGATCTTTCTGTCGAGATCGCAGAAGAATTAAAACTATCTCTTAACCAGGCTCCGGCCACAAATCCACAGTAATATGTCAGATACAATCTACGGTACCGATAAAGAAAAAGTAGACGACGCGATGATGCGCATCGAAAGAATTATGCGACTGCGAGGCATCAGCGGCCATGTTGTAATTGCCTCCGGCAAAGAAAGCAAAGACCTGTTCAGGCTAGCCGACGATTCATTTATCACCCACAATAACGATGCACGATCAATGCTATTTATAGTCGAAATGAACTCAAAAAAGATCAATCCAGTTGCAGCCATGAAAACGATCGAAGAGTTTAGTAGCATTGGGGAGAAGTCCAGCAAAATTGGGTTAGCAATCGAAAAAATTATGGAAGCTTTTGCCGGGCAACTAAAGAAGAAATTCTCATAACATACTAACTCGGGAAAACTCAGAAGGGAAAATTCAACAACATTTTTTTCAACATCAAAATTTTTCAAAATGAGTATTAAGCAAAATCAGAATCAAAACATCCTGCTCGATTTAATGATCGATCTGGATCTCGCAATCAGAGGCGCTCTGTTAAAAGTCGCCAGCGATCATCGAGCCATCTATCACGACAATGGTCTAGGTATTAAGATCGACGAACTAATGAAGGAAGTTTACGCTGGTCGTATCGACATCCTCACTCTAGTGAAGAACGACAACCAGCTCAAAGAACGTGGTAATTGCGTTAGCAAACCACTTTCAGCGCGCATCGCTCAAACGCAGCTGGACGGATTACTGCAATTGTTCCGGAATAATTATGCGCCACAGATGGGGCAATTACCTAACATTTTAAAAATCGCATAATGGATTCGATCAAACGACAGCTAACCGATATCAAAGAAAGCCTGGAGGTTTTCGTAGTACACGAACTGGAAGCGATGCCCAGACAGAATATTCACCACGACATCGCATTACAGACTGCTTCACAATTATTGACTCAAATGGAGAAAATCAGCTCTTTTGAGAGACGAGTAACTGACGCAACAACATAACCAACAAGCCCCCTCCGGACTTGAGATCCGGATGGGGGCCATTTTTTAAAACATCAAATTTTAAAACAGGGAGCGACAATGCGCTCCAACATTCACCGCCAAGATATGAAAGAAAAGAATAATTCGCAAATAGATCATGCGTTCCTGGAAAGTACGAGAACCTACGCAGCGATCCTTAGTGCAACAAATTTTGCGGCCTGGAAGGTTCTAGCAATTACCACCGCGTGCTATATCTATACTTTAATTGAGTCAAATATGATTACCTATATACCTGAAGAACATATAACCGCTGCCCGGGTCCTTGCGATCTGTGCCGGCTATCTGATGGTGGACGCCGGAATCGATCAATCACTCAGCTTCTACTTCCAGGAGAAGTACAACAAAAATTTAAAGCTCAGTCCAGCCAGAAAGCTTTTTGGCAAAGGCGTCTTTCTACTGATCGTCATTCGCCTGGCCGCCAGTACGACGAGCAGCCTCTGGGCCGCTCCGGAAATATCTGCAGCCATTACCGGTAACGACAATAGCAGTTACTATAACGAGCTAATCCACGGACGGGATACCATCCAAAACAAGCAAGTATCAGAAGCCCTCGCCTACTCTATCGAAATGAACAACAGCGAACCTGAACGATTACGTAAAGCAAAAAAAGACGGAGATAAAGCCATTAAAAAAGCAATTGAACTCGGAACTTTTTGGCAAAAGAAAAGCTGGAAAGCTTCTGGATTTGGCTATATCGAATCAAAAAAAGCAGGAGCCTCAAATAATAAATATGCCGCTTCGATTCGTAAAGCCATGTCTGATAGAGAATGGGAGATTGATCGGCAAAAGCAAAAAACCAATTACGCGAATTTTGCCTACAAACAGCTTCTCTCAGATACCACACATAATAAGTTAGTAGCCTCCTGGACGGCGGCTGGATCCACCGAAATAGCAGATCATCAGCAGCGTAAAGCCCGACGGGTGAAATACTTGTACCTGGTACAGATCATCGCGGCCATCATTGGGATCCTTTGCATCCGGGCATTGGTGCAACGACGCATCGCCGCAAATGACTTCCGGACCCGAACTTCCTCCACCACTACCCTACTCCGAATCGGCGGCAGCTGGTACATTGGCTTCCTCCAGTGGCTGGAAGATACCTTTGGGATTGAAATCAAATGGGACGATATGGCCAACCAACAATCACAAGCTTCAAAGCAACTACGCGACGATGGCAAATCACTCTTTGCGACGTTTCCCGTCAATGGTGACGATGCGACGGACGATCTCCTAAATCGCGACGATACCCAAAAAGGAATCGAAAATGACGACCAAAACACGACGGACGATAATCGTCGTGACACAGGAAATGATACCAATTCAAATGGAAATGCGACGGACGATAATCGTCGCATCTGTGTGAATTGTGGGGATGAATATACGTACAAGCATGTGAAGCAGAAGTTCTGCGACGATACCTGTCGCAAAAAGAATCATGCGCAAAAAAAGAAAAAGAAGGGTCGGACGACCTAAAGAAGTGTGGTTACCTCAGCCGCTCTCTCGGAGGGACCTGGAGAGGGCGGCTAATTTTTAGACAAACAGATTACAGCATGGGAAAAACAACATTGGTAGCCAGACTACCATGAAACACTATTGTTTAATTGAAACCTTACAAAGAAAATTAATGAGTTATATTGATCCCCTGATAGTAGAAAAAATTAAAGACACTGCGGTGATGGAAGATGTCATCGCGGATTACGTACACCTTAAGAAGAGTGGGGCAAACATGATTGGTACCTGCCCTTCGTGTAATGCGAAGAAAAAATTCAACGTCAGTCCATCAAAGCAAATCTGGAAATGTTTTGTCTGCGGAGAAAGCGGTAAGGATGCCGTCGGATTTCTTACCATTGTACAAGGCTTAAAATACCCACAAGCACTCAATCGACTGGCTGAGAAATATAACATTGAAACGGCTCCAGTCAAGCAGGTAAAGACGAAGAAGAAATCCAGAAAGCAAACCTTCCGGGATTCACAACTGCGGGAATCTGGTCTTAGCATTAAGAACCTGAGGTTCTTCCTGGATGAAAAGGGTGGACAGGTGCAATACGACCGCTTCCAAAAAGGAACCCTGGATAAAGACTGGAATATTGTTCCTGGTGACGACATGATCATTCACTACCTCGGCCTGGATGGAAAACCAATCACCTACGAGCAAACCAAAAATAAAAAGCGAAGTCTCATCCGCGCCCGGTGGCAAAACCCAAACCTTCACCTGGATAAAAATGGCAATCCTAAAAAATACGAATCGCCACGAGGATCCGGATCCAGGTTGTACATTCCAAACGCAATTATTGCAGCCTACAAAGGTGGTGTTGAAATTGAAACGCTGGTGATCTGTGAAGGTGAGAAAAAAGCGGAGAAACTATGTAAGGAAGGAATCTGGGCCGTAGCAGTAATGGGCATTCACAACTTTGCATTAAATGGTGAAATGCCCTACGACTTTGAACAAATCATCAAACGCTGCGCAACCAAAAATGTAATCTTTCTCCTGGACTCGGACTGGCAAGACCTGAGCATAAAAGAAGGAAAATCTGTGGAGCAACGACCAAAGACATTCTTCAGTGCCGTTGAAAAATTTCAAAAATATTTTAAGGCTTATGCCAGGGAAGGGATGCCACTAGAGTTATTCTTAGCCTATGGTAAGAGTGAAGCATTCAAAGGTATTGACGATGTATTAGTACGTCAACTGAAGGGAAAAGAATCAGAGCTGGAGAAAGACATTAAAGATGCGATGGAGTCCAGAGAAGGTGTCGGAGTCTATGTCAATATTCATAAAATCACCCAACTCAATAGTTGGAAACTTAAAGAATTCTGGCACCTGCACAGTCGGGTTAAATTCTTTAACCACTACGAAGAGCAACTCAAAAAGCTGGTCGAATTCAAGTGGGGCAGGATCCGCTGGCGCTACAATCACGATGACGCAACATTCGAGCTGGCGCAAAAAATAATGCCGTCCGAGCAATACTGGAAGAAGGTACCAATCAAAGAAACGAAATGGGGAGAAACCATTTATCAGTATAAATTTTCCTACGTTCGGATGATTGAGTTTTTACGGAACCGAGGATATGGTTTATACGAGCACCAGAAGGATCAATTCCGATTGGTAAAGGAAGAAGGCAAAGTACTCGAAGAAACGAGCCACCAGGCCATACAGCGCTACGTAGAAGACTTTACTCGTGAGATCGATGAAATAGAAGTCCTGGAGATGATCATCCGAGGAAAGAAACAGTATCTCGGGCCTGAGAAATTATCATCGATGCATTACTTCCGTCCGAAATTTTGTGAGTCCGGGAAAGAAGAAAAATATTTATTTTTTAAAAATTGCTACTGGAAAATCACCAAAGATAAAGTCGAGCAGCGGCCACTCTCCGAACTACCACACCACGTATGGAAAGATCAGCTGATCGACTTTGAGCCTACCTACGAAGGTGAAATGACAACCTGGAAGCGTAACGATGATAAATGGAACGTGGAGGTTAGCGAGGCGGCCAAGAAATCTCAGATCGCACAATTCTATTTTGCTACTTCCAATTTTCATTGGAAAAAATCGCAGAAGCTCCACACCGATAAAGATGGAAAAAAGAAATGGATCGAACGGGATCCGGAAGAGGTCGATCCAACTAATCAGGAAGACATCGATCTCTGGAGAGACTCACTAATCAACAAAATGATTTGTGCCGGCTACGTGCTCCACGATTACCGGGACTGGGGAAATATGCGAGCCATCATCTGTGTCGACGGTCTCGAGAGTGAAGTTGGAAAGTCAGAAGGTGGAACGGGAAAAAGTATTTATGCCAAGCAATTCAAATGGTTACATCCAATGGAAGTCATCGATGGGAAGCAACGTAACCTGGAGGATAACAAGCACATCTATGAAGACGTAGATGAGCGTACACAAAGTATTCTGTTTGATGATATCAGACCCAACTTTAATTTTAAGTGGCTCTACTCGCAGATCACAACCGGCATCGTGGCCAATCCAAAAGGGACGAAGCACAATAAATATTTACCGCCAAAATTTATCCTTACAACCAACGATACGGTGATGGCATCGGATGCCTCCAGTCGTCGCCGGCAGAAGGTCATCAGCTTCTCGGATTATTACAACGAATACAGAACACCAGGATCCGAATTTGGAAAACAATTATTTCACGAATGGGAGCATCCACAGTGGAATTTATACTATAACTGGATGGCCAATTGCATCCAGCTGTATCTCCGGTACGGCCTCCAGCTGCAGTCAGGATCCGACGTCAGCCTGGAGAAACGAAAACTGCGTCAGTCGATCGGTGAGAACTTTGTCGATTGGGCGAGCTTGATGTACGCGGACAACGGGATCCTGATGAATACCAAAATTGAGAAGAAATATCTACTCGAATTATACCTGCGTGATTTCTCGGAAGATCGAAAGTGGGTATCGACCAGGACGATTAAAAAGAAGATGTCAGACTACGCAAAGTATGCTGATCTCGATTATAATTTATACGCGAAAGGTGATCGCATCAAATCAAATGGTGTCGAGTTTTTTGTACTCAGCAATAGCCGGTTTGATTATGAATCAATGCGCACTGTACTCAATGACAATGATTTTGTAGCCCTTAAAAATCCATATTAATGAACAGGTCAGACTTAAAAATTAACAACCAAAAGATCATCGCTTATTGCAAGCATGAGCATAGTATGCAAAAGCTCGTGTATGATTCCAGACTCAAGGAAGGAACGATCAGCGACTACCAGGCTAACCTAAATTACACCGTAATCCTAGAGCTCAAAGAAGTGGCCGAACTACTGGAGAAACAAAGTATCACCTGGAATGATTTCCGACAGATGCTCCAAAAGCTACCTCAGCAAACCAGGGGCACTCAGGGCAAACTTGAATTATTATAAATAAAAATTTATGACTACTCATACGATCAATACCTCTCCGGAGCATTTCAAGTCTCTACGCGATGGAAATCCATTCGACGTTCAGCGCATAATGAAGCGCTTCCATGCTGGCGATATTATCTACTACCAGGTTTATGGTGGAAGAGATCCCAACCTTGTCCTGAAGAGACAGGTGGACCGGATCATCCCTCCGGAGCAGATTGGAGAGACACACTTCCAACTCCTGATGCTCGGTGTGATAAAGGAGCCGGTCCGATTTGATAGAATATTTGTAGAGATCGCCTGGCTCTGTCTGGCCCTAATGATAATATTCGCCGTTTTTTACTGGCTGTACCAACATTCGTAGCAGTTGTTACTCCGGGCCATTGGTGGTTTCGGCTCGGAGTTTTTTTTGAAAATTTTTTAACTAAATAATAATATAATTATGTTCATAGCACTCGCAAAAAACGGACACGAAATAGAAGTACTCACCGATGCTGAGCTCAAATGGGTAAAGGATAATATTCATTTAAAGAACGCAGAATTAGCACGACGCTTTGGCGTTCCTGAGCGTCGTATGAGACATCTCATGCGACGGCATAACCTGGAGCGATATAGAGTTAGATATTGGGAAGTATCAGAGATTGAGTTCTTAAAAGAAAATTATAATCTGCTCACAGAAAATGAAATGGCTGCGAAGTTGGGTCGCACCAAAAAAGCGATTCAAAAAAAGAAAGGTAAACTTGGTTTAAAAGTCTCTACCGATCGACGTGCCGAAATAGGTCGTGCTGGTCAAAAAAAAATGGGTAGACCTTCTACCTATCGAGATGAAGGGGAAATTTGGTATCTCAAGTCAATAAATAAATGGATGACAAAGCAAAATGGTAAAATAATCCACTGGAGGAGATGGGCCTGGGAACAACTTCACGGCCCAGCTCCTCCAGGAAGAAGGATTTATTGGAAAAATAACGACAATTCAAAAGCAGATCCCGCAATGCTCCAGTTGTCAACTGCAGCTCCAAATGAACAATACACGAAAGACAGAGACTATGTAAAATCAATAATTTATCGACAGGAAGAATCAAGTAATTATTACATAGCAAATGGATATAGTATTGCTGGATGTATATTTGGATCCGTATGGATTGACGAAGGTCATTCTAGCAGCCAAAGAATGAAAAAGAGAATCGAAGAAATAAACGACCGGTGGCCACGACACTGGCAATTGAAGAAAAACACTAATTAATCTAATATCAAAATTATAATCATGAAAAAAAAATCGAAACTATCTCAATTTATCCTCTACGGACTCCAGGCTATTATTCCAACTGGCTTACTATTGTACATAGCAATTCACGGAGACTATCTGTATATCCATCGCCTGGGAGAATTTGAAGCTCGTGCCTTTATTACCTATTGGCAGTTAGTCGGGTTACTAACTATCCAGCAGGTTATCATCTGCATTTTGTTTAGCCTATCGTGGCATTCTAAAGTCGAAACGCTAGACGTATCTGATCACCTAATCAACGAAGAATAAAATGGAAAGGCTTATACCAACAACAATCGCTCGCGTGTATCATAATGACCCACACATGTCCATCAACGTAAGAGGCAAGATCAGTTTCAATCGATCCGCAAGTTCAGAGCTGGGCATCAGAGCCGGAAGTAAGGTCGCTTTAGTCCACAGACCAAATGGCGACAAAGTGGAGTTCGCCGTCATGAAAGACGACGAAGGTTTCCGACTGATGGAGTACAACAAAAATGGGCGCATCGGATTTGGAGCGCAATCGGTGGTCCAGGTAATGCGAAAATTAATGGATCTACCGCTCGATGAAACGAAAAGAAAAAGCATCCAGTTCTCCCTAAAAAAAACCAAGTGGGAAGGAAAGGAAGTATGGAAAATTGTATAATCCTTAAAATTTTAAAATGAAAATTGACGAAATAAAAGAAACTTTTAAAGACTGGATTTTTGAGAAAAATTCAGAGGTTCACTTCATCATGACTCACAGTGAAGTGAAAGAAGATATAGTAAACATTATCGTTCAACCAGATCATGTAGTCTATCTATCAGAGAGATCTCCTTTACCACCAACTATTCTATTCAGGCTGTGTGGGATATTAGCACTACCAGCGGACGGTGAAGAGACGACACCAACTACATTTCCAGCCGCTGTTATCTGGGATGACGGTGAAGATAAATTCGAATACAATATTGCAGAAGCTTACGTGGCCGGAATCCATATGGGATTAAATGGTCCGAACAGACGCAACTGCGACTTTCAAATATTTAGTACCATCGAAAAAGTAAAAGCCTGGCAGAAAGGTCGGGATATTATTAAATCATCCAAAACAAAATCTCATGCCAATCAAACCAGTCAATAACGAAGATCTAGTCGAGATCATCTCCAGGGAAAATAATATCAGCAAAGCTCAATCCAGAGAAATGATGATCTCCCTAAAGAATGCGATGGAGCGATCACTAGAAACAAATGGTAGTATCTCCATCCGAGGACTCGGAACTTTCAACGTCATCGAGCGTGCTGCCAGAACGTACCGCAACCCATCCACTGGAGCACCAGTACCAAAGCCGGCCGAAAGGGTGGTGAAGTTTCGACCATGGAAGAATATCCGGGAGGCGATTAATTAATCCGATGGAGTCCTTATAAATACGTCAGAGCGTGACACAAAAGCCTGGAAGACCAAATCTTCCAGGCTTTCTCTATTTAACCAGGTGGGAGCTAAGTCCCATATATATATTACTACTACTACTTTAAAATAGACTACTAGAAAAATAAGTAAAAGAATTGGACTTTTGGACTGATGGCATATAAACCCATGATTTACAGCGAGTTACAACAGTCCAGGCAAAGTCCACATCAGTCCAAAAGTCCATTAGTCCAAAACTTTCAAATCAGTCCACATCAGTCCAAATGCGTTTGGACTGATTTTAGACACATAACTAACTGATAACCAATCAATTAATTATTAGCAGTCCAAAAGTCCACTTTATTTGCACTTATTTCGTGCACCCTGCGTAGAATAATTTGATTGAACAAAAAGAAGAGAAAAGAGTAATACCTAAAAGGCTGAGAGCGTTACTATACTTGACAGTCAGCTTATTTTTAAGTAAATTCTTGTTAGAACTAAAATTTAAGTTTATTTGTTCTATATTCACATTCGAGGTTTAAAAGCTACCTCATTTTTGTACTAAATGCATTTAAAACAAACAAAATGGCATCTATTGAAGCTCCTGTAATCATCAATAGCTTAATTAAAAAGCATAAAATTGTTGATTCTCGCACTTTTTTAAGAATTGTAAACAATCCAAATCGGCGCAGACGAATTCGCAGAACGCGATATTTACCTGCAAAATTGGGATCAAATAACTTTGGAAAATTTTTAATTGAATATGAGTGGTCCGAATAACAGGAAGAACAAATCGAATGAAAATCGCCTCATTTTAGATCAGCAGACTATTAAAGATATAGTTGAGCAGCAAAAGCTTCAGGCTGAAGTGAATAAATCCAGAGTTGAGCTCGAAAAATTATCATTAAAAGAAAATGCTCAACTAGCTAAAATGCAAATACAATCTCAAGAAAAGATTTTGCTTGCTAAACCTACTGAAGTTAGAAAAGGAAGGTTTCAATTGATGGGATTTGTTGTTACAGTTCTCATTGTTATCATGATTTTTTCTCACTTGTGCCTAGAGGGTGGACATGAAGAATTTTTAACTTACTTTGTTCAAGGTGTTGTTTATCTTACTTCTGTAGCCTTGGCATACTTCGCAGGATCTAAGAAAAGTAAAAGGTCAACAGATAGAGATGACTCTATGATAGAAGACGCAGAAGTAATCGATGACTAAAACATTTTATTATGATAAAAAAAGCCAGGAGCATCACCTCCTGGCTTTTTTTGTTGTCCTTTCCTTATGGCCCCATCGGCCTTACATTTGTAGTCTAATAACCAACCATGTAGTACTCACCAGGCACCGGTCATCATTCCCGATGACGATTATTAATCCTATGAGACTAAAATAAATTATGTTCAGCACGCTTCTATTTATTGACATCGGAAAGATCATCGATCTCATAATAACCTATGGTGCTACACCAGTCATGATGTTTTGGATCTTCGATCTTCGGAAGGAGGTGAAATCAATCAAAAACGAATCCAGCGACAAAACCAAGGCCCATACGACTGATCTGCGAGCTCATAGTGATAGCTATGCTGGTCTACTCCAAATGGTATTTCAAAAACTCGATCAAATAAAAAATGAGCTCATTAACGCACAGCGAAAAAATCATTAAGAGGCTAGGATCCTTTTGGCAAAGAAAGGATGTACCGCTGATTTCCAGAGAAGACTTATTCGAAATAAGAAACAATGTAAAAAACTTTTTAGATCCTATCCCGCTAGGGGATGGCGTCGAGGGGTTCGTGATTCCTGTTTACCTGGATAAGACCCTGATGTTTAGAACCGTCGGCATTGCTGGTTCAATACTGGAGCTACATGCTCACAATTGCAAAGAAATCGTTCGGCTCATCGAAGGTCAAATCAAGCTCAACGAAGTTTTATATAATCCAGGCGATACCATCGTTTTCCAGCCCAACATCGCACACAAACTGGAAGGGGTTACAGACTACGATTTTTACGTGGAATTCCCCGAGTAGCTGTCCTTTCATTATCTGCATTTATGTTGCAATTTGTGGTTCACAATTATGAATTTTCATTAATGAATTTTAAATCTAAAAAGAACGCCTTATGAAAGCACAAGAAGTAAACCTTTACGGTATTGAGAATCTGAAAGCAATGCTTAAATTTTTATTCTTAGCAGTGATTGAATCACTTACTATTGATAAAAACAGTGATGGAAAAACCAGCATCTCAGAAATTCTCTCAGCGATTACTACGGTATCGTTTCGATTCCCCGCGCTGTATGAAGCATTTCCCTGGTTGAAAAAAGAATACAAGGATCTGAATGATGAAGAAAGAGAAGAGTTGAGATTATTTGTAGAATCTGATCTTGATTTGCCAATGAAATACGATAATATTGAGGAGGCGATCAAACTCACGGTCAATGCCTTGGCATACAATTACAGATATGCTAAAAAGATGAAAGAAATATTTTCCCGCGCTTAGTACACATATTTTAAGAGGCAAGTGATTATCCATCGCTTGCCTTTTTTTTTACTCCCTATATCCTGTTTTTTTCATATATTAGTAGGAAATATATTAGACCCATGACATTTGAATTCACCGGCGTTATGCCAATGCAGCCACATCTGCTGAAATTTGTTTATTGGATGGAAAATATGGAACCAGGGGAACCTATTGACTTGACAAAAAAAACAATGATCACTCGCACTATGTTGCTTCTGTTTACGCCAAAAAAACAGATCCCAATTAACGACAGTGATACGGTGACTAACCAGTTTACTCGTTTCACCGTCAAGCTGAAATATTCCATCACCTTACGCCAAAAACAATTCAAGGACTTTTACATCAGTCGTTCCAACATTGCATTATTTAATGATCACATGCATCTGTTGTTTCACGAGATTCTCACTCAAAGAATTCTCACACAGATTCATTCAAAAAAAGAAAAAACGATTGTAGAGGATTACCTAAAAGAAATAGGTGCCGATGACGATATCGATTGGCATACAGTGAAACGTACGAATGGTCGTCTAAGAGGAAATAAAGAAATTCCAACAATTCATCAATTAAAAGCAGCTTTTAGGTAACAATGCTGTCCTCACGCTGAACACGGTAGTGTTAAGGGTAGCTGCGCTGATATCCGAAAAACCGGCTGTCCTCTTTTTTTTTCTGTTTTGCTGTCCTTTTTCCGGGCGCAATTTTCCCACACCTTTGTGGTCATGAGTAACCTCCTTGGCCTCCAGCATTATTGTAATCAGTTAAATCGATCAGGATTGGTCACCGTAGAATACGCGCCAATTAGCTGGATCGATAAAGACAGCTTCGAACGAAGGATCAGCGATGATTACAATTGGCAGTTCAATGTGTTGTTCACAACCGGCACCTGGTTAAAAGCTCCTTTTCTAATTCGTAGAAAATTATGGAATGAAACGGAGCGCGATACCGACCAGGGCATCAGCTACCAGCAACAGGTGACTGGTATTATACCAGGGCTGGATCCAAAAGCTTCCGGCGAAATTAATCGAATGAAAGGCTTCGAGTATTTACTCCGTATTGAAGACGTAGAAAATCGAAAGTGGCTGTTAGGTACGCTCGAAACTCCGTTTATATTTTCGAGTCGTGGCACCTCCGGTCAGAGTGGATCACTCAAACATCATTCGGTAGAATTTACCAGTGAAACCATAGATAAAGCGTTCGGATTCAATCCGGTATGGAATGTTTAGCGTCCTTTATATATAAATAAATCATCTGCATTATTGTATTATGAAAAAATCTGAAGTTCAAAAAGTTTTGATCAACAAAAACGCCGATGGCGTTGGCACGATGTATTTATACGGCGTGATTGGTCAATATGATTGGGAACGCAGGAATGATGATCCGGCTAACGAAACCATTACCGATATGGCAATCGTAAAGGCCATCACTGAAATGGAGCAGGAAGGTGTTACCCGGTTAAACATCCGCCTGAATTCTCCTGGAGGATCAGAAAAGCATGGAGACGGAATCGTCGCAACGATCAAAGCCAGTAAGATGGATATTCATACTTATAACGATGGTATGGTAGCCTCCAAAGCAACGGATATTTTTCTTTCGGTCAAAAAAGAAAATCGCCACGCGCCAGTGAATGCAAAGATCATGATCCACGCGCCATCCGCGATGGTCCACGGAAATGAAAAAGAACTCCGTGAAGCTGCGGACATGCTGAAAGTATTCACCGATACCGGTATCAGTCAAATGGCTGAAGACACAGGAATGAGCGAAGACGATATCCGGAAAAATTATTTTGACGGAAAAGATCACTGGATCACTTCCAGCGAAGCCGCAAAAATTGGCCTCATATCCCAGGTAGAATCCTATAAAATAGAAGGTACTCCAGAGGATATCGAAAAAATGACCCTTCCGGAAGTTGTGAAATATTTCCGATCCACCGAAACGTCAAAGAGCCTCTCCATTATTGAAAAAATTCAAGCCCGCATCGATGGGCTTTTACCAACTAAATCAATCCAAAAAAATAATTCAGATATGGATATTAATGAATTCAAGCAGTCACTGACTGAAAAGAAAATGACAACCGAAGATGTAACTAAAGTGATGGCTGAAATGGGCTTCACCGTTACTCCTACAGAGCAGGATCCTCCCGTTAAACCAGCAGTAGAAAAAAAGGCTGAGTTTGATGTAGAAGCCATCGTCGCGGCAGTTGAGAAGAAGATGGAGGAGAAGTACGAAGCGAAGATCACCAAGCTCGAAACTGACATCCAAAAGCTGGGTGATGAGCCTGGTGCGAAGCCTACTGGTATCGCGTCTAATGGCGACGATTACTCCACGATGAATGAAGAGCAGGTCGCTGACATTCAGAAGCTGGATGCCCTGAATGAAAAGTTTGCAAAAGCTGGTGAATCAGGAACTGTAACTTTCGGCGTATAGAGGCCGTCCCCTAAACCGACACACTAAGAGACACTATTTTTTTATTTAAAGAATACCCAAAAACCAAATGGCAAATATCACAATCGCTGAAGCGGCTACGTCGCTCAGTCTACACCACAGACAATACGAAAAGAAAATTCAGCAAGTAGTCCGCACGGGCAACGAGCTGGAAATGGGCATGCGTCAAGTTAGAGCAAAGCATACCCACGTAGCTCCAAATGCTGAAACCCAGGATCTAATCCAGGCTTATCAGGGAGAATTCACGCCAAAGATGGGCGTTCAATTCGGTGCCAATGAAAACAAGTTGCAACGAATGAAAATTGATATCCTCTTTATGCCAGAAGATATCGACGAATTCTTCGATAACTGGCAGTGCGAATGGGTAGAAGATGGTAAGCCGCGTGCCCAATGGACATTCCCACGGTACGTTTACCAGGAAATTCTCATGCCGAAAATCATTGAGAACTTCGGTACTCTTTCTTTCAACGGAATCTATCAGGCTCCGGTTGTCGGTACTGCTGGTGTAACGATCAATTCTGTCGATGGATTACGTAAGAAGGGGAATGATGCGATCGATTCTGGTTTATTAACACCGATTGCTACAGGTGCCATTGGTGCCAATACAGCAGTCGATCAGATGGAATCTTTCTGTGATGCAATCCCGGTTGCCCAAAGAGATATGCCTGGCGAAATTAAAGTCAGCAAAACCGTTGAAAAGCGATACTGGAGAAATTACCGTGCGCTGTTTGGTACCGGAAACGGTGTAGCTGGCAATCAAAATAGTGAATTGCGAGTCGAGCGTACTAACAAGGTAATCAAAGGATATTCTGAAATGGAAGGTTCCGATGCAATCCTGTTTACACCTAAACGAAATCTGTTGATTGGCCGTCGCATCGGTGAATCACTAATGCCGGTTATCCGCTGGCAAGAGCAGGATCGTAAGCTGAAAGGATTGGCAGAATTTAGCCGATTCTACGGTACCGGGTTCTGGCCAAATACGTTCGTAAATGATCAGTTCGCTACTGTATAGTAGCCTCCGTAATTAACAATTTTATTTAACTCAAGAAAATAATATCATGGCCCAAAAGACCATCGAACAATTAGAAAAAGAACTAGCTGAAGCCACGGCTATGATTGCAGAGAAAGATGCTGCGATCACGGCTAAAGGCGAGGAAGTAGAAGAACTCCGCAAAATAGCGGTAGACGCTGGAGCACCAACGCCGGTGGAAGGTAGCTACAAAGCTTCCTACAAAGATCCATCTGGAAAATCCGTCACCAAAACGGTAAAATTTAAAGATGGCCATCGCCATCTCTACATCGGCGGCCATCGCGTAGAAACCGAATCGGTTATCGCTATTGCCAACGGTAAGGAGGCAGGCAAAAAAGTGTTGGAGCGCAATCCGGCCATCAGCACGATTAACCAGGAGATCGCTGAGAAGTTCCTGACTAGTTTGGTAAAAATGAAGTACGCTTACTTGAAGTAGTAGCCTTCTATTTTACTTAACCCCAAAAAACCAAATAATATGTTAGAGAACCTGGTTAAAGAATGTGGTCAGAAATTGCCTCCAGGAACGGAGGTTGACATCTACTACACTTGTATCTGCGAATTGAACGGTTATCCACAAACTGCTAAGCAATTGGCCGTTGGAGATCCGTTGCCTGGCGATAGTGTTCGCCTGGCTGAGCCTTTCGATTTTACTACTGCTGAGTCTGGAGAAGGATACTGGCGTAAAGCTCGAATCCTGATTAACACCGGTGGTGTGAAGTGGGATAAAGAAGGTGATCTGGGAGGCGAAGGATTTATGTCCGCTTTTCGTTTTTTCATTATCGGCAGCGAAGCTGAGCAGATCGAATTCTCGGTCAACTTGCTGAAGGCTAGCGGTTGTATCGCAATGATGATAAAGCAGCGTGAAGCTACTGAAATGACCGTGATTGGAACCGATAAGATTCCAGCTTACGTTGAGTCGATCGCTGGTGACGGTGGTGAGAAAAATGGCGACCTAAATGGTGCAGCCTATTCAATTAAATTCGATAGCTATCTCTTGAAGTATGACGACGGGACGCATGGTATCGATGTAACTCCAAATATCTAATCCATTATGACGAAGGCAGAAACAGAAAAATTACTGAAAGAAAACGAAGCGCTAAAAGCGCAAAACCAGGAGTTGACCGAAGAGCTAAACGCTCAGGTCCCCGCTGCACCTAAAGAAGTAAAACTTCCGGAGGAGGTAGCGAAGAAATACAACCTGGTAAACTGGAAAGGATCACCTGCTCAATTATTCGGTACTCGAGGATTGATCGATGTGAGCAAGTTGACCATTGAAAAAGCGGATCAGCTATACAAAACTGGCTGGAAGCGATTGACCCTAAAGGAACCCAAATAAACCCCAAGCGTCCTTTCCCCCGAGGACAAAACCGATACCATTATGGTGAGTGAATGGTTAAAAAATGGCTGCCCCTATTTACCAGGGGTGGCCATTTTGCGTGCCAACATGCAATACAGTCCTTATGCTATCTCGATGTTTGAAGGCTTCGAAGACGCAGATTATATTCCAGAAAGACTGGAAGAAAAACTGCGGTATTGTTTGTCGCAGATTCCAGAAAAGGAATTAGTCAATCCTCCATCTCCAGTAACGACGGATACCATAGTAATCAATACGGTGGAAGTGAAAGAGCTAGAGCCGGAAGCAATCCTGATGCTTCGATATAAAGCCAGGAAACTGCACAAACGTCAAGCCTATCTGCACGCTCAGCTGAGCCTGCTAGAAACCGATGAGGATCGATACAACGCAGCGCATGAAATAATGGATGTAGTGATTCCTGCTTTAGATAAGATTTATGATCAAATCAGAAGCTGGAAAGAAACGGGTGACCTACCGCGATCCTCCAGTGACTACGATCGCGGCTTCCAGGAAGGTGTCGAGGCACTGAACAGAATCAATAGTTTAGGTAGTCGTATTAGCAAATTAAAGGGACTACTGAAAAAGAATATTACAGACAAAGAGAAATTAAGGTATGAGAAGGAGCTGCTCGATAAGCAGCTCGAATTGATTAACCTTAAAAAGAAGACGAATGGATAAGTTAAAATGGACAACAGTCCAACGTAAAGTATCAGGTTTAGAATGCCTGAGTTACAACCCACGAAAATGGAAAGACTCGGGTAAACAACAACTCACCAAATCTATGGATGAGTTTGGACTGGTAGAAATACCGGTCATCAATATTGACAATACATTGATCGCAGGACATCGGCGAATCGAATTATTAATTGCCAATGGTGATGGAGAAAAGCTGATCGATGTCAGAATACCCAACAGAAAGTTATCAGAGGAGGAAATCAAAAAGTACAATATCCTCTCCAATACCCACGCCGGAATCTGGGACGTAAAGATCCTGGAAGAATCCTTCGCAGATATTGATCTCACTGGATTAGGAGTAGATCCTGACCACCTTGCTGCGCTGAAGAAACAAAGTGATCTCGACATTGAGCTGGTTGATTTGGATGTAGAGGATCCACTGCCTGCTTATCACATCACTGCACTCGGCGATCTCTACGTTTTGAAAAATAAAACAACCGGTGTCACTCACCGGGTACTCTGTGGAGACAGTACGGATCAGGACCAGGTTGACAGGTTAATGGATTCTAATCTGGCGGATTTATCATTAATAGATCCTCCGTACAATGTCGCCTACGAAGGTCAAAACGGCATGAAAATCAAAAACGATGAAATGGACGATGCTTCATTTTATGAGTTTTTAAAAAATGCCTTTAACTGTTTATATCAGGTAACTAAATCAGGTGGATGTCTTTACGTTGCCCACGCAGAATCCCAGGGAACTACTTTCCGGAGAGCGTATATAGATAGTGGTTTTTTATTAAAACAATTGTTGGTCTGGCTGAAAAATTCTGCGGTGCTCAGCCGGCAGGATTACAACTGGCAACACGAACCGATTATCTACGGATGGAAGCCAGGAGCCGCTCATTACTTCGTTGGTGACTTCACTCAAAAGACACTTTTCGAGGAATCAGAGAACCTGAAGAAAAAAACGAAAGCGGACCTGGTGAAAATGATTGAGGATTTTAGAAAATCAATTCACACCTCAGCCATCAAAGAGAATCGACCGACTATCAACGATCTTCATCCAACTATGAAACCGGTAAAACTCTGGGGACGTCTGATCATAAACTCAGCTCGTCGTGGAGAGATAGTCCTGGATACTTTCCTGGGCAGTGGAACCACACTGATCGCCTGCGAACAAACCGGACGAATCTGCTACGGAATGGATCTGGACCAATGCTACATCGATCGAAATATTCTACGCTGGGTTAACTGGATGAAGCTTCAGAAAATGGACTATGAGATTGAACTGAATGGAGAACCCATTTCAGAACTCAAACTCAACAACATACTATGTCAAAACAAAGAAACAAGCTCACGGCCCAACAGGCCATCAGAGAGCATTATCAACTCGGATATGAACTAACAGAGAAGCACGAGAAAATAAAAGAAAGATGGTCTGCCTCGTTTTCGTTGCTGTGCAATTATCACAGCATCCAACAGGCAATCCCGCTGCTGATATCACAATTCAAAATATCAGAAGCTCAGGCATACCGGGACATCCGGAATGCCATTCAGCTATTTGGTGATGTGATATCATCGAGTAAGGAGGGCCATCGATACGTCATATACGAATACGCCGTAAAGACATTCCAACTGGCCGCCAAAAACGGTGACCACAAGGCAATGTCTCAGGCCGTCAGCAATATGATAAAATTGTTAGGATTGGATCGCGACGATCCGGATATCCCGGAGTTTGAGAAACTCAAACCGAACGTATATCCAATCGTCCTGGATCAACAACTTGAGGATACGCTCAAACAATTGTTGAGCAATCCGGGTAGTGTGAATCTATCCAAGCTAATGAGCAAAGACGCACAAACAGTCAAATATACAGATGTCGAAAAAGAGAAACAAACCGAATGATCTCAGTGCTTTAAGCAGCATGATGTCCGGTCAGATCCAGGAAACGGAACTGACCGAACATCAGCAGTTACGGCTCAAACGTGTGAAGTCAACTTATCCGTTGTTGCTTGAAGCAAAATCGACCTATCAGATAATTGAATTACTCCAGTCGGAATACGACATATCCCAGGCCCAGGCTTATCGGGATATTGATCTGTGTCAGCAACTTTTCGGAAATATCCGCAAATCAAATAAAGAGTTCAAACGCCACATGGCCGAAGAAATGGCGCTGGAGACGTACCGGATGGCCAAAAAAGATAAAGATTTAAAAGTGATGGCCAGTGCTACGAAAGCATATATCGAGGCAAGTGGCTGCAATATAGAAGATCCGGATCGTCCGGATTTTGAAGGACTTCAGCCGAACGTCTATCCGATCATAATCGATGACAAGCAGGAGGCCATGCTAATGAGATTACTAAGCGGTAAAGGGAGCATTAATTTATCGAAGATGCGTGAGAGCGTCGAAGAAATCGACTACGAAGATGTCCCAAAGCCAAATGATAAAAAAGGAGATAGCGCGACTACATGATCGCGGTAAAGGTGACTGGCAAGGTTTATCCCGCCAGGTACTGAAAAACTACAAACCCATCTCCTACAATATTCCTCAATTACTCGCCTCCATGGCGACCCTCCAGTACAAGTGGTTGTTCCTGGAGTGGGGTCGTGGTACCGGAAAGACAACTTTTCTCGGCCATCACTTCCGACAGGCAGTTTACTCGATGCCACGCTCTAACGGGATGTTTATCGGCCCAACATATCAGAAAATTCTCACCCAGATATTACCATCGATGATCCAGGGCCTGGAGCAACAAGGCTTGTTTCAAAACCTCCATTATTTCATTGGTCGTAGACCACCTAAGTCCTGGAAATGGCGCTTACCGTATCAACCGCCTAACCGGTTCGATCGGTACATTACTTTTTTCAATGGTACCGGCTGCAACCTGATATCACACGACGTACCAGGTGATGGCCGTGGACTTAATACCGATTGGGAAGTAGGAGATGAAAGTGCGCTTCTTAACAAAAATAAACTCGACGAAAACACGCTTCCCACGCTACGAGGATCCAATAAAAAAGCGTTTGAAAAAAGTCCTCATTTTGCATCCCGGGTGCACACCAGCTCAACGCCTCTAACGATCAAAGGCCGGTGGTTTACAGATATGGAAGCGCTCTCATTTCAGGAGCCAGAAAAGGTAAAATTCATCAGCGCTGATTGTAGCTTCAATGCCCACAATCTACGGGATGGTTTTCTCGATGATGCCAGAGCGGTTACCATCCCCTGGGTATTCGATGCTGAGTATATGAACATCCGGCCCAAACAAGTAAAGGGCGGTTTCTACCCACTCCTGGATGAAGATAAGCACACCTATAATCAGTTCAACTACGACTATTACACTACGATCGGACAAACGGTCGATTGCCGTGGTGATGCTGACCTGCAGGCTGGAAAGCCTCTGATCTTGGGTGTCGACTGGGGAGCTGCCATCAATTGTCTGGTAGCCGGTCAACACATCGGCCAGGAGATACGGGCGCTCAAGTCCATGTTTGTATTAGGTGATGAGAAGAAGATACAGGAAGATCTATTCGAAGACTTTATTGCTTACTACAAACCACACCAAGCATGGAACGACCAGATATTCTTATGGTATGATAATACAGGTAATAATGATACTGGGATCACAAAGCTGACTCGAGCACAGATGGCTAAGAAGCAACTGAAAGCCGCTGGGTGGAAGGTGCGACTAATGACATTGGGAGGACGTAACCCGCTCCATGGCTCTAAGCATGTACTATGGAATCAGATCCTCAAGGGCGGCCATCCACGCCTACCCGCATTCCGAATGAACATGAGCAACTGTAAGGAACTCTGGGTATCCATGTTCAATGCAAAGGCTAAGATGGGATCACGCGATGAGATCAAAAAGGATAAGACTGGAGAGAGCAGCTCGTCCATCAAGCGACAACATGCTACCGATCTATCCGATGCCATGGACGCCCTGGTCTATGGGATGTTCCATCACCTCCTCACCTCCTATGGTAGCTACCTGCCATCCGCAAAGCTCATCACCCACTAATTAACTTTTAAATTAATTCTGTCCAGCCAGCCGCCGTTGTAGTCCAACGGGCGGTTGACTGTGCATATATCCGAATTTTCGGGGTCGAACAATTGTTCAGAGCGACAGGCACAGGCAGGCTAAAACCACTTATAAAGATAGTAAATAGTTCTTTGTTCGGGCTGAGTGGCCTAGACAGTAGGAACTATGATTCCTTAAAATGATAAAGGAAATTTTAAGAAAATTCAAAATATTCATTTTGTTTTATTGTCCTTTTTCCCAGCCTGATTATCCCGCATTTTTACAATGTGATTTACAATGAACTATACCGGAAATATTTTGAGTACCAGGCTATTAAAAATCCTGAGCTTCTTCATACCGAAGATTCAAAAGTTTTTGAAATGGTCAGCTTTGACGAAGCAATGGGCGATTTTAGGACAGCGGTAAAAGGTAAAGCAAGTATTATACGGTTGATGAATTACACCTACCGTTTTTATTTTTCGGACCAACTGAATAAAATAATGGTGGGTGGTTATTTCATAGGATCCTATCATTCAAATAGAAAAGGCGGCTCAGAATCATTCAACGCAGCGATGGAAAAAAGCGAGAAAATCAATGATATGATTTTAAAGCGAATGGCCGTTGATAGTTCCGCCGGTCATCCTTTATTCCATTATTCACTTAACACCTTAGAGAATGTTAACTCACAACCAAAAGTATATGCCGGCGATGTTGGGTATAGCGGGTACATTACTACTTTTCCTATTTCAGCTCTTTGGGATAGTTGTCCTGATACACCAACAGATGCCGGTTACGGAGATGGTGGAAAAACCCCAAAGCAACTCTAATATGATTACATTATTTGATAGCCCTGGTCCCATTAGCTTGTCTCGTAATTTTATTAATTTCAAATTGAAAGCTACAAAACCGAATGGTCAGCCATATGGTGACCAGGTCGCATCTGTAAGAATTACCATTGGCAGGAAATTAAACACTGGGGAGAAAATCAGTATAGATTTTCAGGATGAGAATGGTACGGAATTGAATGTAGAATTTTTGGCAGTTGCAAATCCAATATTGAATACTCACTTGCCAGACTCCTCGTCTAACTTATCAATAAGTGATTATCTCAAAGAAATAGAAAGTATCATTAAAGTAGAGCCATATATTGCTTCAAATTTAATAGTGGCTGGTTTCGGAATAGATCTTGGAAATATTAGTTCGCGAACAATCAACATCTATTACCAGAGTTATTTTCCGGGTCAAGTTATCTCAATTGAAGACAATGCCTTCTCTGCAAATACAGTCCAAACTTTAGCGATTGCATCAACACTTCCAGACTTTCACAAAGTCAAGTTTCAGGTAATGGTACAGAATGGTAACGCAGGATCATTTTCGCGGGTCGTCGAAACCGAATCAAAAATTAACAATGAAGGCCTTGTTAATTTCGACATCAAAGATATCCTTCATGCCCATTTACAATATCAAGTCGGTGATAGCTTACCACCATATGGAAATAACACACCCTTGCTGGCTGATAATACTCGTCAATATTTTGTACGCTATTGCGAATCCTGGGAAGGCGTAGATCAGCCTTGGAAATTCAGTCAAATTAAAAAAGTGCTGTACGGAGGTGAAAGCGTAGAGCGTCATAAAATTTGTAATTTCTTTGATAATCTATCCGAAACAAATAGTCTACTTACCTGGTATCCAGATCGAAAAACAGTCGGGGTAGATTCTCCCGAATACCTACCCTGGATAAATTACACCTCTGATTCTAAAGAAGTATATATCCGAGTTTTCCTATTTAGTCAGAATTTACCAGGTGCAGAATTTTCTAAAGAAGCATTTAATGGAGATAACCTAATCACCGTTGATCCATATCGTACCATATTAATACCAGTCGGATTTAATCAATTGGAGCTTGGGCTAACCGCATCAACAGTATTGAAATATAACGTACAAATATTTGATGCCGATACCGATCAGCCAGTCTCTCAGGTACGAACTTATAATGTAGATCATTTACAATATCCGGATGAACGTCACGTGATGTACTTAAATGGATTTCATGTTCCCTGCACATTAAGACTCAAAGGAAAACAAGAAAAAGCAACGACGGTCGAACGCCAGAAAAGTACGAGAATCCTAAATCCGGATTTTAAAATAACCGATGGTGAAAGATTCCAGTATGACCAATCCTTCGAACAAGATTTAATATACCGTAGCGGCTACCTATCAAAAAATGAAGTAGAAGCACTCCACGAATTAATCATCTACAATAAAGTTTTTGAGCTCTTCTCCGATGGCTATCGTAGAATTGACATAACAGACAAAAAATATCAAATCACCAAGTCTCTGCAATTCCTTCATACATTAACATTCAAAGCAAGGAACAGTATAAACTGGAGATCCTATTCTAATTACTTAATTCCGTGTGACTCCGCAGAACTTTGCGGACCAGAAAACTGGCAGACTGCAGATGGTAGATGCTGGAAAACTTCGGACGGACTAAACTGGGAACTAGTATAATGAGTAAACCATATCAATTCCCAAACATTCCATCTGCCCTCACGCATTCGACACAACTGTACACGCAGATGCTTGATGAGAATGGGCAACCACAGGAGTATAAATTTACTTTGTTAGAATTACTGACATTTCTCAATTCGAATTTCAGCGTTTCAGGAAGTAAGCCATTGCGGTTTACTTATAACAAAATTTCCGGATCCACTTTCACCGTGAATTTACCTACTGGAGTTGTCTTTCCAAATAACGATGATATCTATGTTTATGTGGAAGGCCGTGGTCTCATGGAATGGGGCAACGGGATCAGTCGAACAGGAAATACATTTTCAGTTGCCTGGGCACTTGATCAAGAAAGCGTCCAAGTTGTTATTCACATTTAAATTATTTTTTCATGAAATCGATATTCTTAATTTTCTTTTTATTAATCAGCCTCTCATTATATGGACAGCCACCAGGTTCTAGTTCTCTCAATCCTAAAACGGGTTTACGAACGGATGGCCAACCAGGTAAGGTCTTGAGATCAGAAAATTATAATGGATACGTAAGATATAATCACGTTTCTGAAGATTCTATCGACAACCAAATCCTGGAATTTGATGCCGTCAATCGGATCTTAACATTAGACAATGGTGGTGAAGTAGATCTATCCTCTTTGGTTGGAAGTATCGTCACTATTTATGACACTTCTACTTACCTATTGACAATCGATAGCCAATTAATTGATCTAAGTCTATTGGCCGTAGACCATGATAATCAACAACTCGGAGAGTCCGGTAATAAAATCACTTTACAAAATGGCGGCGAAGTAGATCTAAGTCGATATTTCGATAATACGGACTCCCAGCTATTGGGAGTTTCTTATCCTAATGATTCGACTGCAGTCATTTCAATTACCAGCGGTAATAGTATAAATGTCAAACTAGGCGCTGGCGGCACCGATGCTCAACTCATCCACTATTATGAAGTCTTTGATAATCAAATCGGTGGTAGTATAACCACCAGTATTAACTTAGGAAATCTACCGGATTTGAATCATCTCTGTGTCAATAGACCAGGCATCGGTTGCCTGGTGCATGACTCTGGAGGAATACAACGAGACTACTCAGTTTCCGGAGCAAATATCATTTTTCACGAACCTCTTCAGAATGAGACGATCTCAATCAGATGGGTAGAATAATTTAAACCACATGAAACACTTAATTACAGTTCTATTATTATTTTTCTCTTTTGTTCTATTTGGACAGGAACCAACTAAGGCGAATCCATCCACTACGTTGCAGACACAAGGAGCCGGCGATGTACTATTATCTGAAACGGTAAATGGAAAGACGCGATATAATCCTCACGACCTTGACTCGTTACTAAATGTTTTGACATCAGATACAAGTGCGGTGATATTGCTAAGTGTTGACACAATTTCGAGTCCAATGCGCTATGTATTCCAGCGCCCGGAGGGTACAACTTTTACAATGTCAGTTCCAAAAATTACAGATACTGATACTGACACAGATACACGAAATCAGTATTCAGGTATTGTTGGTGATAATTATGTTTTTGATGTGATCAACGTTATTACAAACTCGACACTTTCTAGTTTTACGGTTCCGCAATCGGTGGGGCCAGCCGGACCCGCTGGAGCAGACGGACAGGATGGAGTTGGAATACCTCAAGTAATTTCAAAAAATGGGAATACAGTTACTTTGTCTGATGGGGGTGGAAATTTTGATCTTTCAGAATATGAAAGTTTTCTAAGTACATCAGGTGCAAATACATTTCTAAAAAACTCAGGAGATGATTTTGGAGTTGGGAGAAATCAAACCAATACTTGGTCAAAACTACATGTGCAAGGAAAAATTACAGCTGGAATTAGTTCTACAGGTGGAGATGACATTATATCAGGCGCTTATACGTCAACTGATGATGTCGTTTCTTTTTGTTCAAGAAGATCAACAGCGGAGCCCATGATAGGTTACGCAACCGGGGGTTTAGGCATGACAGGTGCATCAGATTTTCGGTCCACAGCCTCCAATGCACCTTGGGAAAGGTCTATATTCGTGAGCGGCAGAGATTTAAGGTGGTTTCATGGGAACGCCCAATCAGTTGAAGTGGGCGTTCCTGTAACGATGACCGAGTATCTTACTGTACTGGGTGGTTCTGGAAATGTAGGGATTGAGGTACCTGATCCTACTGCAAAATTAGATGTCAATGGGGATGTAAGAATAAGAGACTTAGATGAAGGGGTTGTGTTAAGTGATGCCAATGGAAATGTAAGTTCAGGTCAAATTTCGACGTCAGATATTAGTGATTATGTAGCACCACCAATATACACCACCTCCGGCGGCATCACCACCTCCGGAAACGACTACCGCCTCGGCACCGGCACCCTCACCACCGGCGTCGACCTCACCCTCGCACCTCAAGGCATTAGATTCCTCTCTCCTTCCAGTGCATTAGATCAAGTCGCCTTTACGCCAGGCTTATCAAGAATAAGTCATTTCAATCCTTCCAGCTCTTCAGAGTTTATGCTATTTCAGTCTTCTTATGATTTTTTCGGAGTAATTTTCAATGGAGGCAATTCCGCTAAAATATATCAAGATCGCTACGAGATCGACATCCCCACCATCCACGAAAAAAACGTCTCCGAAGGACTAATGGCAAACTTGGGTACAGCAGTAAATGAAGTCAATAAAATATTAACCGAATCAATCGCAAATGACTACAATACATTTAAATACAACCCTTTCGGTCCTGTGACCTGGGAGGCATTTCTCATCGGCAACTCTGGAGAGGGAAACGTGGAAGGCAAAACAATTGCAATATATAATGTTGATAACACAGATAGTATCACGCTAACTGGACAATCTACCGATCCAAATGCTACCGCAATCGGAAAATTTGCAAAAAAATACATCATTCCACCGCGCGAAATCTGGACGTTCGTTCACGATGACACCTACTGGGTACACAAAAAATAACCATGTACGCAATAGCCATAAACCACCAATTTCTTGATCTCTCCGCTAGCTCCATATCTGTCTCGATCGTAAATCCAATTTTCGATCGAGACAAGATTGAGCGTGTATTTACAAATATTTTTACTGCCGATACAACACCAAAAAACATCGCTATCCTAAAATCAGCAGAACGGATTGATGTACCGGGTACCGGACAGGTTTATGAGAATGCACAGTTTTATATCAATAACCAGCTATTCCGTGATGGTGTAATCATCTTGAAAGGATCCACCAATAAATCATATAAATTAAATTTTCAAAATGCTCCCATACGTCTCCTGGATGATATGGAGGAGGTTAGCATCCAGGCCTACAATTCGCAACATGCGATTGATTACTCCTTTCAGGAAACATTGTATCTAACTGCTTCCACTATCCCACGTACCGGAATTGAATTTTTTACAATCAAAATCAACGATGATTTAATCAGCGTACCGTACCAAAACGTACTAGATATTGTAGATGAAATCAATGCACTTTATCCAGGATTCGCAACGCTACAGTCACAGACCATTAATACCATTTCTATCATCTTATTCGATACCAGTCCTGGTAATCCGGAGAAAGTTGTAGATACTGAACCAGTTGTAGACAATCCGATTGCACACGAATTCTTCTACTCCAACGGGCTGGGAAACACCCTCAACGATTTCTGGGTAGATCACCTAGCAGGCATCATCGCAAATCCAGTCACCCATGTTTTCCCAACTTTTAAAAACCCAAATTTTTTTGGTGGGGAAGAATTTAAAACGGGTCCGGAAAGTTTTACTTTTGCGAGCTACCTCAATTATTATACACCGGATGGCAAATACCCGGACAATACCAACTTTCACGAGATACCCCACTGGAGGTATAGCCTGGTACCATTCGTTTTCCTCGCACCAATGATCGAAAGCCTGGCCGAAGACATTGGCATTTCCCAAATCACCGGTGACTTCCTCGATGATCCCGAAATTCGACAGCTCCTGATTGGATCCAACAAGACAGTCGACGAATTGATCGAAGCACCATCAGCAACCGGAAAATTAAATCGATGGTTGGCCGTTTACAATCTCGGAAACTTCCTTCCGAATTTAACCATCAAAGATTTTTTAAAATATTTATCCGATACATTCTGTCTTTATAATACACTCGATGAAGGTGTCATAAAAATTCAGATCATTAAAAATATTTTAAAATCAAAAGTCGAAGATTGGACACATTTATCAGAACCAGAATACGAAACTAATAATCCTACAACCTCCGGATTCTCCCTCTTGTACGATCGACAAGGCGATGAAACCGAGATAACCGGTCAGCTGGAAGATGTAGACGGTGGACTAAAAGCAAAAAAAATCACGGCACCGTTTTACACCTATTTCTCGATAACCGAAAATGATAAAATTTCATTTACGCGAAACTGGACGATCCCATTCCTCCAGGAAGAAGGAACGAGTGAACCAATCGACCAGATAAACGATATCACCAGTCGCCTCATCTTCTGGAGAGGCATGCAGGAGGATAATGATGGTAATGAATATCCGATGGCCAGCGCCTTTACTGTCAATCGTCAAGGCGAAGAGATCGGCGAGTATTCGCTAGACTGGAACGGCGAAAAAGGTCGCTACGAAAAATGGTGGAAGGAATATATCAACCTGGTAACCAACGGCGAAGAGGTCGATAAGATAATCCGATTAAGTATTAATGACCTATTGGCACTACGTCGTTTCGACTTTCCACGTAAACGAATCAATCACGAAAAAGGAGAGATGATCGGCGTCGTAAAAGTCGTCCGATTTTCTGTATCACCTACCAAGGGATTGTCCTTCAGTAAAGTAACTTTTATTAAAGAACCATAAAATTTAAAATCATGAAATCAATTAAATTAGAACTCAAAGAAAACTTCGAAACAGTAGAAGAAGGAACTCACTACCGAGTACCTCAGTATAAGATCGTCGATGGAAAAGGTATTGTTGAAATAGAAACAATGCTAGATATTAAATTTGTGAGAGGGAGCAAACTCAAAGACGAAGAGGTTGAAAAGAGAGAAGGTACACTTCCCGAGCATTTATTATCTGTGATGATCACGGATATGAAATTTAAAAATAGTCTCGTTCCCTGCAGCGAATCATCACAAGCGATTACATCTATGCAAAATGCATTGAACTGGATGCGACAACGCCAAGTCGATCGGATCCAGCGCCAGGTCCAGGGTACCTATAAAAAATAATTTTTAAACCAAATCACTCACCATGAAAAACACCGTCAACATCGACAACCGAACAGTCACCATTCCTGATTCCTGGAATGGACTATCCCTACGCAATCAACTCTGCTTGTACGGAATTCTGTTGACCAATCATAAATCCTATTTCGCACCCGAAGAACTCATGCCCGCCAAGCGCATCATGATCGTACAGGAGCTGCTCGACCTCAAGCCCGAGTTTATGCAAAAATGGGAAGCAGATTGTGTCCAGGAAGATGAAGAAAACAGTAATCTCATCTTCTTATCAGAACTCAACGAAGTACTAAAGCTGGCAGACTTCCTTTTCGATATCAAAGAAAATGAAGCAGGTGATACATTATATAGTATCAAACTCGGTCTAACCCAAAATCCATATCCAGAACTTCACTGGAGAAAGAAAGCTAGCAACAAACTCAAACGACTCTACGGTCCGGATGACGAACTAAAAAACATTTCCCTCTACGAGCTCGCACTATCCTTTACGTTATTTGAAAAATATCTAAAGACTGGAGACAAGCAACACATGCTCGAATTAATTGCCACAATCTACCGGCCATCCAAACCCATCACAAAAGCAAACAAGCAATCTGGATACAAAGGTGATCGCCGCCTTCCCATTCTCGATCACGAGCGAATGGTCAAAAAGCGAATGGAGCGAATGAAAAACCTTCCGGATCCGATCCTCCATATTATTACCTTTTGGTTTGCTGGATGTCGGAATCACATCATCAATAAATATGCAAACCTCTTCTCTTCAGGAGATACTGGAGAAAAGACCGGTAACGACTACGGATGGGGTGCAGTGATCCTCAATCTGGCTGGAGGCCTCACAGAGCTAAAGAAAGTTTCCAAACAGAAATATTCTAACGCCTTTACCTACCTCAGTTACCTGGAGGATCAGCGCAAACTGGCCGAGTTAGATAAGTAATTTTTATTTATATCGCCTTTATACTGTCCTTTTTCCCGCCGCAATTACCCCACATCTTTGGGGTATGATAACGATCAAAGAAATGCTGGCCGAGATGAAAACCGGGAATACTTTCTCCCTGGTCAGCATATCCTATAATCGTAAAAAGAAGAGCGGTGGTAAGCGAATTACCTACGAAGAAGCGCAGCTGCTCCAAAAAGCTCAACGCCCGGAGGAGCCGCAACGTGCCGCCACTGCGCTCGAAGAAAAAATCACCGCTGTTCAGGAGGCACTTTTCATCACTAAAAATCCATCACACCGCGAGTGGTACACCCGAAATATTCGCATTCTCCAGGATGGCGTACCGACTACGATCGTCCGTAAAATCCATCCTGCATTAGTTATCAAATTTAATAATCAACCGGTAGTACCATGAGTAAAAATCTTGTTTTGGATGTCATCAAAAAAGATGGCAATTATACCACGGTCCTTCCGGAAGCCGAATTTCGTGGAGCAGCCAAAATCTCTCAGGCACCTTTTCCGGATGAGGAGGTAGAAGGCGAATGGGCACGCTGGGGAGCCAATGATTCCCTGCCCACAGATATCCGTCGGAAGATCGAAAAATCTCCGATGGCCGGACAGACGATCAATAAACTCATTTCTATGATGTATGGAAATGGGCTAGCATACTACCGTAACAGCGATCTTCGGGAAGGTAACCTGAATCCCAAACGTGCCTATATTCCAGAAGTTGAATTGTGGCTCAAGCGAAATAAGATTCGTACTAAATGGTTAATTCCACAATTTGCGGATTACCGGATGACCATGAATTCCTTTTCAGAATTCATCCTAAATAAGCGATGTGATTTTATCACCGGACTCTATCATAAGTCCGGGGAATTCTGTCGGCTCGGACCGATGAATGATAAAACCATGCACATCGACAAGCTATTTTATTCACCCGACTTTGGCCAGTTACAACCACCGTCTAATAACCGACGTGCCGAGATTCCACTATACCGGTGGTACGACGAAGACGAATTTCTGAGAAAGCTAAAAGGATACAAATTCGCTTATCACTCTCGCTACGAAACACCTGGCGCACTCTACTACGCCCGTCCCTGGTGGATCGGATTATTTCGCGATGGCGGCTGGATTGATTCTAACATCGCAGTACCAGAGATCGTGAATGCGATGATGATGAATCAGGTTATCCTGAAGTATCAGATCCTGATTCCAGAAACCTACTTCGAGATCCGTCACCAGGATTGGAATACCTATACCGATAAGGATAAAAATAAAATCATCGATGAATTGATTGATGATATCAATGATACCCTCAGCGGTACAAAAAACGCGTACAAATCCATCACAACAGTATTTAAGCAGGATCCACAAGGCAACGCCATCGGTCAGGTCGAAATCAAAGCAATTGATGATAAAATGAAAAAAGACAATTGGGTTCCCTCTTCCGAAAAGAGCGACGCCATTATTGTCCAGGGATTGGGACTACCGACCAGTCAGGCCGGCATCTCCAATCAGGGAGGTCTGGGAGGAGCCGGATCAGGATCAGACATGCGCGAAGGATTCAATAGCGTCATTTCGCTCAATACCATCGATCAAGATATCGAGTTAGAGCCGTTAAACTTTATGGCTCAATTCAATGCCAGAGTACGTCCAAATTTTGACGTGACCTTCTTTATCGATCACACCCATCACACTACGACCAATAATTCTGAAGATGGTATGAAGCCATCCGAAACCACCATAAATCCTGAATAATAATGTATCTATTCGAAGACATTGAAGAAGTAAAAAAATATATCGGTGGCGGCGCAAATGTCAGCATCGAGCTGGACTCTATCGAGCCAACGATGATCATGGCCGTCGAAAAACATTTGAAAGAATGCATCGGCGCCAATCTATTCAAGGCACTGGTAGAACCAGCAGATCCGCTCACTCCAGAACAGGAACTTTTACTTACTTATTTAAAGCGTCCTGCGGCATTCTTGACTATGTACGAATACGCAAGTATCGGCGGCATTCAGTTTACGGAAGCCGGTATCCATCGCGCGGAAAATCAGAATATGAAGTCCGCGTACAAGTACCAGGAGAACGAGTACAAAGCAAAAATGCTGGAATTTGGCTACGACGCAAAAGAGCATTTATTAATCTATCTCGATGCCAATCGGGAAACCTTTGCTGATTGGGCAGCCTCTGCCGCTGGCCAAAACAATCGAAAGTATTTCATTAATTACGCTATGCAGTTCCGTGGCGTTTACTCAAAAAGTATCTCCAGATATACTTTTGAAATACTTACCTCGCTCATGGAAGACGTCGAAGAGTTTGCCATTCGGAGTACGATCGGTGATCTACTCTTTGATCATCTAAAAGCAAAAATTCTTGCAGGCGATCCATCCGGAAAAGAAAAAATGTTGATTCAAAAAATACAGCGAGCGGTCGCCAACTTTACGATCGAGGAAGGAATGAAGCGCCAGTGGGTCCGCATTGAGGGACGCAATGTCATCCAGTCAGAAGAATCGGATAATCAGTCTTATGAGAAAAAACAGAGTGCCAGCGCTGCCGGAATGAACGTAGCCCTACGCCACGCCAACGAATTTGGTAACCGACACATTTCTGCTATCACAAAATATCTTAAAGACAATTCAGAAGAATTCCCTCTTTACCAGGTGCCACTTGACAATACAGAGGAGTCCCAGGAAACAATTGATTTTGAACGTTCACGCTGCCAGCGCTGTGATGGGCAATGTAAATGTCAAAAAAAAAACAAGTCGATTACCCGACTGTAGCTGATTTTGATTCTGGATCATTAGATGATCCGGTCGCTTATTTCGGCTCATTTAAAGGATACAATCGACACTTTTTCATTCCTAAAGTTGATATCGAAAAGTTTATAGAAATAAAAGGTGACGAAGCTATTGTAAAATGTACTGAGCTCAAATATAGTCAGTGGATCCTCTCTGAAGAAGAATAAACAATTACTAACCATTTAAACCAAAACCCATGTACATCGAAAATCTAATTCTAATTTTCACAGGCCTCATCTTCTTTTTTATTGTAGTGGATTTATTTATCAAATACGGTAACCATCGCTACGTTTCCAAAAACTGGATCGCAGACCAGGAGAATCAATGGTACGATCAAATCCACGAAGAGCTGGAGAAAACCTACGAAGCAAAATACCAGGAACTGGAAGATAAGCTGGCCGCTCGGGAAATATATAATCAGTCTAACAAGGACAAAGCAGAACTCTCCGATCGACGCTTCCGGGAGCTTCGTCGCACGTACGAGAGCTGGTTGGCTATCCAAGAGGAAGCATTTAACGATCCTGATCTTTATCTCTCTTTTAATGGAGTAGATGAGATGAAACACTATCTATTAAAACAAATAGAGACGATCAAATACACCTCCTCATTAATTAAATAAGATGACTGAAAAAACATTAGGAGAAAAGCTTGATTTATTAGATGCAGAACTCACGATACTAGGAAATAAAGCTAGTGCGAATCTAAAATTCCGATTACTGGCATTGCAGCTAGATAAGCGAATAGAGCTTGTCAATAAAATTAAAAGTAAGCACAGTGTAGCTGATAAGGTTAAATCAAGAATAGTCAAGAAGAATGATAATCTATCTGCACTAGCATTCTCTTTTCCTGAACATGGTATTTATTTAGAACACGGTGTCAATAAGTATAGAAAAAAGAATAGTCCTGAAGCTGAGAAGGGAAAGCAGCCCTGGCTTAGTGATGTATTACCTGGAACCATTGAAGACCTTGCGGACATTCTCGAACGAGATTTCGCTGACATTGCTGCTGGCGAACTGAGGATTATGATTCCTGGAGTAATTGATACCAAAATAAGTATTGGATAATGGCTAGAAGACAAGTATCGATATTCGTAAACGGGAAGCAAGTTGCCAATGAAATGAAATCCATTTATGCGGCAAAAAGGCAAGTGAATGCTCAAATAAATCTAATGACCAAAGGGTCTAAGGAATATAATGAGGCCACCGCAAAACTGAAAAAACTAAACGGGATAATTGCTGATCATAAAAAGAATATTGGTACAGTCAGTAGTAGTTGGTCTAAAATAACCGCCGGTGCAAAAAGCTTCATCGGTGTGGCCGGCATCGCATTCACGGCCGACGCACTAGTCGGATACGGAAAAGAACTATTCCACGCCGGCGTCGAAATGGACACCCTCGGACGTAAAGCAAAAATCGTCTTTGGAGAAGCGCTTCCCCTGGTCACCGAAATGGCCAGAGAAAATGCTGCAGCCATGGGACTCACCGTCTCACAATATACCGATGCCGCAACGGCGATCGGAGATCTCCTGATCCCGATGGGTTTTCAACGCGAAGAGGCGGCCAATATTTCCGGCCAGCTAGTCAACCTCTCCGGAGCGCTCGCCGAATGGACTGGTGGTCAGAAATCAGCTACCGAAGTTTCCGATATTCTGAAGAAGGCATTATTAGGAGAACGAGAGCAACTCAAAGAATTAGGTATCTCCATTCAGGAAGCCGATGTGAAAGCCAGGTTAGCAGAAAAAGGAATGACTGGGTTAACGGGCAAAATGCTCCAGCAAGCCAAAGCAGCCGTGACTTTAGAATTGGTCATGGAAAAAAGTACGGACGCACAAACCGCATTTGCAGAAGGCAGTGATTCGCTGATCAGAAAGCAAACTCAACTGTCCGCAAAATTTTCTGATATCCAGGAGAAGATAGCAAGTGCGCTTATTCCAGTATTTAATCGATTGCTAACCGCAGCGATACCAGTAGTTGAAGAAATCGAAGGGCTAGTCGAAAGCCTTACCAGTTCTGCCGAACCCACTTCACGAATGGGACAACTCCTCCAGTTTCTGGGATCCATTTTTAATTTCCTCTGGAACGAGATAAAAGGAGTCGTGGACGTTGGCTACGAATTTTATAACGAAGTGATGGCACCGCTCTTCGGATTTATTGATCGGAACGTACTGCCCATCTTGCAGGCAATGTTGGGAGCTTTAGGTTTGAATACAAATGGATTCAATAAAATGGCTGAGTCAGGTGGATATCTTAAGTCCATCCTAAAGTTATTGATAACACCCTTCGTATTACTAATGGATGTTCTAGAGCAAGTAGAACCATTTATCCAGGATAAGGTCATTCCCACATTCCAGCAAATGGCGGTAGGCCTGGCCAACTTTAAAAATCTGATTGGTGGTGCCATCAATTCCGTCGCCGATTTCTTTGGGTTAGAAGTAGAACCCATTACCATGGTCGATGTCGACCAACTTAAAAATGACTTTGCCGAAGCCAACCGGGTACGTCAAGAATCAGGAATTGACAAACCTGTTGTGATCACCAGCGCTCCAGCCGACTCAGGACAACCGACCACCGGTGGTTCTGCTGCAGCCGAATTACCCGCAGCTGGTCCGTCCGACAAAGCACTAAAAAAACAGGAGGACAAAGAAGCCGCCGCCCTCGAGAAAAAACTACAACGCCTACAGGAGATCACCGATCAATATTCAGAAGATGCCAGGGTAAAAGCACTCTCCGAAGACGAGCAAAAAATCGCTGCGATCGAGAAAAGATACAACGAGCAGATCGCCAAAGCAAAAGAACTCGAAGCGGCCGGCATCGCCGATGCAACCCAACAAAGACTGGAGCTGGAGCGACTACGCGATGATGCAATCAATACTCTACGTACCGAACAACAGGCGGCCCGATTAGAAAAGGAACTGGCTGAAGAAGCAGAAGCCCAAAAAGTGAAAGACGAAGTCGAAGCAGCTGCGGCCCTCGCTAAAAAAGAAGCTCAGGCAGAAATTGATGAAGTAGTCCGGGAGGAATTATTAACCGAACGACAACAACAACTGGCCGAACTGGGAGAGCAATATACCCAGATGCTCGAACTGGCAGAGCAAAATGGTATTGATACTAAAGACCTCAATACTGCTTACCAAAAGAGAATCTTAAAAACAAAATCTGACTTTGACAAAAAGGATTATGAAGATCGGATACTAGCACAAAAAAAGCAAGCACAAGCGCTCGAAACAAGTTATACCGAAGCAGCCGACACGATCGGAGGTGTATTGGAAACACTGTCCGCGCTAGGAATTAAAAACGCTGGATTAACCAAAGTATTAACCCTTGCACAAATTGGTGCCAGCTCAGCCGCAGCCATTGCAAAAGGAACCGCAGCAGCTGCAGGCGTTCCTTTTCCCGGTAACCTCGCGGCCATTGCATCCACAGTTGCCACCGTCGCAACTAATATTGCGAAGGCTAAGACAGTATTAAGTGAGACACCAGTGCCACAGAAAAAAGATGGTGGATTCACCGAAGTAGTTGGAAAAGACGACGGCATCACCTACCGTGCAAAGATGATCGGTGCTCCTGATACCGGGATACTAGACTACAATTCGCCAGTGCTCTACCCTAGCGCCTCCGGAGGATCAGTACTGGCCAATGAGGTAGGCCGTGAGTTCCTGGTCTCGAATAGCGATTTGAAAAAGCCGGCCATTTTTAATCACGTCCGAGCGATCAAAAATTTATCAAAAGGTGGAACCCCACAATTTCGTGATGGTGGATTTACTGGAGAGAGCAGCTCCCCTACTCCGCCGACTTCATCCGGATCAGGAGCAAATGAGTTAGGTGATTTAGCGGAAGAAATCAGGAGGTTAAATGATCACCTGGATCGAGGCATCCCCGCAATAGTTGGAGAAGATGCCGTAATCGATATTTTTAAAAAGTACCGCGACCTGGACGAAGCAAGTGGTGGTGTATTAGCTGATTTATAAAAAATAATTTATGACCAAATGGGTAACAGAGTTCAGCGCGATCTGCGCCAAAACTGGAGAATTAAAAATATACGGCGGACCTAATGTTCCGGGGTTGACGATGACGCACGCTCAGGATTGGTGCCACAAAAACGCTGGTCACTTGAAAGTTATTGGTCAACTAATCAGCGAAATACCTTGCAAAAAAGGAAAAGACGGATATCCTTATGAGCCTGACTGGGAAAACGAAATCATTTATTCAAACGACAATTAAAACATCGATATGAAATTCTTACGCGTACTCAAAAGGATCTGGGAAATAGCCCGAGCCGTTTTTCCAAAAAAATCGGAAAAAGTAATTGAGAAGGTTAAAGATATTACCGAACATTTCCCACCGGTAGTTGAATTACCTCCGATTCAAAACGAAATCAAACCGGTAGACAATTCTCCAATCTCGAGAAATTGTTATCTGATTGATAATGGCCACGGCGCCGACGATCCCAGTAATCAATCTCCGGAGTTACCAGATGGTCGAATATTCTACGAATGGAAATTCAATCGAATCATCGCCAGAGAAGTAGTACGCCAGCTGAAGGAAAAAAGAATCGAATGCAAGCTAGTTGTTCCTGAAGACAACGTGGACAATTTTCTGGAAGGTCGGGTCGATCGTGCGAACGAATACCAAACCCATCGCCCCAAAATATTTATCTCGATCCACGCGAATGCGATGCCGGCTAAGTTTGGCCAATGGGCGAACACCGCATCCGGAATCGAAACCTGGTATATACACGGTAATGCGGAAACCAGAAAACTGGCAGAGATTTTCCAGCGTCACCTGGTCGCCGCCACTGGATGGAGAAACCGATGGGTAAAATCCCGACCTGCCAATCAATTTTATGTTTTAAGAAATACAAATATGCCTGCGGTCCTGACGGAGAATGGTTTCTTCAATCATCAGGAGCAGTGCATTGAATTGATGAAACCTGAAGTACAGCAGGCGATTGCTGATGCGCACGTGGCCGCGATTGAGGAGATTGAAGAGATCCGGAATGTACCGTCACTTCTCGGATAATTTATTACGTAACTAAATACCTTTATAATATGAAAAATTTCATTTCACTATCATTGCTGATGTTCTGTTTTATGACCATTAGCATCGCACAAGATTTCAGGATTGTAGACAGCGATCCTCCCCCACTCTACGAGTACGAACAATTGGAATCGGACACCGTTGAGTCTACTATCCTTTACGAAGATCAAGTCATCAAGGGGTACGTTACCAGGGACCATTACGAATGCGTCTACGATTCTAGGCACCAAATTGAGGGGCAAGTCTTCTCGAAAAATACAGGAGTCTACGATTGGGACATGAAACTGTTGGATGTAACGAAGGTCCTAGCCGTGAAGGAATATGAACGTATTCCGCTTCGGATTGATCCTGGATGGCAAGGATCAAATTTTCAGATTACGCCCTTTTTTTTTCAAGATCTATAGGCAGTAATTAGAAAATAGCATAAGAAAAAAAGAGTGCGCTCCAGGTTGGAGGGCACTCTTTTAAAATTTATACTGCGGCCAATACCCTATCCAGAAAAGCGATCCGATCTTTATCATCCTCATATTTCAGCAACAAACTTTCGTTCAATTCTACTATTTTCTGCGCTAGAGGATCTACCCTTTTTCGCTCGCCAATTCGCGGCATCACCTTCCGGAAGTTTGCCAAATCATGGATTCCTAATTGTCTCAAGTATGCGTCAACCTGATCAAGCGAATGGTGACGAAGTTGCAATTGCAGCTCCTTAATATTGACACCACTCATCACCGCAGCTACCGCTCCAGTGTGTTTCCACGAGTACAACTTGTACTGTTTGGTATCATAATTAAATCCTTTCAGCATGTTTCGATGTCGCTTTCTAAAGTGATTCTGAGTACGAGGCTTCGTGTGGTCATTCGGATCAGGAAAGACATAAGCACCCGGAGCCTGGGATTTTAGATGTTTTATGTGCGGCATAAATACGTCGGGAATCGCTACGTATTCCTGTTTATCATTTTTCGCGTTAGATCCTCTAACCAAAATCTTTTTTTCTTCAAAAAGGATATCGCCAATTTTTAGAGGAAGTAGCTCTGATTGAGGTCGAATAAAGCAATAGTAAACGAACTGAACGTGTAACCATAACTCGGGCTCATACTCCTGCATAAAAGCTCGTAGTTGTTTCTGTTGATGAGGTTGATAATATCTAGCAGGAGTGGAAATAGCTTTAACCTTCTTGATCCCATCCAGGAGGTGCTGCATTTTTATCTCGGTCAGTAACTTATTAAGTACGGTTAGATAATCATTGTACGTAGTTCCATGTCGATTCCGCAGGAGCCAATCAAAAAACTTTTTACACATCTCATTATCGAGTTTGTACTTATCGACGTACTCTAGAAAGCACTTAACCTTGGATATATGTCCAGCTCGTGTTTTTTTCTCTTTGAAATAACGCTGTTCTACGTGATCCGCCAGGATTTTTTTAACCCGAAAAGATAGATGAAGCTTCTTCAGAACTTTCAATCGTACCTTTTCTGCTGCGCCCAGGCGCTCATCAAACGTTGTAAATTGATTGATACCAGAATATCGGCAATGCTTTTTACCAGCTTCATCAAAGTAGAAGACAAACCAGCGGCGAGTAAGATCCTGACTACCCTTTGGAGCGCCCGCATAGATCTTGACAGAAGGGAAAAATTTTTTTTCTATTACCATGACGTGAAATGTCCAGTAATAGTCCGATGAAAAATATGGTTTTGTCTCTAGGTTCTCAAATTCAAAATGCAACTCCTTGAAAATCAAGGAGTTGCAGGTTAAGTGGAGCTGCAGGGTAATCCCACGCTACTCACAATCCGCTGAATGTCAACTACTTAAAATCCTAAAACAACCTTTTTATTTCTTCTGATACAGTTTCGGACTATTACAATTAATTGATATATTTGGTCTATGAGCTTACTTGAAACCCATATTGGTTTTGTTCTTAGAAATTTACATCATCTGAAGATAGTGATGAAAGGAGTTGATTTTCGACTAAGTGAATTACATTTCATTTCTGATTCTATCAATGCGGCTATCGGTGATCACCAGAGTTTTATGCTGGGCTCGTTTACTGGAGTATCGATAAAGAAACGGTCGATGCAATGGATATTGATAACATGCCTAAATCTCTACTTCGCCTTTATCAACGACTCGGTAAAACCGTACGGAGGCTCACCTATCCAGTTACCTGTTCTGGACTGGATCGCCTGGTCGCCTTATTCATAGATCGCAAATACCGTATAAAGAACGTTTATGAATTTCAAGATTTCTATACCTTCTCGTTTTATCCATTTCGCATACAACACCAAAAATGGCTGCTTGAAAAACACTATTATTATAAGGATCCTTACCCACCAAATGCACACCTTTTGTATAATAATTTTTACGTACCTACTAAATCCAAGAGTCACCAAGTGCAATCAATCGATTATAATTTTAGAAATTTAAAATATGAAAGACACTATCAATCTTCAGCTCCTCCAGGAACTCAACAACCGGAAAATAAACTTCCCCAACTTCGCCGATCTCGGAGAAGAAAAAATGGCTCAGTTCATTTGGGCAAATTCATATACTAAGGAGATATCAAAGCTTCGAGATTCAAAAGAGCTCGCCAGTGAAAGATCAGCCTTGGAATTAGAAATCTGGTGCAAAGAAATCTATTCAAAGATTCAGGACTCCTTTAGTCGCTGTGTCACATCTAATCCTACTGTTACAATTTCTATCAGTGCAGCTCTGGTATAAGCCAATTCCAGCTTTTCTTTTAGGAAATTGATTCTGGATTTTTCAATTTTCATATCTAATTTTTATAAAATTTCATTATTCCTTTTATCAAGAAAATCCTGCCGACTTCTTCTGTGCCGAGAGCCTCCTATGAATTTACTTTTAACCCAATCGAACATATTTCTTTTATCATTAACTGGTCCATAACCTGACCAGGTTTCTATCGCATCCTTCTTTAATTCAAAGATTATCATTTTTTTGCCGGGGTATATCTCGTGCATTTTTTCCGCTATTAATTTACTTGTGTAATTACTAGGAGTTGATAACAACCAGGAGTTATTTATATAATGCCACCAATCAAATCCTTTGTTAGAAATAAATTGCCAGAAGCGTTCGTCTTCTAGTTTAGTGGCATTATCAACTAATATTATAAATCGTTTCTTCATGATTCTGAACTATCCAATTTTAGTGTTTCTGCTATTTCTTTTTCGTAATCAACATTCTTCAGTTCAAGTTTCCCGGCATCACTATCGCCTATCAACCCTTTTTCAATTGCTAATTTTTGGATGGTGAAATTTTCACTTCTCAGTAATTCAGGCTCTTTAAACAAACAATAGAGATAGCTAAACAAGAGCACTAGTAAAATTATCACAACAATTACTGCTGCACCTACAATTAACCAGTCAGGAGCCTTAGCTGTTAGAAGCACTGGTATTGCCATGACGAATACTACCAACAATGTGATTAAGGGCTTCACAATCGTAGTTCGCGAACCAGTCGAATTTTCTGTTGCCTTAGTAAAAAAATATTCAAACAAAAGTTATCGTTTTATAAAAAATTTTAAATCACCACTTCCCCTCCTCCGCCTGCCTCGCCGGAAAACTATTCAGACTCCAGTACATCTTTATAATACTATTAACAATGTCCGCTTTTATCTTCTTGAATATCTTCCAGTTGGGACTTTCCAGGTTGCTTGATTCCAGCGATCGTGGTGATCCAAAAGTCGCTTTACCATCACTACCATATTGTTGATATCGGAATTCTGATATCCAAAATTTATAGCGGCCCTCCTTGATTCTGATTTTTACTGTGGAATAAAAATGAACAGTATTACCTCCTAGCCAAAAGTTATAGTTTATCATTTCCTTCCAGCCAGTCCCGATGAGTATTCCCGCTTCCAGATCAGCGAGCTCCAGCACTTCATCGCTAGACATATAATACTCAGCAAACCAGATTCTGGCCATCTGAAAAATTTCTTTTTTTGATAATCCTGGAACTTCCACCACTCCACTATATTCTATCTCTCCGGACGAATTTCGCAGGAAGACTACATCGCTCAGTTCTGGAGTACCAAATCCCTTTAATGCCTTTTTGGGAACATCGCGTGTTTGCTGGAGAGGATCCTCCGGCATGATGAAATAGATTTCATCTTTGCCTTCTGATATATAATTTACCGGCTTTTGCTCCCCTTCTTTAATTTCAATATATCCCTTGGGTATATCCGGAATGTCCTGAGCGACAATAACAAATGCTAAGAACTGGAATAAAGTAAAAAGTACCTTTTTCATATGTTGTTTTTCCTTTTTTAATATCTATTTAAAACTACCTACAATTACACCCATCACCAACAACCCATCGGCAACAAACACTAGCCTCACAAGGAGACATATTCAATCCGGAGCAACCACAATTAGAGGTAGGTGGACAAATCGTAACACTGTTACCATTTTCTTCACAGGCAATTCCATCATTATCACGATCCAAATCCGATCTACATTCAGGATCTGCATTAAAGGCAGCCTGGGCAGATGATTGTGAAGTGTAGTCGCTACAATTTGTATCCAGGCATACACCTGAATCACCATCGCCACAACTCAAGAAAACAAAAATGATAATTGATAAAAAATAGATGGGTCTTAGATTTGTTATTAACATAATTATAAAGTTAGAATGTTATAAAAATTTATTTTTTCTTCTTAACCAACTCCTTCAGCTCATTCATATCGGCCAGCAGCTGCATATAATTCGGATGATGCAGCGGACTATCCAGGCTCTCCGTAATCCGGACCCGCACCTCCCAGACCGAAATAATCTCATCATACGGAATCAACTCAGCCTGAAATTCTTTCGCCTCCGGAATCAACCACAACCCTCCCTCGTACTTAGTGACATATTTTATATACACCCCTACCCTACTATTTACAATGTGAATCTGATTGTGACGAATCTGGGTGACATCCTCCAGCTTTCTTCCCACGACGTAGTCACCGTGGATCAGCACTGGAGCCATACTGTCTCCTTGCACACCCATCGTGATCGCTTCATAATCGACGCCAGGGATGTCAACATTTTTATTTCCGAACTTGGTTGATTCTTCTAGAGAGCTGCTGATGTGTCCGGCTTCTGCTACCGATTTTACAAGAATGTTTTTACCGTTTTTTTTCTTATTCGAAATGCTCAATTCCTCTAAATTATCGGAATCAGTGATTCTTTTACCACAAATCAGATCTAATGACACATTCAGTAATTCTGATAATTGATAAAGATGTGAAGCTGATATTTTTGCTTTTCCAGCCCTCCAGTTAGAGAAATTGTTAACGTTAAGGTCCAGATATTCAGCTGCTTGCGCTCTAGAAACTCCCCTTTTTTTCATTATTAGTAATAAATTCTCAATATGGTATTTCACAGAAATGTTGACTTTTTATTAAAAAATATCAGAATATCTTTGATTTATCAGTATTTATGATATATCTTGCGAACAAGAAAAGAACACATCGAGAACAAAATACAAAAAAGCACAATGATGGAAGACGAATTGCGTGAAAAAATCAAGGACTTAATCACTAGCTATCCAGGTGGAACCTCCCTCCTTCGGGATAAGACCAAAGACTTAAAACCGCCCGATGGTTACTCGATGCGCTACATAAATATGATCCTCAGCGGAGATCGACAGAATGATGTCATTCTGGATCTGGCCGTTGACGTTGCAGGTTTTATTATTCGTGAAAATCAGAAGAGAGTAAAAGCAGAAGAGCGGAAGCGAAAAAAACAGATCGCCAAATTGAAATCATTACAGGCCAAAAATGGAAGCAATGGATAATCCAAACGTAAAGATAGAAAAAGAAACCAGCTATTACGTTCAGGATCGCATCCGCAACGTCGGCCAGTTCTGGATCCAGAAGGATATAGGATCTGCCTCTCAGATAAAATTCAAATACCAGGATGGCGAGCTGCTGATCCTTTCAGTTTTCAGATTCACTTCCCCCTACTTTCCATTTCGTACGAAAGGAAATCGGTACCGGGAAGCAAGACCAGGAGAGGTACAGAAAATGAAAGCTGCACTGCTCAGCTATATCAAAAATAATTTTTAATCGGCTTCGGCCACTAAACTATAACAATGACAAAAGACGAATTATCTACACTCTCCGATATCTGCGAAAAAATCGCTATCGAAAATTCGAGAGTTGAAAACCTGGAAATCTGCCTAAGTGCAATCAGCAGAAGAGCCGAATCACGGCAGTACTTGACAGTAACCGTAGGAATTGGAGATGCAAATTATATGGTATCTCTACACAAGCAGCACATCAACGACGCGATAGAAAAATCACAAGATCTTTCTGTCGAGATCGCAGAAGAATTAAAACTATCTCTTAACCAGGCTCCGGCCACAAATCCACAGTAATATGTCAGATACAATCTACGGTACCGATAAAGAAAAAGTAGACGACGCGATGATGCGCATCGAAAGAATTATGCGACTGCGAGGCATCAGCGGCCATGTTGTAATTGCCTCCGGCAAAGAAAGCAAAGACCTGTTCAGGCTAGCCGACGATTCATTTATCACCCACAATAACGATGCACGATCAATGCTATTTATAGTCGAAATGAACTCAAAAAAGATCAATCCAGTTGCAGCCATGAAAACGATCGAAGAGTTTAGTAGCATTGGGGAGAAGTCCAGCAAAATTGGGTTAGCAATCGAAAAAATTATGGAAGCTTTTGCCGGGCAACTAAAGAAGAAATTCTCATAACATACTAACTCGGGAAAACTCAGAAGGGAAAATTCAACAACATTTTTTTCAACATCAAAATTTTTCAAAATGAGTATTAAGCAAAATCAGAATCAAAACATCCTGCTCGATTTAATGATCGATCTGGATCTCGCAATCAGAGGCGCTCTGTTAAAAGTCGCCAGCGATCATCGAGCCATCTATCACGACAATGGTCTAGGTATTAAGATCGACGAACTAATGAAGGAAGTTTACGCTGGTCGTATCGACATCCTCACTCTAGTGAAGAACGACAACCAGCTCAAAGAACGTGGTAATTGCGTTAGCAAACCACTTTCAGCGCGCATCGCTCAAACGCAGCTGGACGGATTACTGCAATTGTTCCGGAATAATTATGCGCCACAGATGGGGCAATTACCTAACATTTTAAAAATCGCATAATGGATTCGATCAAACGACAGCTAACCGATATCAAAGAAAGCCTGGAGGTTTTCGTAGTACACGAACTGGAAGCGATGCCCAGACAGAATATTCACCACGACATCGCATTACAGACTGCTTCACAATTATTGACTCAAATGGAGAAAATCAGCTCTTTTGAGAGACGAGTAACTGACGCAACAACATAACCAACAAGCCCCCTCCGGACTTGAGATCCGGATGGGGGCCATTTTTTAAAACATCAAATTTTAAAACAGGGAGCGACAATGCGCTCCAACATTCACCGCCAAGATATGAAAGAAAAGAATAATTCGCAAATAGATCATGCGTTCCTGGAAAGTACGAGAACCTACGCAGCGATCCTTAGTGCAACAAATTTTGCGGCCTGGAAGGTTCTAGCAATTACCACCGCGTGCTATATCTATACTTTAATTGAGTCAAATATGATTACCTATATACCTGAAGAACATATAACCGCTGCCCGGGTCCTTGCGATCTGTGCCGGCTATCTGATGGTGGACGCCGGAATCGATCAATCACTCAGCTTCTACTTCCAGGAGAAGTACAACAAAAATTTAAAGCTCAGTCCAGCCAGAAAGCTTTTTGGCAAAGGCGTCTTTCTACTGATCGTCATTCGCCTGGCCGCCAGTACGACGAGCAGCCTCTGGGCCGCTCCGGAAATATCTGCAGCCATTACCGGTAACGACAATAGCAGTTACTATAACGAGCTAATCCACGGACGGGATACCATCCAAAACAAGCAAGTATCAGAAGCCCTCGCCTACTCTATCGAAATGAACAACAGCGAACCTGAACGATTACGTAAAGCAAAAAAAGACGGAGATAAAGCCATTAAAAAAGCAATTGAACTCGGAACTTTTTGGCAAAAGAAAAGCTGGAAAGCTTCTGGATTTGGCTATATCGAATCAAAAAAAGCAGGAGCCTCAAATAATAAATATGCCGCTTCGATTCGTAAAGCCATGTCTGATAGAGAATGGGAGATTGATCGGCAAAAGCAAAAAACCAATTACGCGAATTTTGCCTACAAACAGCTTCTCTCAGATACCACACATAATAAGTTAGTAGCCTCCTGGACGGCGGCTGGATCCACCGAAATAGCAGATCATCAGCAGCGTAAAGCCCGACGGGTGAAATACTTGTACCTGGTACAGATCATCGCGGCCATCATTGGGATCCTTTGCATCCGGGCATTGGTGCAACGACGCATCGCCGCAAATGACTTCCGGACCCGAACTTCCTCCACCACTACCCTACTCCGAATCGGCGGCAGCTGGTACATTGGCTTCCTCCAGTGGCTGGAAGATACCTTTGGGATTGAAATCAAATGGGACGATATGGCCAACCAACAATCACAAGCTTCAAAGCAACTACGCGACGATGGCAAATCACTCTTTGCGACGTTTCCCGTCAATGGTGACGATGCGACGGACGATCTCCTAAATCGCGACGATACCCAAAAAGGAATCGAAAATGACGACCAAAACACGACGGACGATAATCGTCGTGACACAGGAAATGATACCAATTCAAATGGAAATGCGACGGACGATAATCGTCGCATCTGTGTGAATTGTGGGGATGAATATACGTACAAGCATGTGAAGCAGAAGTTCTGCGACGATACCTGTCGCAAAAAGAATCATGCGCAAAAAAAGAAAAAGAAGGGTCGGACGACCTAAAGAAGTGTGGTTACCTCAGCCGCTCTCTCGGAGGGACCTGGAGAGGGCGGCTAATTTTTAGACAAACAGATTACAGCATGGGAAAAACAACATTGGTAGCCAGACTACCATGAAACACTATTGTTTAATTGAAACCTTACAAGTAAAAAAAATATGAGTTTTATATCCCCTGAAATAATTGAAAAAGTAAAGAAGGCTGCTGTACTCGATGAAGTGATCTCGGATTTTGTTATTCTAAAAAAATCGGGATCTCCATTAAATAAGAATGTTACGTTGCCGTTAGGGTTGATTACAAATGTAATGACAGCAGGATTGAATCCATTTTCTAGCTCTAAATTAAATATTTCCTGGAGGACTAGCAATTCTTTTGGTCGAAACTCATCTGGAAGTACATACGGAGTAGTATAAGGTGCTCTTAATAGTCCCTCTATATGTATATGATTGCCTATTTTTCTTGCATAAAGCTTATTATCATCATCTTCTACCAGTGTATACTTTAATTCAGGCTTCAGGTCCAGCCTATAGTTGTATAGCTCACTCACCTTAATTCCTCCTTCTGCTGCAAACTCTATACTAGCCTTAACGATCTCATACGTATCTCTAGATATATTATCTGCAAACACCTGATTACCTGCTGCATCGTAGGTCACTTTTCTCTGTAGTCTGTACTGAGTGAGATCTCCTCCTGATATGCTTCCTCCATCGAACTGCATAATCTCATTATCTATCACTACCCATCCAGAACTCAGCGTAGTAGTACCATCATTCTCTAGAGTATCTAAGATCCCTGATAAGATGATATGTCCATCTCTTAGAAATGGCAACACTGCTGCTTCTATAGCTTCTACCATGCCATCTGTCATGTATGTAAGATCATCTCCTTCAAATGGCATTCCGTTACTAGGTATTATTAGTTTTCTCATGATTAGTAGTTTACGATTGTATATGATACGCCAGCTTGTCTGTATCGATTAGTTGACTTTGATATCTGGTTAGTTAATGTCTGATTAAGTGGTAGTGCATTAGGCACGTTTATGATGAAGCTGTTTCCTAAGTAGTCTACTTGATTGTAAAGGAAATCACCTTCTAAAAACCAAGGAGTTTCATTGTCATCTATGTTAAATAGGAACGGAGGCAAGAGTAACTGATCTTCTGATATAAAGATCCGTCTATCTACTGGATCATACAGATCATTAAGATAGTGCTCTAGGTAGATCACTTGTCCTGTTATGCTTAGTCTGTAATAAACTTGTGTGGCATAGCTTGCAACAGCATTATTAAGCTGTTTAATCGGGGTTAAAATAGTGTTTATCCAGTCTATGTGTCTGCTAGATCCTCCTCCTCCCCATGCTGCTGTATCTTCTGTGATCCATATAATCTCACCTTCTGTTATCCATGATAAGCCACCTTTTAGATTCCTAAGGAAGAAGGGTATCAACGATACTGCTAGCTTAAGTATGTCTATGCTCCAATTCATAATTATACTTTTTGAATGAAGTTGAACATAGTAGATATATCATCTGCTAGAACGTAATATCCTGCTGCTGGTATATTACTTACAGTGAACTCCTTAGTCTCTAATCCTTGCTTAGCTGATCCTGATAAGAATATAGGATCTAAAACGCCATCTACTTGCTGTAGCACATCTGTAAACCTCGTTACGCTCAGCTCTCCGTTAAATGGTAGATCTTCATTAAGGAATTGATTGATCGCCTTAGTGAGATTCTCTTGTAGTACATCTTCTTGTATGATAGGATCATAATAGATGTCATAATTAATGGTTAACTCATCAGCATCTCCAGAAAAAACTACTATTCTGGTCCCTGCAAATTTGATTTTAAATATATACGCTGATAAGGCATCCTGCTCACTTGTCGTAAGTGGTACTAGTGATCCTTGCTCTCCTTGTGCTACCTTAGCAATAACAAGTCCATTACCTCTCTCTGTAATCGCTGCTCTAGTAATAATTCTATTGGTCTCATCTATGGGATTATACACATACTGAGTGTCTACATATTCTAGATTATCTCCAAGCTGAAACTCTAGGATCTTCTTCTGATACCATGCTGGTGTACCTGCTGGAGCTTTACTAGCTATCGTTTCTATATCTATCTTGAACGCATCCCAAAAAACCTCATGTACATGTATAGCTACTGCTGTTATGTATGCCCATAGTCTCCAGACTGCTACCTTACTATCACTGTTAAGATCTTCTAGTAGCTGAGTACTGGTCTCGTTAGTTGGTGCAAGTCCTTCTAGAGATGTCCTGGTGTTTTTTTCTTCGATTATTGCATCGTATATATTGAGTATTGATCGTGCCATTATTCGCTAGTTGGTTTTAGGTTTGTAAATATCTCTGCAAATCGTTCATTGATAGGAGCTTTAGAAATGAGAATATCAGAATCTTCTGGAAACAAGTCTCCTAGATTATCCAATACAAGACACTCTACACCATCCATACTACCGTACTCCTGAATTGCGATATCAAATAATGTTTGCCCTGGTAATGTTCTTATCGTTCGTGTCATAATTTTACGACTATTCCTTTTTCATTTACTTGTAGTTCGGAAGGCTGATACTGATCAGACTTAAGCTGTAGTCTTATCTTTCTCTTCTCTAGCTGCCCTAGACATCCTCCGAGCATTTTTCTTACGCCTACTCCTATCAATGGATGCTGCTTATAGTTGCCTTGCTCTGCTTCTATAATATGTCTCACATGCTGTATGTCACTTGGTCCTATAACGAAGTCACCTGCATTGATCAATAAATCATAGTCACCCTCTACCGTTCCGAATAATATATCATCTCTCATTAGTATTCTGCTATTATAGTGTTAAGCTGTTGTTTGAACTTGTCAATCTTGAGTGACTCACTTCTGAGCCTTCCTATTGTAGCAGGAAACACACTTGCTGAGGGACTGCCAGGAGATCCACAGACTACTGTAAATGTTTCTAATAAACTAAGTGTGCTCTTGATCGTATCTGCTAGATCATTCATAACCTTAGACAGGTCAGAAGTGGTACTTTTGATGGCCACACCATCACTGTTTACTCTGATCTCTTGGTTACCTATCTTGAGGATGCTTTCTTCTATTTCTTCTGTACAGACTACGATAGCTACTGTCTTACTTACGAACGATAGAATAACATATGATCCTACTAGAGGGAACTGCACCATGCCTATAGTTCCAGACAGGCTAGATTGTAG
>ENA-ORXT01000659-ORXT01000659.1-marine-metagenome-genome-assembly--contig:-NODE-659-length-52949-cov-9.292820_pt1 | contig 52949 bp, 36 predicted proteins | sample MGYA00237868_ERZ511482 | MGnify/ENA metagenome assembly ERZ511482
TGCGCCGGGTTTCAGTATCCGCTCTTTCGGATCATTTGATGGGACCCTCGTGGCCTAGCCGGTCAACACGCTTACACCACGTGGTTTCAGTATCCGCTCTTTCGGATCATTTGATGGGACCCACGCGTGCGATGCGTGTGCGGGTTTTTTGGTTGCGGTTTCAGTATCCGCTCTTTCGGATCATTTGATGGGACTAGAGGCTGCGGTTAGTGCGGCAGTGGAATCTCATTGTTTCAGTATCCGCTCTTTCGGATCATTTGATGGGACCGCCCGCGATTTGATTTGTATGGCATACAGTTGATACCTAAGCTACCAGTAAAAACGCTTAGAACCCGTCCTGCTTGGTCAATTTTACAACCGGCAAAGTTATTTATCATTAAATTTACTCACTTTTTCTCAATTCAATTTCTGCAAAATAGTGGGGGGGGTTTGAGAGAGCATTTATTCCTTAAAATTGTACAAGCCCCCCTGGAACCGCATTTTCCAAGGCTACATTTGATAGATTTGAGAAGCGCACCCCGTAACGCACAAAAATATAGGCTAGGGGCTACGCACCAACTAACTTAATCATAGTACATCATTGCAAAAACGTCGAAATTCACAGTCCACGCATTTTGCCCGCTGGCGAGTTGGTTCGGGCATCTGCTGCGCAATAACCATCTTGCGCATCTCGGTCAACTTACGCTTTGCTTCATTTTTTAGGCGCGTTGTCATCGGCACCAACACAGATTTTTTCAGCGGAATTAGATAGATGGCCGCGCTCTCTACCGGTACACCCCGCTCTTCTTCGATCATCAACGCATAGCAGGCCAACTGCAACTTAAAGTGTCGGCCCGGTTCTTTGCGGCTTAGCTTGAAGTCAACTGGAACAAAACGGTGATGGTCGTCATCTTTAGTCTCGATCAACAAATCGATTTGTCCCGTACAGCGCAACGTAGCAGAGTAGACCGAAACATTAAAGTGACGCGTCCCGTCTTGAATGCCATACGCACGTAGACTACGCCGACCCTCCAACTCTTCCACGCGATCTTGCGCCGCAATGCCCGCTTCCATCTTGTATGTGGTGGGTCGAATACCGGGCAAACAATATTGATAGTAGACCACGCGCGGGCAGTATTCAAATTGCTTTAAGTCAACCACCCGTAAAGACCAAGTTTCTTGTTCAGTAAATGTATCCGTTTCCATCTACTCCACCTCATTATCTGATTCTTGCATAATTTTCAACCGATTACGCCAATCTTGCTTGCAAATCGGAAACAGTTCGATCTTGCCCGCTGCCCTCCCCAAACGTGCTTCAATTTTCAACATGAGCTCCTCTTGATGATTGCTGCCCAAATCGCCCATGAACGCACTATATTGAATCCGATCTAGCCCATAATCTAAGCAGAAATCAGCAATCTTTGTGCGTGCAGCATCATTCGGAATATCGTAGATTAACAGACATTTCATTTTTTACACTCACTTGCGCTATGGTAGTTAGTAGATATTAGCGGTCACATATCTCATTGATATACCGATTACCGATTACCGATTACCGCCCTACCAAGTAGAAATATAGGGCGTATAGCTGTCGCGTTCGCCGCGAAAATATGTCGCCAAGTGCCGGGCCTGCATTTGGATAATCAACCGAAGTGGGTAGCGCTTGCCCTCATATTGCTCGCTTGCCTCTAGACGTTTTAAGACTTTGTTGGCAAAGCCGCGGCGAAACCCATCCTTCAGCCTACCGCGCTCATCCATCTCGATCTCCATGCCGCGGTTGACCACCGCCATGGCTGTACGATCTACAACCGTTTGCCGAAACTCTTCCACCAAATCAAAGACCAAACTCGCCTTGCCCGGTCTATCCACGTGTAAGAATCCAGCATATGGATCCAGCCCAGCCAAAACAAGCGAACGTTCTATCTGGCTATAAAGTACACCATACCCATAGTTGAGCAGGCTGTTAAAAGGATCCGCCGCGCCTTGCGTTTTGCGCCCCGGCCAGCCTAAATCAGTCAACAATAGCTGCCCGATTCCTCGCCAATATTTCTTAGCCGCACGCCCCTCGATAGAGAGCAAGCGACTACGGCAGCCATCAATTTGCTGGATACTTTCATCTTGCTTCAGTCTCTCCAACTCGGCCAGATGATCCTGTACCTCGTCGGCCAGCAGGCGCACCTCGGCATAAATCTGGGGCTGCTTCTCTTTGCGATTTTTGCTCAGATAGCGCAGCAAGTTGACCTGATTGCGAATCTTGCCCTCGGCAATCCCCAACGCAAACGATAAGCCAAGCGAGTTATCATATGCAGCCAGTTGTGCCCGCCGCGTCTGCACCGTTGCCGTCAACGCCGAGCTATAAAAACTCCCCACTGGCTGGCCACGACTGTTTAAAAAGTGGATCGGAATGCCCTCCTCGGAGCAAGCCGCCACCACGTCGCTGCTCAAGCTAACGCCGCGCCCCGTGACAAGCACACTTTCCAGATGCATGAGCGGTGCATCGCCGCGCTTTTCGCCTTGACACGTTACGCGCAATCGACCGCTCTTCTTCGCAATAAAGCTACCGAACTCATCTACAATTAAATGTTGTACTCTTGGCATAGTTAGCTCCTTATTTGGTGGGGCAAGTGGCGATGTGATGGGTGATGCAGGTGGCGATGTGGCGAGTCGCACCTGCCACCTGCATCACCCGTCACCCATCATCCACCACCCCTACCGCTCACGCTGCTGATTACTTGTTGTTACCAAACCACCGATGTTCTCTTTTAGCAGCTGGTAGCGCTGCTCTACAAGTTGAGCAGAGAATACATGTCGTCCGCGAACGTACCACCCTTGTGCTTCGCGTGCAGAACCAAGCGAGATACGTAAAAAACGCGCATAATCCTTCCCAAAACCACGACCATATCCCTCTTCAATATTTGCTGGAACAGAACCTGCCGAATCCACCAACTGCCAAGCCATTCTGCGACCCTGCGGTGCATCCAGCAGCTTTTCGAAATCAAACCAAGCCAAGTCCGCCAAAAACAGCGCCTTTTGATAGGTAACGAAACCCCATAACGGACTACGCTTCACAAAATTCGGTAGCTCCGCTTCCCATTCATCAAAATTTTTCCAAGACATTATATCGCGTCCTTTACAAAAAAGTGACCGCCCCACTCACTACCCGCCACCCACCACTCGCCACCCACCACTCGCTACTTCGCCACCCCAATCGAATACAAACCACAGCCCTTGACGACATTCTTGCCCACCTGTGTATTCATGCCCCATAAAAGCCAAGGCAGAAGGGGACGCCAATCTGGCGAGTGATAGACCGCATAGCCCATCAAACCACCAATTTCTTGGCTCTGCTTCAGCCGACTCGAATAACCTGACAGCTCCCACCAGTGCGTTTGATCTTGCATCAGGCGCACTTCGTCTAAATGGGGATAAATATGTGTACCCAACTCTAGTGGGCCATCATCCATTGTCGGGCGACCATCACCATGTTGCGCACTCAGATCCAGCAGACGTAATACAACCTGCTTCCCCAACGAAAAGAAATCCGGCTGGCGACAAACCTGTTTATTCTTCATGATGCGAGTCGGCGTCAGAAAATCGATGCGCAACAGATTGTCTGCTTGCGCCAGATCACGCGCCAGTAGATCGGTCATTGCCAAAATTTGTTCTGGCACAATCGGCACTGTCTCGGTATAGACTACTTTGTCTTCCGAGTCCATAATCGGCAGAATATTGGCTGAAAGTGGGTTGATGGCATCGATCCGTTCCAACTCGAATTGCCCACGCTTGCCCCCATCTTTTTGCCCCACGCCGACAGAACCCATATGGTCTACAGCCATCACTATATAGGGCAGGTAGCTGGTCCCGTTGCCAAAGAGCGTAAGTCCAAAGGCAAAAGTTTCACCTACCTCGAAGTTTGTTTGGCTGCCCGGCGGTGGGGTCAATGCATAGGGGCGGCGCACGTCGCCCGACGTATCATCGCTGCGTTCAAGCGCCACCAGTTGACAGGTGGGGCAAATGACTTGATGATGCGGATCGCGGTTGCCCGAGCGCCATTCTGGGCAGAAGTCGCGATTGAGCACAGCGGTCAACGCCCCGCGCAACGCGCTGCCTTTGAATTGGTGAAATTGGATCGCTTTGGTAACGCGTACAGTAAAGCGCAGGTGGTGGGCCGCAAATGGAATGCTTGGGGTGTGCATCCCATCAGGCATTGGTGACACAGTGTACACTGTTGACATTGTGGTGTTTATCCTCTATAGTGGTGACCAACTATTGGGCCAACTTATTGACAACAATCGATTCAGGAGACAGATGGATGAGTACAGAAAGTAATCTAACGCTAACTGATCAACAATCGAGCGATGCATTCTCACCAGCGATCAAACGTATGGGTGCGAAAGAAGCACGCAACAATTTTGCCGATCTGATTGGGCAGGTCCACTACGGTGGCTCACCCGTTATTGTTGAACGGTCGGGCAACCCCATGGTAGCGGTGATTCCGGTTGCCATGCTCAATCGCTACCTCACACAGCGCGAACGCGATCTGGCTATTATTGACGAGATCCACGCCAAAATGCCTGATAGACCACCTGAAGAAGTTGAGCAGTTAGTTGACGAAGCAATTACTGCCGTTCGCGCAGAACGTAGGCGAGCGCTTGCCGCCGAGCAACAGGCAAAACAGAGTACGGCCGTAAGTGACAAAACAGAGCTAGGCCACTAATCGATGAAAGTAGTGATGGACACAAATTTATTTGTGAGTAGTCTTCTTTCGCCCAAGGGGCTTCCAGCGGACCTTCTGCGTGTATGGTTAGCAGGCGGATATGAACTGATTGTATCACCTTCAATCATTAACGAGATCCGACGAGTGCTGAGCTATGAGCATATCCGTACGCAGTTTCCCATAACCGATCCAAAAGTCGATGAGTTTATCCGAAACCTTGAGCGTCATGCCGTGGTTATCGCCACGACAGAAGAGATAGACGCACAAGTAGCGGGTGCTATCCCCGCTGATCCAGACGATGAGATCATCCTCGCCTGCGCGCTTGCTGGCGAAGCCATGATTATCATCAGCGGAGACAAGCACCTGCTCAAGCTCGGCGAGTACGCCGGAATCCCAATCATTAGCGCCCGACAATTCTGGGATCGATTCGGCTTCTGGCAATCATGAGTCGATACGCTCGTAGAGCGTGTACCCTTGGCTGGAACGCTGGATCCGATAGGGGAGAACGATGTGGCGCAGGAGGCGATCTTTGCCGATTTTCATTGACTTATTAGAGTAGATATCCACTTGTTCAAAAGTGACCTCTGGGCCGCAATCATCCATTACCTGTAATGTTCCATTTAGCATAAATTCATTGCTTGGTTGTGTTAGCACTATATAGTTTTCATCTAACTCACTTTTATTTTCGAACGCCCCTGTTGCCTGCACAAATCCACCACGCTTCCCCATATAGTTGATCATAGTCATCCATCGCAGCCACTTTTCAGATAAACTACTATCTATATTTAGTGCAATCTTTGTTTGTCCTTGCCAATAGACGTATTCGCGAAAGCCAATCGATTTAATCATGACAGAGACGAGCCCTGTATCTGGACTAGTGGCAACGTTTCTATTAGGCTTTAGAATTTTAGTAAAGGTATTGTTGGTAATGATCTGTTTTGGTCCACAAACCGCTATCTGGCTCCCTCGAATGATGGGCCAAAGTTTTTGAGCCATTTCAAGTCCGATGTCCTGGATTGCGCTATTCAACAACGCCATTTTGTAGGCATATGGAGTCGGCAGTAGCATAGACTTTCCACCAGTAGAGGTTGCTGTAGCGACCTTCAGCGAAGTCATGCTCACTGGCTCATAGGTGGCTATTGTCCACATGGTACCTCCCTTAAACCGGTGCAGAATATGGTTGGCAGTCCACCAAAAGACCTTGCATTTGCTCTGATAGCTCTGCCAAAGAGTCAAATGTTGCTACTTCAATTCGACCACTGTGTATTTTATTGAGCGCGTCTGCAATTTCTTGCGTTTGGTTTGCAAAATCTTCATTTAGTGGACTCATCAATGGTGCTGGTGCCGGGGCCGTGCTCCACGAAACCGTTCCGCTAACATCAACAATGTGCGGGTTTTGTGTGTTGCGCATTGCGCCAGTTGGCTGGATAAATGTATACAAAACACTTTCAAGCAATGCACTTAGTCGAGCCTGCCTTTCCTCTACACTTAACGTATATTTTTGGCTGATATCATTGTACCCAACGCGGTGAGCTTCTATATTGCACACAATAGCATACTGCCCGCTGTTAGCCGGTCGATGAAAGATAGCTTGGCCTAAATTACCAGACCGATCGCTCTTCTCTGTTGGTATCTCTCGTCGATCTTGGTCATACTTGACATGAAAATATTGCTCTGTTATCACGGCATCGGGTATACCAACCGCCCACCCAAATTCCACTACACTTTTACGAGGTACAGATTGATTTCCCTCTGTGATTAGATTTCCTTCCATATCATCTAATGCACAAGCTACAAGACGGTCCACAACTTGAACGGGCGTTGGTTTCTCTTTCTTGATCCAAGCAATAAATTCTGGATCTGCTGACATACGATTTGCGTCGAAGAGCCGACAGGCCGCACAAAGTGCAAGGCCATGCTCACGGCTGATTCGATATAGGTGTTCGGCTTGCATGTGCTTAAGCATATCACCACTAATTGCGTTCACATTGTGCATTCGGCCGGAGCCATCAACAACGTTCACCATGCGAGTCTGGGTCTGATTGCCTTCACCGCCTTCATTGTTTAGCGAATGAAGATTGAGAGTCGATTTCGCGGCAATCGAGAGATTGTATATAGTTGTCATAATTTTATTCCCTCAAACTTAGTTAATTTTCAAATTGACTTATATCACTCAGATTTATGGTTCCACGGATCTCATATGGTTGACACAGCGCACTCAACATGGAGAACCCACAATGATTCATCTCAATGTCAACCACATTAGTTCCCGAAAAGCCAGATTTAGTTACTAACATCATCTTCGTTAACATCATCTTCACTAATGGCTAAAGCCGGATCGCTCTCTGGCTTTTCCTTTGGGTCACGTGCATAGCCAAACGCAATCAACAGGTGGCAAATCGTGCGTGAATCATATTTATCTAGCAATGCTATCACACTTTCAATATCACCGGTTGTGATCAATCGACGCCGAGCAGATCCTTTTGTACGTTCATGAACGCGCATGGTTTCATCGTTATAGCTTTGCATAAATTCTGCAAGTGCATCCACGAAGTCATCCTTATATTGAGCCTTCCGTTTAAGCTCTTGCCCAATACCATAACGCACATCAAAACGACTTTTCTTTCGTCCTAAATAGAGCGGGACAAGCGTGCTCATACGAATGGCGTAAGCAATATTGCGAAATCCTTCATCTTGTAAAACTGGCATGTACTTAGGTTCTGACATAGCAATTAGCCTTTCTAAATTGATTTCTGTAAATGGTCGAATAAAAAATTGACTCCGATCAATTGCACTAATGAGATAGCTGCTATAATCGGCACAAAACTTTAAAAATGTGGATAAATCGTTTCCTGAAACAAAATCACGATAAAGCTGAAGCAGTGAAATTCCCTCACTTTTTTCCTCACCAATAGAACGGACTCGCTCACGATGTTCCGTCAAGACAGCCAGATAATTTTCAGCATCTTCCGAGGTACTAATGGAAGGCATCCAATCGGGCAGCCCTAAAAAAGATAGATTCATTGTGGTATATGAATTAGCACTAAGAAGCTGATAAGTTGCAACATTCATTCCACTAACCAAGTTTGAAAGAGGGCCATCATCAAAAATGTCCAGTGCGTCATCCTCTATACTCTGTTTCAGCAATGTCTCGGCATAGAGTAGGCTTGCCACAATATCTTGCTTTACCGAGCTTTCATTCCACAGGTTGTCACGATATTCTTCAAAAACCTTATCATGATATTTAAGCTCTAGTTGAATAGGTGCTAATACATATGTTTTACGCAGATCCGCATTGGATATTTTGGTTGGCGCACAGGCTTTCCAAATGCCAACCGCTTTTAAATATTCAAGCAGCCAGAATGACTTTTCATTGCCCATCGTTAACTTGTTAGCCTTAACACGATTCTGCCCTTTACCCATTTCTGGGTTAAAAAGTTGAGATGCAGTTACTGTGTCGCTAAACCCGCTGCCCTTTGTTTCTTTCTTCCACTGCTTGATAATGTCATCCCACTTTGCGGTGGGTGAAGAAAATAAAGCAAGCAGGGTGCGCATATTCAGTGCTGCAAACTCTTTACTTGTGCGCTGCCACTGCTCTACCAAGTTATTGTGAATACCTTGGGCCTGCATTCGATAATCGCCTAGATATGTTACTACAGACCAATCAGGGGCCATTTTGAAATCGGCTAATGTCTGTTCCATTTCATCAGTCGCTACCTTGTGATCACGCAACTGCTTGCTCTGTTCCTGATAGTTGCGAAACCGATCCCACGTGTCATCAACGTTCCGTGCTCGACTTAGGGCAAGATCATCAGGCACGACAAACTTGCTGCTGGTTACAAAGGGGATATCCTCACTCCACTCTATTTCATCTAGCCACGCCTCTTGAATCGGTGTTCCTGTATCAACTACAAAGTAGGCCCCAGCATCTTTTATCATAACCGTTGTTGCTGGGGCGCGCTGTCGTACAAATCGGCTGATTACCTCTACTGCCCCAAAGGCTATTAATGTATCCGAAAGCGTTCCAGTCGCTTTGGGGACGAAATACTCTTGTTGGAACATATTTCTATTTCCTCTCTTGTGATAGTCCATCGCATAATCTTAATATTCGAACAACATACATATAGAGCAGTAGTTGTTCGAATGATTGAGGTTCAATCATGAGTTTTGTGAGCGGCCCACCTTTTCGATTGCGTAACGTTAGCGCCGCGGTTGGCACTGGTAGGCCCGCATAGCTCAATACCTGCTCAAATACGTTAGCAGTCTGCGGGTGCAAATCAAAAGGAGTAAATTCATCGGTTCCAGGGCTGTGATGGCGAGCAACGGCTGTTAATACGGCACGCACTAATGCTTTGTCTTGTAGTAGTTCAGCCACAATCCGTCCAAAGGCAACAGCGCTTTCTCCAGCGTGTCGCGGTCGCTTCACTTTCTTATCCACAATCTTTTTGGCATTGCGGTGATCTGGAAAACTGGGGACATAATAGGTATGAACAGCCATGTAGGTTGGATCTTCGATTGGCTCCCCAATGGCCTTCTGATAGAGCCGTACATATTGTTGCCAAGCATTATCCAATTTACCCAGATCATGCCCAGCAATAGCTAGCTTGATAGCGGTATTTAATCCATCCTTCTGCAATACCCTCTTATCGACTAATCTGCGCTGTACATAAGCGATGTCATCCATAAAATCAGTGTTAGCGATCCGAAGCATGGATCCAATATGTTCTTCATAACTCTCCAATTGGTAGTTATATCCACTGCCTCTGTTTCCAGAGCTAAACTCACCTAATGTAGACCGCCAGCCATTGGAATCTATAGGCGGAACAACGCGAAATCCTCGTTCACTGTCATAGGCACAGAATCGATTGTTCACCCATACCACATTTGTTGTATCGATTAGAGACGAATCTCTAATTTCTTGCCATGCTATTTCAGGTTGAGCGGTGGAATCTTCTGGATCTTTTTCTATGACTGTTGGATAAGCCATCAACCATGGGGTATCTTCAAACTCATCACCTTCCCATAGTAGCAGATATTCATCCAGTTCCCGCAACACTTTTTTTACGCTTCCACGCCACAAACTAAATCCTTTGGCGGCATAAGGGTTGCCAATATCTTCTGGTGTTGGTGCAGCTAGAATTGTGACACTATCAATATGACGAATTAGCCGCTGGCGATATGAACGATCGCTGCTTTCCATCGCCCCAAAAATATCGTCCCAAATCATGGCTGTCTGCTGTCGCATAGCTTTGAGCAACTGGCTATCTGACTCTGTGTGAACCTGATCAATGACAGATTGTTCATCGACGAAGCCCAGCACCTGTCCATCTCTAGATTCAAAACATTGCCATGATAAAGCAGATAGGTTAGTTGGATACGGTAAATAATCAGGCTTAGCCTCACTTCCACTGTCTTGGCTTTTGTATTTTCGTATTGGAACTTGATAGATATATACATGGCCCTGTTCACCTGGATACCGAGCGCATCGACCTGCCCGCTGAAAAACGGCGTTCGCTGGTGCAATTTCTGTATGCAGATGTTCACAGGTAATGTCGAGGCCAACTTCAATAACTTGGGTTGCAACTAAAATCGTGCTATTTACGCGATAGCTGCTGTTATCTTTTCCATATTCACGGCGAATTTCATCTTCTTTGATCTTGCGGTCATCAGACAGAAAGCGACTATGCAGCAATATAATTTTTGTTTCAGCCCTATCCGGATGCGCAAGCAGTGCATCGTATAAATTTTGTGCTCGTTCAACTTGGTTGCAAATTACGATTGAGCGTTTGCTGTGTTTAGACATTACCGATTCTGCAGAAAGCTCGTCTTGGTAAACATGATATTGACGTGAACGTGGTTCCTTACCGTTTCCAGATGCAATTCTCAAATATTCGTTGGCAGATACTTTAACCACTTTTGCGCCAAGTTCGTCAGCTAAATGCTCTAACATCGTGCTTGAAAAGGTTGCAGTCATTAATACAAAGGGAACAACATCTTTGAGTTTAGTTAACAACTGAAGCGTCGTTACCAATGCACCTTGCGCGCCCTGATTTTCGTCGATAGGAAAAAGATGAAACTCGTCAAAGACCAAATAAGAATAAAAAAATGCACCAGCATTTAAATTGGCTAATCTTGGTCCAACCGAATAGGGGATAGCCAAAGCACTACTTAAGCTCTGGTCGATGGTGGCAAAAATAAGATCTTTGAGGAATCGCTCATCTTCAGAATGTTCACCTGTTTGGATACTTACATCCATTTTTTTTCTGAAGTTGTGTTTATACTCATTTGAATATTTTTCATATTCTTCTTTAAACTGATTCGCCAATACACGCATAGGAACCGAATAAATACATTTGCGCGGGAAGGCATCTGGGGGTTGTTCAAAAAAGGCTTCGATAAATGGAGCCAATGCAGCCCGAGTTTTTCCAGCACCGGTTGGGGCTTGCAGAATTACAGATTGACCGTCTAATATCAGATCTTTGACTCGTTTTTGATAAGGATAAAGTGCCATTATGAGTCTCCAAAAAAGTCATCAATTGTAGATTTCTTGCCAGGCTCAGAGTTGTTTGAAATGTTGTATAGTTCCGTCATAGCTCGTGCTTCGCCCATCATCATTTCTCGTATTGCTCGCGGCTCCAGCACTTTTACATCTGCGCCCCATCCACGAATCCACGGCATCATCTCTTGTGGTTCCGCAATCTTTGCGGTCCAGATTAGATACCCGTCAGGCTGTTCGTTCTTCTCTTCATTGGTGTGCCAAGTTGTTTCTAACACCCGACGCACAACCCGTGGGTGAAATTTAAGAACCACTTCCTGCGGTTCGCTTTCCGAATACCAGATTCCCCATGTATCTCGAAGATATTCACGCGGATCAAAGTCGTTTGGGATGACGTATGTTTCCTGTCGTGACTCGATCCGTTCTATGCGCTCCATTTTAAAAGTGATACGTTTGTCATTTGCGCCATGAACGCCCAAAACATGGCTTGTTTTACCTGCTGCATACGGCTCGATTAAATACGATGCAAAATCGTAATCATAAATTCGATTATTTTTGCTACGGTGCCAAATTTTGACTCGTTTTTGCTCTGCCCACGCTAAGGTTAACTTTTCAACTACCTCTAAAAAGCGAGGATCGTGGCGTGTGCTCTCATCGTCCATCACTTCAGCAGACAAATTAAGATGTTGACTAATCGTTGGCGCTAATTTACTTAACGATTCGCCTAATTTACGTAGCGCAGATGCAGCATGAGGGCTCTTCTTGTCCATATGATTTGCCAGCAAGCGTGTTGACAAATGGATCGCCATTGCCTCGTGGAGACTCAACTTGAGATTTACTAAATAGTTGCTGCGATCAATCTTCCACCGATCTTCATCAAAATCGTCCACATAAATATGTTTAGGTAAATCAGGTAAACAGCGTGTGATTGTAGAACGATTCACTTCAAACTTTCGTGCAATTTCTGCTGCTTTCAACCCCTCTGGATGAGCCAGCAAAAGTGCTTCAATTTGCATTAGCCGGGCAGCTTTGTTGGCAGCCTTACTCATATTTGCCTCCTCTATTTTTGCCCTTTGATTATCGATGGAAAAGAGAAGGAGCACATATGTTGAATGATTTCCCCTCTCCATCCAAGTTTTGTTGCGGATACAAAGACTATACCATGCGGTGTAATCAAATTACGCAACACCTACCAAAATCAATCTAATTTTTGCGCTTAAAGGGCCACAAACGCCCATTCTTATCTTCTGAAATCAGATACCCTGCTTCTTCCATACTTGGTAACTGGCGCATAATGGTCGATGGCGCAACACGCATCGCTTTTGCCAGCTGACGAGCAGATTGTCCGGGGTTCTGTTCTAGCAGTTGCTGAATCTTGTCAAAATCATTGTTTTTTTTCTTCCAGAATGACATTGCTGTCACCTCCATGATGAGCTATTTTTCAGATTCAATATCTCCGATGTGGAGATAGCTCTATCATGGAGGGGGCGTGTTGCAGGTAGCGCAACGCGCTGAGGCTAATCTAAAAATTCATTGTTTACGCGCTTATCAACATTTCAATTTAATAAATTCACATACCAGCCAAATTGTAGATCACAAGCCAAATCTTTCCTAATCAATTGGAATTACGGGTACTTTAACACAGAATTTTTTGTTTTGTATAAGAAAGATTAACCATGGACCAGCAACATTCTTCAATAGAGCACAAGTAGTTGGTCAAGTGGCGTAGATCCTAATCCATTCACAAAATACGATTATGGAAAGATAATGTCCAATACTAGTCGACGTTCTATAAAGAGCCCTTTTTGCCCAACTTGACCATTCTCCTTGAAATCTGTACTATTTGGCTACAATAATTTTTCCCGCTCACACAATAATTGAACAATGACAGCCAAAACCAAACCAAATCAAACCAACACTCAGCCTAGCGACCCGCCCGCACCCAACATGGTGTGGATCAAGGGTGGCCCCTTCACAATGGGATCCAACGAGCACTACCCCGAAGAAGCGCCGACGCATCGGGTATCCGTAACGGGGTACTGGATCGATAAGACGCCGGTAACCAATCGCGACTTCCAGCGCTTTATCGACGCCACGGGCTATATAACGGTAGCCGAGCGCACGCCCGACCCGAAGTTATACCCGGGCGCGCCGCCGCACATGTTGGTGGCTGGGTCGATCCTGTTCCGCAAACCCAAAGGCCGCGTGGATATGAACAATTATCTAAATTGGTGGGAGTTTGTGCCGGGGATCACGTGGCAAACGCCGCGCGGCCTCGATAGTTCGATCCGGAAATTGCGCAAGCATCCGGCGGTCCACATTGGGTACGAGGATGCTGAGGCGTATGCGGCATGGGCAGGCAAGGCGCTGCCAACCGAAGCGCAGTGGGAGTTCGCGGCGCGCGGTGGCTTAGCGGATGCGATCTATACATGGGGAAATGAGTTTGCCCCCAATGGCAAGATGATGGCAAATACGTGGCAGGGGGAATTCCCGCGGCAAAATCTGCTGACCGATGGCTTTGAGTGGACCTCGCCAGTGGGTTCCTTTGCGCCGAATGGCTATGGGCTGTACGACATGGCGGGTAATGTATGGGAGTGGACCAGCGACTGGTACCGCCCTAAACATCCGCAAGAGGCGATCAAGTCGTGCTGCGTGCCCGAAAATCCGCGTGGTGCGGAAGCAAGAGAGAGCGTGGATCCAAATAAGTCGGGGCCGCCGATCCCGCGTAAGGTAACGAAGGGCGGATCCTATTTGTGTGCGCCCAACTACTGTCTGCGCTATCGCCCCGCGGCGCGATCGCCGGAGGCCGTCGATACGTCAACCTGTCATATTGGCTTTCGCTGCGTGGTCAATCCATAAAGGGTATGGTAGAAAAAAAGGGTAACAGTTCACCTAGCAGGCAAAAACCTACTTAAAGTGAGCAGTGAGCACGCCCTCGTGCGGCTGCGTTCCCACTGATTCTGGCTCCGAACCCGTACGAGGGCGTACTCACTGGATAGGTAACTAGAATAGGTGAGCAGATACAAAAAAAGTAACCGTTCAGTCCCACCTTGGTTTCGATGAAGCCGCTGCGCTTCCAATCCCACATACCGCTATAGGTAGCGACGGGCACTCAACCCGCGGATGGGGCTAAACGGTTACAAAAAAAGAGGGTGCCGAGTTTAACTCGGCACCCTCTTTTTTCCTCTCTATTTCTGACTCTCTGAATAGTTTTTCTTGCTATAGCTTACGATAGCGCGATACGTTTACTGATCCTGTACCAGAGGTAAGAAGAGGAATTTGGTAAAAATTCCTGGTTCCTTATTTACATTATCTAAGCCACCAGGAGTTTGGAAGATTCCTGCATCGATGTTTAGATTGATTTCACCTGGCTCTAATGTCGTAATCGCGGTTCGCCCCGTAGCCGGATCTGCGTTACTGTCCGTTAGTGGATTGCCACCCTCATTTGGGTTGCTAAACGCAAATGAATTCGGGATATCAAATTCTAGATAGTAATCACCCGGCGGAATATTGCCAAACAAGAAGCCACTAGCATCCGACACAGTTGTTGCAATTAATGTACCATCACTAGCGTAAAGACGCACTGCAACGCCAGGGACTGTACTCTCACCTTGATCTTGGATACCATTTCTATTTTCATCATCCCAAATACGGCTACCAACACCAGATGGAACTAATGCTTCTCCACCTACACTGATGAATGCACCAGCATCCCACGATGAATCGTTTTCGCCTGGGTCTAGCGTTGTCACAACGGTTCGACCGGTTTCAGGAGCAATATCGCTATCAATCGTATCGTTCGAGTCTGCATCTTGTGGGCTAAAGCTATACCCTGCGGGTAATTCAACTTCTAAATAGTAGCTGCCAGGAGGTATGTTGTTGAACTCGTACTCGCCACTTGTTCCGGTGACTCTGCTCTGAAATAGAACACCATTTTCTGTAAATAGATTGACTATAACACCCGGAATACCAGCACGCCCGATTATCTCATCTTGCACACCATCAGCATTATCGTCGTACCAAATAAGGTTGCTGATTGAAGCTGGCGGCTGTACTTCTGCATAGAAGCCAGCATCCAGATCTAGCACAGTTTGACCGGCAACCAACATTACTGGAGCCGTTAACCCTGTTGCCGGATCGGCGTCACTGTCTGTGGTATCGTCACCCACATCTTGTGGACTTGACAAATAGCCAAGCTGAGAAACAAATCTTACGCTATAGACTGCAGGGGCCAAATTTCCAAATGTATATTCGCCCGCTTCATTTGTGATTGCTTCGGCAATTTCATTACCATTTTCATCGAATAGCTCAACAAGAATGCCCTGAATACCAGGCTCATCAGCATCTTGGATACCATCCTGATTGTTGTCGTACCAAACCCTATCGCCCATTGCTGCTGGCAGCGTACCAGTAGATAGGTAGAGACCTAAATCATAGGTCAGATCTGTATTGCCAGGGGCAAGCGTTATGGGCGAGGTTAAAGCCTCGACTCCGTTTAGCGCGCCATCGCTGTCTATGGTGATGTCGCCACCGACGTTTTGTGGAGAAACAGTATACCCAGTGGGTACCACAAACTTAACGGTATAGACACCCGGCTGCTGATTGGCAAAGAGATAATCACCATTGGAATTGGTTGCAACGCGTGCCACTTCACTAATCGTTCCATCGGTGGGATCTTCTTGCTCAAGAATGACCGTAACGCCCGGCACACCAGACTCCCCTAAACTTTGAAGTCCATCTTGATTCTCATCGTACCAAACTCGTGATCCAATGTTGGAAAGAGGGTAGTATCCCTGATCAACCATGCGGTTCATTTCGCTAGTTTCAAGCGTAATTATCGAAGTAATAGATTGGCTGCCATTACTGTTGGGAACTCCATCACTATCGCTGGCATCGTCTCCACCCTGATCGGCTGGTGAGGGTGCGTAGCTATTCGGTGTGATAAAGGTGATCTGATAATCACTTGCTTCTAAACCAGAGAAGAGATATTCACCCGATGGGCCTGTCTGCTTTTGCTCAACCGGCTCTGTTGTACCATCGGCATTCACCCTTTCCAAAATAACTGTAACATTTGATATGCCAGCCTCGTTTGGATCTTGAATACCATTTGCATTCTCATCACGGAAGACTAAATCACCGATATCAACCAGATCTGGATTGGATAGAAACACGCCTAAATCCAACGTTGGATCCGACTCATTTGCGTCAAGCGTAGTGGGTGATGTTAAAGCTTCTGTACCATCTGTGCTTGGCACGCCGTCGCTATCTGCGGCATCATCATCGCCTGCATCTACCGGCGAAACTAGATAGCCCTTAGGAACTTGGAAAAGCAGCTGATAATCGCCAGGTACTAAATCTTCGAAGAGGTAGTTACCATTTGAATCCGTTGTATCTTGTCCAGCTTGATTTATCGAACCATCTTCATTTACTTGATACAGCACAACCACAACACCAGGCAAACCAGTTTCGCCTGCATCTTGGACACCATCCTGATTGCTGTCAACAAAGACGCGGTCGCCAAGTTCTGCTGCTTGATAGATGCCCTGATCAATGCTTGTGTTCGAGTCGCCGGTTTCGAGCAGAATTGGCTCGGTTACAGCCTCTGTACCATCTGCATTCATTACGCCATCGCTGTCACCACCATCGTCGGCACCTTGATTAGCTGGGGATGCATTATAACCAACTGGCAGCACAAATTTAACAATATATTCGCCCGCTTCTAGATTTGAGAAAGTATAGGCACCCATTTCGTCAGAAACTGTCTGTGCCAGTGGTTGATAGGTACCGTTGGCGTCTAATTGTTCAAGCAAGACTGTAACGCCAGGTACACCCTCTTCACTCAAACCCTGAATACCATCTTGGTTCGCATCAAGGAAAACGCGGTCACCCAACTCTGTAAGGTTGGATGTGTCTGGCGTTGGTGTGGGTGTGGGCACGCCATCTGGATTGAAGAAGCCAAAATCAACAGATAGGTTTGTATTTGCATCAGAATCACCATCATTCGTTGGCTCGTCATTTAAAGCCAGCGTAACAGCAGTGTTAATAACGCCTACACCATTGACGAGCATACCATCATCGTCATCATTCCCATCATCATCAGGGTCAGTTGCATCCCCATTCCCAGTACTGCTTTCAAGACCCTCTAACGCTGCACCTGGTGCAAAGTTAGTTAGTGGAATCTGTATAACATAATCGCCTGGTTCTAAATCTGTAAAGATATAATTTCCAGCCGCATCGGTCACTGTCGTTATTCCTGTATTAGTATCAGGTAGCCCGTTGCCATTATCATCTGTCCACAAGACTAGTGTCACATCTGCAACACCGGACTCACTAACATCCAACAATCCATTATTGTTCGCATCTAACCATACCTGATTTCCCAAGCTCAAAGATCGATCAGTACTAGGTGTGGTGGTTACGACTGGTGTTGGTGTTTCTGGTGTTGGTGTTTCTGGGGTCGGCGTCTCTGGTGTTGGTGTTTCTGGTGTTGGCGTCTCTGGAGTCGGCGTTTCTGGTGTTGGTGTTTCTGGTGTTGGCGTCTCTGGAGTCGGCGTTTCTGGAGTCGGCGTTTCCGGGGTCGGCGTCTCTGGCGTTGGTGTCGAAGCAGTTTCAGGCAGAAGACCAGCATCAATGGTTGAATCATTTTCACCAGCATCTACTTCAATGACGCCCGTAATACCAGTTGCTGGATCGGGATTGCTGTCAGCAGCTTCATCACCTGCCTCTTGGCTAGTAAATTCGCGGCCAGCAGGGACGACAAACTGTACAATATAATCGGCAGATGGATCGAGATCCGTAAAGCTATAGGCCCCATCCGCGTCTGTTGTCGTTGTATCGATTTGCGTATCTGGGTTGCCGTCAGCATCATCGTCTGTCCAAAGATTTACCGTAATACCCTCAACTGGCGGTTCGCCCGCATCCTGAAGACCATTCTCATTGGTATCTTCCCAAACATAATCACCTAAAGAGGCCAGCGGTTCGACATCTGCTGGGACATAGGTAAAATCTTGAGTAAGATTATTTTCGCCTTCGCTCAGATTGATAAGAGAGGTGTTGTCATCATTGCCATCTGGATCAATTGTGAGAACGTTACACGTATTGGGCAAAGTGCTTGTATCAACAGTAACCGTGTACTCACCCGCAGGCAATCCGTTAAAGATATAGTTGCCAGTAGCATCTGTCACAGTTGTGGTTGTTTCATTACTGCTTGTATTGACTAGCGTAATGGTAACGTTTGCAATACCAGCACCCGTGTCAGAACAGGTAATTGTATCGCCGATGCTGCCCAACAGTGGTTCCGGTTCGGAGTATTCAAAATTTTGCTCCAAATTGTCTTCACCTTCACCGAGGGTAACAGATGTGCTATTGTCATTAACGCCATCTGGATCACCCGTAGGAACATTACATGTATCAGGCAGCGTACTCGTATTTATTGTAACTGTGTAGTCGCCTGCGGATAGGCCATCAAAGATATAGTTGCCATTCGCATCGGTCACGACCTGCGTCTCAAGTCCACTTGCATCATCAGTCAGGGTGACCGTTACGTTCGGAATTCCTACACCGGTTTCAGCGCATGTAATGGTGTCACCAATGCTGCCAAGCTGCGGTAAAATTCCCGCATCGATCGTTGGATTAAATTCACCAGGTGCAAGGGTAACAACATCTGTAATGCCGCTTTCTGGATCAGCATTGCTGTCCAAACTATTGTCTCCACCAGCCGCCTGTTGCGTGAATTCACGGTCGGTTGGCGCAATAAATTGTACAATATACGGTTGAGTTGGCGTTAGATCGAGGAATTCGTAGAAGCCATCGGCATTGGTTGTAGTCTGTCTGATTTGTGTATCAGGCGTACCATCTCCATCATTATCCGTCCACAAATTAACCGTTACATTCTCTACTGGCGGTTCGCCAGCATCTTGCACCCCATTCTGATCGATATCTTCCCAAACATAGTCGCCAAGCCCAGCTGGTATTGTACAATCCAAAGACTCATAATCCCGCAATGTTTCGGTTTCTGGGAATGGGTTGACAAGGGTAGATGCACCACTACTTTTATCAATCTCGAATAATTTATTATTTGCGTCAAGGGTTGGGCCATTATCACCCGTGCTACCGTAAAGCGTTGCGGTGCTTCCGTCACTTAAAAAGCCTAGTCCTTCAATATCATCACTGCCCAATGGGCCAACTTCGGTAATTGCACCACTCACTTTATCAATTGTTATAAGCGTACCGCCAGCGCCACCACTGTTGACCACTGCATAAAGTACTCCGGTAAATGGATCTGCCGCAATGTCGTCAACGTCATCATCTCCCGCTGCGGTCACTGCTATTTCTACATAATCGTTGCCCGCACCAAAGCCATCGGCAATGATCGCACCCGTCGCTGGATCAATTTTGAAGAGTAGATCAGTTGGAGCATTGGGGCGGCGATGTGTACCAAATAATGTATCAGTTGTAATGTCATAAGTGAGACTATCAACATCAGTCATTTCGATTACACCAACATCGCCATCACCTTCGCCAAAGGTACCAATCTGGGTGAAAGCACCAGAATCAAGCGCTAGTGTGCCAAGTATGCCAGCGTCGGCAGCATATAAAATCGTGCCGTCTGGCGAAAAGGCAATTGCTTCGACGTTTACGGTGTTTGTGCCACCGATAATATTAGTCTCACCAGTTAGAACATTAAGTGAAACCAGCGTATCGGCACCATTTTGGTTACCTAGTCCGTCGGTTACGCCATAACAGAATGCAATTCTCTCTGTCTGCGCAAATGACATATTTGGATGTAGCCCCATTACAAGGCTTAACATCACAGCCATTCCTGCAAAAATGGAACGGCAAATGCGCCCTCGTTTGCGCTGTTGATTATTCGCAGAGGATTTACTCATTCATTTTCTCCTATTGAATTGAAAGTTTGGACTGCCATCATATTCGTTTTTATTGGGTAAAGGTTCTTTTTTACAGCAAAAACACGCTATTTATATTTTAATATTTTGTAAAAACACGGGGAAGGATATGGGCTATTAGGAGCTATTAGGAACGGTTTGGGTTAGGATAATTTCTTAAATTACTAAACGCTAGAGTACATACTTAAGCCCGATAGCACATTTCGAATTGGCTCCAGCTTACAAGAAAAATATACAATGCATCCTTACAAAACTCTGTTACTTTTAGTCACTATATGCTTTTATTTATGGCTAAAAAACTGTAAAAATTTATCGGGGTTTATGAACGCAACGCTGCGATGGTAAGACATATCCATCCAGCGATGAATGCTACGCCACCGATTGGAGTAATTGCCCCAAGCCAACTTTTCCCGGTAAAAGTTAGTAGATAAAGGCTGCCCGAAAAGATGACAATTCCAACAATAAAGAGCCACCCCGCAATGACGGGCAGGGAAGAAGATGGGAAGTAATTGATCCCAACCGCAGCGACAATTATTGCAATGGCATGATAGAAATGGTAGCGAACGCCCGTTTCGAACACGTCAAGCAAACGCGCTTCAACGCGCCCCTCCAACGCATGAGCGCCGAAGGCACCTAAAGCGACGGCTAATCCACCGAGTATACAAGCAATTGCAAAAAATATTTTTACCATAACGCCTCAACAGGTTTAGAATATTGTTAAATTGTAACCGTTCAGTGCCTACTTCGGTTTTGGTACAGTATTTTCGATACGGTATTTTCGATACAGCCGCTGCGCTTTTAAGCCTCCAAACCGCTATAGCGTCAGCGGCGGGTGCTCAATCGGCGGGAAACCTGAACGATTATGTTAAATTTCTTGTGAAAAAATTTGGCTTGCCAGCGCGGTGATCCGCTTACCGCCATTTTGCAGGATAGGGGGCCCGTGCCCGAAAACAATCGCATCATAATCATTGCCATATTTTTTCGCTAGCTTCCAAATAGAGCGGATTGTGTTGCGCTCATCTGGCGTATATAAATGGATGGGTTGCCGCAGTTGTCCGTCTCGATTCGATAAGGCATCCCCCGTAATAAGCAGGCGTTTTTCTTTGTGCAAAAGGGAGATATGACCGGGCGTGTGGCCGGGTGTATGAATGACGGTAAACCCCTCGGGCAGCGATTGACCATCAACAAGAAGTTCATCTGGGACAACCGCTCGCATTCGGTACTTACTTGTAAACGAGGTAAGAAACCAATATGCTGGCCGCAGATAGTATGCCGCGGGTTGGCGAAGTTTGGGGTTTTCTAGAAATTTTTTCTCAACCGCGTGGCACGCGACCGGTGCCCGTGTTGCTCGTTTCAGTGCAGCCAATCCGCCGGAATGATCAACGTCTACATGGGTCACAATAATTCGCTGCACTTGATGAAGTGCGTATCCATGTGTAGTTAGCGCATTCAAAATTGTAGCTGCATCGGTTGGGAAGCCAGCATCAATCAATGTAATGCCATCGGCCCACTCCCATACATAGCAGTGGACATCATCGCCAATTTCGTTAATTTCCCATAACCCAGGAATAATTTGTTTCATATGTGGGAAACTGTGCCCCGCTACCTTTGTCTGAAATAATCTACCTTTAACGCTGAATATAGCTACGCCCACTTTTGTAAACGCCTAGGTGTCGCAGGCGAGCATGAGGGTGGTCAATTGCTCTTTCCAACTCCTTCATTGTAATGCCCGTTCCTTTTGCTAGCTTTTCGACTGTATTAAACGATTCATCAGTCAATTTGCTTGCCATTGAACGTTCCATATCGGTCAGTTTATAGCCACGACAGGTACGCACAGAATCTTCGATTAGCTGTTCTCGACACTCATAACAGCGCCACGTGTGGCCAATTACCAACGCAAAATCACGAACTCGTTTCGTCATTAGTAAATATCTCCACGTTGATCACTGACCTGATGCGCTTCTGACGCAGCATTTTCCGAAAAACTTTGAACAATCACAACACCGGCGCTTGCACCGATGCGCGTTGCTCCCGCAGAGACCATTTGCCGCGCGTCATCTGCGGTTCGGACACCACCAGAGGCTTTAACCCCCAAATAGGGCCCAACCGTTTGACGCATCAACGCAACATCTTCGACTGTTGCGCCACCACCATTAAATCCAGTGGACGTTTTCACAAAGTCTGCCCCTGCCGCCTTAGCAATAAGGCAGCCTGCAATCTTTTCATTCTTATCAAGAAGAAAAGTTTCTAAGATAACTTTTACCAGTACGTTATCTGCATGAGCAACTTTTACAACACCAGCAATATCCTCATAAACCATAGAGTATGCCTTATCTTTCAGCCAGCCTATATTGATCACCATATCCACTTCATCCACGCCATGCTTGATTGCATCCGTCGTTTCAAAGGCTTTAGAGAGTGAAGTGGTGGCCCCCAATGGGAACCCGACTACAACACAGCATTTTATGGGCGTATCGACCAACAGCTTGCGACAAAGTGAAAGCCACGCAGAATTAACGCAAACGCTGGCGAAACCATACTCAATGGCTTCTGCGCACAGCTTGCGCACAGCGGACTCTGTTGTGTCGGGCTTCAATAAGGTATGATCAATCAATGCTGCCGCGTTGGTGCTGTCCAGCATATTAACATCAACTATTAATGGCTCAATTAGCGCTGCCTCATCTGCTGATAGTCCAGATAGTGCGGCAGTTACTTCATCGGTTATTTTGTTTGTTGATACAGAATCTGGTTGCATAAGGCCATTCCAAAAAATAAACTATACAGTATGGCCGTAAGCTACTCCAGAAAATTGTTAAAATACGTATAATTATTTTTCTGGTTTAGCCTAAGTTAAATGTATATAGTTCAGGTAGGTAGTAGGTAGTCTAATTAAGTGGGCAGACATCGTCTGGTGCGACCCCTGCAAGTTCCAGCGGTACACCTGGCTCGATCTCATAATGTCGAACTAGGCCCCAGCGGTCAAATGGCCACACTCGCAGCCACGCCTGCCCGACCAGAAGTTCTTGCGGAAGTTGCCCAACACCTTCACGACGACTATCGCTCGAATTTGGACGATTATCGCCCATAACAAAGAGCCGATCGGGTTCAATTACCGTGGGGCCGTAGGTGTCTACATTTTTATAGCGCAGATATGGTTCATCAAGAGGTTGACTATTAATTAACACCTGCTGATTTCGAACTTCTACCGTATCACCAGGTAAACCGATTATGCGTTTAATATAATCTTCATTTTGGTTACTCGGATTGTGAAAAACCACCACATCGCCACGCGTTGGGTCGCCAAGTTTATAGGCAAGCTTGTTTACTAAAATAAATTGCCCCTCACAGAAATTAGTTTCCATTGATTGGCTTTCAATCCGATAGTTCTGAACAACTTGACGCATCAAGAGAAATATAATTAAAGATAAAACAATTGTCTCGATGAGTTCTCGAAACATAATCCAACCCAGTGATGGTTCTTCTTCGGTAGGTGGGGCAGCCGAGCGGGACTCATTTTTTACATCTTCTCTAACTACAGCTTCTCTCGTTGCATCTTCTCTGGATTGACGATATTCAGGGCTCTGTATCTCGCTGAGATCTCTGTCGATAGCAACAGGCGATTTTGCCTCTTGAGTATCTGTCAAATTAAAATCCGGCGCGTTTGAGGGTAATGGTCGAGCGACGTAGAGGTCATTTATACGTTCTTCACGTTTTGTCATAAGGTGATTTTTATTGGCTACACTTTTTGTTGACGAATAATATATTTTCTCAAAGATTGACGATAGCGTCGGTTGAGTGCTGCGGTTGAGTGTAGTGTATCAAAATCAAGTGGATACGCTACCGCTACGTATTGAGAAGATACAAATAAAATCAATCAAAGTTTGAAAGCTATCCTAGCATTTGGGATAATTTGGGATATTGCTGCTTGTATCCCAAATTATATCCCAGTTATCCCAAATTATTAGGACATTCCCTGAATTTTATCGCAAGTTATCCCAAATAGTACCCCAAGTATCCCAAATTATTAAGTCCTTAATTGGGGTTTACTGCAAAATCTTTTGGGATAACTTGCGATTTTATCCTGAACACAACTGTTGTTGGCTCTTAAAATTGGCTATTTAAGAATGTAGCGCGTGCCGCGTTTATCGCCAATCTTGATCAACATACTTTTATTTACAAGATCAACCAAATCAAGACGAAGCGTCTCTGCACCAACCTGTGGACATAATTCTCGATACTCGCGATTTGAAATGCTCTTGTTTGCCTGTAAGTATTGCATTACCTTGAGTTGGCGTTCGTTCATGTTATTATCCCAATCAGGGATAGCCTGAACAAAATCCTTGCTATTATTTAAAATTACCGTAAAGCGATGGCTCTTGGCTTCGAAGACAGGTGGCTGATGTCCCATAGCAGTCATATCTTCGATCATCCTATCAACGCCCAATCCCAACTCCTCGATATAGCCCCACTGATAAAGGCCATTTACAATACGTGGGTTGCGGCTATAATGTTCTTCAACAATATTATCAAGCGTAATATGAGCGGGTAGACCACCAGGGCTAGTGATTTCGAGCCGATCCGTGTACATGCGTATCTCAATGCTGCGTCCGGTCATCCGGTAATCTCTATGCGCTACGGCGTTCACTAATGCCTCGCGTACCGCCGATTGTGGATACTCCGTTTCTTCATCCCGATGTAGGCCGCGCACAACTGAACGCTTGTCCATTTCTTCCCAAACTACGCGCCACGCACGGTCGATAATCTGCGGCAGCGGTCCCTGAATTTCCTCGCGACGGCCATAGCCAAACTCACCCTTCTCGCCGCGCGGCTGAACATCCATAAATTTCACAAAGACAGTGCGACTTTGGGGCAAAAAGAGTTGTGGATCCTTCCCAAAAAGTAACAGACCGCTATTTGTTGGCTTCAAATCGCTAGTAAGTGCGCCAATTTGTTGCAGTAACTTATCTTTCGAAACGATGGTCGAGCGCGGATTACGCTGTTGCCGTTTATCCAGATAATCATCAATCACCTGCTCATCCAAATCATCCCGCTCGGCACCCGATACCGCCTGCGTCTCGAAATCACCTATCGATCGGCTTGCCACAATTTGGTCGATACTAGGTCCATCCGTTGGCACATTTTGCGGCCCTTTTCGCACCAAGAGACGCCCATCAGTCAGCGAGTGTAATTCCGTGCTCCGATCCACGCGCAGCATTACAATCACCCCGCCTTCGGGTATTTCTTCAACCTCTTGCCAATCTGTACGCACGGGTGGCGCGCACAAGTGTAATGCAGCCTCAAGTGCATCGGCAACATCATCTTCAACAAAAACATTTCCAGGCTGTCCCTCTTCAGAGACACCAACAATTAGCGTACCACCATCACTATTTGCAAAGGCTGTAATTGTTTCTGCTATTTTTGCTGGCTCTGCGTTGGGTAAAAATTCAATGGTCTGACCAGCTTTTTGCTGTAATATCTGTTTGCTTTTTGGCATGACATTAAAGGTAGTCTGCTACCCTAAAGACTGTTTGCAAGCAGCCTCTTACGCTAATCCAGAAAAATAAGTATACGAGGAAAATTGTTAACCAGTACTTACTGGACACACCCTCTCTATCGTTATTTTCTGCAATGGCCTTACGCTTCGGCAGTTGCTTCTGCCTCTGGCGCATCCGCAGAATCGCTGGTAGGTTCTTCCTCTGCCACGTCAGCAGGGGCAGATGCATCTGAACCATTCACCATTGCGGTATTTTCACCAGATGTAGAGGCATCTGGGTCATCAGCCGCAACTGGGCGTTCAAGATCATCTTGATTGAGCACAGCAAGAGCTGCAACCGTATCGCCATCCTGCAAGTTGACTACGCGAACACCGCGGGTGCTGCGCCCCATTTTACTGACGCCTTCAACCGTAGTGCGCATCACAATCCCGTTGCTGGTTATCATCGTAATCTGATCCCCGCTACTGACAACACGTGCCGCCACAATCGGTCCAAGCTCATCCAATCGGCGATGATCAGTTGTCCAAATACCTTGCGTATAGCGCCCCTTTGGCGAATATTCATCGAGATCGACTCGCTTACCATACCCACCTTCATGTAGTACAAACAGATCACTCTCTGGTTTGACCACATCAAGACTAACGATTTCGTCATCACCCAGCAAGCGAATAGCCATCACACCGGCGGCAGTTCGGCCCATGGAGCGTACAGTCGATTCGTTAAAGCGTAATGATTTGCCGCCACGAGTAGTGATAATGAAATGCTCTTCGCCATTCGTCAGGCGTGCCCAGTCTAAAGAGTCGGTCGGGTCCAGATTCATGGCAATCAAGCCACTGGTGCGTATGTTGCTAAATGCACTCAGTTCCATGCGCTTGATGCGGCCCTTGCGCGTACAGAGCGTCACATAATCGGCTTGATCAAAGTCTGGAATAACAAGCATTGTTAGTACGTGCTCGTTTGCCATAAGGCTCAAAACATTTGCAATATGCGCACCGCGCGCGGTGCGGCTTCCCTCTGGTAATTCGTAAACCCGACTGCTGTATACGCGACCCTTATCTGTAAAGAAAAGAATATGATCAAGTGTGCGGGCAAAGAGCAGGTCGATGACTTCATCTTCGCTACGGGTATTCATCCCCATAACACCACGTCCGCCGCGCCCTTGGGCACGGAAGGTTTCCGCTGGCATCCGCTTGATATATGAACCGGCGCTGTAGCTGATCAGCACATTCTCTTGCGAGATCAAATCTTCTTCGTTAAAGTCACCGCTCACTCCGCCGATGATCTGCGTACGGCGTTCATCGCCAAATTTTTCATTTAGCGCCAGTATATCTTCGCGGATAATTGCGCGAATTTTGGATGGATGCGCCAACAGATCTTCAAAGTATTCGATCTGCGCCATGACTTCTTTATATTCATCTTCAATTTTTTGGCGCTCTAACGCAGCGAGGCGGCGCAACTGCATGTCGAGGATGGCTTGCGCCTGCACTTCAGACAGGCCAAACTTTTCCATTAACTGGTTGCGTGCATCTTCGACACTATTGCTTGCACGAATCGTCTTAATCACTTCATCAAGATTATCGAGCGCAATTTTCAGACCTTCCAGAATGTGTGCTCGTTCGCGTGCTTTGCGCAACTGGAAGCGTGTACGTCTGTCTAATACCTCTTGGCGATGATTCACATAAACAATCAGCGCCCTGCGTAAATTGAGCGTAATAGGCTCGTTGTCTACAAGCGCTAGGGTGTTGACGCCAAATGAGGTTTGGAGCTGCGTAAACTTAAAGAGCTGGTTTGCCACTTTTTTAGGGGCGGCACCACGTTTTAGCTCAATTACAATACGCATTCCTTTGCGGTCGCTTTCGTCCCGCAAGTCGCGTATACCTTCGAGCTTGCCCATGCGCACGAGATCGGCCATGCGCTCGATAAGAGAAGACTTGTTTACTTGGTAAGGGATTTCGGAGACAATAATGCGAAAATAATTATTCTTCGTCTCTTGAATTTCGGTCTTCGCGCGAATGATAACTTTACCGCGACCTGTAGCAAACGCTTGCTTAATTCCATCGGTACCCAGAATAATTGCACCCGTCGGAAAGTCTGGCCCTTTCATATAAACCATTAACTCGTCAAGCAATATTTCTTCGCGGCGATCCCAATTGTCAATCATGAAGACGATGGCACCGGTCAACTCTGTTAAATTGTGGGGAGGAATATTTGTGGCCATACCCACAGCAATACCGCTAGTGCCGTTGAGCAGCAGGTTAGGCAGCGTGGCTGGCATAACAAGCGGTTCATCAAGGCTGTCATCAAAATTAAGCCCCCAATCCACTGTCTCCATATCAATATCACGGATCAGCGGTACAGCAATCTGAGCTAGCTTCGATTCTGTGTAGCGCATCGCTGCGGGCCTATCACCATCAACCGAACCAAAGTTCCCCTGACCGTTAACAAGCGGATATCGCAGGCTAAAATCTTGCGCCATACGCGCCATTGCGTCGTAGACAGAGTTATCGCCATGGGGATGATACTTCCCCAGTACTTCGCCCACAATACGCGCGCTCTTTTTATGAGAGGTGTTCGGCTGTAGACCCATATCATGCATTGCATACAGAATGCGGCGGTGTACAGGCTTAAGCCCATCACGAGCATCAGGCAACGCACGGCGCACAATAACGCTCATTGCATATTCAAGATAGCTCGCACGCATCTCGTCTTCAATTGCAATAACACGCACATTACCAACAGTATCTATATCAATCGACTCTTCACCGAAGCCACCATCATCATTGTCGTTTCCCTGCGCGGCAGGTTGCAGATCTCCCGAGTTTGTACCGTCAACGCTGCTTACATCGTTGTCAGTACCTGATGTTTCCTCGGACGGGTCGTCCTCAACCTCATTCTGGTCTTGCATCCAGCTTACTCCTAATGTAATTTAGTTGAATAGCATGAATAATTCATGACAATTCTGCTGCTATACAAAAGACACGTAACAATGGTGATATTGCCCAGTGGACAGCTCAACCAATCCTATCGCTTTCTAGAAAAGTTCTGTACTACATCTCGAAATATGAAGATAGAACAGAATTTTTCTCGCTAAGTATATCGTCCTGCGATAACAGCAAGTATTTGAATATTAGTCTGATGAATAAAATTACAATGATATGCGAAATATTATACCGTACATTCTTCGTATAACCTAATAATTTGTAAATTCTCTAGATTTATTTACAGGCCAAAATATTCAAATTATAGTAGAACAAAAAGGGGATTCCGCAACATGCGGAATCCCCTTTTTGTTCTACTATTTACTGCTGATTCGCTATTCTTTAATCTTATTCGCTACTCTTTGATCGGAACCTATCAGTTTCAAGAGCACTGTTCAAACAGGTGCAAAGCATATACCAACTATTTTGACTACCTACTATTTCGACACAAATGGTAAGTACATTGCCCTTCCTGTTTCTTGAGTAACTGGAGGCTCAGGAGCTGGTGTATTCGTTGCTTCTGATACAGGTTCGCCCTGACCTAGTAGCTGTAACTCCATATCAGCATTAAGCGTCGGCTGAAGTGCGAAAGCGCTTGAAAGCACAAACTCAGCTGTAATGCCTGCATGTTGAGCAATCGACAGGTTGTATGGGCCGCTTGCTAGATCGCTAGCTGTAACGATAGCAATCTCAAAAGTGCCCTCTTCGTCTGTCTCAACTGTAACCGGCATCTCCTCCCCATTTACTTCAATCGTCAGCACTTCGTTTTTGCCAAAGCAGACACCAGTCAGCATGAATTCACTGCCCGGAGCACCAATCGTGGCCGGACCAATCGACATAATCGGTGCGGCACAAGTAACTGGTGTAGCCTCTGGTACCACAGTGGCGGGCACTATCGGCGTTGCGGTTGGTACCGCCGTAGCCGTAGCTGTTGGCAGCGGTACAGAGGTATTGGTTGGCTCTACTGGTGCCGGTGTACTGGTCGGCTGACCAGCAGCAACTGTATTAGTTGGCTCTACTGTTGGCAGCGGTACCGATGTATTCGTTGGCACCATCGTTGCTGTTGGCGCTGGCACAGGCGTTGCTGGTACAGGTGTTGCTGGCACAGGTGTTGCCGGAACAGGTGTTGCTGGCGCAGGTGTTGCTGGTTCTGTCGTTGCCGGAACATCTGTCGCTGGTACAGCCGTTGGTGGTACAGCCGTTGCTGGCTCTGTTGTTGCCGGGATATCCGTTGGTGGGACATCTGTTGGCGGTACAGCTGTTGGCGGTACAGGCGTAGACTCAATCACAACGGCGGTTGGAGCTGGTGTTGGGGCGATACCACCATTCAATTCGTATGGTGATAGGTATTGACCGGCAATCAACTGTCGCGAGAATCCGGGCCCTTTCCAGCCCACTTTCAGCGCATCGCCACCGGTTCGTTCAATGTGATGGGCCTCAATATAATATTGTTGACCCGCCTGTAATGTAATGGTAATCGATGTCTGCTGCGGATATTCTGTCCAACCCGCCTGCGAACGCCACGAGTCAAAACTGGCAATCGACGTTACGTTTGCTGGATCCGAATCCGTACTCAACAGCAGTTCACCTTTATCATCACCAATAATCGAGAAAGTATATTCACCCGTTACCGGTGGGTATACATATCCTGTCACACGTGAGCCGTAATAGTCTCCAAACTGACTTGGAATGCTAAACGATGTAAGCATCGTATTCTCCACTGGAGAATCAGGGAAGTCAGGATCATTCGTTAGGTCAGTCATTGAGTTCGTGCTAACAATATCGTCAAACCACTGACGCAGGATTGTACCTGTTGCGCCAGAACCTGGGGCAGGTGGCGGCGGCGGCGTAATCTGTGGTGTGGCCGTTGGTGTTGGTGTAGCCGTTGGTGCATTCGCACAAGCAGAAAGAATCTCTGGTCTTTCGGCGGCACCAAACCATGCACGAAGAACATTTTCGACCGGCTTATTATATGGGCTATAACCTTGATCACACTCACCGCTCTTGTTCGGATCAGTGTCCCACGCCCAGGCAAAGAGGCCACCAAACCATGGCTCGGCATGGAATGTTTCGAGTAATGCTTCATATGTATCAACCTGCTCATCTAGATCAATCAAGCCAGGGCAACGAGCTTCTTCACACCAAGGGGTCTTGTTTGCACCATCAACGCTGCGGTAGCCGATCTCGGTAAAGATAATGTCCTTGTCCCAAAAATCAGCAAGGCTTTCTAGCGAAATAAAGGGAGCCGTCCACGCATTTTTTAACTCTTGCAGTGTTGGGTCATCTTTAGTGGTTAAATTATAGTAGGCATCTAACCCGATCAGGTCTAACTTGTCCCAAAACTGAATGTTCTGTTCGTTACCGTGATTAGCGGCATACGTTAGATCGCCACTGTAACGGGTGCGTACATCGGCAATTACTGCCTCAAACTGAGCCTCGCGCACAGCTGCTTTTTCAGTCTCTGTACCAACGGAGAACATCTCTACGTCATGCAGTTCTGCAAGATCAGCATAGTAGCCAATGAAGTCCCCGTACGATTCAAACCATGTTGCCCATGTTGCATTATCAAAGTTCGAGCCGATCTGGCCACGCCAATGTGTCCCATCATACTCAAGATCCAAATGTGGTTTGAGCAGAACATTTATGCCCAGCGACTGTGCCTTATCGATGACATGTTCAAGATCGGCATCGGTTGGCGTTTTCCCTGTTGGTGCAATAGAGGTCGAATCAATATTATCTTGATACCAAGTGACCAAAATGCTGATCCAGTTTGCGCCAGTGTCGGCCATTTTTTCTAATGCTTCGTCAGAGGGTAGCGATGCGTACTCACCCTGATTGTACTTGGCATAACCAAAGCCTTTATAGGGGAATGAATCAGCTGGCACTGGTGTCGGTGGTGCGTCTGGATCTGGTGTTGGTGTTGGTGTTGGTGGCACCATCGCAACCGTATCATTGTGCGAAGTGTGTTCACCCGTTATCAGTTGAAGACCCCAGCTAGGGCCAGACCAACCAACGGACATATGATCACCACCAGCTCGATCATAATGACGTGCTTCGAAGTAGTACTTTTCACCCTGAACTAGTGACACGGATGTAGACATCTGCTCAGGATATTTGGTCCACTCGTACGAGTAGCTCCAGCCTGGCGCATTGGCAATCATCGCCACATTTGTAGACTGATCATCACTGCTAAGCCAGAACTCACCCTGGTCATCTCCCTCAATCGCAAAGACGTACTCGCCTGTTTCTGGAGCATGGATATAACCGCTCAAGCGCGTTCCATAATAGTCCGAGAAACCAGCAGGGATTTCCATCTTGGTCGGAAATGTTGTGTCAGTTGGATTATCTGGGAACCGAGGATCCGTTGTTAAGACTGACATATCTGTACCATCAGCAGTCTGCAACCAGAATTCACGCGTCATGACGCCTGTTCCAAGTCCTGCTGGCGGTGGCGGTGGCACTGGCGTAGCGGTAACATTTGGGGTTGGCGTTGCCGCAACTTCAGTACAGGTTTCGTTGCTTAATGAACGGCTTGATGCGCCATACCACGAGCGGATCACATTCTCGGCTGGTTTATCGTATGGCGAGTAGCCGTCATCACATGAACCACTCTTAACAACGTCAAATTCCCAGATATACATGCCGGCAAACCAAGGCTTTGTAGAAAAGACTTCGAATAGCGCTTGGAAGGCGTCGGCCTGCTCTTGCAGATCAACTGGCCCTGTACACCAATAACAATATGGTAACGCTGTCGAACCATTAACGCTGCGATAGCCAATTTCAGTAAGAATAATTGGTTTCTGCCAGTTGTTGTGTAAATTAGTCATCGATGTTGTATAGTCATCCCAAGCGGCTTTAATATCTGCAACCGTTGGGGTATCCGAAACATTCAGCGGATAATAAGCATCAATACCCATATAATCCATGCTGTCCCAGAAGGTGACATTATGCTCGTTGCCATGGTTGGCAGCATACATGAGTTCACCGCTAAATCGACCATCAATATCCGCGATTAATGTCTCCCACAGTACTTCATGTACAACCGTTTTCTCTATCTCTGTCCCGACGGTAAAGTATTCTACTCCTTCTTCCTCGGCTAGATCGGCATACGCTGTCATAATAGTTGTATACGAAGCAAACCAATCCTGCCACTCTTGCGCGGTAAAGTCGACACCAATTTTACCCCGCCAGTCGTTTCCACCATCATAATTTGTGTCATAGAGCAAATCAATATGTACTTTGAGATTTACCTCTAGCCCAGCGTCATGTGCATCTTGAATAATGTGCCGCACCTCTACATCAGTTGGTGTCGTGCCACCCTTGTAGATAGTTGTTGTTTCGATACTATCCTGAAAAACTGTTGCAAGAATACTAACGACATTCGCACCTGCATCTTTAACACCGGCGATTGTATCGTCGGCAGTCTGGTTTGTGTAAAGACCAACATTATATTCGGCGTAACTAAAGCCTTTCTGCAATGTTGTAGGAAGTTGGTTTTGGGCCTGTAAGCCCAAAAAACCTTGCTGCACAAATATAGCTGCAAGCAAGCCAAGTATTCCCACCAGTGTTACTGGCCATTTAAGCTTCATATATTTAAAATCCTTTTAACTCTCGAAGTACTGATTTGGGAGTAAATCAGCATCAGTTGGGTACATTTTTGCTCTCTTCTCAAATAGCTTGAGCTGTACAGTGCAAGTTTCTATGCAAATATAGCTCTATGGAAGAGTTCCAATAAATTAAAGTGTAACAACGTATTAGATGGACTAATATTTCAAATTACTGACTGCCTAAATGAATACCGTAAGCAAATTGTTTACTATAAAATGTTCTGTAAAATAATTAGGCATACAGTATTAAGTCAATAAAATGTAGCACATAAGGATACGTCATTAGTCCATTCGGCGCACGACATCCGTATTAGAATACGATCAGCAATAACAAATAGATATGCTAAATCATTTCAAAAGATAATATTGTATGTATTTTGTAATGTATGGGAATCAGTCGAACCTAAGTTGTTCCACCAGATCAGACGGAAATGATATCACATCGTCAATTAGGTCGAACTGCATAAAAATGCAGAGTGGGGTTGATTATCGGCCAATCTGCCAAAAAGAGAGCTTCTTGACCAGCCAGCGTAAAGGTAGGTGGAGGCAATGTTGCAGAGGCACGATTTAAGGCCGCGGCATCAGTATCGACAGTAGAATTATCCAACCCGTCCATAAAAGTTGCGGCGCTGATAATCGTTTCGTACTGCTCAAACTTCTGCACAAGTTCCAAATGTGGTGCAATTGTTGGCACAACGAATAATCGATTGAGATCCTGAGGGTGAACATATAATTCGCGCGCAATGCCGAGTTGGAATGCCTCGGGCTGATCGCTCGCGGCAATCACTTTGTTGATCTCATCAATCATTGCCGAGCGCGTCTCTGGTAGACGGCTGATATTGCGGCTATATTGCGCTGCATCGACAAAGCGTGCAGCAAAGAGCGTGCAGACTAACACCGCAGCGACAAGAATGAACGGTTGTCGAAATTTGGGCAACGCTATTTCGATCCGCCGCAAAATCTTCAAGCCGATCCACGCCACGCCGCACCCAATCGCAACGGCAGCAATGGGATAGAGTAGCAAAAAATTGCGGTGGAACGAAACCACCATGGTCGACATATAAAGTAAATAAACGAGCGGGAAGAATAACAAAATCCACCCCAGCCGCTTGCTCAGCAAATAGACAATACCAATCACAGCAGCAATCACGCCCACAAAGCCTAGGTGGCTCAAAAATTGTTCTGCCTGAAAAAGTAAATAGGGGAAACCGCGCTGTACTGTATCCGCACCATGGCCTAAACGCTTGTAATGGACAACTTCCCATCCGGCACCCAGCAAAAACTCGGGCAGATCCAGCAGCGCATAGGGCATTCCAAGCAAGAAGAAGATCGGCGGCACAGTAAGAAGCGCAATCCAAAGCCAGTGTCGATAGCCAGATTGAGCAACGCGATGACCATTTCCCCCAGTCGAAACCCGAATACCCTCTGTGGGCGAAGCGATCACTTGGTTTGTGGGCAACATTAATATCGACAGACCAAACGCCGCAAATGGGAAAAGTATAGAGAGCGCCGCATTATACTTACACGCAGCCGCCAATCCACAAAAAGCTAGTGCGGCGATCAAATATCCGGGAGCGGTATCCCGTAAATAGAGTAGCGAAAAAGTGGCTGCTACCAGCACCAAAAACGAAACCGGAATATCGTTTGTGACCAGTGCAGAATGCTTAACGTGAAATAATGTTGTCGCTAAAAATGCTGCGCCGATCAAGCCAGCCCAGCGATTGAGCAAGAGCCGCCCAACGGAAAAGACCAGCCCAACCGATGCCACGCCCATCAATCCGACCACCCAGCGATTCCATAAGAAGAAAGAGGGATGCGAGATATACCAGCGATACTCTCCCACACCCATTACAAGTTGATCCAACGAATCGATCCGATCCGGTGCGTGAAGTGGCTGACCAAGCAGGTAAAAATAGTGCAGCACATCCACAGCCGTATTCACATACATCATCAGCGAGCCGTAATTAAAGTAGTGCGGATTAAAATCGCCCGTCTGCATCATGCGGATCGCCGTGCCCGCCAACTCCGGCTCATCATGAACTGTCAGGTAGGGCAATCCTTGGTATGCCGCCACAAAGCGCACGACCCCCGACGCGATTAGAATCAACGCCAGCAGCCCGTACGTAATTAAATTTTCGGGAGTAAAGATGCGCACAAATAGGATGCGTAAAAAGCCAAACTCCGATTCTAAGGCCGAAGGTTGGATCTTCTGTAGTGGGGGCTGAATTTCGTGATAAGCCATATGATTGAGTAAATGGAGCGGGTAGTGGTGAGTTTGTATGATGTATCGTACCCAAGTCGGAAAATTTCACCCCATCCCTAGTACAAAGTTAAGCCAAAAACAGGGGTATACGTTTCGTCTTTGTAGCAGAGTGAGCATCCTCAGATGCGGCTTATATCCGTAGAGTCGCATCTGAGGTTACACGCAGTTGGGCAAGTACGGGGTGCTAACCCGTGTGCGTCGCTTTGGTTTGCAATTTCAGGGGTGCTGGGCTCTGACGGAGAGCAGTGCGACGCACTAATTAAGATCTGAGTCGAATGCCCAAGATTATTTTGTCCACGTTCCTTTCCGTCCGTGAGAAAAATAGTTGGCTCAACCGATTGAATTCGAACGCTAACAATTGCCTTTCGAACCGCTGCCCCCTAAATAAATGATCAGATCAAGATTGCCAACCGAATGACCAAGCTCGGTCAACTTTAAGGCCAGTTTGGATCGATGCTGTGTTCCATGATAGATAAACTGCATTAATATCGCCCACAATTCGTTTTGAAAATCGCCCCCCCGATTGTCCACGATATCTGATTTTTTCGGAGAGCGTCGGCTCATCCAATCTTGATACATATGCCAGCATCAATTCTTCTTCAATTTGCCACGCGTTGCGCAGCACTTCAAACTCTGTAATCGGTTCATCAAACAGCGGGCGTGATGGTGATTGTCCATCTCGACAACGCACCCGCCACAAATGCTCGACATTCACCATGTGGGTCAGCAAACCCGAAATCGTGCCATATGATAGCGCCGATGGTTTAAGTAAATGCTGTGCGTCAATCGCCTCTACACCATCAAGGATTTTGTCTTTCGCCCAGTAATTGTGGTCAAAAAGAGATTTAATAAACATTTGGTCCCCAATTTTGTGTTATCAACATCACGGCACAGCCGGACACGAGGTCCGCCGCCGCGTATCATGGCATGTTGGCAATCTCACGCGGCGAAGACCTCATGTCCCTACGATTGTTCAACATCTTTTCGACGAATCATCGGACATTTGCAGACGAAAATTCACGGCCAAAATCAAACATCAACCCAATCCGTAGGGACATGAGTAGAGCGACTCATCAGATTGCCAAAAGCCGTTTCTCACATCCGCTCTTCTCGTGTCCACACTGACGAGAACCACATAGAAATAGCCACCAATACCAGCCCAACTATCAACGCGATCAACCCCCACCGCCAGCGGATCGGCGCGAACCGCAGCGCGACCGTCGACTCGCCAGCCGGAACCGCCACCGCCCGCAGCGCGCCATTGGCCCGCTCAACCGTTGCCGCCTCGCCATTGACCGTCGCCTGCCAGCCGGGAAACCACACCTCGCTTAATACCAAATATCCAGGCGCTGGTGACAGAACATGCGCCGTCAACTCGCTGCTGCCAAAGCGCGTTACCGTTACCGAATCGCCAGCCGTCAATGCACGAGTTGCATCATCAATACGCGTCGACACATCAGTCAAAAGAACCACCTGCTCGCGTGGATCAAACTCAGCCGAGCGCACCACATCAAACGCCTCGTCCACTGTGGCAACGCCCACCGTATTATGGACCACCCACGCCCGCGACATAAAATTCAAATTGCGATGCACAGCCAACTCGCCCGCCGCATCCAGCACCAACTCGAACTTGCCCTCCGGCAGCGGCACCCCATCCTGCGCCAAAACATACTTCACATTCAACATGTCGTACTGCGCCGAATGCCGCCCGCCCGTCGCATCCCAAAGCTGCGCCCAGTGCGTCAGCAAAAGCGGGTTCGCAACGCCCCAAACATCCTGCAACTCGTGGATCGCCGCGGCATCGGGTTGCCAAAATTGCGCAATATCGGTACGCGTATCGATACGAAACAGCTCGGGATCACTTTTGAGAAAGGAGACGATCTCATCTTGTTGATAGCCACTAGTTGGGTCATCGGGGCTAATATCGAGATACGCTCCCCCGTTGGCTGTTAGCTCAAAGAAGAGCAAGCCAATCACGAGGTACGGCATGAGCTGGTGGCCGATTACGCCACTGCGGGTGGCCAAAATTGTACTCCACGTGGCGAGCCAAAAGAACGCAGCAACCGTGATAGCCAGCGACGCCACCGACGCCCGCAAAAACATCGTCGGATCGTCCTGCGTGAGCAGCAGCGCCATGTACACCAGCGGCACCCCCACACCCGCCAGCACCAGCCCAACATACTTGGCAATGGAATCAAAGACGCGCTGCCGCCGATCTGCCCCGCCGATCTCTTCCATATTGTTCGTCTTCGCCTGTAAAACAATCGCATCCACGCCCACAGCCGCCAGCACAGAAAGCCCCAACGTCCACAGAACCAGCGCCCGCGCCGGTGCACGGAATTGCCCAAAGCCCGGCAGTAGCTGAGTCAGCCAGCCGTGCAAAATCGCATAGACGCCCAGCGCCGTCACAAAGCCAAAGATTGCCAGCCCAATCCACGGCCACAGGTCGCGTCGCCATTCCTTGCGCGCCAAGGTCAGGCCAGCCAGCGCCAGCAGCAGCGTCACGATCCCAGCATAGGGCGTTTCCACTCGATCCCACAGCCCCCAATGCAGCGCCGGGCCGCGACCAAAAAAGCTGGGTGTGATCAGCCCAATCGCCTGCGTAGGTGACAGCGAAAAGGCAATCATCTCCTGGTATGAGAGATCAGCGCGCTCGGTGAATTGTGTCATCTCCAGCGCAGGCAACAAAATCGGAGCAGAAAGCAGCAGCGTTAACCCCAATGCCACAATCGGATAAACAAAAAAACTAAACTGCTTTTGTCGTTCTTCGCGTCTCTGCGTTAAAATATTTTGCGTTAAAATATAGAGTACCGTGAGTATCGCCAACGCCAACCCAACATACATCGTGCTCTGCGCGTGGCCAGCGTAATTTGCCAGCGCAAAGAGGATCGCGGCCAGCGCGGCCCAACGCACGCTGCGCGTTGTCAACATGCGATGATAAGCGGCCAGGATCCAGCCCATCCAGCTCAGCACCGCGATCAGGTTGTAGTTGCCTAAGTGGATCAGGAACGGATCGCTAAACTGGAATGCAATTGCGGCCAAAAATGCAGCCGGGCGCGAAATCTCGCTGTCGTCAAAACGCAGAGTCCGCACGAGGACGTAAACGCCCAGCCCAGCCCAAAAGATGTGAAGCTGCGCCAGCCACTGCATGGTCACATAGGGAAAATCGGGCTTAAGAAAGAAGAGAATCAGGTTGGGTGGGTAGAGAAAGCCCGCTTGAATATCGTTAATAAAGGGTGCGCCGCCGTATAAGTGCGGGTTCCACAGCGGCAGGGTCCACTGGCTCAGTTGGCTGGCCGAGAAGCGATACATGGGGTACAAAAAGCTGACCAGATCGCCTCCATCCGCCGGCTGATAGACATCGCCGCTGAGCGTACGCCAAAAAAAGCCGATGGTCAGCACAAAAAGTAGCCCGCCAGCCAGCAGATCCTCGTAGCATAGCCAAACGGACCGCGACTGGGTGCGCCGTTTTATATTTTGTTGACGGAGCAGAAGAAGGCAGATGAGCCAAATTGCACCGATACTGAGCAGGGCTAATTTCATGGGTTTTTTCGGTATTATGAACTTACTCTGCGTCAGTATACAATTGTGGGTATCGTTGCGCCAACTATACCGCAGTTTCTTGTAGTTAGGGCCACTTACCGTTACTCAGGTTTTTAGGCTGTAGCGTTTAAGTAATATAAACGCGGGCGGGCATTCTCTACTGCCATATGGACCAATTTACTTGACCAATACCTACAAAGGAGAAACCCTATGACAAACAACAATCCTATCCGCATCGGTATAATTGGCGCAGGCAACAACACCCGAACCATGCACATTCCTGGCTTGCGGGCCATAGACGGCGTCGAGATCGTAAGCGTCGTAAACAGAAGCCGCGCGTCGAGCGAGGTCGTTGCCCAAGAGTTCAACATCCCCACAGTGTACGATAACTGGCAAGAGTTGATCAATGCAGAAGACACCGACGCAATTGTAATCGGCACGTGGCCGTATATGCACTGCCGCTTGACCCTGGCCGCGCTGGCCGCCGATAAACATGTGATGTGCGAAGCGCGTATGGCAATGAATGCAGCGGAAGCACACGCCATGCGCGATGCAGCCCGGCACAATCCACACTTAACGGCACAGATTGTACCATCCCCATTCTCGTTTGGCGTGGACAAGACAGTCAAACGGTTGATTGGCGAAGGCTTTTTGGGCAACATTTTGGCAATCGAAGCGCGCAGCAACGGTAGCTCGTTTTTGGATCCGGATGCCCCGATGCAGTGGCGGCATGACTTTGACCTGAGCGGGAAGAATATCATGTTTATGGGCATTTGGTACGAGTCGCTGATGCGCTGGGTAGGCGAGGCAACAGAGGTGATGGCAATGGGGCGCACATTTGTCCCCATGCGCAAAAATGCGGATGGATTTATGCAGGCGGTGCGCATCCCCGAACATTTGGATATTTTAGGGCAGATGGCGTGCGGCGCGCAGTTGCATATGCAGTGCTCAACCGTAACGGGGCTAAGCGGCGCGACGGATGTCTATCTTTATGGTGATCGGGGTACTATATATATAGATGCAACCGATGCGAAGAACAATAAGATTATGGGTGGTCGGATTGGCGATGAGACATTGACCGAGATAGCTGTACCCGATAGCGAGCGCGGAGCGTGGCGCGTGGAGGAAGAGTTTGTGAATGCCATTCGTGGCGTCGAAGAGATCACGCACACCACGTTTGAGGATGGCGTGAAATATATGGAGTTCACTGAAGCGGTCAACCGCAGCATGGCCGAAAGGCAAACGATTTCGCTACCATTTTAGCAGACCGCTAGAGATAATTCAAAATTTTTTGCACATTGATCCAATCCAAATTGACTGTTAATACGTCTAACTATATGTACAAATGATGTATATCGGATGCACAGACATCATCCCAGATAACGTTGCTTATGAATTATTCTCATTTTTCGGATGAGACATTATTAAATCTAATTGCACAAGAAGATTCGCTGGCTTTTGAAAGTCTTTACGATCGTCATAGTCAAACTGTCTTTAATTTGATTATGCGAATTGTGAACGACCGCCCCGTTGCTGACGAAATTCTACAAGAATCTTTTTGGCAAGCATGGAAAAAGGCAGGCGATTATCGCGGAACGGGCGCGGGTGCAGCTTGGCTGTACCGTATTGCGCGCAATAAATCTTTGGATGAAGTGCGTAAGCGCAAGCGCATGCCCGTTACAGAGGGTGCCAAAAATTCTCTTTATGAAGATTCTCATCTACCGATTACAGAGGCGGCGCTGGTTTCATCTTTGCATGAAAGCTCTCGTGTAGAGCAACAGGCAACAAAGAGGTTTGATCGGCAACAGCTATCCGAGGCGCTCTCTTCTATACCAAACGAGCAGCGTCACTGTTTGGAGCTAGCCTATTTTGAGGGGTATAGCCAAAGCCAAATTGCCAATAAACTTGATTTGCCTTTAGGGACAGTGAAAACACGCGTCCGAATTGGGTTAGAAAAGTTGGAGCATATTTTACGAGCAGTTGGATATAGCGAACATAATTTTTGATAATTTTAGGAATGATCTTTAAATCATGACTTTAACCTACGAAAAGGTGACAGAATATTTATCCGCCTATGCTGTTGGCGCGTTAGATGCCGAGGAACAGAAGGCGGTTGATGAATATTTTCACTTGCAGGAAGAGCTACACCAAAAGTTAATTCGTGCGCAAGCCGCATCTACTTTGCTTGCACAAGGTATTGCGGATGCGGTAATGCCTATAGATGCAAAAGAGCGCGCTATGACGCGTGTGCAGACAGAGAACAGTCAAGCACTTTCAGATGTAAAGCCCTCCGTAGATGAATCTATTCAACCAGACAACGATCGTCAATCACGTAATAATCGCACAAATCATCGCGGCTCGCTAGCAAATAAATCAATTGCCTCGCCTTTGATGCGCAAGAGGTTAGGGAATCGTCCGATCGTTCAGCGTGTGGATGACAGACAATTGCATGTCAAGCAGCCAAGTGCGGTATACAAATCGCAGGATTCACAATCAAAAAAGTCTCAATCAGAAAAGAATCGCGCTGAGCAAAAGCAGTCAACGACTCCACAATCACGAAGGACAAAGCTGAACGAGCCGCAGCGATCCGATAATAAAGACAGAGCAAAACCTGATGCTTCTTCGTTTTTCTTTGGCTCACTGAACATGCGGTCTTTGGTGAATGCAACATTGGCAGCATCTGTTGCTGCCCTAGTGCTACTAGGTGCATTGAGCGGTCAGCTATATAAGCAGACAGGTGAACTGGCTGAGCAAAATAGTCAAGTACGTATAAAAAATGCAGAGCTAGCCGCGATCAATGCGCAGATTCAGTCCGATCGGGCAGCGTTAATAAGTGACTTGACTGATTTAGAGATCATCTATCAAGAAAATGCTGTGGAGCGGCTTGCACTGAACAATGAAATACAACGTTTGAAAAATCAAATAGCAATTAGCAGCGAGCGTATTACGCTGGTTGGGGCGGCGAGTCAGGCGACAGTTATGTTTGGGACAGACGAAGCACCCGGATCGCAAGGAACATTTTTCCATCGAAATGAGGAAGGTGCGCTGGTTGTGCATGGTCTAAAACCGCTGCCGGCTGAGCAAACATACCAATTTTGGCTGGTGACAGAGAGTGGCGAACAAGTCTCCGCTGGCCTTTTTGCGGTAAATGAAAACGTTGAACCAACTTGGGCAAATTTGGCTTTACCGCAGGGTGTTCCCGCCTACAACATTGTTGGGGTTTCGGTGGAGCCTGCTACCGGTAGCGCTGCGCCCACAGGCCCAATGTTGTTAGAGAGCACGATTGACGGTTTAGAGGCATCTTTGTAGAATAGCGGCCATTAGAAGAGGAGACCCGCACTTCGCGAATGAGCCATAGGTTGAGCGCCCACAGCTTTTTGTGGATATATCTAAGCCAAAGCGGATTTATCTCGTAGAATCCAAAAATTTATATTAACCCAAAGAGGGACGCATGGTTATGCGTCTCTTTTTCTTTGCAAAATGTGACAGAGTCTTAACAAAACCTATCTTTAAGGAAATTGGATAGATCCAACCTCAAATTTTCTACGTCAAACATAGCGTAGCTGCGTCAAACGTTATCACAATCACACAGGGGTGAATTTTAAATTAGAGGTAAAGGCTGGACGTTACTCGGAGCACGTCATACCATTTAGATTCGGTATAGACATCTAACTCCTTATTACGGACGCTACACACTTCTTTTTTCAAAGTAAAAGCACCCTCCACACAGGAAAAGGTACAATGCTGGATCAATCTTCCCTACAATCAAATCACTATTTAAAACGCGGGCTATCGAGCCTACTCCTCGCGCTGCTTTTGGTGCTTGTTAGCAGCAGTGCGTGGGCAACAACTGGTGGCGAGTTAAGTATCGAGCCATCGATTACGGTTGGAACCGACCCAAACAACTGCGGAGAAAAGGATTCGATTACAGTCGAAGCCGGTACGCATGTTTATTTCTGTTATTCATTAACCAATACAGGGACAAATACATTACGTTGGCACGATTTAGAAGATGATTATTTTGGAAAATGGTTCGACAAATATCATTACGAGCTTCATCCCCATCAGATGACTCAATTCATTTCGGATGCCGTTGTAGCTGAATATGACTTCTCCATTACAGCTAACTGGTCCAGTCAATCACATATTTACGGGGATTCGGTGCAGGTAGCCGATTCTGCACACGTAAAGATCAAAGATAATAAAAAGCCGGCCACGGTAACTGTTGCGCACTTTGCATCATTTGCCGACACAGCCGATGGCACCTCTGTCACCGTGCGTGTCAATGGTGCTGATGCCATTACAGAATTCACCTTTACCGATATCATCAACGATATCGAGTTGGCGGCAGGTGACTACCTAATCGAAGTCTTGCCCACGGGAAGCGACACAGTCGCAATCAGCGCTGACGTAACGCTCGAGGCAGGGGTCGATTATACGCTGGCCGCAATCGGCGATGGCAACAATCAGCCGCTTGAACTCTTTGCGCTGGTTGACGACAACATGCCAGTCGATGATGCAGCCAAGATCCGCATTGCCCATCTTGCCCCATTTGCCGACACGCTCGACGGCACAAAGGTCAACGTCTGTACAGATGACGGCACCGCGATTCTTGAAGGTGTGCCGTACAAAACCTTCACCGACCCATATCTGGAACTGCCAGCAGGCGACTACGATCTAAAGATTGTTGCAGCCGCTAATGGTTGTGGCGAAGCAGCAATCGATCTGCCTGCGGTAACGCTCGAAGCTGGTCAGATCTACGACGTCTTTGCCATCGGTGACGGCATGAATCAGGCGCTACAGATTGCCACAACCAGCGGCCTCACGCTGGTAGAAACATCACCTTCAGAAATGGCAACTGTAACCATTGCGCACTACGCTCCATTTGCAAACGGCGCCAGCGGAACATCCGTAACAATCAAATTTTACGACGTGGGCATAATCGAAGGAGTCAAGTTTGGCGATGTGCAAGAAGATATAGCGGTACCTGCTGGCAGATATCTAATCGAGGTGGTGCCAACCGGAACCAACACAGTTGCGATCAGCAATACGGTAACGATAGAGAGTGGCGTTGATTATACAGTGGTCGCTCTCGGCAACGGTGCATATCAGCCACTTGAGTTGCTTGTCCTAGTTGATGACAATGAGCCTAGTATAGATTCTGCAAAAGTACGCATCGGCCATTTGGCGGCATTTGCGGCAGCATTCGATGACACCCAAATTGATATCTGTACAGAGGAAAATGTTGCGCTTTTATCGGGGGTTTCATACAAGACCATAACCGATCCATATGTAGAACTGCTTGCTGGTGATTATGATTTAAAAATTGCGCTATCTGGAACAGATTGTGTCACAACCGCAATCGACCTCCCAGAAATGACGCTCAGTGCAGGTCAAATTGTTTCGGTTTTCGCAATCGGTGACAGCGTCAATCAAGATATTGGTGTGGTAATGGGCAGCAATATCTTTGCTGAAACAGTAAGCGGGACAGAAATAAATGCAACATTATACATGCCACTCGTTGCTCGATAACGCGGCAACCAAAACAAGCAACCTTTCGTGCAGCAGTGAAGTACAAGATGCAGAGTGAATCTATAAAACAGCATGAGTAAACAAAGATGCCGACTTCAATTGAAGTCGGCATCTTTGTTTATAAATTCGATTTGTCAGTAGTGGATGTGGGACAACCAAACTCGACACGTCAAGAACATACTCAGAACATCGTTATGGTTTACTTATCATACTAAACGATACCGAATAGCGCTGGCTGACTTTTGTCTTTTGCTGATCTTGCTAGAACAAGTAAAGATGATTGGTTTTCCTGAAAATCGTCAACGTGAGACTAAAATAGCTACCGCAACTTATTGAGAACATACGGAAGAACCAATAAAACAAGTGAAAATTATGAAAATAGAGCAAGTTCCCCAAACAATCAACCAAACCGACGAGCCACTCGATGCAACGACTGCTCATCCCATGTCGAACTTCGAGTTTAAAGTGTCCGATGCGGTTGGCGATCTTGATACGGTCGAAACAATGTTAGAAACAGCAGATAAGTTGGAAACGATTGATGAATCGGAGCCTTCTGATTTCGACGTCGCAGCTATGCAGCAATTGCTTGATGGCGAATATGCCGAACTGCGCAACAAAATTCGTACGCTACTACAACGCCCAGATTTTGCATACGAGTCAAATCGAGACGTGCCGCAGTATCGCGAAAAGGTTTATGAATGGACGAAGGTGTTAGCCGAAGAAGGCTACGGTGCGCTCTCCTATCCGCAAGAACATGGTGGCGGCGGCAACATGATGGAATACGTGATAGCGCTAGAGATGCTGAGCTATCACGATCTAAGTTTAGTAATCAAATTTGGCGTGCAATTTGGTCTCTTTGGCAGCAGCATCCATCAACTGGGTACGGACTATCATCATGCAAAGTATCTGCCCGATGTCGGTACGCTGGCGCTGCCCGGCTGCTTCGCAATGACCGAACTTGGTCACGGATCCAACGTGCGCAATATCGAAACCACGGCACTTTATGATATCGAGACGCAAGAGTTTGTGATCAACACGCCAACCGATTCCGCCCATAAAGAGTACATCGGCAATGCGGCAACGCATGGTCGCATGGCAACAGTCTTTGCCCAACTCGAAATTGATGGTCAATCGTATGGCGTCAACGCATTTGTTGTGCCAATTCGTGATGAAGAAAGCAACCCGATGCCCAATGTACGGATTGAAGATAGCGGCACAAAGCTGGGGCTAAATGGTGTCGATAATGGCCGGCTGTGGTTTGATCACGTCCGCATCCCGCGAGCGGAGATGCTCAACCGCTTTGCCGAAGTAACGCCCGAAGGGGAATATGTTACGCCAATTGAAAATGAGTCGCGTCGCTTCTTTACCATGCTGGGTACACTGGTTGGTGGGCGCGTGGGAATCGGGCTTTCGGGTCTGAGCGCGGCCAAATCCGCAGTTGCTATTGCTACAAAATATGGGGCAACCCGACGTCAATTTGGCCCCGATGGTCAGCCCGAGACGACACTGCTTGATTATCAAACGCATCAGCGGCGCTTAATGCCATTTATCGCCAAAGCTTATGCGCTTGATTTTGGTCTAAAATATATGGCAGATGAATATCATGCTCACATCACCAAACGTTCGGACACGGGAGATGGTCGCGAGATCGAGACAATGGCCGCCGGGTTAAAGGCATACAGCACGTGGAACACCACCGCAGCCGCACAAATGGCGCGCGAAGCGTGTGGCGGTCAGGGATATATTGCGGCCAATCGCATTGCAGATATCAAAAGTGACACCGATATCTATACGACATTTGAAGGTGACAACACGGTGTTGATGCAGCTTGTCTCCAAAGGGTTGCTCACAGAATTTAAGCAAAGTTTTGAAGATATCAATGTCTTTGGCATTTTGCGTTACGTAGCAATGCAGCAGACGCGTGCAGTCAGCGAATTAAATATTGTTGCAACGCGCATAACGAATCCAAGGCACCTGCGCGACAGCAACTTCCACTTGGCAGCATTGCGCTACCGCGAACGCTATCTGTTGACGAGCGTGGCAAAACGCCTGCGTAAACAGATCAAGCGCACAAAAGATACCAACGCGGCCTACATTCAATGTCAGGATCACCTAATGAAATTAGCCAATGCATATGTTGAACGCCTTGTGTTAGAGCAATTCGTGGCTGGCGTAGAACGCTGCGAGGATCCATCGCTCAGAGCTATGCTAAAAAAGCTATGTGATCTCTATGCGCTGTGGGCCATCGAGCAAGATAAGGGTTGGTTTTTAGAAAGTGGCTATATCGAGCCAATCAAGTCGAAGGCGATCCGCAAACAGGTGGATCAACTCTGCTACGAGGTTAGCCGTAACGCGGTGGATCTTGTCGATGCGTTTGGTATCCCCGACAGTGTGTTAGCCGCACCGATTGCGTTATAAAGACAAAATGCCCGATGTATAGGCATCGGGCATTTTGATGTACTATTCTATAGTACATCAAGAATGAAAAAATTTTATGATACCAACGGGCTTTTTGAATAATCGCACAACTTCTATTGTAAACACGGAAACAGAAGCCACGACAGAAAATTATGCATATACTTGTCAATCCATGATAGAAGAACAAACAATGTACGTACACCAAATAATCACCGTCGTCATGACCGGATTGGACAGCCCGTAAACAATCGCTAGCCCAAGTTAACTCTTCTGCCCGTCTTTGGACCCCTTACTGCTCAGAGGTGACAAGGTCGATTAGTATAGGGATAGTTGGTACAGCAACGAGCGTCAAAAAAAGTGTGTTATACTGACGCAAACAAAATCCCCTAAAAACAACAGAGCGCAAAAACAAAAACAACGAGAGGAGCATCGAACCACATGTCTCACGGAATTAACCACGTCACCGTCATTGGGGCGGGAACCATGGGCGCATCCATCGCGGGCCATTTAGCCAATGCGGGTGTATCGGCCACACTGCTCGATATGGCCCCCACCGAGTTGACCGACAAAGAAGCCGCGGCCGGTCTCACACTGGATGACCCCAAAGTGCGCAACCGCATTGTGACTGATGGCTACGAGCGCATGCAAAAGCTCAAGCCAGCCAATCTCTTTAGCCCCGCATCGCTCAAGCGCATTTCGATTGGCAACTTAGAAGATAATTTTGATACGGCCATCGCCAAAAGCGACTGGATCGTCGAAGTCATCGTCGAACGGCCTAAGCCCAAGCAGCAGCTGATGGAACGCATCGAAAAGATCGCCAAACCCGATGCAATCATTACATCCAACACCTCGGGCATCCCCATCCACATGATCAGCGAAGGACGCAGTACCGACTTCAAAAGACGCTTCTTTGGCACCCACTTCTTTAATCCACCACGGTATCTGCATCTGCTCGAAATTATTCCTACCGCGGAGTCGGATCCGGTGTTGGTGGCCCGAATGCGAGAATTTGCTGAGACTCGGCTGGGCAAAGGTGTGGTAATCTGCAAGGATACGCCAAACTTCGTTGCCAATCGGATGATCAGCTTTATCCAAAGTGATGCCTTTGAATATGCGGTTGCCAATGGCTACACCGTAGAAGAGATCGACAGCCTGACCGGGCCGCTGATTGGCCGCCCCAAAACTGGCTCTTTCCGCCTGAACGATGTGGTGGGCGTGGATATTATGGCGCTGGTGGGCGAGAATCTCTACGACCTGATCCCCAATGATGAAGACCGCGACGTGCTGCGGGGCGAGCTTGGCGGTGCTATCATGAAGACGCTGCTCGACAATAACCTGCTGGGCAACAAAACGGGTCAGGGTTTTTACAAAACGGTCAAAGGCGAAGATGGCAAAAAGGTCTTTCTGTCGCTGGATCTGCAAGCGGCGGCCAAAGGCGAAGTCGACTATTTAGAGCCAAAGAAGCCCCGTTGGGATAGCGTCGGTGCGGCGCGCGATCTGCCGCTGCCGCAGCGCCTGCAAACATTGGTCGACTCGGACGATGCCGCGGGCAAATTCATCGGTCATACGCTAGCCTACACCATGGCCTACGCCTCCAAACGCATCCCCGAAATTTCGGACACAATCGCCGATATCGACAATGCAATGAAGTGGGGTTTTGCGTGGGAGATGGGTCCATTTGAAACGTGGGATGCGATTGGCGTCAAAGATATGCTCGCCCATATGAAAGATGAAGGCATGAAGGCTGCCCCTTGGGTAGACGAGATGGTGAGTGCGGGCCACGAAACTTTCTATAAATATGATGGCACGACGCGCGTGATGTACACTCCTGCGACCAAGAGCTATGAGCCGGTCGCACAGAGCGAGTTGGTGATGACGGTGGCCGATGTGCGCCGCAGCAGTAGCCCGCTGGCAAAGAATGACGCGGCCACGCTACACGACATGGGCGACAACGTCATGCTGCTCGAAGTCCACACCAAAATGAACGCAATTGAGCCGGATGTGTGGGCCATTGCCAACGAAGCGGTCGAGCGGCTACACGGCAACGCGGCTGGGTTGGTTATCGGCAACGATGGGCAGAACTTTAGCGTCGGGGCCAATATTATGTTGCTGGCCATGGGCGTGCAGCAAGGCATGTGGGAAGAGGTCGAAGCTGGGTTGAAGCTGGGCCAAGATACGCTGATGGCGTTGCGCACGGCACCCAAACCAGTTGTGGCGGCTCCCTTCCAAATGGCGCTCGGCGGTGGAGCCGAGACGGTTCTGGCTGCAGACAAAGTGGTTGCGCATGCCGAAACCTACATGGGATTAGTCGAAGTTGGTGTGGGCATTGTCCCGGGCTGGGGTGGCTGCAAAGAGCTGATCCGTCGGCACGTTAGCCCCCACATGCACGCCGCCAATGTCAATCCATCACCCTTTTTGCAAGAAGTTTTCGAGCTGATCGGTTTTGCCAAAGTATCGACATCGGCAGTCGAAGCGCGCGAAAATGGCTTTCTGGCCCAATCAGATCAGATAGTGATGAATCGCTCGCATCTGCTGGCAACGGCCAAACAACAGGTGCTACACATGACAAGCGATTACACGCCGCCGGTCGTAACGGGCAACGTCTATGCCGCGGGCATGGGTCAACTGGCGAATTTGCGCACCGGCATCCATTTGATGGAAAAAGCCATGTATATCAGCGAGCACGACGGCCTAATTGCCAACAAACTGGCGCACGTCCTAACCGGCGGCGAATTGAGCACGCCAACATGGATGGACGAACAATATTTTCTTGATTTAGAACGCGAAGCGCTGCTCAGCCTAGCAGGCGAAGAGAAGACGCAAGCGCGCATATGGCATATGTTGCAGAATAATAAACCACTCCGAAATTGACCGGGGAAAGGGAACAAGGGATTAGGGATAGGGATGAAACCATTCCCTAATCCCTTGTCCCTCTTCAGCACGAATTAACTCTACAGGAGCTCAAATATGAACAACGCCGTAATCGTATCCGCAGCGCGCACCGCCATTGGCAAAGCGCCACGCGGCAGTTTGAAAACAGTCCGGCCCGATGATATGGCCGCAGCAGTCTTAAAAGCCACCGTTGACCGTGCGGGAATTGACCCCGCGATAATAGAAGATGTAATCATTGGCTGTGCCGCGCCCGAAGCCGAACAGGGGACAAACATGGCCCGCGTCGCGACAGTGCGCGCGGGCTTCCCCGAAAGCGTCTGTGGCCAAACGGTCAACCGCTTCTGCTCTAGCGGCTTGCAGACCATCGCGCTCGCCTCGCAGCAGATCATGTCCGGCATGGGCGAAGCCATCATCGCGGGCGGGGCCGAAAGCCTCTCGAAGATCCCCATGAGCAGCAACAAATTTATGGCTAATCCAGTGCTGGCGCAAGAGGATCCCGGCATCTACACCAGCATGGGCCTAACCGCAGAAAATGTGGCGCACCAGTTCGAGATCACCCGTGCGGATCAAGATGACTTTGCTGCGCGCAGCCATCAACGCGCGGCAAAGGCCCAAGATGCAGGCAAGTTCGAGAAAGAGATCGTGCCGCTCGACGTGACAGTGGTTGAAGGCAACGGCACAAAAGTTTCGGAGCGCACCTTTACTTTTGATAAAGATGAGGGAATCCGAAGGACAACCACAGTCGAAGCGTTGGCCGGGTTGCGCCCGGTCTTCCACCTAAAGGGTAGCGTAACCGCAGGCAACAGCAGCCAAACCAGCGACGGCGCAGCAGCCGTATTGGTCATGAGCGAGGAGCGGGCCAAAGCCGAAGGGTTGAAACCGCTGGCTCGTTTCGTCAGCTTTGCCGTGGGTGGCGTCGCCCCCGAGATTATGGGCATTGGTCCCGTCGCGGCCATTCCCAAAGCCCTCAAATTTGCGGGCATGGAACTCTCGGACATCGATCTATTCGAGCTAAACGAAGCCTTCGCCGCGCAGGCCGTCGCCGTGATCCGCGAGATGGGCATCGACGAGGATCTGGTCAACGTCAACGGTGGGGCCATTGCCCTCGGTCACCCGCTGGGCTGCACCGGAGCCAAGCTCACCGTCCAAATGCTGCACGAACTCGAACGCCAAGACAAGCAGTTCGGCATGGTCACCATGTGTATCGGTGGCGGCATGGGTGCCGCGGGGATCTTCGAGCGGTTGAATTAGGGGAAAGATGTAATTCCGTCAGTATTCTGACGCAAATGGGGCTAACTCGGTCGACATGTTGACTGAATTAGCCCCATTTTTGTTTTACAACTCGATATTCTATAGAAAAAATTTTTGATGAACACTCTGAAACAAACTAAACAGCAAATAGAACAAAACACGGAACATTGGTCCATATTTTTAATGAATTTCGTTGACGATTTCCGTCGACAGCAAGATATAAAAATGCTGGCTGATCCATTTATCGCGTCCGATGAACGGTTTGATGCGCTACTCGCTTCGACCGCCGAGGCATTGTGCGATGAGCAGGGGATAGAGCCACCAAAATGGTTGTCAGCTATACCAGCCTGCCGCGACCCGTGGTTTGTGGCAGGCATGGAAAACTTAAAAGCAATTGCCATAGCAGAGAGTCCGCTCCGCTTTCGGTTGCGCAAGATTTTTGTTTTGGAGAACTTTTTGCAGAGGGTCTAACTAGCGATCTATATGCTGCACGAGTTGGAGCGCCAAGACAAGCAGTTTGGCATGGTCACGATGTGTGGCATGGGTGCCGCGGGGACTTTTGAGCGGCTGAATTCGGGGAAAAGTGTAATTCCGTCAGTATCCTGACCAAATTAGCGCTGTTTTTGTTATTATGGTGTGAATGTCAGTGGGATCTTTGGGTGGACAGTATCTTGTTTACATGAGAAGCTTTTTAATATTTTCGAAACACCTCTCGGCGATGCCATGCTATAGATTCGACCTTGGGCCACAGTTGCTCTTCAGATGGTTTATATATCGGTCTAGCGTTCAATGTAACCAGATGCTCAGGTCTGTTATTGCTGACAGAAAGTTGTGGAGATGCTACAGCCAAATACTGATTTGTCACAGCTAACAAACCCTCGTCAAAGGTCCAATGACAAAGCTTGCAAAGAGCCATCCCATTCGTGGGCTCATCATCATGAGTTTCACTCCAAGGAACGATGTGGGCAGCATCTACTGATGTATGGCCATCTGGCGTTAAAATACGAATGCCACAAAATGCACATTGATGCTGGTATGCAGTTACTATCGCTCGTCGGAATCCTTGATCGCGAACATAATAATTAGCCTGAGCTTCCTTCAACCTTTTCTGATCTGAGTCTTTTTTCTGCCGAGCAGCGTCGAGTAGTTCCGTACTATATTCGAAAGCAGCCTGATTGATCATGCTCCGTTCCAAAAGGGTTTGGTGAATTTCCTCTCGAAAATAATTAGCGATGAGAAATGAACGAAGCAGATCACGCTGGTGGCGGTTACAAATCAAACCATAGAGTTCAGAATCCAGTTTGGCACCAACTACTGTTTTTTGTAACTGGCTAATCGAACTCAACACTTTGCCAGACTGAACAATTGACTCTTGACCGGGTAGAGCAACGAGTTCCCAAAAGCCGTCCCCTCGTAAATGATAAAACGGCATCCCAATATTATACTTTTGATCAGATGGCAAAATCTCATTACAGTAAATTTGGAAAAGCTCACCAAGATCAGGGGTAAGTTCGATAAGGTTCTGCTGTATTTCGCCTTGATCGAATAGGTCAAGAATGGCAAGTAACAGCAATGGTTTGTATGGAGCTTTATTATAAGATACGTAAGGCCATTTTGTGGGATGCGGGCTTTGTCTTAATTGTTTGAAGGCGGTAAAAACAGGGCGTCAGTTTGGATCGGCGAAGGGATTGGAACGAGCTTAGAGCCTTCGATGCCCCATTGCGGCCCTTTACTCTGCTCTGGAACCTGTAAGGTTGTAGGGCTTAAATCAGAATAAGATGTTTTGCCCTCAGGGTTGTCATCATAATCGCTGGCGTCACCAGCGGCATCCCGTTCGTCTTCACGCGTCTCATTCTGATCCGGTTGATGGTC
>ENA-ORXT01000660-ORXT01000660.1-marine-metagenome-genome-assembly--contig:-NODE-660-length-52945-cov-9.467296_pt1 | contig 52945 bp, 48 predicted proteins | sample MGYA00237868_ERZ511482 | MGnify/ENA metagenome assembly ERZ511482
ACTCTTGATAAACGAAACAAAGAACCCTAATTGACAAATTGATGTAATCCTTACCCAGAATGAAGATACATTGACAATAGATTTTTTAAGATTAGATGGCGATTCCAAAATTGATTGTGCGAATATTGACAAAAGTAATGGAAAAATTTACCTACGCATTTATGAGTCGAACTATGCTAAAGAACTAACACTAAAGCAATTTTTATTCAGAATAAATCATGAAGGAGATATAACTGAAGACGAAATTCAATTTCAATATATTGGATCAAATCACTAAAAATAAACCGCCCTCACATTTAAATCCTAATTTGAAATACTTAGCTTATTACTAAAGCCATATGAACAAAAAAATAAGACAAAAGATCATGGACGTCTGCACTAAGAAAATCGAAACAAAAGGCGAAAATGTCGGCCTCTCTTTCTACGCTTTCTTTGCAAATAAAAACGACAATCCAAAGTTGCTGATGGAAGTGGCGGAGTGGTGGATAGCTAAACATCAACTAGATCACTTTGAGAAGGCTGTGAAGATTAGGGAGATGGTTAAAAAGGATTTATAGAAAACGGATAAAGAAATTGAATATATTTGGAATCAATGGGAGTCCTAGTAAAAAACTCCTCTATTTTTGCAATCCTATAATTGATAATGGAGTTATCGAAAGATAAAATTGATTTAACCATCATGGACAATTTGATATGCCTGCCCGACATTAAAACTAAGCTGACTAGTGACAACAGACATTCAAAAATTCAATATATTTCGAAGTCAAATAGAGACAGCAGACGGAGTCATTATCTCTACTTCAGAATATGTGTTTAGTATTCTAAGTGGACTTAAAAATGCAATAGAATGATGCATTTTCTAAACTGTCCTTTCAGAAAAAGTTACGGGTATTATTACTGCATCTGCAAACGGCGAAAAAGCCATGAAGAACTTGACTTGACTATGAAAGGTTGCAGACTATCTTTACTGAGGAAACGACTTTATTGATTCAAGCAGTCAAAGGGGTAATTAACGGGCTAGGATAAATTAGGGACAAGAATACTTTTTAGGAATTGCAAAAGTTTATAGATGCTTTTGTAAATCTGGCTAGTGAACAAAACTACCAAATTTCACCTCCCTCCTGCCCAGCATCCCACTAACAAAAATAAAACCCCTCCACCCCACTTTTACTATCCAACACCTCCGCAATATGCTCCTGCGCATCCACACTCGCAATAGCGACTATGACCTGCAGATTGGAAGCGCGCTCGAGTAGCGATTCATCCTCCAAGGTAGTGCCGTAAATATCATGCCCCACCTTACTAGCATTCCCCGTGATCCAGTGAAATGATTTACCCGCTTGAGAAAGAAAAGCAGCAATTTTTTTACCCTTTTTTCCAGCACCCCAGAGCACAAGTGGAATATCCGAAGCGGCATCTTCTTCTAAAAAATAATGGAGTTTGAGATTTAGAAAGCGATTGTCCGTATAGTGCTCATCCGTACGACTGCTGCGCTCGGGGTGATCTCGCCAGAGATGTAGCACCTCTCCCACAGCACGAACCTTTAGTCCATACGATCGCATTCGAAAACAGAGATCATAATCTTCTGGGTAAGTATCGGGATCAAAAGCTCCTAACTTCTGTAAAGTAGTACGATGTAGCATCCAACACGGAGATGGAATCACGCACTCTTTATAAATTGCTTTGAATGGGTCTGGACTTTGCATGTTTTGGTTGAGCCACTGGGCGTATCTCTTGTAACCATCCCCAATACCTGCCTCAGAAAAGTAAGAGACTAAGCCGGTAGCAATTTCATTTTCACCTCGACAAGCGGCTATTAAGGATTCGATTTTGTGGAGAGGCATGAGGTCGTCAGCATCCATGCGAGTAACGTACTTTCCATGAGAATTTTTGAAGGCTAGGCGCAAAGCTGGAATGATGCCATGACCGTCATTTTCTAAAACTTGAATCCGTGAATCTCGGTCGGCGTACTGTTTTAATATTTGTAAAGTATGGTCAGTGGAGTGATCATTTACGACGCGCAATTCCCAAGAATTATAGGTCTGCGATAGAACAGAGTCTAGACAATCAGCTACAAACTTTGCAGCATTTTTGGCTGGCATCAAAATGCTTACTAGCGGAGAACTATCCATAAGCTAGCGAGATTTCTTTTGCGTCAGGGATAGTAGGGGCTCCCGTTTTTCACGGGAGGTGCGCAGCACGATACCCCCGCATAGCCCGCTCGGACGCCCAAACAAAAAAAATAAGAAATGAATATCTGGAATGGTAATATATGCGATGCTAGGTGCAACTGCTGTAAACTCAAACATGCTAAATCTCATTTGGTATCTGGTACTTTAAAGTCTAACGATTCTAGATATTAGACCATATCCTTCTCCTTATATGTCCCTTTGTCTGGATTCACCCTGTCTTGAACTTCATTGTAAGGCTCCTGTACAAACTCTTCTCGCTGCTTAGCGGCACTCCTTTTATTCCACATCTTCATTACTTGTCTGATGATCATCGGTGCAAACATCATCAGCATTCTTGGCAAACCACGCATATTATTCTTTTTTATATCGGGGTCAGATAAAATCATCTGCTCCATAATTGTGACTCTATAAAGCTCCAATCGTCACCAAATATACGGTAAAAGACTCCAAGAATGGCCCAACTATAATATATTTGCACTCAAAAGAGGATATTGTAGAGGAATACGCATAAGTTATGAATCAGCTAAAATACTATTGGAGGCTAGCGCTAGCAGCGCCTTTCATCCCACTGATGTATTATCAGGCAAGACGTATACGTACTGCTATGCCTGATCTGAAAGCGCCTACTGACAGCTATAAAAATGGTGCAGTAGAAGATTTTCACATTTTGAGTCTAGGCGAAAGTTCTATTGCCAGTATAGGCGTGGATAGCCAGCAACATGGACTTACTGGTTATTTATCTAACATGATAGAGCGGCAGATCAAGGAGCAAGTTTCTTATGAGGTAGTCGCAAGAAGCGGATACAAAGCAAGCAATGTACGCACAGAACTGGTCCCCCAGATACAGTCCTCTAGAGCTGATTTAATACTCATAGGTCTAGGCGCCAATGACTCGTTTCAGATCAGTCAACCTCGAGAATGGCGCAAAAATCTATCTGCTATTTTAGATCACTTAAAAGAGCGATTTGGAGATGTCCCAGTCGTCTTTATCAATACACCTCCTATAACGGAGTTTCCTATTTTCACTTCTGTGTTGAAGTATTTTGTCAATCGTCAGCTCCTGCTATTGAGAGATGAACTAATGACGCTGATAGATGAATATGATCATGCTTACTTCATCGCACACTTCCTCACCGCTATCGGCTTTATCGAAAAATATAAGCTTGAAGATAAACAGATAAGTCACTTCTATAGTGACGGTGTACATCCATCGCAACTCACCTATCGCCTCTGGGCTAAAGAGATTTTTGAATTTCTTGTCTCTTCAAAATTGTTAAAATAAGCACCTACTAAAAGACAATTGCGTATAATAAAAGTATAGATCTATCTAGTCTGGCAACCAACAGGTGTAGATGTTTGTACGGATACGTATATGCGTATACAATCATACAAATTATGAAAATTCGTAATATTTTATTCTTTGGATTTATAGCTATACCTATCATGGCAAAAGCTCAAAATAAAGTAACGTTTTAGATTCGGTTTAGGTGCATAGTATCAGATCAACCCTAACTCTGAGCTAGAATTGCTGTACACCGATTTTACCAATAAGTTTCTGTCGGAGTCAGACGGTCAAGCAGCAACATTTAACTACGGAATACGATATAAATTATAAAGCCTTCTATTTGCGACACCTAGTCCTTATCATATCTTTTATTTGCGGCTCCTTTACGGTTGTCGCACAGTCAACTGAGACTACAGTCAGTAGTATCGAGATCAGCGGTGCGCACAAAATGGATAAGGATTTTTTACTCAATCGTCTTACTACGGAGCTACATGGCACTACCACTTGGGATCAACTCCACTTGGATCAGCAGCGGCTCAATAGACTCAACGGCATACAGCATACCGTCATAGAGATTGATACCATGAGTGATGGCACTTTACGCGTACAGTATGATATTGTAGGCCAAAAAACCATCAAGCCATTTGTGGGCCTTGGCCGTGTAAAAGGAAATTTTTGGTGGCAGGTAGGTGCAGCAGAATATAACCTTGGCCACAAAAATCAAACGCTACTAGGATACTTCCAAGCGCAAGATAGTCGGCCAAACGGCAAACTCTATTTCGAAAATCCCCACTACAAAGGCCGTAACTGGGGATATAGCATAGACGTGTTTCACAATGCATCCGTAGAGCCACTTTATTTCAATACTGGCACTGCGAGCTATCGCTACGACCTTACTGGTTTGGGATTTGGCGGTATCAATCACTTCGGCTTGCTGGATCGACTACAGTACAATCTGACCTTGTTCAATGAGCGATACCGTAGGGTTTCCGACTTCCAAGAAGTTCAGGAAGGTCCTGCGTTTATATCTCAGCTAAAAGTGCTTACTAGCTTAGGTTATGTTCATGACAAAGTGGAGTACGACTTCTTTTATCGGCAGGGATTTCAGCACCAAATATTGTTACAGTCTGTAAATACAATTGGTGATGATCTTAAGTTTTTGAGTATCAGTTACGAAGGTCGCCACTATTTAAGATTAAATCCTACAGCCAATCTAGCAGGTCAGCTTCGTATGGTCATCAGCACGAATAACGACACTCCTTTTGCACCGTACGTATTGGATAGCAACTTCAATCTCCGTGGTGTTGGTAACAGAGTGGACAGAGCTACTGCACAGTTTGTGCTGAATATAGAGATACGGCAAACTATATATGACAGTAAAAACTTTGCCATTCAGCTAGTTGGCTTTTCCGATTCGGGAAGCTGGCGCAATCCTGGTTCTGAGTTTAAGACTGTCTTTGAGAAAGAAAACTATCGTTCCTTTATTGGTGGCGGCGTGCGGGTTATCCTCAATAAAGTCTTTGACTCTGTTTTTCGCTTAGACTACGGAGTGGACGTATTCGACCAAGAGATACATGGTATGGTGCTGGGTTTTGGCCAGTTTTTCTAGTTTTAGTATTCGGGCGTGCCCCCTTCATTTCGCCGAAAAGGCTTCATTCAAGGGTCGTGTCATTCAGGGGTGCGTGTTCACTCCCGTCCCGATAGAAAAAATCGGGACCGCTGAAAAAAATCAGCGCCCTTACTACCACTCACGCAAAATATTCAAAAGTAGTCAAGGTGTGACATTCTACATTTTTAATTTCTCTGCACTTTTCATTTTTAGGAAAATCTTCCCGCTTAGTTAATTTCAAAAAACGGTAGCAGTGGTTCAATTTTAAAAATAAAAAATTTTAACTTTACTACTCATCATACTTTCTGGATATGAAATACTACTTAACTATTATTGGATTTAGCCTATTCGCTTTCTGTCTTAAGGCACAGTTAAAACCAGTCAAAAATTCTACATCAGAAACATGGTATGACAAAGTTCCAGTAAGTGGTGAAATCAGAACTGGATTAATGACTGGCGAAAATTGCACAGAAAAAGTAAAAACAAATTTTTTTGTCAAATTACCTAATTCGCACAATGCTAATTATTTAAACATAGATATTATTTCAAATGATGGTAGATATATGTACACGGCCCACTATGAGTTAAAAGACAAGCAAGGTGGAGTCATTGAAATAGTAAGGGCCTCAAATATGTCTAATAAATTAGTGAATTACAAGTGTGAAGATTTGACAATTCTTGCATGGATAAATAACGATCCACTTGAAGAGAAAGAAAAATTTGTCTTAGCGAATTGGGACTCCAATTTTGATTCAAAAAACGTTACAATTTATTTAAATTCTGAAAATAAATCTGTTATTTATTTAGAGAATAAGACGACAAAAAAATCCAATACTGTTCCTTGCGAAGCAATTACAGGTCAAGCTAATGTTGCATACAATTGCTTATGTAAAGTTTCTGTGTCCGATCTAAAGAATGCTTCTAAAGTATCTATAGTTCAAAGGGTAAGACGTTCACAAATCAGGCACGATATGTCGATAAAATTGTAATATTTGAAAAACTCTACAAAACAAAAATTAGTATTCCTCGGATTTTGTATATTTTTTATTGTTGCCATATCTCTATTAATATTCGATAGAATAAATACGATATTCAATGTCACAGCTCAAACGGAAGTAATAAGCTGCTACACTGATCAAAAGCCTTCCAGTAGAATTAATCTTTTCGCTGCAGATATTTATACTATTGAAGACGAGATAGCGAAATCTTTTGAAGGGTCAATAGAGCTAAGCGACTCCGTTAATATCAAAATGGAGCGCATCTCAAATGGTCCTTTGCTGATAGAAATAGAGAGAGTAACTGGAGGCGTAGTCGCCAAACTAAGGTCTTTCAATGAAAGAAAGAAAACACCTATTTTAGTCCATGATTTAATATTTATAGAAATTTCTAAAATAGATAGTCTACTTGATAACAATGCCAGTATTGTTATCCCTATTACTGGGCATATTAAATTAGGTAACTCCATTGACATTGAAAGTGACAATGAGTACAGCCTTCTTTTGAGAGCTGGTGATATTACGATGACAGGAGTTACATCTCTTTTCAACAGTCACTTTGTAGCAGGTAATGAAAAACTGTATCTTGGTGATCAATTGATATTTGATGATAAAAATTCAATTGGGATAGCTACTATAAATGAACAACCTGCAATACAGGTATCTTACAGAGGCATTGACAAACATGCACGCATTCTTAAGCCAGGCCCTAAAGACTTCAAAAGTGGCTATCAAATTTCAGCATCTATATTTTCTCGATTCAAGTATGACAACTCCTTTCAAATTGGCTCTATCATCATCGCCTTACTTATCTCGACCATTACCATACTTGATTTCTATTATAACCACATTAAAAAACAAAAAAAGAACAAAAGATGAAATTCATTTTACTATGCTTACTACTCATCCTATCTATTCAAATAGAAGCTCAACAAACTATTTATGCAGAAGCGGGATCTGAAACTGGAAGAGGAATTTTAAAGAGTAGAGGCAACGAATGTTTCGCAATTATACCTAGTCATTTACTTAGAGATCATCTTGGCACCTTAGATATTTTTGGAGAGGGCAGTCTAAGAGCAGAAGCAGATATGGTTAAAACCTACAATGCTGATCTTGCCATTTTGAGGTTTACAGGCGTGAATGAGATTCCGTGTACATCTTGGAAAGTGGATAAGGATTATCAAAAGATAGTAGATGTGGTTACGAAATGCAAACTTGAGATTAGAGAAAAGACAGGTGGTATAAGCACTATCGCTACATCTGTATCTGGTATAGATGATGAGTATCTTTATATTCAGCCTGATAACTTCCGAGAAAAGATTGCAAAAGGGATGAGCGGTTCCTCAGTCTTTTGTGAATATCAAGGAAGGAAAGTTTATTTAGGAATGCTACAAAATGTTGACGGCAACGTAGGAGAAATATTGATGGCGGATGAAATGGAAGACATCTTAGATGAATTTTTTAATCCTAGAAAAACAATTAGAAGTAGATCGGCAGGAACGGATATCTCTTTAGGGATTGTGAGAGAAAGTGGAGGCTATAGATTTGAGTTAACTGATATAGAGAGGAGTGGAAGCAATATGTCTTTAAAGTTCAATGTAATCAGTCAAGAAAAAGATAACAATCTTAGATTAAATTATCATAATGTTACTGTATTCGACGAAAACGGGCTTGAATGTAAAGCATCTAATTTTATACTTGGAAGCAAGTCAAGGTATGAATTAAATTACAATATGATTCATGGAGTGACTGTGCCACTTGAAATACAGTTTAACAATATTGCTTCTTCAACAAAAATGATTTCATTACTTAAATTTAATTTTACAGAAAGTAGAAACAAAGGCTTTTTTGAGATCCGCGATTTAGAAATTCCTGGCGGGACTGAATATGGAAGTCAGTTCGATGGAAATGAAATAGAAGGATCAAAAATTATTTCTGGTTTTAAATTTGACTTGCTGGGAGTAAGCAAAACTGGTCAGGAAGTCAGCATCAAATTTAATGTAACAAGTGAAGAAAGAGACAGAGAATTCCGTTTACAATATAGTACCATCTATTTATATGACGATAAAGGGTTTGAGTCGAAAGCAAAAACAATAACTTGTGGTAGTCAATCTGGATATGATATTAGATACAACATGATTCATGGAATTGCTACACCCTTGGAGATAAAATTTGCAACTGTTAATTCTGCAGCAAAAAATATAGCCCTTCTAAAATTAGCATTCAAGTCTGGTGGTGTTAGTGCCGAATATCAGCAAAGGAACATTCCACTAGACAGTCCTGAAACCTATACTAGTAAGGGTTCTAATACTTCTAACGCTGGCTGCTCTGAAATATACTTTTATCGTATGAAAAACATTGCGCAATGCGATGAAGAGATATCCTTATTGAATCATGGTGAACAAATACTTCGCCTACAATCCGGCACTCGTTATATGGCATTAGTATGTGAAGATCGAGAATTTGACTTTAAAGCAACTATTGGAACTGAAGAGTTGATTCCTGGACTTAAAAAACCTGATTTCGAATTAGGTGAAAACTATTACTTCAAAATTGGCTGCACCTTCGGAGCAACGGTGATTATTCAGCAAGATGAACAAAAGGGACAAGAAGAATTGAATAAAAGAGGGAAGTTTAAAAGACAGGTAGAAAGTTTTGACCTAAATGAATGGTAATCATTGCTACAGTTCAGGTAGGCATAAAAATATATAACTACCCTAATCTTTATTAATCTACATCCTGGGAGAATCTTATAGCTTTTGATGCCATTTCGCTAGAACTATGAAGTATGATCGCACTATTATATCTGTATAAATATGAATAATAGGGCCATATGACAAAAAAACGCAAAACTTCTGAATAATAATCCATTTATTTAGGATAAACCCTTTTCTTTAAGGCAAAGAAAACATATCTTTGCAGCCGTTTTAGTAGGGAATTCCTAGTACAAAACGTCAAAATAATAGAAAAAATGGCTAGAATTTGTCAATTAACAGGTAAGCGTCCAATAGCTGGAAACAATGTTTCTCACTCAAAGGCGAAGACGAGAAGAAGATTTTTACCTAATCTAGTAACCAAAAAGATGTTTATCCCTGAAACAAACCAGTGGGTAAACCTTAAGATCTCCGCTTCGGCGTTGAGAAATATCAATAAGCTAGGTATATTTGCTTACCTCAAGAAATTGGAGAAGCAAGGCGTTAACACTGGCGTAAAGCTTAACATCAAATAAATTAAACCAAAATGGCTAAGAAGAGCAAAGGTAATAGAATACAGGTTATCCTAGAGTGTACTGAGCACAAGGCGACAGGTATGCCAGGTACGAGCAGATACGTTACTCAGAAGAACAGAAAAAATACTCCAGACAGAATGGAACTAAAAAAGTACAATCCTGTTTTGAAGAAGGTAACCATGCACAAAGAAATTAAGTAATTTTTTGATTCAATATTAATAATAAACTGAAATGGCTAAGATATCAAAGAACGCAAAAGTTGCTCAGAGAGCTGCAAACGGTCAAAACAACACCAGTAGAGATTTCGTCAAAGTTGTAAAGAGTATCAAAGATCCAGAATCTGGCAAGTACACTTACAAAGAACTGATGATTCACAAAGACAAAGTGAAAGAATTTTTCGCTAACAAGTAATTGTTTTTTGAATAAAAAAACCAATCAGTATTAAAAAAGGCTTTTCCGAAAAAGAAAAGCCTTTTTTTTGCTATAAGCCTTTGGCTATAGGTTTTTAGCTAAAAATATACTCCATATATTTATCAATCTGCTATTTCTGCTAATAGCCAACAGCAAATAGCCAACAGCTTCAGTATGGGTTTTTTCGATAAGTTTTTTAAGAAAGAAAAGAAAGAAGATCTTGATAAAGGTTTAGAAAAGACCAATACTAACTTTCTTTCCAAAATATCTAAAGCGGTAGCTGGTAAAAGCACCGTAGACGAAGAAGTTCTCGATGAATTGGAGCAAGTACTCATCTCTTCTGATGTAGGACTAGATACTACAGTAAAAATTATTGAACGTATAGAGGCTCGTGTATCCAAAGATAAATATGTTGGTGCATCAGAACTTCAAGAAATATTACGAGACGAAATCGTACGCCTCTTAGCAGAAACCAATGAAAATGAAATGGAGGACTATGACCCTCCTACTGGCGTCGAGCTGCCGTATACCATCTTGGTAGTAGGTGTAAATGGTGTTGGAAAGACCACTACCATTGGTAAGTTAGCTTATCAGTACAGAATGGCTGGACACAAGGTAGTCATTGGAGCAGGTGATACTTTCCGTGCGGCCGCAGTAGATCAACTAAAGATATGGGCAGACAGAGTGGGTTGTGATTTCTTCAGTAAAGGAATGCATGCGGATCCTGCGGCTGTTGCATACGAGACGGTTAACTATGCTATTGAAAATAAGTGTGATATCTGCATAGTCGATACTGCTGGAAGACTACATACCAAGAAAGGTTTGATGGAGGAGCTTTCCAAGATCAAGCGATCGATGGGTAAAAAACTAGAGGGTGCACCGCACGATGTCATGCTTGTATTAGATGCTACTACTGGTCAGAACGCCATAGAACAATGCCGTCAATTTTCTGAGGCGACGGAAGTAAAGTCATTGGCATTAACTAAACTCGACGGCACTGCAAAAGGTGGTGTAGCTATAGGAATCACCGATCAGTTCAAAATCCCGATCAAGTTTATTGGTATCGGTGAAGGTATTCACCAACTGCAAATATTTAATGAGAAAGCGTTTGTAGATTCATTGTTTAATAAGAGTGAGACGACGTTGTAGAATAACCAACTCTTTATAAGATCTAGTCCCATAACAATAACTAACCACTATGAAAGGTATATTTACTCTTTGCCTACTATCGATTCTGTCCTTATGGAAGATGACTGCTCAAGTAAAACAAGCTCCGAAAGATAAAGCCGTAATCTATTTTATATGCCCATTTAAAATTGGAGGTGCTCTCAGAACTAACATCTACGTTGACAATAAGATTATCGGTAAACTGAGCGGAAAAAATTACATTCGGCACGAATGTGAACCTGGCGACCATATTTTTTGGGCGTTAGCTGAAAACGTAGATTACGTTACTGCTGATGTCGAAGCTGGTAAAATTTATGTAATAGATGTCATCCCGCATACAGGTATGTTAGCTAAATGGATAAGGCTGCAACCAGTTGAGCCTGACAAATATAAAATGAAAAGGATGCAAAAAATAATAGCAAAAAGAATACCCTTGACTTTTAGTGAAGAAAAACTCGCCAAATGGCAGAATTATAATGACAAAACAATTATACCAGTTGGTCTAAAGGAATTCGAAGAGCGTAAGGTTAAGTCGCTGCATTTAGAACCTAGCTGGTCGTTTGACCCCTTAGCGTTAACGTTCAAGAAATCTTACAAAAGGTCGAGTTACAAATTATTCTAGTATTTAACTACCTCTCTACTTCCTCGGCTCCACTTCCTCTGTAGGGAGCATGATCAAATGACGGATCCCTATTTTCAAAAAGATATTGGCTCTATTGACTTCATCGATTCCGTCTTTATAGACAGGCTTTATTAGGTACTGAAATTCTGGTTCCGCATAGAGCGTCCAACGATCACCCAATGGCAACTGTCCAGCAAAAGAAAATGTTAGCGCAGGATTAAAATTATTAACCTTTTCTTTATCGAAGTCTTCAAAGGACTCCCCACCAAAAATGAAAGTAGTCTCCTCTCCAAAGATTTCTGCCTGATTCAAATTGAATAATAGCTGCAAACCAAAGGTAGTAGACCAATATTTACTGTCGTACTTAAACGCCAAAGGCAGACTTGCATACTTGAGTAAATAAGTTCCCTCCGTTATCTTAATTGTGCCTTCACCTCCAGTGATTAATTCTGAGCCAGTTCTATCAAGGATATTGAGATGGTTTCCATAATTGTATTGACTAAATCCAGTAACAAAATTCCAGGGACCTTGCTTAATTGGAAAATTAGCTCGCAATCCAAAACCTGCTTTGTGAGAGTTGTCTAGCGTGTTAGGGTTGCTTAGCCAAAGTGGACTTTCAAAACTGATATGCATGAAAGGTTCGGCATCACTTGATTTCCTTTTTTTATTTTGGGCATCTGCGGTATTTACACCAACAACAATAATACAACATAGGCATAAGGCTAGCCTGATAACTTTAGATATGTACAACACTATGAATTTTCCTTTTTAAAAAATAAAAATTTAATTTTTATTTAGTCTTCCTTCAGCACATCGAAATACCCTAGCAGGGTAATCCTCGATCAATCGATAATCATGGGTAGCCATGATAACCGACATATTATTTTGTTTTGACAAATCAAATATCAATTCTAAAATGTCGAATGCAGTTTCTGGGTCAAGATTACCCGTAGGTTCATCTGCGATTAACAATTTAGGATTGTTTAATAAAGCTCTAGCAATAGCAACTCTTTGCTGCTCTCCTCCAGAAACTTCATGGGGCATCTTTTTTAACAAATGGGAGATCCCTACCATATTGAGGACTTTCCAAATTCTTTTCTCGATTTTAATTTTATCGGTCCAATCTGTAGCTCGTAAAAGGAACTCCAAATTGTCACTGATGGATCTGTCCGCTAATAGCTGAAAATCTTGAAAAACAATCCCAATTTTCCTTCTCAGCAATGGAATATCTTGATGAGCGATGTTTTTTAGGTCATATCCGAGAATGTGTCCCTCTCCACTTAAAAGCGGCAAATCGGCGAACAAAGTTCTTAGCAAACTAGACTTTCCAGACCCCGTAACACCGATAAGATATGTGAATTGACCTTCATGTATATCTATATCTACCTCAGACAGTACTTTGGAAGTACGGTAGCCGATACCAGCTGACTTCAATTGCGCAACTTTAAGGGTTGACAAGGAAGTCGATTCTGGAGCTGAATGGTAGGTCTGCATATTCATATTAACTCCTTGAATCTCAAAGATACACCTTCCTTTTGTAATATTGGAATACAATCTTTATTGCATACCCTTTATTAACAAATTATAGGTAGAATAATTCCAAAATTCAATCCTTCATTTTACATAAAATTGATTAACCAGCGTTATTATTAAAGTACATTTGTATGGTAATAATAAAGATACCCTACAGGTGATAATATTAGCTCCATTTTGAGCTTACAGATATTTGAAAAATCATAAACTATGAAAAAGATTCATGTGATAGGCTTAATAATGATATTGCTAGCTGTAGCGGCATTATTTATGGCTTCTGAGGATATTGCGACTTACTCCACCTTTGCCCAAGCTGAAAAGATTGATGGTAAAATCAAAATAGCTGGTCAGTTGGTGATGGATAAGGATATGTACTACAATCCTGAAAAAGACCCTAACTACTTTACATTTCATATTAAAGATATTGAAGGCACAGAAAAGAAAGTTATTCTGTATGGTGCAAAGCCACAAGATTTTGAGATGAGTGAACAAATAGTCCTTACTGGTAAAATGGCTGATGGAGATTTCGTAGCAACGGATATGCTTACCAAGTGCCCTTCTAAGTATAAGGACGATGAAATATTCTTGAAAGGAACTGATATTTAAATCTATACCCCCAATTGAATGCCTGAAGAAATACAATACATTGGCGAACACCTCATTTTTGGAAAAATCGGATACTTCGTCATTATCCTAGGATTCGTTTCCGCTATATTTTCCTGCTTAGCCTATTTTTTTGCTACCAATACTGAAGGGACCGCTCCACATCAGATGTGGAAACGTCTTGGTCGGATTGGCTTTTCGATACATGGAATTTCTATTTACACTACAATAGGGATGACCTTCTACGTCATGATTCAGAAGTATTATGAATACTTCTATGTATTTGATCATGTTAGTGAAGACTTGCCCTTTAGATATATATTCTCTGCGTTTTGGGAAGGGCAAGAAGGCAGCTTTATGCTGTGGATGTTTTGGCATATATTCTTGGGCACGATCATCATGTTTAAGGCTGGCAAATGGGAGTCCCCAGTACTTGCAGTTATAGCAGCCATTGAAGTTTTTATTAGCTCTATGATACTAGGTCTTAACCTAGGCAACTATAAGATTGGATCGAGCCCACTCGCATTATTTAGAGATACATCTCAGATGCCTTTATTTAATAATGAAGATTATGTAATGCAGCTGGCGCAGTTTGCAGATGGATTAAACCCTTTGCTGCAAAACTACTGGATGACAATTCATCCACCTACCTTATTTTTGGGATTTGCCAGCACTGCTTTTCCATTTGCATTTGCAATAGCAGGACTTTGGAGAAAAGATCATAAAGCTTGTATACGTCCGATGCTCAGATGGGGATTATTCTCTGGAGCTATCTTAGGTACTGGAATTTTGATGGGTGCCGCTTGGGCATACGAAGCGCTTACCTTTGGTGGCTATTGGGCATGGGATCCAGTAGAGAATACTTCTCTGGTGCCTTGGCTGCTTGTACTAGCGGGAATACATACTAACCTAATTGCAAAGGCTACTGGTTACTCTATCAAAAGTACTTACCTTTTTTATGTACTGACATTTATAGCGATTCTTTACTCTACTACTTTGACCAGGAGTGGAATTCTTGGAGATACGTCTGTACATGCCTTTACCGAAATGGGACTAGAGAACCAGTTACTGATGTTTATCTTCTTCTTTTGTATTGCTAGCATCGCGTTTATGATCAAAGGCTTTAAAAGTGTACCCGTTCCAGAAAAAGAGGAGACCATATTTTCTAAGGAGTTCTGGATGTTTATCGGATCCTTAGTTTTACTCTTTTCGGCTATCTTAATTACTTTTACATCTTCCATTCCTGTTTATAATAAGGTGGCAGAGTTATTAGGATATGACTTGGGACTAACTTCCCCATTAGAACCTATAGAACACTATAATAAATATCAAGTTTGGATTGCGATTTTTGTGGGGCTGTTTAGTGCCGTGAGTCAGTATCTGCGTTATAGAGAATTTAATTGGCAAGGTCATCAAAAGAAATTTTATATCCATACCCTCGCTAGCTTGGCCATTGCAGGCGCACTTACTGCCTTGGTTGCTCAATGGATTCAGATAGGCATATGGCAATATGGGTTGATGTTGTTTTTTGGAATATTTACGATAGTAGCAAATATTGACATGATTACTTTCTTTAGTAAAGCTAGAGGAATAAATCTTTCAAGTTTTGTTGCGCATGCAGGATTTGGAGTTATGCTTATAGGTATACTCGCTTCTGGTTTAAACAAAAAACATATTTCTACTAACCCCTTTGCTCAGCGTGGTATTCTAAACGAAGATATGATTAATAGGAACGTATTGTTGATAGAAGGCGATCCAATGTTTATTAAAGGATATAAAGTAACCTACACAGGAGATAGTATAGTCGATAACACAAGATACTTCAATGTCAATTATCAACGGATAGATAAAATGGGCAACAAGTTTGAATCATTTGATTTATCTCCAAATGCATTGTACAATAATAAATTTACTAAAGTTGCGGCATTCAATCCTAGCACCAAGCACTATCTAGGAAGGGATATATTTTCTCACATTGCTGGTTTACCACCTGGGGAGGCGGATATAGAGGATGCTAAAGCTAAGGAGGATAGCTTAAATTATATATCCTACAGCAACTTCATGAATACACCATTTGAGATATACGACACCGTAAGAATCACTGAATTTGGTTTTGATACTACTGTGATTAAAACTTTTATGGTAACGATTCAAGATATCAATAGGGATCCAGTCCATCATGAGTACGAACCTGAGCTAGGTGACCTCGCTGTTGGATTAAAAATGAAGGTTGTCTATCCTGAGGACAGTTTAAGTTATGATATAGAACCCATCATAGTTTTGAGAGGCTCCCTGTTATTTAATTATGCCGCACAGGTTAACGACCTCGCATTGAAAGTAAAGCTTAACGAAAAGACGCTTGATGCCATCTTTACAGAAGAGAAAAATCTAGCGTACCAACCATTCCAATTTAAAGTCGGGGAAGAAATAAACTTTAATGGTTATAAAATTAAGTTTTCAAATTTCGACAAAGATCCTGTGCATTCTGCCTATGCAAAGGAGGAGAAAGATATCGTTGTAGGAGCATTGTTAGACGTTACCGATAAAAATGGGAAGCAATTCAGTGCACAACCTATATATCTAATTCGTGGAAATAAGCCATTCATAATAAAGGATGAAATAACTAGCCTAGGCTTACACTTTCAATTTGTAAAAATAGACCCTGCCACGGGATCCATTACCATCAACCTAGCTCAGCATGAAAAGAATGAGAAGATACCATTTTTGCTAGCTGCTAATTCTTTCCGTGACGATTATATTGTTTTGGAAGCAATTGAGTTCCCTGGAATCAATTTAGTATGGTTGGGTACAATCATGATGATGTTCGGGCTATTCTTAGGAATGTTTAGAACCATGCGTGAAAAATAAGTATGAAATCAGTAGCACTTATAGGAGCTGGAAATGTAAATTGGCACTTGGGGCATGCTCTAAATAAAAAGTACTATAAGGTTATTCAGGTATTTAGTCGTACTAGAACGTCTGCTGCTGCGCTGGGCAAAAGCTTAGGTTGCACTACTACGATAAAGTTAAATCGCATTAAGTTAGAGGCCGACATAGTACTTATCGCCGTACACGATGATGCCGTAGCAAATGTGGCTGAAGCACTAAAATATCTCGAAGACGGCAAACGACTATTTATTCATACTTCTGGGAGTGTGCCTATCAGTGTTCTGGAAAAAAACTTTAGTCTGTGCGGCGTTTTTTGGCCGCCGCAAACTATCCGAAAAGAGAAAAAAATAGTCCTTAAAAAAACGCCTTTTGTTGTCGTCGCAAATGATCATAGCAAGTCTGAAGTCGTTAAATTTGCCAAACATTTATCAAATAAGATAGAGATACTTTCTGATAAACAAAAAAGAAGTTTGCATTTGGCAGCAGTATTTGCTAACAACTTTACAAATCATCTCTTCAAAATTGCTTTTGATATTTGCCAAGAACAGGATTTAGATTTTGAATTGCTACTGCCTATTATCAGGGAGACTGCTGGTAAAATTACTAAAGAGGATCCTTCGCTACTACAGACTGGGCCTGCCATACGAAGTGATAAGAAGACCATCACAGATCATCTTAGCCTTTTAAAAAAGGATAGAGAACTCAAGAAAATTTATACGCTCTTAACCAATAATATCAATCCATCTTTAAAGTGAATACTTATGCGCATCGTCGGTGAAATCCCCCACTCTACTTATAAAATAACGGTTTTCCATATGAATAATAAGTTTTCTATTCAATTTGAAGATGGAGAGCAGAGTCAGTTATACAAGGTACCCGATGTAGATTATTTAAAGAACTTTAATGAGATCAAACAGGTAGTAGATGGTGCTTTTCTAAATGAGATAGATAAGATCTTTATGATGATGTCTACTGCAAAATCTGCTGCTGTAGAGCAGCAAACGAAGCGGTCAATTGAGGATGAATTTGACAATATTATTTAGGTCTCCTTTACGTTTTTAGAAACACATAGAAAACAATAGAAGGACAATGTAACCATAGCTGCTCTGACTTTTTTGAAACACATAGAAAACCCTAGAAGGACATAGTAAACATGGTTGCTCTGACGTTTTTGAAACACATAGAAAACAATAGAAGGACATAGGAAACATAGCTGCTCTGACTTTTTTGAAACACATAGAGAACAATAGAAGGACAATGAAATATAGCTACTTTCTGTTGAGTCGGTACATATGTAATAGCGCGTGGGCGCAAGCCCTAAGCAAGGCGAGCTTAACGAGCAGGGCTAGGGGTAGTAATGATGCCTATGCTAATAGGTAGTCCGCAGGACGGGAGCGCAGCGTACTCATGAATGACCCGCCTCGTTTCGCTTTTTCTGCGAAATCGAGGAGCCCCCTAATCGGAATAAAATCTTTGAAATACTTCATTGCTTTCCTTGTACATGTCGCATCGATAAACAATTTGTATGATGCCCTGTTAGTTTACTAAAAGAAAATATGTTTGGATTATTTAAAAAAGATCCTTTAAAGGAATTGCAAAAGGAGTATAAGATAAAGTCAGAAAAAGCAATGAATGTGCAACGCAGTGGGGATCTCAGACTGTACGCTACGCTGATGGAAGAACTGAAAGAAATAGAAGATAAAATAGTAAGTCTTACTCCTTAGCTAAAATCCCTCTGATCAAGCAGGTAAGAATATTTACACAAGTGCTAAGATCATTATTATTATTTACGATGAGGTCTGCCTCTTCTTTGTGTGGTGCAATATATTTGAGGTAAGAAGGCAACACATGATGTTGGTAGCGGTACAAGACATCACTAATAGGGTAATTCCGCTCCGTTTGGTCACGATTGATTCTACGAATAACTTTCAGTGCATCCTTGGTTTCTACATAAACTTTTAGGTCAAACAAGTTCCTCAATGCCTCGTTGTGCAGGACAAATAATCCCTCTACCAAAATAATAGGTGCCGTTTTCAAATTCTTTATACTCGGAATAGCATCTTTGTTGTTAAAAACATACTCCTTTATGGATACGCTTTTGCCGCTGATCAATGAAGCTAAATGATTATGAAACAGGGCGTGATCTATAGAAGTGAATCTATCAAAATCTACTACCCCATTCTCATCCTTTTCTTGTTTCTCCTTCGGTAAATAAAAATCATCCTGCGTAAGCAAACAAATCTGATCCGCTGTAAAAGCTTGACGTACATGATGAACTAAAGTAGATTTACCTGATCCTGATCCACCACAAATACCAATAACGTAAGGCTGCTGCATAGGGTAAAACTAAGTTATGTTATTGAATTGACCAAATCTGGATTTAGAAGATAATTAAATCATGATATAGAGATTTGGGTATATGCGTTTCAATAGTTACATTTGAATCGAACAACTCTGAGAATTAAGGATGGAATTAATTATTGATATACTGCGGGGTACTCTAGGTATTGCAGTTATGATAGCGGTTTGCTACCTACTAAGTAATGATCGTAAATCCGTCGATTGGAAATTGGTGATTGGAGGCCTTGCTCTGCAAATAGTGCTTGCTATATTGATTTTGAAAGTTCCTATCATTTACGGCTTTTTCAATTATATAGCAGAGTCCTTTGTTTCGCTGCTGGGGTACGCCGAAGCTGGAGCTACCTTTTTATTTGGGAACTGGCCAGATGAAGCCTACATACAGTCCACTAACTTTGCTACTGGCAGACAGATTGCTTTCAAATTAGGCTATATGTTTGCCTTCAAGGTGTTGCCTACAATCATATTCTTTTCTGCCTTTTCAGCCATATTATATTATTTAGGGATTCTACAAATTATCATTTATGCTTTTGCTAAAGTGATGAGTAAGGTAATGAATCTATCTGGAGCAGAAAGCCTAGCTGCGGCAGCTAATGTGTTTATAGGCCAAACGGAAGCGCCGTTAGTCGTAAAACCTTTCTTAGAAAATATGACTCGGTCTGAAATAATGTGTCTGATGACTGGGGGAATGGCAACCATCGCAGGAGGTGTTTTTGCACTCTTTGTTTCTATCATAGGAGATGAATATGCGATTCACTTTTTGACAGCTTCGATTATATCCGCACCCGCAGCCATTGTCGCAGCAAAGATTATGTATCCAGAAAAGCAAACTAAAAATGTAAATAAAGACTTGAAAATTCCTAAGGATAAAATCGGTGATAATCTGCTAGATGCAATTGCTATAGGTACGACCGATGGTGTCAAACTTGCAGTAAATGTAGGCGCTATGCTGCTCGTATTCATATCTTTGGTAGCCTTGGTAAATGGTCTACTGTACTGGGTAGGCGATCTAATTGTACTAGATCAATTGATGGTAGATGGGAAGGCTACAGACTATACTTTGAATAATAAAATTATAGAGTTAACTGGCGAAAGGTTTCAGGGATTCAATCTAGAGTATATTCTAGGATTATTGTTTGCACCCATTGCTTGGTTACTGGGTGTAGAATATGCTGATATTACCTTGGTCGGTCAACTATTAGGTAAGAAAACGGTAATTAATGAAGTGATTGGATATGTAGATTTGCAAGCTTTAATGGCGGATCCCGAAGTAAATCTTAGTCCTAAATCTATAATAATAGCTACTTATGCGCTTTGCGGTTTTTCTAACTTTTCATCTATAGGAATACAGATTGGAGGGATTAGTTCTTTAGCGCCTAATCAACGACCTACTTTGACCCAACTGGGTGTAAAAGCGCTAATAGGCGGAACAATAGCTTGTTTTATTACTGGTGCTATAGCTGGGGTATTGGTTCAATAAGTAGATCTCTCAGACCACATACCGAACTTCTTTCAATATCCTATTTAGTTGCTTTCTATGTCTAGCAAAATGCAGGTGGAAGAACTGGAGCATACTTTTAGGCGTCATTTTACCAACTAGTGCATGTTTGAACAATTCCGTTTTTAATAAATGATCTGGCATTTGATCTAGAAATTCTTCTGTCTCTAAACGCACGTCCTTCCATTTTTTTAGAACTTCCCAAAAGCGGATTTCTGCCGGCATATTCTCCACGCTAACAATAGCAGGCGCTTTTATTTTGACAGGAAGAACAAAGAATACTTTAAGATAAACAGATCGAAACCAAGCCTTGAATCCCGCTTTGGGAATGTCATCTCCGAAACTCAATTTCTTCTTCATATATGCAAGTGATGCCTCCTCAACTAATACTATATGATATACTACTTGGAGGATAGACCAGCCACCTCGTGATGGGACTTCATTCAAAACAGAATCTGGCTGATCTTTAATATCTTCAAGCAGTTCAACCATGCTTTTTTGAAGTTTATTAAAAATAGGACTAAGTGAAGAGTGCATATATTCTATTTTGTCTTGAAAATTTACAAGTGACTTTATTTTATTGATCAAATATTTTTGGATTCATTTTATAAATATTTGGATCATGCTGTGCTTCTTTCCAATAATTGTAGTCTTCTATCAGTCTTATAAAGTTTCCAAACCTAAATTTCACTTTTCCAATCGAGGAACACAAAGCAATGTAGTCACCAAAAATATCATTAGCTACCTCTTCAAAATTATCTTCCTCCACCTGAACTACTTCTATACTGTCGCAGAAAACTAAATATCTAGTAGTTACGGGCATATCTACCTTGCCACCTGTTTCGTATTCAAAAAGAGAGACATCATAATATCCTTCAACCAATTTTTCTATCAATGAAGTATTGGAAGCCATAATCCTTGCTGGTCGCTCAAACTCGTAGGCCGAAAAGTGCCTCCAATGAATATATGCATTGTTCTGGCTATCATACCTAGTGGTCTCAAAGCCGTAAGCTTTGATGTCCTTTGATCGTAAAATTGAGTATTTATTTTTTTTCTTTACTTCGCTGAATTTTATTTTTACCTCATTCTCTATTTGTTTCGGAACTATTATGAAACCATCCTTGCGCTGCCCTTCCTTATCAATGATGTAGGCTACAGCAATATCTTCTTTTTGTGCCTGTGCTGGTAATAGCATCGAAAAGGTAAGAATAAGACTTAAAAATAAAGATTTCATATAAACGGCATAATTGGTATGGCTAAAATAGCAAAAGAATCGCTTTTTAGCGAAATTTTGAAAGTGTTATGATCAATTCAACTTGTTTACGAGGTAAAAATTATTCTAATTTCAATTTATTTAGCCTGGAGTGCGACTCCACACTTTGCTCTCATTTTTTTATTCGGTGCTAATATCTGTAAACCCTCTCCATTATTATGTGCATTGATATTGCATGTCATAGGCTCAAAAGCAATGCTTTGACGATCTTCAGGTGTATATATCTGCAAGTAATTAAATTTTGAAGACTTTGTCTCTTGGTAATATCTAAGTTTATATTCATCGTTTTCTAATACGATAGAGGTATAATCCGCCCCCCCCGCTAATAGAAAAGCATTATCGAAGGTCGTATTTTCGATTTTCTTACTTTTTGAAAAATCTTTGAAAGCCGTAGTTTTTCCTGTCGGTATAAAGCGATCATCTATCTCTACTTTCTTGCATACTGGAATGCACAACCCGCATTCATTGATAGGTTTTTGCAGCGTGAAATAAGGATGCCATCCGATACCAAAGGGAGCATCAGTTTGCCCCGTATTTTGAATCTGAAGGCTGAGTTCGCATTTGAATTTATCAATTCTTATATCTGCGTTGAATACAAATGGGAAAGGAAAATATGCTAAACTTCCGTCATAGTTATATTCTAAGGATACGAAAAGTGAGCTGCCCGCTTCTTCACAAACTACTTTGTAATTCGATTCTTGTTTGAATCCATGAAGTGCGCTTTGATACTTAGTATCATTAAGCGGAAACTGATACGCTTGATCTTGAAATGTGAATTTACCGTCGGCAAGTCTATTGGGAAAAGGAAGTAAAAATGAACTTTTATAAGCTGAATTATTAATCAATTCTTCTTTGTTCTTTGGGCCACAAAGCAAGGAGAATCCGTGCAGCTTTATATCTAAAATTTGCCCTTTTTCAGGCAAGATTACTAAACAGATCTCTTCATTTTGATCTTGATATCTAATCACTTCATGATCGAATAATTCAGTCACTTTTTTAGAAAAGACAGAGGTAGCCATAGTGCGATATTTAGTGTGAGTGTATTTTGAGTAGTAAATATATACAAATAGGCTTACAAGAAATTAACTTGTAAGCCTATTTGCAATAAAATTATTTGATAAGCTATTATTGTCTAACGCTATTGTTTTACAATCTTTACCGCTTCAAACTTTTGATCATTTGACACTAGGCTAATGAAGTAAACGCCTTTATCATAATTGCTTCCTAGCTCAATGCTTGGTGCATTTTCTATCACTATAGACTCTACCAACTGTCCCAGAATATTAGTAACCAATATTTGCCCTGTAGTCTCTTCATCAAATACCATGGTAGCCGTTGACTTAAATGGATTTGGTCTAGTTTGGTAAATTTGCTCCGCTACCAAATTCTCCACGCTAACAGGTGCTTCTGACACTAAAAAATTATCTAAGCCGCCCTCAACTAAGTGAGCTGGATCAGAATCAGAAGCGATAATGGAAAACTGCATCGTTGAAGTAAGTTCTAGCAAGTCTCCTGGATTAAATGAGGAGGTAGTATTCCAACTTCCATTTGAATCATCAACATCTAGAGTCTCCACATCCATTGTCTGCTCGCCATTCGAAATGCGAACTACTAATTCATCATTAGGGGTGCTATTGCCTCCCGCATTTATAAACCAAAGTCTGTAAGAAATGTTTGGCTTAGTGTAAGTAGTCAAATCCATAAGCGGTGAGGTAAGTATTACGCTACCATCATCTACATCTGCATTCCCTACTCCTCCAGCTAAATTACCAGTAACATAAGCTTTGTTGCCAATATCGCCATCTACATCTGCTGCAGGATTACTAAGGGAATTACCCGTCGTAGTACCTATTGGAATTTCTCTTACCCATGCTCCAGTCCCAGCTTGATTCTCAACTGTCCAACCTAGATCTACAATAAAATCATCCATATACTTTACATCTAATAAAATATCAATACTTTCATTTTGTCCAAGATCGAAAGAATTATTTACTTCTATGTTTTCAAATCCCCAAGCGCCGCAATAGAGCGCATATTCACCTTCTAACAAATTATCGATAGTAAATATTCCATCAGCATTTGCAGTAGCTTCAATCTCTATCTGTTCAGTTTGAAAAAGTACTTTCCCGTTTTCAATCGGACTATTATCTACACTTGATCTGATCGTTCCAGTGATAGCGTATGATTTGCTTGGACTCAACTCTACATTGAGTTCAGTCACCTCACCATTCACAATACTAGTAGCCACTGTTTTTGAATTGTATCCAAGCTTGTTAAATGTAACCATATAGTCTCCAGCTTCTGCTAGACCCGTTTTATATTCTCCAACAGCATTGGTATTGTTACTATTTAACTGTGTACTACTAATCGTAACAGAAACATCGTTAATGCTCATTCCTGTATCCTCATCCGTTACTACACCTTCCAAATAAGCTGCTCTCACATAGTCCACATCAAAAACATACAATCCCGTATTGATGTCCGAAGCTATTACTAATCCTGAAGGCAAGTATGGAGTTACCCCCCATACCCCGTTAAATCCTCCATCCGCTTGGGGATAAGTATCATAATAGGCAACCTCCACTAAATTATCGGGTTTGTTTGCATCAATTATTCTAACTCCTGCAGTATACCAACTTGTAACTAGATATCCATTATGATAATGAGTATTGTGCGGAATAGTACCTGTACCCTTAGTAGATTCTGGTTGATAGAAATCTAGTCGTTTTATATCTGTCAAGTCTGATATATCATAAGCATCTACATTCGCATTGGGCCTTTCATCTGTTGTGAATAAAAAATTGTTATCGGCAGATACCCAAGCATTGTGCGTGAAATTACTGGTAGTAGTTTGAGTAGACAAGGTTATAGGATCTAGCTTATCTGAGACATCAATCACGGAGAAAAAGCCACTATTAATATCAGAAGAGTAAAGCAAATTATCTTGGGTCATTGCATCGTGTGAGTAACGTGCATCACAAGCGGAGACGAATTGTGGTTCACCTGGAGTGGACGCAACATCTACAATTAACACACCTCCACTGTTCAAGCTGGTTCCCGAAAGATATGCAAAGCCATCTTCATCGATATAAATATTATGACACTTCCCGAGCGTGCCAACAGAACCATTAATTTCTATCTCGGGCCGCCAAAATTCACCCGTAATATTGTCTGGTGCATTCCTCATATCTATAACCAATAGCCCATCTGCTCCAGTATCATTCGTTACGTAAACAAACTCCCCAAAAGACTTCATATCTCGCCAAACAGAGGCGTTACCAGGAAAACTGGCAACTTCTATAGGGTTAGATGGATCGCTCAAATCAACTACGGAAGTTGTAATATTAGTCCCCACTATAGCATACTCACTCCCATCTGGGGCTGCATAACCCCATATATCACTGAGATCAGTACTGTATTGTAAATTGGAAACAATTTCCATATTGAGGAGATCCTGTTGGGCTATCAAGCTAAAACTTGAAATAAATAGTAGAATACAAATTAAAATTTTGTTCATATTAGTTTTTTTCTTAAAAGACAAAGGTAAGGTAAAAGTTTTAGCCAAACTCGTATTCTCTGTTTACAAAAGTCAAATTGATAAGTAAAGGACGAAAATACTCTATTTAAGTTAAATTACTAACTTAATACCGCCACGGTAAGCCTGCTTGTGCAAGCCAAGCGCGCCGCATCGTCTCTAATTTCTATTTGCCATACATGGATACGTTTTCCTATTCTTATGGGGGTCACTCTTCCAGTTACCGTTTGTCCTTCTTTTACGGACTTTAAGTGATTGGCATTTATTTCTAGACCTACTACTTGTTGATTAGAGGCAGCAGCAACCACGTTAGAAGCAACACTTCCAAGCGTTTCTGCCAATACAACAGAAGCACCCCCATGAAGAATTCTAAATGGCTGCACAGTTTTAGCATTTACTGGCATGGTGGCTTCTAGATAATCATCCCCGATGGCAGTAAATTTGATATCTAAGTGTTCTACCATTGTATTTTTGGAAGAGTCGTTTAGAATGTCTAAACTTGGCTTTATTTTCCAAATCATAAATTGTTTTTAAATGAAAATATATCATAATCCTAGATGCGCCAAAAGCAGAGAAGCGCTGTCTATCCTACAAGATAATGGTATCGATCCAGAAATAATCCTTTATTTACAAGACCCACTTCGTAAAGAGGACCTGCAAGCTATCCTGAAAAAACTAAAAATTCCTGCAGAGGCCTTGATCCGAAAAACAGAGTCTGTTTATAAGGAACAGTTCAAAGGCAAAAAAATGACTGAAAGCCAATGGATAAATGTTATGGTAAAACATCCTAAATTAATAGAAAGACCTATTATAACTAAAGGAAAAACAGCTCTAATCGGTAGACCTCCAAGTCTAGTATTAGATATTATCTAAGTAATTTATTTATTGTACAGTGATCAATTTGCACGCTCGATTAAGAAAATAAGTGTAATAATAGCAGTTGCCTGCCCAACAGCATCAGAGAAAACTTTGCCCCAATCCACATCTTCTCTGTCTTCCTGCTCCTTTTCTTTTATATCCTCGACTTTACCAACGGTAACAATAGACCCCTTTTGCACAGATGGATACTTTTTAAATATTAAGTAGTCCTTTGTTTTTTCGATCCTTCCATTGGGGTGCTCTACTGTGATAAGTCTATTGCGTCCCTTTTCTCCTATCCCAGCGGCGAATTCATCTACATACCATTTGGCATTTTTACTGACATAATGAGGAACGTTGATTTGGCCAGTTTTTAATATCTTATCTGGATATATTTCTTTTGCTTTAGTGTATCCTCTAATGGCAACAAAATCTTTCTGTTTCGGGATTTCTATTACATCACCGTCTTTCAAAATAAAGTTATGCTTTGACTTCTGAGAACCCATGGCCTTATCCAAATCCATGATTACATATCCCACTCCAGCCTCTATTCTATAAAGCGTAGTACCAGGTGGGAAAGCCTCATCCGTCAATCCGCCAGCTCTGCCAATAATCTGTGCTATCTTTTCATTATCTGCTTCTAGAGAATATTTTCCTGGATACTTAACTTCACCTTTTATCATCACATTTCTTTGCAACTCAAATGAAGGTGCAGTGCGCACTTCTATCAAATCAAATGCCTCCAGCATAAAGTCTTTGCCGTCCACTTGCATATTCTCGTCCAAGCTGATTTTTAGTATTTCTGTTCTACTATCATTATTTTCGCTGATAATCACTCTAGATACATCCACCCTTGACTTTGCAGCTTCTAATTTAAGCCCCCCAGCAAGCGTGATGGCATCACGCAAATTCAATGTCTTATCAAAAGGAATTGTCATAGGATTTCTAATAGCGCCCTCCACTCTCACACTTGTCTCTTGCAAAAATTGTTTTATATTGAAAACCACGATACTATCATATGGCTGTACTATCGTTTGATCATTATTGTCTAGCTCTACTCGAATATATTCTTGATCGTTCTCATTCTTGGGATTCTTTCGGAAGATATAGGCGAAGTCCGTAGACTCTGGAAGCGCACCACCAGCCAAGACTAAAGCATCCATTACAGTTATATTTTGCTCCGTACCGATAGGTTGAGAACCAGGTTGACGCACTGCACCTGATATTACAAATGATTCTTCATCTTTGAAACGAGACTGGTCATAGATTATAATCCTATCTTCAATATCGAGTTTGATATCATTGTCTCCTTGGATATTATTGACATTTAGTTTTATCCACTTAGTACTTCCGTCCAAATTTTTACGCAGTACAAAAGCCAGATCCATTCTAGCTGTTTTTTTCAATTTAGCCTTAGTGAGGACTTGTGAGATCTTCATTCCTTGCGCCAATTCAAAACGACCAGGAAATTCTACAGCACCTACTACTTCAACAAAGTTGTCGTATTCTTTTTCAATATTCTTAACGAAAACTCTGTCTCCTTTCTCTAACTTAAAATCACTAGACCCAGTAACCAGTGCGTTATAGTTTACATCAATTATGACTTCTTCATCATTTACAAATCTCGTGACTTGAATATTATTTTTATATGCATTCTCCGTTAGCCCACCAGCAAATAAAACCAACTTTTTTAGTCCTTCGCCAGGAAGCATTTCATACATATACGGTCTGCGGATAGCACCATCAATAGATACTTTGATATCTGCTATGGGAATAAAAATGAAATCATTATTTTGTAGAAAATAGTCTTTTACGATGGATGGATCCAAGAGAAAATCATATACATCCAACTGCTGTGAGGATCCATCGGAGTGCATGAGTTTAATATTACGTACACTACCTATGTCTGATGGCCCGCCAGATGCGACCAGTGCATTGAAAGCCGTATTTGTAGCTGGCACATTATAGCTACCACTCTTGATAGCCTCCCCCATAATATTTACAGTAATCGTTCGGGAGTAATCAATAGTGACTGCAAAATCCTCTTTTCTAAAATTGTAGTATTCGCTATATCGGCTTCTGATCAGCGCTCTCGCTTGCTCATAAGTCAATCCTTTTAAGGATATAATAGGCATCCTATCTGGCTGAATATCACCTGCTTTGCTAATGGTAAAAGAAGCATTTTCTTGACTTTTGCCCCAGATCAATACACTAATCTTATCTCCAGGTCCTAATACATAAGTATCTGGAGGACGGATATCCTCAGATGGGGTGTACAGTGCTATACTTTGATTTCTAAATACTTGCTGGCCATAGATTTGAGCTTCTGGTAGCTCTTTATTTTTCATTTCAGCAAGCTCATTGGCGATGGCTTCTTCGAGTGGTATGCCATTTGCTTCAGCGCGCCTGATTCGATCAGCAGACTGCTCCGATATTTCAGTCTCTCCCTCTTTCTTTATATCTTCTATTATTTGTTCCGTCTTGAGACTATCTGGGATAGAGTCTTGCTCTATTCGGGCCACTTCTATGACTTCCGCTTCCATCTCCTTTACAACTTCCTCCATAGTACTTTCAAAGTCTGATATCTGGCTGACATCCATATTATCAGGATCAAAGCCTTTCTCCATCATCCTTTGCCTGAACTCATCCTCATCTATTCCTCGTTTTTGCAGCTCTTTCCGTGCTTCACCCTCAGATAATATCTGAGCAGTTAACAAAGTTGTAATCGATAAAAGACAGCAAAATAACAACAAGCATTTCTTCATAAGAAAGCGCAATTTTTTTCTAAGTGTACATTTTTAAACTAGTAGCAAAAATACACCTATTTACATATTATTAACGATCTGTATACTGATTATCATAATATTTTTGGTAAGAACCAGAAGTAACACTGTCCATCCATTCGCTATTGGCAAGATACCACTCCGCAGTAAGCTTTAAGCCCTCTTCCATTTGTAAAGAAGGCACCCAACCCAATTCATCTTTTAGTTTGGTAGCATCTATAGCGTAACGTCGATCGTGACCTGGCCTATCTGTCACATAAGTTTTCAGCTCCATAGACTTACCTTCTGGACGCCCTAGTAGCTCATCCATTATCTTGATCAGTAGGTGTATAATGTCAATATTTTTCCACTCATTATGTCCTCCTATATTGTAGGTCTCCCCATTCTTGCCGTTATGATAGATGACATCGATTGCGCGTGCATGATCTTCTACCCACAACCAATCTCTAGTGTACTTTCCATCTCCATATATTGGAAGTGGTTTATTTTGTTTTATGTTGTTGATAAACAAGGGCAATAACTTTTCTGGAAACTGAAAAGGGCCATAGTTATTTGAACAATTAGATATGACGATTGGAAAGTCATACGTATGATAGTAAGCCCTAACCAAGTGATCAGAACTTGCCTTCGATGCAGAATAAGGAGACCTTGGATCATACGAAGTATCCTCCGTAAATAGGCCTGTATCGCCTAGTGTACCATACACCTCGTCTGTACTCACATGATAAAAACGTTTGTCTTTGAAATCTCCCCAGTGCTTCTTTGCTGCGTGTAGCAAATTCATTGTACCCACTATATTAGTCTTGATAAAGCTAAGTGGATCCGTGATAGATCTGTCTACATGAGACTCCGCTGCCAAGTGGATAACCCCATCAAAATTATGCGACTGAAACAACTGGTCCAAAAAGTCTGCATCATTAATGTCCCCTTTTACAAACTCGTAGTTGGATGCCTTTTCTACACTGGTTAAGTTTTCAAGATTACCTGCATACGTAAGCACATCAAGGTTTACGATCTTGTAATTTGGATACTTTTCGACCATCAATTTTACCAGATGAGAACCTATAAATCCAGCTCCTCCAGTGATTAATATTGTTTGTTCCATGTATGTTTTAAATTATTCTTTTTAAGTTTCTTGTTCGTATGACTAAGACACAGCAGTCATAGGCACCACCTTTTTGAAGTACTCATGCGTAATCGCCATACCCTCAGCACGACTTATCTTAGGCTCCCAGTCTAGTATCTTCTTTGCCAAATCTATATTTGGCTGACGTACCTTAGGATCATCTGTAGGCAGTGGCTTATAGACTACTTTCGCTGCAGGATTACCTACCATGTCTATCACTTCCTGTGCAAAATCGCCAATGGTTATTTCATCTGGGTTGCCAATATTTACGGGCATGGCATAGTCACTCATAAGCAATCTAAATATACCCTCTACTAGATCGTCTACATAGCAGAATGCTCTCGTCTGACTTCCGTCGCCAAACACAGTAATACCTTCTCCCCTGATAGCTTGTGAGAAGAATGCTGGCAATACTCTTCCATCATTTACACGCATTCTAGGACCGTAAGTATTGAAGATACGAACCATTCTAGTTTCTAGACCGTGGTAGGTATGATATGCCATCGTGATAGCTTCTTGAAATCTTTTTGCCTCATCGTACACACCACGTGGACCTATAGGATTTACATTTCCCCAGTAGTCTTCCGTCTGCGGGTGTATCAGTGGATCACCATATACTTCAGAAGTAGAGGCGATTAAAACTCTTGCGCCCTTTGACTTGGCTAAACCCAAAAGATTATGCGTTCCCAAAGATCCTACTTTCAATGTCTGGATCGGCATCTGTAAGTAATCTATAGGGGATGCAGGAGAGGCAAAGTGCAGTATATAATCTAACTCCCCCGGTACGTGTACAAACTTGGACACATCGTGGTGGTAAAATTCAAATTCCTTTTTGGGAAATAGGTGTTCAATATTTTTTATGTCTCCAGTAAGAAGATTATCCATACCGACTACTCTAAATCCTTCTGCAATAAATCTATCACTGAGGTGGGATCCCAAAAATCCAGCTGCGCCTGTTATTAATACTCTTTTACCCATACTACTATTTGTGTTTTATAATATTTAAGATGGAAAAGCGTCCATTAATCGCCTTATTCACATGCATCTTTACGTCTTTTGGATCAATAAAGGTACAGCAAAAAGAGAATCTATCATCATTCTAAATCGATAATTTCCAGTTTGTGGATTCAAAACAATAGCATAATATGCACGAATAGAGCAAAGTATCTATTTTTGGGGTCTACCGACGCAGACTACATATCGAGAAAAGTCGAAATGTAGTCTGCGTCGGTCGTTATGATCCGTAGCTCGGCGTTCGCCTCGGCCCTGCATCCAGAAGAAAAATCTGGATTTGGTCTGCCCTGAAAAAGGGCACTACTACTCAGCACTAGCCCTTAAAATTAATGATATGTAGAACTATGTATAGAAGTACATTGAACTATCTTTTGAGTGAGGGATAGAAAGGAATCACGCGGTAGCGGGATGCCCGCTAGGGCCGAAAGGAACTGGAGTCCTGCATAGCCCGACCTTGATGCGCTAGTGATTTTACCTTTTTGGAGGTAAAATCACTAGCGCATCAAGGGCACTCCCAAATCAAAAAACTGACTTATGTAGATTTTAAAATTGCAGCTAACTGACTAATTTATGGGATAAGATAATTACTTTTGAAGGCTAATGATATCTCAATGATGAAAATACAACGCTTTTTTCTAGGTTTCCTAGTCTTGCTGGTGATGCTCGGCTCTAGCTCCGTCTGGGGACAAAAAGTCCAGCATAAGAAACCAGCTGTGCAGGCAAAGAAACCTAGCTACAATATTATCAGTGGAAACTTTACGTATTCTTTTCATCGTCCTCAACGAGATCTGGCTGTACGATTTGGCAATAGCCTAGAAGTGGGTATTGGATCGGATCTCATAACTCAAAAAAATAAATTCATCCTTGGGCTTTCGGGTACACTCCTTTTTGGGAATACGGTCAACGATGATGTGCTGGATGTCATTAGCAATGCAGATGGCAATATTGTTGGAACCAATCAATCTATAGGTATAATCGGGTTAAAGGAAAGGGGCTTTTATTTTGGTACACATGTAGGGAAGATATTTCCCTTTATAAAAGGTTCCAACTCTGGGATAAGATTCACCGTCGGTGCAGGATTACTTCAGCACAAAATAAGACTGCAGGTAGACACCGATAATGTAAATCAACTCCGCGGTGAAAACATCAAAGGCTTCGATAGACTGACGAATGGGTTTACCTTTCATCAGTTCTTAGGCTATCAGCATTTTGGTAAGAGTGGTCTGTTTAATGTCTTTGCAGGTATAGAAGCTTATGAGGGGTTTACTATGAGCAGACGCAGTTTTGACAATACCCTGATGCGTAAAGATGATCTCAAAAGGATGGATATTTTGCTAGGGTTGAAGTTTGGGTTCATGGTCAAATTTAATGTGGGTGAAAGCGCAGATGATATATATTACTAAATGATAGCACTATATAGAATAGCTATCTTCTTCTATAAAACTGCGCTTCATGTGGCTGCTCTATTTCATGATAAAGCGGATCAGTTTATCAAAGGCAGAGTTGATATTTTTGATAGATTAGCGGAGGCTAAAATTGCAAAGCATAAACCTATTTGGTTTCACTGCGCCTCTCTCGGGGAGTTTGAACAAGCACGCAGTTTGATAGACGGACTGCACGCACAGGGTGAGAAAATTTTGCTTACTTTTTTCTCCCCGTCTGGATATAAAATCAGAAAAGAGTATCCGGCAGCAGATTGGGTTTTTTATCTCCCGCTCGATTCGAGAAAAAATGCCGCTACGTTTCTTCAATACACAAATCCTAAATTGGCAGTCTTTGTAAAGTACGATTTATGGTATTTTTATTTGCATCAACTTCAACAGCATCATGTCCCTACATATCTTATCTCTGCGCTCTACGTCCCAAACCAGGTCTACTTCAGACCTTGGCTAGGGAAATTACACAGGCGCATGTTGAACATGTTTGCACATATCTATTTGCAAAACAAGGAAAGTGATGAGTTGCTGAGAGAAGTCAATATCACGCATACATCTGTAGTAGGTGATACGCGGGTAGATAGTGTGCAAAAACGAGCTAAAGAGGCTAGAAGTTTTCTTTCGGTAGAACGGTTTTTGGCAGGTCAAAAGGCGATTGTATTGGGCAGTGCTTATGCCCAAGAAGTAGCTATATTGAAGGAGAGCCTACCTAAACTTGATGGGGAGAAAATTATCATTGCACCCCATGAAATAAACGAACCCAATATCGTAAAACTTCAAAAGATACTTAATCATGATAGCATTAGATATAGCGATATTGACGGCTTGAAGCGTACGGACAATGTGCTTTTTATAGACAATATTGGAATGCTATTTCATCTTTATCGCTATGCAAAGTTGGTTTACATCGGAGGAGGACATGGCTCTGGATTGCACAACACACTAGAGCCAGCTGCATACGGAGTGCCTATATGTTTTGGCCCTAAATATGATAACTTTGTGGAAGCCAAGGAAATGGTGAATCGGAATTGCGCCTTTGTGGTTCATTCGTCAAAGGAATTGAATTCTGTATACGCAAGCTTAAAATCAGATGATTTATATAATCGCGTTACTAAAACCATTGGGACTTATATGCTAGAAAGCCAAGGTGCTAGTACTCGAATCCTTGAAGATATATTAACGAAAATAGACTAAATGGAAGCAAGTATATTAGATGTATTTATAGGAAGCAAAGTGGTGGTCATAGGAGATGTGATGATAGATAAATATCTCACGGGACGTATCGATAGAATATCACCAGAGGCACCAGTGCCCATTGTGAATCTAAAGTCTCGGGAATCTAGATTGGGCGGTGCAGCTAATGTCACACTCAGTATAAAAGCACTCGAAGCAGAGCCCATTTTATTTTCTGTGGTTGGGAATGATGAAAATGCATCACTGCTCGAATCTTTGCTAAATGAAAATAAGATAAGCAGTAAATATCTTTTAAAAAGTAAGGAACGAAAGACCACTATCAAATCTCGTATACTGGCCTCAAATCAGCAAATACTACGCGTAGATGAAGAGGATACGCATGCGATAAGTAGTCAAGAAGAGGAACGCTTATTAAAAAACATTATACAAGTATTGAACAATGACCAGGTCTCAGTTATTATATTGCAAGACTACAATAAGGGTATGCTCACACCTTCATTGGTTGCAAAGATAATAGAGGTTGCACGGCAAAAAGGCATACCTACAGTGGTAGATCCTAAAAAAGATAACTTTTGGTGCTATAAAGGGGTGACCTGTTTTAAGCCAAATTTAAAGGAAGTTCGTGAAGCTTTGAATAGAGAAGTATCGGTAACAGAAACGGATCTAGATCAAGTGCACGCTGATCTTCATAGTAGATTACAAAATGAATTAAGCTTGATCACCTTATCAGAGGATGGTATATTTTGCGCAGGGAAAAAAGAGTCCATTTGGCTACCCACACAATCCAGAAAAATAACCGATGTATGTGGGGCTGGTGACGCAGTGATAGCCATAGTAGCGCTAAGCATTGCGCATGGTATAGAGGTCGAAGACATGTGCAAACTAGCAAATATGGCTGGTGGTCAAGTATGCGAACGAGTAGGAGTAGTACCTATACAAAAATCGCAGTTGTGTCGCGAATTAGGCACGAATGCCTAATTTTATTGGTAATCTTGGTGACATTAGTTTACTTATCTACCAATATTTATTGCAAGTTCTTTATATTATATGACAGAAAACGATTATTTTTACCATATCCTTTAAAGTTAAACATCTACCTTGAAAAACAAGGAAGAAATATTATTTCACAAAAAATTAAAATTATTAGTATGAGAATTTTACCTCTACAAAAATTACTTTCAATGATCGTAATGTTGTGCGCTACCGTCATGGCGTTTGCACAGCCTGCGAACGATGATTGTAGCACACCTACCCTATTGGTTGTAGGTGCGGACGCTGCTTCATGTACTCCTGTATTGGGAGATACACGAGGTACTGTGGATGCTACAACTGTTATGGGTCCTGAAGTATGTTCCGGATCTTGGTATACCGACGATGTTTGGTATAGTTTTGAAACTGGTGCAACCACACCAGAATTTGGTGTTACTATTGAAGTAAGACTTGATCCGTCAAGCGGAACAGAATTACTGGAGCATGGATTGGCAATTTACACAGATTGTGAAACTACTTCTATGCCTATTTTTTGTTTTTCTGATGAGCCAGGAAGAAGAACTATTGCTTTTCCTCCGCAGTGTTTGGATCCAAACTCTACTTACCTAGTAAGACTTTGGTCCTCACCTGAACCAGTTGTCAACTCTGGTACTTTTTCTATCTGTGCATATGAAAGTGTAGAAGACGATGGTGGAGGAGAACCAACAGAACCAGCGGCACGAGTGATCTACGAGGAAACTTTTGACAAAGGGTTTAATGGATGGACTAGTGTTTCAGAATCAATGTCTTCAAATCCAGATGGTGATATGGTAGCAGATGATTGGGTTTGGACAAATACAGGTTGTATTCCTACTGCTTTTGGTACTTCAGACTGTCTTACAGTGGCTTCAGAAGCTTGTAGAGAAGTAGGCGTAGTAGGTATGCCTGCAGGGTGGTATCAAACTAATAGAACAGGAGATCCATCTATAATAAGTCAACCATACAATGCAATTATTTCATACTTTGTATCTCCTTCTATTAACTTATCGAAAGAAAGTTGTGTTAACCTTACATGGACAGAAGCATTCCGTGGTCTTAATGGTGGCGGTACTTCTGATCTAGGACCATTAGTGGAATTTAGTGTGGATGGTGGTGAAACTTGGAATGTGCCTAGTCAAGCGATCAACTCTTCTGATGTATCTATCAACTACGGTGGTGAATACGTAGTAAATGGACCTTATTTGATGAATGATAGATCTATTCCATTAATTGGTGCAGAAGGAAATGCAGATGTAACAATAAGGTTTGGATTTACAGGTGATTTTTACTCTTGGTTACTAGATAACATTAGAGTTGTCGAAGGCGCTTCATCTGATGGAATTGCTCAAGCTAATTTTTTTGCTAGAGCACCTATCAATCCAATGTCAATACACATGGTTGACTCATACGATTTCCTTATTGATATTGTAAATCTAGCTTGTGAAGATCAAACAAATGTAAATGTCAATGTTACTGGTCTTAATGGAACCACTGAAGTTTACAATGAAGATTTATTTTACGGGACAATTATGTCTGATGAACTAGCGGAAAATATACCTTTCAATAAGCCTTTTACACCAGCTGCTGAAGTAGCTACTTATGACTTCACTTATACTTTATCTTCAGATATGGATGATGATTTATCCAACAATGTTCGGACTTTTTCTAGCAGCGTAGTTGACGAAACTGTATTTAGAAAGGAAAGCGGAACGGTTACAGGTGCATTGACTCCTAATACTAATGAAGGTGTATTCTGGGCAGCTGGTGAGCCATTTGCTTGGGAAATGGGTAATATTTTCTATGCACCAAACTCTACATCTGTAGGTGGAATGCCACTTAGGTTTACTGATATTTCTTTCCAACTTAGCAATGCTAATGAATTGATGGGCCAGGATTTGAGAATATGGTTATATAAAATAATGGATAATGACTTTGATGGTATTATTGCTAAGGATAATTCTGAAGAAATAACACGTCTTGGTTTCACAGAATATGAAGTAACAGGTATTGAGAACGGTCTTATTACCGTATCACTTGAGTCATTCCTTGGAGATATTGAAGATCTTGACATCGAAGCTAATACACATTATATGGCTACTGTAGAATCTGTAACTGAGGTAGCAGATGGTATTGCAATGGGTATCGCAAATGATGAATCTTATGACTATGCAGCTGCTATTTTTAATGCTAGAGATAATGCCGATGGTGACTTGACTAAAATCAGATATGCACATTCTTTCGCAATTTCTAAGGAAGGTTATTTCCGTATCAGTCCTAGTACTACTATGGACTTGACTACTGGTAACTTTAATGAAAGTTCTACTCCAATTATTAGATTAGCATATGCGCCTATTGATGGGAATGCAACTACTAATATAAATGAGAATATTTCGATTGCTGTTTCTCCAAACCCTACTGCTGCAGACTTAACAGTTACTCTATCTATCGAAGAAGCTACTGATATGCAAATATCAATTGTTGATTTGACTGGAAGAGTTATCACTACTAAGTCTTTTGACAGTGTAACAGAGTTGAGAGAAGACTTTAATGTAAGTAAACTTTCTAACGGTGTTTACATGATACACATCGATACTAAAGATGGTGTACAAACTAAGAAATTTGTGGTAAGCAAGTAAGCTTAATACTTATTAAATTATTAGAGGGGATGTTGAACGTAAGTTCAGCATCCCTTTTTTTTGTATGATTATTGTCTAATTTGGATTATTTTATAAATAAATTGCAAAGATTGGGTACTTTATGGTATACCATAACGATGGTGTATCTATTATAATAATTTGAATTCCGTGAAATAGATGTTTATATATAAAACTGAATAATTAAAACATAAATCATGAAGAGCCTTATCAATCCACACTTTATCCTTTCTACACTATTCCTACTAGGTGTAACTTTTGTTGGGTACAGTCAGCCCATCAATGATAACTGTAGTACCCCTTCCCTATTACAAATAGCCGCTGACTCATCCTCTTCCATTCCCATCAGAGGCGATACTAGAGGTGCAGAAGATGCCACGCTAGTTCCTGGACCAGAAGTTTGTTCTGGGTCCTGGTATACAGATGATGTTTGGTATAGCATAGAAACAGGAAATGACATCCCTGCTTTTGGGATCACTATTGAAGTAAGACTTGACCCATCTAGTATCACAGAACTAATGGACCAGGGTTTGGCGCTTTATTCAGATTGCGAAGCGACTAGTGTGGCTATCGACTGTTTTTCAGACGATCCTGGTAGAAGAACACTTACACTCCCCGCCACTTGCTTGGAGTCGAATACGAACTATTTGGTTAGGCTTTGGTCTACTCCTGATCCAACAGAAAACGCGGGTACTTTTTCCATATGTGCATATGCATCACCAATGGAAGAAGGGCTTACTGAACCAAGCGCAAGAATTATTTATGAAGAAAACTTTGATACCGGTCTTGGAGATTGGACTAGTCAAGCGGAGACGATGTCCATTGACGCTGCTAACGGTACGATGGTAGCAGATGATTGGATATGGACAGAAACAGGTTGTTTGCCCAATGCATTTGGTGGAAGCGATTGTCTCCTTGAGGATAAAAAACGATGTCTTTCACAAGGTGTAGTTGGCATACCAGCGGGTTGGATTCAGACAGGACGCACAGGTGACATAGATCTTACAATAAGCCCTCCCTACCATAGAATCAAAGCTTTTTTAGTCTCCCCCTCAATAGATTTATCAATAGAAAGTTGTGTAAACCTCACTTGGACAGAATCCTTTCGTGGGCTAAATGGCGGAGAGTTGTCTGATCTAGGCCCAACTGTACAATTTAGTGTAGACGATGGTCAGACGTGGCAAAATCCAAGTCAAGCAATCAACTCTGCAGATGTATCTACTGACTACGGAGGTAACTACATAATAAATGGCCCTACTAAATCTATTCAGCGCTCTATTCCATTATTAGGAGTTGAAGGGAACAATGATGTCAGAATTCGTTTTGGATTTGATGGTGACTTCTATCATTGGATAGTTGATGATATTCGATTGGTGGAAGCGACCAACGCTAATCTGGTAATCCCTAAAGACGAATTCGCCAGAGCGCATATTAATCCAATGTCTGTTCATATGATAGACCCAATTGACTTTTCTGCAATTATTGAAAATCTAGCCTGTACGGATCAAAAAAATGTTTCTCTAAATATTGCTGCTACTAATTCCAGTGGGATAGAAGTATTCAACAAAAATCTGCTGTATGGAGATATTTTGTCAGATTCTATTACGACAACTACTCCTTTCTTACAACCGTTTACCCCTAATAATCAAGTAGAGGAATATGATATTACATATACGGTCTCTTCAGATAGGGATGACGATATATCTAATAATACTCAAAGTTTTTCATTAAGTGTGGTTGATGAATTTGAGTTTAGGAAAGAGAATGGTAATGCTACAGGTTCAATAATTCCATTTCATGATATATATGACTGGCCAGTAAATCCATCTTATAAGTGGGCCATAGGTAACATTTTTTATGCTCCAAATGCAACATCCATCGAAGGCAAACAACTCCGATTCAATAAAATTTCTTTCTACATGGGTAATCCAAAAGAATTAGTGGGTGATACAATACATGTTTGGCTATATAAAATATCTGATAATGACTTAGATGGGATTATCTATAAGGACGACGAAACTGAAATTACAAGCTTAGGATTTCAGGAGTATATTGTATCGGGAATGGAGTCAGGCCTAATTGCAGTGCCAATTCAAGCAATAGGAGGAGATGAAAATGAATTAAATATGGAGAAGAATACCCAATATATGGCAGCTATCGAGTACGTATCAAACAATGCAAATGGGATTCCAATGTCAATCATTACCGATAATACTTTTGATTATTCTTACGCATTAAAAAGTATACGTGAAAATGCAAATGGAGAGGTAAACAAGATGAGGTATGGATATGCAATTGCCGTTACCAAGGATGGATTTTTTCGTCTTAAACCAAATGATACAAGCTTAAATGAAGAAGCTATTTTAAACGAAAGTGTCACACCTATTATACGTCTTGGCTATGAAACGTTTGGTGAAACGCCTAACGAGGAAGTTAATCAAAGCGTATCTCTCCATCTTGCTCCTAATCCTACTGCTGAAGATCTAATCGTTACATTCAGTATTGGAGAAACAACCAACATGAAGCTTTCAATTGTGGATCTATCCAGTCAAGTTTACTATACCAAGACATACAACGAAATAATAGAATTAAATGAGAAGATCGATATAAGTAAACTTTCTAATGGGGTATACATGCTACACATCAACACAACAGAAGGTGTGGAGACTAAGAAGTTTGTAGTGAGCAAGTAAGCATCAGGTTCACATAGTATGGAATACCATTTACGTTTTGGAGCTACGATAATTTTTTGAAGTCGGTTCTTAACCTTGGTTATGAATACTCCCAAAAAAAAGATTCGGGGGAGGCTATGATAGCTAAAGAAATTATAGCGTTTTGCACCTCTACCTTGAGCCCGCTTCTCAAAATCTTTACCGACATTTAAAAACGAAATTGTCAAAAAGGGACGCTGCGCTGCGCTCAGCATCCCTTTGACATATAGCGTCACAAAATCTCCTATCCCTTTAACAAATAGATGACGTAAATTCAATTAAACTTTTAGATAGAAGAAAATAATTGTATCTTAGAATAAAGAGATCTTAAACCATAAGCTTATGTTCAAATTTATATTTTCATTCTTATTATTAGTGCTATGCTTTCCTGACGCTTCTGCACAAGTATTTTGGCAAGAGGACTTTGCAAATGGCATTCCTGAAACTTGGACAAATGAAGATAAATCGAGTGTTGGTTTAATCTGGACCTATTGTGCGGATACGACCCTATACGGTAACGATCAAGATATGCAGCCAACCTGCCCTTATAATTGGGATGATGTATTTAATGATTTTCAAGGAAAATTTGAATCAGATACTCCAAAAAATGGATTTGCATCTTGTGTTGTAGATCCTTTCATCCCTGAAGTATACACCACTCAATTTGACTCCCGCTTAACTACCGATGCCATAAACTGTGAAAGCAAAGATGAAGTTTATCTAACCTTCAATGCGCATATTGGTGTATTTAGGCAAAATGCAAGTACCAATGCAGAAATTAATGTGAGCCTTGATGGTATTAATTGGACTACCTCCAAACCATTTCCAAATTTGCTTGCCTCAGATATGAACACACAAATAGGAACCCTCAGATGGTCTCGAAATCCAGAAAAAATAAGAATCGACATTTCCTCAATAGCTGCCAATCAACCACAAGTATTTATCCAATGGAAATGGAAAGGACTAGATGAGTATCATTGGAGTATAGACGATATAAAACTTACTACAGAAAGCCCTTTTCCAGATGTAGATCTTACCCTTGCACCATCTACAGAATTCCATGCTATTATGCCTAATTATCAGACTCCTGTTTCTCAAACTGAGCCTACCTATTTTTTAACGGATATTGCCAATATGGGTACGGAGAAAGCAAACGATATCATTGTAATTGCACGGGTGACTAATGAATCTGAAACTCAAATCCTATTTGAAGAAAAAGTATTAATTAATGAATTGCTGCCAGATCAAATAGTGGAAGATGTATTGTTTCCACCTTACGACCATTCTGCTGGTATCGGTAATTTCAAAGTCATTTATGCTGTAGAGTCAGATGAAGACTTAATGCTTGAAAATAATACCTATAAATATCCATTTGTGATTTCCGAAAAGGACTTCCATAAAAATCTAGACACTGATAAAACGGTCAACCTTTATCCAACAGGATTGAATACTAATGGTACTATAGAACCTAGCTGGGGAATTGCGAATTATTATCATGTTCCTAATGGGAATGGATTTTATGTGGATGAGGTGATTTTCGAAATTCCTAACCGCCTTGAAAGCACAACCGAAGGAATTGAATATGTAATAAATGATCCTGAAATAGAAGTAATAGTCAACTTTTATAAATGGGATGATAAGAATGAAATCAATGTGGCTTCGTTCTCAGAATATAAATCATTGGGAAATGCATTATTTACTGTAACTGGAGGAGATGGGAATACACCAAATCGAATAAAATTAGAAAATGTAGACGGTAGTGGAAATATTCCATTAGAGGATGATCAGGAATACTTTGTGGCTATTCAATACGCTACCACCGCAATCAATAAACTGTTTGCTATCAAAGCAAATACAAGATTGAACTATGACCCAATGATACAAGCCACATTGCTTAACAACAAACCTCACTTTGCTGCCATGGCTAAAGAAGGAAATGACAATGATTTTAACACATTTGCATTTGGTGGAGATGTGATCCCTCACATTGGTTTTACTATCACCGAAAATCCAACCTCCACCTCTATTATTTTGAATGAAAATGCCTTAACTATTTATCCAAATCCAGTTCAAAATACTGCATCCGTGCAGTTTGACTTTAATATCCCAGAGGATGCGCAACTTAGCATTTTGTCCAATAATGGTCAGGTACTCCAAAGTTATCCACTTAACCGCGGACTATATCAAATAGACATCGATTGCACTAACTTGGGCAATGGCACTTATATCCTCTATCTTGAAAGTAATACGCTCAGTGCATATAAAAAGCTCGTGGTGATTCACTAGCCTAATTTATCTAACTCGTCTCGCAGAAAGTCCATTCTTTGCTTGGCATCAGCTTGTTTCTTCTTCTCATTTTCAACTACTTGAGCAGGTGCGCCAGCTACAAACTTTTCATTAGATAGTTTCTTACTAGTTGAATTATACAACCGTTCGTTGCGATCATATTCCGCTTTTAAACGATCTTTCTCTTCCTCAACATTTATTTCCTTTACAATATCCACGAAATACTTATCTGCTCCCGAAATAAAGGACAGCATCTCCGCTGGCTCTTCTGCGACTATTGACAAATCGCTAAGATTGGCCATTTTCATGATAAGATTCTTTACACTTTCGCTCGCTAATAGCGCAGTTGTATTATCAGATTTTATCGCACAAAATTTCAAAGGATCATTAGGGCTTTTACCATTAGATGATCTGGCATCCCTAACTGCAGAAATCAAATCCTTTACTTGTTCAATTTTTTTGATCTGCTTTTCATCAAACTCACTTTTTCCTGGATATCTGCTTACAATACAGTCCTCTCCAGGTTCCCGAGTCTTCAATAAGTGCCAAATTTCTTCCGTGACGAACGGCATAAAAGGGTGAAGCAGGGTCATCAATCTTTCAAAAAAGTCAAGCGCTTCTTGTTTTGATACGGGGTCGATAGGTTGACCGTAGGCTGGTTTGATTATCTCAAGGTACCAACTACAGAAATCTCCCCAGATGAAATTATACATACTCATTAGAATATCGCTGAGTCTGTAATTTTCAAATTTATCTTCCGTCTCTGCACAAAATTGGATCAACTTATTGTCAAACCAATGTGCAGCCTCTATGTTAATGTCTCTTAAATTTGGTTCTAAACTATCACTTTCCTCCCATCCTTGAATGAGCTTTAAAGCATGCCACATCTTGTTGCAGAACTTTTGACCCTGATCACAAAGCGCGCTTTCGTTCAGTACCTTTTTAGTAACTGGATCAATAGGAGCATCAAAAATGATATCATTTCCTACCGACCCACTCGTGATCATTCCGAAGCGTACGCCGTCCGCACCATAGGTATCTATAAGCGCTAGTGCATCAGGAGAATTCCCCAATTGCTTACTCATTTTCTTACGCTTGCTATCTCGTACCATACCCGTGAAATAAACATCTTTAAATGGCATCTTTCCATGCTTGTCGGTATGCTCTTTACCAAGTAACTCTTCTGACCATTCATAGCCCGACATGATCATCTTCGCTACCCAGAAAAATATTATATCCCATCCAGTCACCAGTACATTGGTTGGGTAGTAGTATTTCAATTCTTCGGGAGACTCAAATCCATTAAATACAGATAAAGGCCATAACCAACTAGAAAACCAAGTATCTAATACATCAGGATCACGCTCCAAGTCAGCCACCGTGATAGCTGTATCATCAAAATGCTTTTGCGCTTGTGCTAATGCCTCTTCGGGAGTCAAAGCCACAAATACCTCAGACTTATAATGGTAAGCTGGTATTTGCTGCCCCCACCATAACTGACGGGATACGCACCAGTCTCTCACATTGTCTTCGTTCAACCAATTGTTGAACATATTGTAGAAGTGCGGAGGAAAAAATTTCACATCTCCGCTTTCTACAGCTTTGAGTGCAGTCGCAGAAAACGCTTTCATTTCTAAAAACCACTGCGCGGTTAATCTTGGTTCTACTATTGAGTTAGTTCTTTCTGAACGACCAACTTTATTCTGATAATTTTCTTTTTTGATCAAAAAACCACCCGTCTCTAAATCTTTCGACATTACTTTACGAGCTTTGAAACGGTCTAGACCTGCATACTTGCCGCCCATCTTCGCTACTGTACCATCTGCATTAAGCATATTGATACTTTCCAGTTTGTGGCGCTTTCCTATTTCATGATCATTAGGATCGTGGGCAGGCGTAATCTTTAAGCAACCTGTACCAAATTCCATTTCCACATACGAGTCTGTGATAATGGGAATCGCTCTCCCTACCATGGGTATAATTACCTGTTTGCCATGGAGGTGCTGAAAGCGCTCATCATCTGGATGCACCGCAATTGCCGTATCCCCTAATATCGTTTCAGGACGTACAGTTGCAATCGTAAGAAAATCATCCGAACCATCTATCTGATAATTAATAAAGTACAGCTGTGAATTTTCATCCTTAAAAACAACCTCCTCATTGGAAAGCGCAGTTTGAGCATCTGGATCCCAGTTGGTCATGCGTACCCCTCTGTAGATTTTTCCTTTATTGTACAGATCTACAAATACATGGTAGACGGCTTTGCTCATCTTCTCCTCCATCGTAAAACGCGTACGATTCCAATCACAAGATGCGCCTAACTTTCTCAATTGATTAAGAATGAGACCTCCATATTTTTCCTTCCACTCAAAAGCATACTTTAGAAATTCTTCTCTGCCGATATCCTCTTTCTTAATGCCTTTCTCCGCTAGCATTTTCACCACCTTCGCCTCTGTAGCAATAGAAGCATGATCGGTTCCAGGTACCCAACAAGCATTTTTGTTTTGCTGACGTGCTCTTCGGACCAAGATATCTTGAATGGTATTGTTTAGCATATGACCCATATGCAAGATACCCGTAACATTCGGCGGTGGTATTACAACCGTAAATGCCTCTCTATCATCTGGTACAGAACTGAAGTAATCCTGCTCCAACCAATGTGCGTACCATTTTTCTTCTATCTCCTGAGGTGTATATCTAGTAGGCTGATCCATTATTAGGTTATTTAATATTTGTGTACTCTTTTATTGTGCTATAGTTGGTTCCGATATAGGTATCTCTATTTGATTACGCAGCAAGTCATCCATGGTTTCTCGTTTTTTGATCAAGTGTGCTTTACCCTCGTGTATCATAATCTCTGCAGGCCTGTATCTTGAATTGTAATTGGATGCCATAGTCGAGCAATATGCTCCTGCATTCTTAAATGCCAAGATGTCTCCTTCTTTAATTTCAGCTATTTTGCGATTGACACCAAAGGTATCGGTCTCGCAGATATATCCTACTACAGTATATATTCTCGATTTTCCAGTTGGATTACTTACATTGACTATCTCATGGTGCGATCCGTAGAACATGGGTCTGATGAGGTGATTCAAACCAGAATCAACACCTGCAAAAACGGTAGACAGGGTTTGTTTCACGACGTTAACTTTTGCAAAAAAGTAGCCAGACTCACTTACCAAAAATTTCCCTGGCTCGAACATTAGCGTAAGCTCTGATCCATAGTTTTTACAAAATTTCTTGAATCGAGTAGAGATGTTTGCGCCCAACTCTTCTATATCGGTGCTGATATCATTTGGCTTATACGGCACTTTAAACCCACTACCAAAATCTAAATATTCGAGTCCCTCGAATTCTAAAGCTGTTTTGAATAAGATATCCGCACCTTGCAGAAATACCTCGACGTCCAATATATCTGAACCCGTATGCATATGCAATCCTACTACATTGATAGCTAAACTTTTTACGATTCTCTTCACCAGTGGTATTTGATGAAAAGAAATCCCAAACTTACTATCAATATGCCCTACTGATATTTTAGAATTTCCTCCAGCGTAAATATGCGGATTGATTCGAATACAAACTGGATAATTAGGGAATTTGTCACCAAATAATTCTAAGATACTGGTGTTGTCAATATTGATTTTAACTCCATATGCAATTGCTTTTTCTATCTCTTCGAAGGAAACACAATTTGGTGTGTAGATGATATCATTTGCTTTAAAACCCGCCTTTAACCCTAGTTCTACTTCTTGAATAGAAACTGTATCCAATCCACTACCCATCTGCTGTAGCAAGCGCAACACATTGATATTGGTAAGTGCTTTACAAGCGTAGTTAATTTGAAATTTAGGAACATCTATTGCATTTGCCAGTCGATCATACTGTCTTTTGATAACTGCACTATCGTAAATATATAGAGGACATCCATATTCCTCACATAATGCTAATGGATCAATTCCTCCAGAAAATTCAAAGCGATCAACGTGTAGTACCATTTTTGATTGATTTTTTAACCCAAATTAGCGCCAAAGATAAAGTTTTAGCGCTAATAGTATCCATAAACAGAACTCCCTTTACACCAAAACACGTTAAAAGTACATCTATCTTATTAAGCGACTAAGCGCAACAATTTGGAAAAAGATATTATCATACAAGGCTTGAAAAATGAGGATCGAAAAATCCAACAATGGCTGTATGATAAATATTCACCCATAATACTCGGTATTTGCCGACGTTATGTCAAAGTATTAGAGGATGCGGAAGATGCGCTGATCGATACTTTTTTCAAAATATTCACCAATATTCACCAATACAAAGGTGCTGGTAGTTTTGAAGGTTGGATGAAAAGAATAGCGGTCAATGAATCTTTGATGCTACTGCGTAAAAATCATAATTTTAGATTAACAGTAGAGATAAGTAATGTGGATATACCGACTCAAAGTGCAGCACTCAATACATTGCAGGAAAGAGACTTGATGGATCTATTAGAAAAACTTCCTACAGGCTATAGAACCATCTTCAACATGTATGTAGTAGAAGGGTATAAGCACAGAGAAATAGCGGAGATTTTAGGTATCAGTATCAACACCTCAAAGTCTCAGCTAATATTAGCAAAAAAAAGACTACGCGCCTTTATCTCCGATCAAGAAATGGGAGATGTAGGCTAAATAAAATAATAATGAGTAAGAAAAATATAGAATCCACCTTTAAGAAAAAAAGTGAAAATTATCAAGCAGATGTTCGTCCCAAGCTGTGGGACAAACTCGAAAAGCGCATGGATGATCACTACGCTACGACTACCTCTGTAAAGATGGTATCGATTGCATGGATGAGATATGCTGCGGCTTTAGTATTGCTGTTGGGTGCTGGTTTTGCACTTTCGCTTGTGCAAGATAACAACAGCCCTGTTGCTGCACATGAGTTCAACTTAGAAGAGTTGTCCAGTTCTGCAGAAGAAGTGCAAAACTATAAGGATATGGTCAACTTCAGTCAGCAGCATTATCGTACTTTGATAAATCCTGGCGCAAAAAAGAATCAGTCGTTATAATTAATCCCCTTGGGATAGAGGTAGTAATCATCCGCCCTTCAGGCGGAGTCGCAGACCGTAACGCATGTGGAGTGATGGATGGCTCGACCTATACTGACGCTTTTTTTTAAGCGGCTGGATAGGGATCCCCCAAAACAAGATCTAAAAATTACTTGAATGGATGTCGCTGAACCCAATTCTCTGCGGGATTGAGTACGCTGATGATCGGAGAAACAACCTTATTGAGCATCGCATTTTCATGACGTAAATATATGCACAACTCTCTAGGCTCTGCCCCTACTGAACTCTTTATCTCCAAAGCTGTCCGCGCATAAATGATACGTTTAGAACCGAGATCAATCGCCTTTTTTATCTTGTCATAGAGCATAGTCAAATACAGCTGGTGGGAATGATTCACCTCCCGATCAAATCCTAAAAAATGCGCCTCTAGATCATCGTGATTTATAATAATGGTATTGAAACCAATGAGGCGATCTTGCAAATAATATCCATAAAGCCTAAAGTCGTCCCCTAGCCTGCGCTTAAGTTCTAAGAAGTAATTTGGCTTGAGGTACACTAAATTGAAACCAGCATTTTTCTGCACACTGGTAAAATAGTCAAATATAGAGGATAGGTTTTCTTCAATCTCCTTATCATCAAATTCTCGAAATGTAATGTTACTTGATTTCTTGTAAGCACGCTTTGTTCGTACACGATATTTAGAAGAAAGGCTACTCAGATAATCGTCAAAATTTTTCCAATTAGGGTCAATGGTCATAATCATATTGGGCTGAACATTGAATTGGTGAAAGCCCTTTGAAATCCAATTTTTATTTAGCGCTTCTGTTACGTAAAGATCCTTAGCTATGATGGCCGTGGGATGTTTTGAATCTTTATAGTAGACTTCTTTTATTTTGCGTGCAGCCTGACTGATCAACTCAGGAACATTACTTTTATCTACCTGATCATAATCGAAGTTGAACCCATACTCTCCCGTCAGCAAAATATTTCCGCAAAGAATGCCAATAAATTTTATTTTTTTTGCAAACCAATTTTTGAGCGAAAAACCTTTATTATCCTTTTCTGGTTCATCGGCATAGCTGGCATCTGCCTCCCATAACCCACACTGAAAAAGTGCTCGACCAATAACCGCATCTTCCTTATAAAATACAACGTAAAATTGCTGCATATCATTTTGAAAGTTATGCGCGACAGAATTGAGGTAAGAAGATTCTTGTAGAACACTTTGACCTTGGAAACTGGCTTGATCCCACTGAACCTTGCAGCTAGATTGCGTATCATGACAACTGTAGGTGATGCCTTTTACACTATTGGTCTCAAACTTATGTATGATTTCGGATTCCATTAAGGACTCAGCTCTTTATGCGGATTACCTTAATAATATTGGGTATCCAATTAGTCGCCAAAAATAACAACATAAACAGACATTTGTTGCCTCCTAGCCCATTAGATTGTATTTATTTAATTCAAAATATTTAACATCAGTATTGTAGTGAAAGGCATTGCCTTTATATTCAAATCCTGTTTTGAGCAAAACATTGACCGATGCATCATTATTGAGATGGGTGACTGCTACCAATTGTTCTAATTTCAAGGTATTAAAAACATATTCTTTGAGGGCCATAGCGCCTTCGGTAGCTAATCCTTGTCCCCAAAATCTACGCATAAGGCGAAATCCGAACTCCATTTTATCTGTTTCTTCAAATTGCTTGAGTACGAACCAGCCGACAAACTCAGCAGATGTCTTATCTACGGCTATGCTGTAGCCAGTCTTACCATCGGTCATTTCACAAGCCTGCTGAAAGTACTCTTTGCTTGCCGCGCGATCCATCACAGGTCGGATCAGCTTCATCACCTCTGGATCTTTGTTGAGCTGATAAAAAAAATATTCGTCCTCCTTTTTCGGTGGCCTTAATACTAAGCGTTGAGTTTCAAGCAACATTACGGTAACGGGTTTATTTCATTTTTTAATAAATCATTCTTGGACATGACTCCACTTTCTTATTTCACTGAGCGCAAATTGCTCATCTTTCCAGCCTAGCAATCTCATTTTTCCTACGCCTTTGTAGTTTAAAAACCACTCTTGCACGATCATTTGTGCGGCATTATACTTAGTAATAAAAGTGCTAAAATTTTCTACATTTAGTGTACGTTCTGATTCCTCAAAAGGTACAGCGATTACTTTGTGATCCTTTTGTCCGCCATCTTCTAACAATAAAACTCCGATCGGCAAGACCTTTATCACAGTCGCTTGTGGGCGAGCATTACATAGAATAAGAACGTCAAGCGCATCGCCATCGCCGCCTTCCTTTTTACTCATCATAGTGGATACAACAAAGCCATAATTCCCAGGATAGGGTAAAAAGTCGATTATTCGATCTTTTCCAGCTATTTGTTCCGCTTTTAGTGTGTCGCCCTCCTTATCTAACTCATACTTGGTATTTGTTCCCGCTGAGATTTCCACATAGGCATTAATACTGCCATCGGCATTAAATGTATTGGTAGGCAGGGGCGGTTCTACTTTTGTGTCCGTTTTGCAAGCCGACAGCAACGTTGTCATTAATACCATGAAAAGAAGAACTATCTTGTTCCAAGATTGTACTCTTTGAGCATTAGTATATGGCTTAATTGCATTATTTTTGTCTGAATGGATACATTTATGGATCATCGATCTAAATAAATTTTAAATTTGAGCGTCAATAAGACGAGTAATGTAAATTTGCGTAAAATGGCTGATAAATCTTATTTTAAACCTGAAGATCTTAAAAAATTCGGTGATATTTCCAAGTGGTCGGAAAACCTAGGGACGAAATTTTTTGAGTATTATGGCGAAGTTTTTAAGGAAGGGGCGTTGACTGCCAGGGAAAAAGCCCTGATAGCCCTAGCCGTTTCGCATGCTGTTCAATGCCCATATTGCATTGATGCATACACGAATACCTGCGTCCAAAAGGGCGCTGAAGAAGAAGAAATGATGGAGGCAGTACACGTTGCGGCAGCTATCAAGTCAGGTGCTACCTTGGTTTATGGAGTGCAGATGATGAATCATAATGATAAAATTTCAATGTAACTTATACAAGTAAAAAATTTTATGGCTACTAAGCAAAAAACAAAATCACTTAAGTCAACGGGTAACGACTTGGCGGACACTTTCTTTCAGTTGGATGTACTCAACGGCAAGCAGGTATCAGATGCCAAGTTCCCTGCTTTTGCTAATAAAATTGGAGAGGTGGGATTCCCTACTTTGACGGTTACGGAGATAGAGATTTTTCAGTTGAACATAGGTAAACTTTGCAACCAAACTTGCACCCACTGTCATGTAGATGCTGGACCAGATCGTAAAGAAGAGAACATGGATAAAGCCATGCTGGAAAAGTGTCTCAAGTTTATTGCTGAAGTTCCTACTATCCACACCGTAGATATTACGGGTGGTGCACCAGAGATGAATCCTCACTTTCGTTGGTTTGTAGAAGAGTGTACGAAGTTGGGCAAGAAAGTGATTGATCGTTGTAATTTGACCATCATTGTAGCCAATAAGAAATACCACGATATGCCTGAGTTTTTAGCGAAACATAAGGTGCATATCATATCTTCTCTCCCCTACTTTGCAGAGGGTAAGACCGATAGCCAGCGTGGAGATGGAGTGTTTGAAGCGTCTATCAAAGCACTCAAGATGCTCAACGATGTAGGCTATGGAAAAAATGACCCAGACCTTGTTTTAGATCTAGTATATAATCCAAACGGTGCATTTTTGCCAGATGATCAGGATAGTCTTCAGACGCTTTTTAAACGCAAACTTTCTACTAAGTTTGATATTGTTTTTAATGACCTTTATGCCATCACCAACCTCCCTATAGCAAGATTTTTAGATTACCTATTGCAATCTGGAAACTACGAGGAGTACATGGAAAAGCTCGTTAATGCATTTAACCCTGCGACGGTCGAAGGCCTCATGTGTCGCAATACGATTAGTGTAAGTTGGGAAGGATACTTACACGATTGCGATTTCAATCAGATGCTCGATTTGAAAGTTGCTACGAAGGGTTCACAGCATCTCGACGACTTCGATATAGAGAAGTTAAGAGCGCGCAATATTGTACTCAACCAACACTGCTACGGATGTACTGCTGGCGCAGGATCTAGTTGTGGAGGCGAGCTTACTTAGGACACTTTTAGCATATCTTATTACATGGTTTTTCCCATTTTAGTTTTATGCTTTTATTCCAGTTTATTATTTGGGGGTGCCCTTGTGTCTACGCTGAAAAAGCTACGCACAAGGTCGGGCTGCTCCAGGCTCGTTGCACACTCGGTACAGCAGTCAGCCTGCGCCACTTCCTGCCCGCACACTGCTGCACTATCCCTGACGGGCTACCTTCCATATCCCTCACCCATAGATTTTACTAAGTAAAGCGTAAGAATACTTGTTTTTAGGAATAGCTAAGTAATTCATTTACAGCACTATTTTTCATACATTAGAGGTATGAAAAATCTTCTATTCGCTTGCTGTATCTGTTTGCCACTGTTATTTTTATTGATGGCTTGCAAGACTTCTAATTCTAATGCTGTCAAATCAAAAAACGGTAAAGGGGATGTTATACTCATTAGAGCGCATACGCCTTTAGTCAGCATGACCAAAGGGCCATGCCATGGTACCTGCCCTATCTATACTATGACCGTCTTCAACGATGGGGTTATCAATTTTGATGGCAAGCGCTTTTGCGATAAGTTGGGGCCGCATACCACTACCCTCTCCGACACGGAATTGACTTTCCTCCAGCAAAAGATCGATTTACTAGACACCGATAGTTATCCAGAAAAAATACAATCTAACATTCCAGATTTTCCCAGCATAAAGCTTACCTTTTCGGAAAAGGGCAAAGACGACACATCCGTTTGGTGGAGAAACGGGGCACCCAATGAACTCAATGAATTGTCTGTGATGTTAGATAAGTTTAGAACCAATTTGACTTGGAAGGTGGATGCAGATGCGCCGCTGCCACCAGGTACTATCGAAAATCAAATGTTAGTTCATTTAAAAAAAGAGGTAATCGCCTCTGATTTTTCTAAGCAATATCGCGACCATAATCTAGTCCCTATCAGAGAAGTTTCTCCAGGGCAAAATTATTGGCTATTTGAATTTGATACCAAAAAGATTTCTGGCGTTGAGATGCTTAATATTTTAAGCAAATCGGAGCAGGTACAGAATGCGGAATTTAATAGGAAATTGGAGGTGAGGGAATGAGGACTGGATTTTAGCTATTGGCCTTTTAGTATGCAGAGGTTCTCTGAGACCGCTGTGTGCCACCATGTGAGAGCTTAAGTAAAATGTTGATTTTATAATTGACTTAATGTCTTTGTAAAACTTGAAATCTCCGATTTAAAATGAAAGCATTGAGTTTTTCAATTTATAATTGAGTCCACCCTGAAAACTGACGAATTGCATAAAATAATTTATTTTGGATTAGATCTTCCGATGCGCAGCAATCTAGTTCTTGTAGACCTAGATAAGGAGAGAACTGTTGCAAGCTTGCAATAGCTAGAATATGCTATTAAAAAAGCACAATGATAGCCTGAGCTATCATAGCCTGCCCCGAATTTTATCGGGGAGCATTTTTAACGAAGAGATTGA